>Ga0265295_1000920_pt1 | contig 55503 bp, 48 predicted proteins | sample Munlansysbiofilm_FD_192503 | JGI IMG/M metagenome (GOLD analysis project Ga0265295, IMG submission 192503) | Leachate microbial communities from a municipal landfill in Southern Ontario, Canada - Methane capture system biofilm | ecosystem: Engineered > Solid waste > Landfill > Unclassified ... | reverse complement strand
TAACTTTCTCAATATCGGCAGCAATCCATTCAATGTCCATTTTCCAATAAAACTTGGCTAAAACTTTTACCAGGTTTACCGATGTTTTGGAATGGTTATCGAGATAAATCCTTTTGATGGCCGAAAAAGGACCATTAGACAGCAAAGTTACGGTTCTAACATCGTTTATTGCGCCAATGCAAAAATCGGAGACTAGCTTATACTTGGGCTTATTTAGAACTGCGTAAAGCGGTACTAATCCGATATCAACCTCATCGTTTAGCACTTTTCTTGCACATTCAGCCGGAACATCGAGCGATAGATTAAAATGCTTATTGCAGCCCATGCTCTTTAAACCAAACACAAAAGGAACTGTATTTAGGTACGATACTGCTGTGATAATCAGCTTTTTACTCATTAACGCGATAGAATTATTCAGAATGCTAATTTAGCAATAATGGCTTTTGTTTCACAATAAAAGTTAAAACACAATTTAATGCGATTAAAAATGTTGCCTTAATAATAATTTTCCTTTTCAGTTGTTTGATGATTGTTAACTTTGCGATAAAATTGTAAAGGTATGGAACTAAATCAGCTTACAGCCATATCACCCATTGACGGTAGATACAGAGGTAAAGTATCCTCGTTAGATGCGTTTTTCTCGGAACACGCACTAATACGTTATAGGGTGATGGTTGAAATAGAGTATTTCATTGCTATTTGCAAAATACCCCTTCCACAGCTAGCTAAATTTGATACAGATCTTTTTGAGACCCTTCAGGATATTTATAAGAGTTTTACCATAAACGATGCACTAAGGGTTAAAGAGATTGAGAAAACTACAAATCACGATGTAAAAGCTGTTGAGTACTTCATTAAAGAAAAATTTAGAGAACTCTCTCTCGAAAAATACATTGAGTTTATCCACTTTGGGCTTACATCGCAGGATATTAACAATACTGCATTCCCATGCATGATGCGTGATGCAGGGCATGAAGCCTATTACCCATTGCTAAACGAATTGATTGAAAAACTTGAGCAATTTGCACAGGTTTGGGCAGAAGTTCCAATGCTTGCTCGCACACACGGGCAACCCGCATCGCCTACTCGTTTGGGAAAGGAGATATACGTATTTGTTGAGCGAATAAATAAACAGGTTAACCTGCTAAAGAAGATACCCGTATCGGCCAAGTTTGGTGGAGCAACAGGAAACTTTAATGCCCATCATGTTGCATATCCTAATATCAACTGGGTTGAGTTTGCCAATAGTTTTGTTGACAAAGTGCTAGGGTTAGACAGATCACAGGTTACCACGCAGGTTGAGCACTACGACAACATGGCAGCAACCTTCGATAACCTAAAGCGAATAAACACAATCCTCATCGATTTATGTCGCGATATCTGGACCTATGTCTCAATGGATTACTTTAAGCAGAAAATTAAAGAAGGTGAGGTAGGTTCATCGGCCATGCCCCATAAGGTAAACCCCATAGATTTTGAGAACGCTGAAGGAAACCTGGGCATTGCAAACGCGCTTTTCGAACACCTATCATCCAAATTACCAATATCGCGCCTACAACGCGATTTAACAGATAGCACTGTTATGCGTAACATTGGCGTTCCCTTTGCTCATACCATAATATCGCTTAAATCTATAATCAACGGATTAGAGAAACTAGTAATTAATCCAAATGTAATGCATGCCGATTTGGAAAAGAACTGGATGGTGGTTTCAGAAGCTATTCAGACTATCCTCAGGCGAGAAGGATACCCCAACCCTTACGAAGCGCTAAAAGATCTGACTAGAACCAATAAAACTATTACAAAGGATCAAATTCACAGTTTTGTTGATACCCTAAACATATCAGATAGCGTAAAACAAGAGCTTAAGGCAATATCACCGTTTAACTATACGGGAATTGATTTAGAGTAAAAATGATAAACAGAAAGTAATTATACCTTATATATAGTACATGAAAAAGTTTTACAAAATTTTTAAGTTCATTCTCCCCTACAAGTGGAAAGCCGTTGCTAGTATTGTATCGAATTTATTTGCTGCTTTTTTTGGGCTGTTTACTCTAACCCTTATTGTGCCCTTTCTGAATATTCTTTTTGAAAGGATCCCAATGGTTGAAATAAAGCCAGATTTTGCACTAAATGCTGAAGCGATTAAAGACTTCTTCTACTACTTTATTACCAACCAAATACAACTCCATGGTAAGTCAACTGCCTTACTTTTGGTAATATCGCTTGTTGTAATTACATCCCTATTTAAGAATATTTTCGCATACCTGTCGCTATGGTATCTCGCCCCAATTAGAATTGGTGTACTCCGCGATATCCGTAATGCCCTTTACAAAAAAATCCTTGAACTCCCCCTGGGGTACTATTCTGATGAAAAGAAAGGGGATATCATTAGCAAAATGACCAGTGATGTGCAAGAGATTGAGGTTTCAATAATCCGTTCATTAGAGATGTTCTTTAAAGAACCCATTATTATCATGGTCTATCTCAGTTTCCTGATTATCATGAGCCCTCAGTTAACACTATTCGTGCTTTTGCTACTCCCCATTGCAGGTGGTTTAATCGGCAGAATTGGAAAGACGTTAAGAAAAACCTCTTTCAAAGGGCAACGAAAAATGGGTGTTCTACTTTCCGTCATTGAGGAAACTCTTGGCGGGCTAAGGGTGATAAAAGCCTTTAATGCTGAGGACAAAATGCGACAACGCTTCGAAAGTGTAAACTCTTTTTACACCCACCTAATGACTAAGATGTGGAGAAGAAGAGATTTAGCAAGCCCTCTAAGCGAATTTCTTGGAACCATTGTAATCGTGATTGTACTTTGGTTTGGCAGTAAGTTGGTGTTTCAGGGTACAGGGTTAAGCCCCGAAGGCCTTATCAGCTACATTGCCGCCTTCTATATGATCATTAACCCTGCAAAATCATTCTCAAGCGCTTATTTCAACGTGGTAAAGGGTATGGCATCTGCCGACAGGGTTGATACATTGCTATACGCAACTAACCCTATTTCCGATAAGCCAAATGCTAGTGAAATATCAAATTTTGATCATTCAATTGAATATCGCAACGTTAGCTTTAAATACGAAGATGAGTTTGTACTTAAAAATATAAATTTAACCGTAGAAAAAGGAAAAACAGTTGCGCTGGTTGGACAATCTGGATCAGGAAAGAGCACATTAGTAGATTTACTGCCAAGGTTTTATGATGTTACCGAAGGTGAAATTCTTATCGATGGGGTTAATATCAAAGATTATACCCTCAAGAGCCTTCGTAACCTAATGGGAAATGTAAATCAAGAACCCATTCTTTTTAACGACACATTCTACAATAACATAGCGTTTGGCCTTACTAAATCTAGCGAAGAAGATGTTACCTCGGCTTCAAAAATTGCCAATTCTCACGATTTTATCATAGCAACCCCAAATGGTTACTACAATAGTATTGGCGATAGGGGTAGCAAGCTATCAGGAGGACAGCGCCAAAGAGTGAGTATTGCTAGAGCAATCATGAAAAATCCACCCATAATGATTTTAGATGAGGCTACATCTGCCCTTGATACCGAATCGGAACGCCTTGTTCAAGATGCCATTGAGAATCTAATGATGAACAGAACATCCCTAGTAATTGCACACAGGTTGTCAACAGTTAAGAATGCCGACTTAATTTGTGTACTCCACGAGGGGGAAATTGTTGAGCGCGGAAAACACGATGAACTCGTTGCAAAAAATGGCATTTACACCAAACTATACGAACTTCAGCATTAGAAAGCAGAATAAAGTATTAAAATAAAAAAACCCGCTGTTTAGCGGGTAAAAAACACCTGCGGAGAGAGAGGGATTCGAACCCCCGGTCCGCACAAGGCGGACAACGGTTTTCGAGACCGCCCCGTTCGACCGCTCCGGCATCTCTCCTTAAAGGAGAAAAGATCCAAACTTGGATCTCTTCTTTTGTGCGGAGAAAGAGGGATTCGAACCCCCGGTACCTTTCGGTACAACGGTTTTCAAGACCGCCGCATTAAACCGCTCTGCCATTTCTCCGCCGCAAAGATACCCTCTTTTTTATTTTTTGAAAATTTTTTAAAAAAATAATTACATTTTCTTTTGGTTTCCCTTGGTTTTATTAAAAAAATTTAAATAATTTAGCGTTGGTTATGTTAAGCAAGGTGCTAAATCAAAAAAGTTGCTAAAATTTTGCCCTTTTTTCTTTAATTGCTTGGCAAACTCAATAAATACGCTATATTTGTGTTATGTTGTTAGGTAAACAAACTATTTCTAACCCTAAAAATCAAGTATTATGAACAAAGCTCAATTAATTGATGCAATTGCTGCAAGTGCAGGTTTAACTAAAGCTGATGCTAAGAAATCTCTTGACGCATTCGTAAAAGCAACTACTGACGCTCTTAAAAGTGGTGATAGAGTTGCATTAGTAGGTTTTGGCTCTTTCTCAGTTTCCCAAAGAAGTGCAAGAACTGGACGTAACCCACAAACTGGAAAGCCAATTACTATTAAGGCTAAAAAAGTTGTTAAATTTAAGCCAGGTAGCGATCTTAACGACTCAGTTCAATAAGGAGCATGTATTTATTTTTGAGGGGTCATCTTTAAGAGATGTCCCCTTTTATTTTTTATACTATTCTCTAGTCAAAATATCTTAAAGTATAACCTCCATTTTTTGTCATGGATAATATTACGCCAACCATCAGAGAAGAGTTAATCAACTATCTTTCGGACTTTACTTTGGAAAAAAGGTTAAAACTTATTCAGGACGTTTTAAGCCATAGAACTCGTTACCTTACCGTTGTTCTCGAAAATATTTATCAATCACAAAATGCTAGCGCAGTGCTCCGATCGTGTGAATGTTTTGGTATTCAAGATGTGCATGTTATTGAGAATTCAAATCGCTTTAGCGTTAATCCTAAGGTAGTAATGGGATCAACAAAATGGCTAAACATCCACAAATACAATAAACACAGCAACAATACACTGCACGCAATCAGTTCGCTTAAAGAAAAGGGATATCGTATTGTTGCCACATCGCCTCATATCCACCTAACAACCCTTAACGATTTTGATGTTGAAAAAGGAAAGTTTGCCCTGTTTTTTGGAACTGAGCTCACTGGGTTGTCTGATGACGTTGTAAACAATGCGGATGAGTTTTTATTAATACCCACCTATGGATTCACTGAAAGTCTTAACATATCCGTTTCGGCTGCAATTTGTATACAAACCTTGACAAATAAGCTCAGGTATTCTGAAATCAACTATAAACTTAGCCCCAGCGAAGCTCAATTAATCATGCACGAATGGCTCCGACTTTCAATAAAAAGTTGGCGTTCCATTGAGAAAAGATTCCTGAGCGGGAAAAATTAATAGTATTTGCCCCAAGAATTATTGAACTCATCAATATTTTTTGTAATTTCGTCATATTAACAGATACTTTTTGAGCTATGAAATGTATCCTCATTGATGACGACGAAATGTCGTGCCGTGTTCTTGAAGATTATGTAAACAGAACAAGTTTTCTTGAGTTACTCCAAACTTTCAACAACGCTGTTGATGCTATTAACTTCATGAAAGAAGGCAACAGTGTTGATCTGATTTTTTTAGATATTGAAATGCCTGAAATGACAGGTATCGATTTTCTAAATACCATAACGAATCCACCACAAATAATTATTGTTTCATCGCGCGACAAGTATGCCCTTGAAGCATTTGAGTATAGCGTTACCGACTATATTTTAAAACCAATTAATTACGCCCGCTTTTTTAAAGCGGCCAACAAAGCACTTGAAAGTAGCACAAAGAATATTCAGGATGCAGACGAGAAAGAGATTTTTATTAAGAAGAGCAACTCTTTAGTAAAAATTAAGTACAGTGATATACTTTGGGTTGAAGCACTTGAAAACTACGTGGTTATTAATACCCGAGGCGACAAGTTCACCATCCACTTTACGATGAAGGCCATTGAGAATCAATTGCCAAATTCACTCTTCAAGAGAGTTCATCGTTCATTTATCGTAAATATTAGAGAAATTTTTAGCATTGAGGACAACTCAGTTGTTATTAAACTTCCCGAAGGGAAAAAGATTATACCAATCGGCAAATCATATAAAGATAAATTGCTGAGCGAAATAAACCTAATGAATAAATAACAGGTAAAGAGTAATGCTTACACATAGAGAGCTGTTTCTGAAATACCTAGCTCAAACCTCCGATTCACCCCTCCAGCTTGAAATTGAAAAAGCCGCAGGGGTTTATCTTTATGAAACAAATGGTAAAAAGTTAATTGACTTGATATCTGGGGTATCTGTTAGCAACCTTGGGCACTCGCATAAGGAAGTAGTTGATGCGGTTTGCCAGCAAGCACAAAAGTACATGCACCTTATGGTTTATGGTGAGTTTATTCAACACCCTCAAGTTAAACTAGCCGAGGCCATATGTAAACTGCTTCCCGATAACTTGCAAAGCGTGTACTTTGTAAACTCTGGTAGCGAAGCTGTTGAGGGTGCTGTAAAACTAGCGAAAAGGTATACGGGCAAGCCCAGTATTGTATCGTTTAAAAATGCATATCACGGAGGAACCCACGGTGCACTAAGCCTAATGGGCGACGAAGTATTAAAGCAAGCTTTCAGACCATTACTCCCAGGAGTTAAGCATCTAACTTTTAATAATATTGATGAGCTAAGTCGAATTGACTCACAAACAGCATGCGTTATAATTGAGCCTATTCAGGGAGAGGGAGGAATAGTACTACCAAAACCCGGGTTTTTAGAAGCACTCCGCCAAAGGTGTAATGAAACGGGTGCATTACTTATTTTTGATGAGATTCAAACTGGAATGGGTAGAACGGGGAAACTATTTGCCTTTGAAAAATATGGAGTAGTTCCCGATATTCTAATGCTTGCAAAGGCCTTTGGTGGCGGTATGCCCCTTGGGGCATTTATAGCATCTAAAGAGATAATGGGTAAATTAACCCATGACCCTATTCTTGGCCATATAACAACATTTGGAGGGCACCCCGTATCATGTGCAGCATCACTCAAATCGCTTGAACTACTACAATCGCTTAAACTAGTTGATGAGGTTGAGAAAAAAGAGCACCTATTCCGAAGCAGATTGGTAAACCATAAAAACATAAAAAACATCCGATCATCAGGCCTTTTTATGGCTGTTGAGCTGGGTTCATTCCAAAAAGTTCAAGAATTTATTCATCTGGGATTAGAGATAGGCTTCGTAACCGATTGGTTCCTTTTCTGCGATACAGCATTTCGAATCGCTCCACCGCTAATAATCAACAATGATGAGATTGAGGATGCCTGTAAGCTAATTATAAAGGCTCTTGATCGGCTTTAGGCTTATCCTGTTTTTTTGATGTGTCGAAAAGTAAAATTCCACCAAAAGCCATGCCTATAAGGGTGCTTCGCCAAGGATTAGCCCACATCGGACAGCTTCCGCCTCTACAACCAACAAAATGATAATATGCATAGCCCAATGCTCCGCCAATTAAAAGACCAAGTAAAAACTTAACGGATAAAAACCGTTTAAAAAAATTGTTAACCTTCATATTAAACTAAGCTTAATTATTTACGTTAAAGATGTAAACACTTACAATGGCTGATATGTTCAAACGATTTCTTATTTCTGCACTCATAGTCTTTACGTCATTTATGGCTTACAGCACTAATGAAGAAGGCATTGACGGCATAGAAGATAGAATTGTGCAGTTGATTGATAGCATTGAGAGTACTAGCAATTTCAATCAAAAGAATGAACTTAACAATGAGTTGTTATCATTACTATACGATGCATTACTCTTGGATAATTCTTTTGAATATCCATTCAACAAGGTGCAAAAGATGGGAATACTAACATCTCCCGACAAAAAAGTTAGAGTATATACATGGAACATACCTCAGGCAGGAGGTCATCAAAAATACTTTGGATTCATTCAGACCAATGTAAACCAGCTACAAAATATTTATCCGCTTACCGATAATCGCAAGCAAATTGAAACACCTCAATTGCTAACCCTATCGACTGATACATGGCATGGCGCTTTGTACTACTCCATTAGAGTTGATAATTTTTTTGGTAAGAATGTGTACACCCTGTTGGGAGTGGATATGAACAATTTATTCTCAACAAAACGAATAATTGAGATCATTACCCTCTCCGATAACGGTGAACCACAGCTGGGTGCGCCAGTTTTCAGAGTTAAGGGAAATATTTTAAATCGAATTGTTTTCGAGTTTTCAGCAAAGGCCTCAATGATTCTTAGGTGGAATGAGGAAATGCAGATGATTGTTTTCGATCACCTTACCCCAATGCGGAATGATTACGCTGAAAACTATCAATTCTATGTTCCAGACTCATCCTACGATGGATTTAAACTGACTGAACTGGGCTGGGAGTACAAAGCAGATATTGATGTCAGAAATCCTGATAGAGCCAAACCTCCTACTCCAATAAAGCCGCCAGTTGAAAATCCTGAGCCAGGTTTTTTATACCAAACAAAATAGTTAATGCGAAGCAACATTTCCATCGATATAGAGAATGGATGAATCTTGCTCTATCGTTTCAAAATAGTTAATAATTCTAACATCTTTAAAGTAGTGGTGTAAAATATCGGGGTAGGATTTGCCCCTTTTGGCCATCTGCATGGCACCATCTTGGCAAAGTCCAACACCATGTCCATATCCCCTACCCTTTATCCTAATGCTATTTGACACAGCATCGATTGAGAAAAATGATGAGCGAAGTTTAAAGAATGAGCGGATTTCGCCCGTGGGTATTGTTATCCCATTGATCTTGTACTCATACATGCGCTCTTTTGGTACAAAAAGATAGTTTTCAGCTGTTAGATCAGAAGTGTTTACTCCTTTAGATTTAAGGAAATTTACCCACTCTTCCATTGGCACTCTTACTTCCCATTGAGAACTGGGCAAGCCTTTACAATAGCTATCAAATACCGATGTTAAATAGGAATGGCTAGTAAGCCACACATCACCAGAATTTGCTGTTTGCCCTCCGCAATTTGCATGAAATGCACCCACTATAAGATTTTTCTCCTCATCAACTATAACCATCCCTTTTGTATCTATTGTTGCTTTAAGAATTTTTTCATTACGAATCGATTTACCCTTATAGGCTTGGCAATGGACCTCATCGCAAAGGTTAAACCCTTCACCCATGTGTTTATCGGCATGACCCAAAGCATATGTACGTGCAAGCAAAGCCTGTGCTTTATAGAACTCTGGCTGTGCATTTGGCCCCGCCTCAGCATCAACCACGCCAGCAATATATTTATCTAAATCAATGATATTTAATGTCATTAACCTATCAAAATCAACATAAAATGTAAGATTATCATCATAAACCCTTGCCGGCATGGATGGAACCACAGAGTTCATCCTTATAACATCCTTATCGGTTTGGCCAATAATTGAAACTCTTGGCCAAGTACCAAGATTGGAGACCATATCGCGCACTTTAATTGAATCGCCAGAGCGTGAAATGTAAACGATTTGATTCAGAGAAAGAGGAATAGTTTTATCGCCGGCAATAATTGAGTAACTACCACTTACAGGGGTAATTACAAATGTCTGATTTTTTTGACTATTAAAAAGGCTTATGCTAATTTTTTGCGAATTCGCTGCAAATGTGCAATAGGTTAGAAAGAAAAGGATTGATAATCTTTTCATAAAATACGCTTAGTTTTATTTTATAAACCCAATAATAAATTTAGCTACCCTACTAGATGTTTCTGACTCACCAAGTATATTGCGCAGTTGTAAAAAACTGTCAAGCATCTCGTTACGATGCTGTTCACCGGGGAGTAAACTAGAAACCTCATTGTAAAGCGATTCGGGGTTGAGTTTAAACTGAATTAACTCTTTTACAACCTCCTTATCCATTATTAGGTTCACTAAAGATATGTATTTAACACGAATCACCATCCAGGCAATGAGCATTGAAATTGCACTCCCTTTGTAGCAAACTACTTCGGGTATATTGTATAAAGCTGCCTCTAGCGTTGCTGTACCCGAAGTAACCACAGCTACAGTTGAATTACGCAAAAGATTTTGAGTTTGATTAAAAACGATGGGAACGTTGGCGTTGCCCATATGCTGTTTATAATCCTCAATACTAAGCGATGGAGCACCAGCAATAACAAACTGATATTGTGGGAATTTTTTTATCAAAGTAAGCATTACTGGCAGATTATGCTTAATCTCCTGCTTGCGGCTGCCTGCTAGTAGGGATATTATTGGCTTTTGCTCCAATGCATGCTGTACAATAAACTTGCCATCATCGGGTATTGCCTGAAGTGTGTCAACAAGTGGATTTCCAAGGTAAACTGCATCTACCCCCTTACGCATAAAATACTCCTCCTCAAATGGAAAAATTATTATGAGCTTATCAACGTATTTCCTCAACTGTTTAACTCTCGATTCCTTCCATGCCCAAACCTTTGGTGCAATATAGTAAACTACCTTGTAATCAAGTTTTTTTGCATACTTAGCAATTCGAAGATTAAAGCCAGCATAATCAACTAAGATTAAAACATCGGGATTAAATGCTTTAATGGATTGCTTGCAAAGTTTAAGGTTTTTTGAAACCTGATTTAGATTTTGCAAAACCTCAATAAACCCCATAAACGCCATATCCTTATAATGCTTTATAAGTTGACCGCCCTGCTTAAGCATTAAATCACCTCCAAAAAACATAAACTGAGCGTCGGGGTCATTCTCATTAATACCTCTCATCAGGTTTGACGCATGCAAATCGCCTGATGCCTCGCCTGCTATAATAAAGTATTTCATGCAGAAAGGATTTAATTTAGAATAGTTTGATAGCAAAAACTATTATCGCTAAGAAAATTGTAGCGCCCAAAACCCCTCTTGCTGATTTTAGCCTGCTGGTATAGATAAAAAACATGAAAACACCAAGGTTTGGCAGGGCTCCAAGGCTCATAATTTTTGGAGCCATCATGTGCATCCAGATAGTGTGTAACGATTTATCGGAATACTCAAAGGGATAAATAAACTTCAGAACAAGAAGGAAGGATATTAAAGGTACAATAATTCCTAGGATTGCACCTATAACCGTTGAATCAAATTTTTTTTTCATTTTAGCAACTAATATTAACGATTGAGGCTAGTGTTGCTTTTTATCAGCACTTTGCTTTGTACTAAAGTCCAAATTATTAAATAAACCACTTAGCCTTGCATGCTCAATCTTATCAGTTAAATCAATGCTAACCGGAACAATGGATACGTATCCGTTTGAAAGTGCATACTCATCCGTATCAATCGCCTGTGGCTCATCATTTTGAAAATATCCTGTCAACCAGAAATAATCAGTTCCTCGCGGATCTGTTCTCTTATCAAATTCTTCCCTCCAGGTACCCATATTCTGTCGGCAAATCTTAATTCCCTTAATTTCATCTTTAGGAATTGCAGGTACATTTACGTTAAGACAAACTCCATTTCTAATGCCATTGTCAAGAACATTTTGTATTATCTGCTTTCCAAACTTAATTGCTCCAGAAAAATCCGCATCAGACATATAATCGAGTAACGAGAATCCAATTGAGGGTATATCGTATAAGCACCCTTCAATGGCTGCTGCCATAGTGCCCGAATAGAATACGCTAACCGATGAATTTGAGCCGTGATTGATCCCCGAAAGCAGCATATCGGGCTTATGCTTAAAAACTTGGTTAATGGCCAGTTTTACGCAATCTACAGGTGTTCCATTAACGGAATACGCCTCAATATCATCACCCCAATTATGCTTTTTTAATCTAAGGGGATGTTTTATGGTAATGGCATGCGACATTCCAGAGTTGCCCTCGTCGGGAGCTACAACCACAACCCTGCCAAATTGCTTTGCCATTTCTGCCAACGCCTTAATTCCTTTGGCATTTATTCCATCATCATTGGTTACAAGAATTACTGGCTTTCTACTACTCTTACTATACATTGCTATCAATTGGTTTAAGCACAAAGTTACTTAAAACATTCTATGCTACAAGTGTTTTAAGTAAAACCCATTAGCAAAACAAATGTTTAGCCTACCAACTGTTTTTAGAAAATAAAATGTGGAATACTATTGAATAATAAATTTTTATTGGTTTGCCAATTACAACCAAAATGTAGGATAATTAATCTACTCGCTATACATGGCTAAATATTTCAATGCATTATCCTTATACGTCCGACCAATGGGTATAATAAATCGCCCAATTTCTATTTCGGAACTGCTAAACGCTTCAATATGATCGAGCGAAACGATATATGATTTATGCACACGAATAAACTTATTTGGATTCAATAACCTTTCAAAATTGGAAAGATTATGCTTTGATATAACCGACTTATCCTTTGATACTATCTTTACATAATCCTTCATACTTTCAACGAAAAGTATATCAGAAAAATTTATTCTTACAAACCTTTTGTTTTCCTTTAAAAAAATGTAGTCGGCATTTTTGGCGGAGTGAACTTTTAGTTTGATAAGTTCTATTACTTTATTAATAGACTTAACAACCATATCCAGAGATAACGGTTTGAGCAAATAGTCGACAACATTCAATTCAAATCCTTCAATAGCGCAATTCTCATTTGTTGTTAAAACAACAACAAAGGGAGGATTCTTTAAACTTCTTAGCAACGAAGTTCCATGAAGAATCGGCATCTCGGCATTAAGAAAAACGAAATCGACCTTGTTTATCAATAAATATTCAACTGCCAAGATTGGATCATAGAAGGTTGCTACTAATACTAAGTTGTGCATTTTACTTAAGATGCCCTCAAGAACTTCTACTGACAATAATTCATCATCAATAATAACACACTTTAGGTTCATGTTATTCTTTGTGTTTTTGCTGGTTAATAAAACAGGCCTAATTTAATTATATTTTGCGTAAAAAATCACTTTAATTTAGAGTAAATATAAAAAATTGCTTTGCAAGATGCTGTTTGGTAGTAATTATCTGCAGTTCGTCGATTTTCTGAATAATGCTATTAGTCAATCCTTAAATTGTTTGTCGAAAACAACAGCTTTTTTATGTTAATAAAGTAATACATTTTGTTTGCAGAGTATGATTATCACATTGGTATTACTGTTTCATGCTACTCCCTTATTTAAATTTAATCACAAAACCTAATTCTTAGTAAAGAATTAGTAATACTAAACTAACCTAAACCCTAAAAAATGAAAAAAATTATTATTTGCTTTTCCATGGTCTTTATCGCTACCATGATGTTTGCTCAAGAGAGATATGTGCAGCAAAACAATGCCTTTAAGGTTGAATACTCAGATGAATCGCAACAAAAAGCGATTTTAAGATTTAATCTTGAAAATTATGCAATCAAAACAGTTGAGCATAATGGTGTAAAATATTCTACCATAGATTTTGAAAATGGAATTAATACCTTTAAAAAAGGGTATGCTGAACTACCCATGGTGAACATTAATCTGCTTATCGATAACACAAATGATGTTAATTTTGAAGTTCTAGAGAGTGACTTTATTGAGATAAATCTTGATTATCCGATGTTACCTTCAAGAGGAACAATCTATAGGAATCAGGATCCAAAATCGATACCTTTTATTATTTATCCCGAATCTATAGTAGATGAATGGTATCCTGAAAGTTTTACTGAAGCAACTGAACCTTTTGTTTTTAGAGATACTAGAGGGGTTAATCTATACATGTATCCTTTTGGTTACAATGCTGTTAAAAAAACATTAAAAGTTTACAGGAGTGTTGCTATGAGCATAACTAGAGATAAACTAAACTCTACAAATGGGCTTACAAGGAATATTTCTGAAATTGCTCCAGTAATGAACGATGTATACAAGTCGCTATACCTAAACTACTCACCAACAAGATTTGCAAACCAAATGGGTGAGCTTGGCGAAATGCTCGTAATCTACACCTCACGCGACGCTTCTGCTATACAGCCCTACATTAACTGGAAAAGAGAAAAAGGGTTTAAAGTTATCACTCAACAAGTTACTACCGGAACCAATGTTAAAACAACTATCCAGAATGCCTATAATAGTAATAATAACTTGCTTTACGTTCAACTTGTTGGAGATTGGCCAGATATTAAATCTGATTTAGGTACTACCCAAAATGCTCCAATGGATCCAATGCTTGGTTGTGTGGCTGGCAGCGATTACTATCCCGATCTTATCATTGGTCGCTTCTCTGCAAGTTCATCAGCACAGGTAACAATTCAAGTAAACAAAGCCATTAACTACGAAAAGAATCCCGATATGGGTCTCAGTTGGTATAAGAATGGATTAGGAATTGCATCAAATGAAGGGCCTGGTGACGATAATGAATATGATAACCAGCATATGGATATTATCAAAAACAATAAACTCCTCCCCTATACTTATACCAACATTGCTAGTCAATATCAACCTAGTGCAACAGCATCAGGTGTAGCAAGTTCTGTTAACTCAGGTGTAAGTATAATAAACTATGTGGGACACGGCAGTGAAACAAGTTGGGGTACAAGTGGTTATAGTACATCAAATATAAATAGTTCAACCAACGGGTCAAAATTACCCTTTATTTTTTCTGTGGCCTGCGTAAACGGAAAATTTCATCGTACCACTGGCGATTGCTTTGCTGAAGCATGGCTTAATAAAGAGAATGGAGGCGCCGTTGCCGTAATTATGTCGACTATAAATCAAGCCTGGCATCAACCAATGCGCGGACAGGATTACATGAACGATATTCTTATTGGGGGCTATAACTATTCTACTAACCCTGGAAACGGGAGTTCAACCAATTTAAGCGACAAACGCACTACATTTGGATCGATTGCTTTTAATGGCAACGTATTAATGCTCGCTGAGCAGTATACTGATGTTAGCACTAAAGAGACTTTTCAAACATGGACTATTTTTGGTGATGCATCGATTCAAGTAAGGACCGACACCCCAAAGCCTATTTCTGTTAACGCTGAAAACATAAATGGATCGCCCTATAGCGTAACTGTTACCTCTAACGGGAGCCCAGTTTCAGGCGCTAATGTTTCATTATACCAGAATGGCAATACCTATACTGCAACAACCAACACTTCGGGTATTGCATCAGTAACACATAACTTTACAAGCGGAACAGCTACCGTTACCGTTACAGGGTATAACTGTGGAGCATACCAAACAACTAAAACTATTGGTGGTAGTTCTGTAACCATTCCCTCAACACCAACAGGTTTAACAACAAGTAATATTACCAGCAGTGGTGCTACACTCAGTTGGAGTGCAGCATCTGGAGCAACCTCTTATGATGTTCAATTCCGCCAGCAGGGTGGTGCGTGGAGCACTTCAAATGTAACAGGAACGTCGACAAATGCAACTGGGCTTGCTGCAAGCACAACGTACGAGTGGCAGGTAAGTGCTAAAAATTCTGCCGGCAATAGTGCCTATTCCGCCGCAAAATCATTTGCAACCCTTGCCAGTGGTGGAGTAACCTACTGCACATCTATGGGCAACAGCTACTCTTACGAGTGGATCTCTAAAGTGGTGATCGGTTCATTCACTAACAGCTCTGGTGCAGCGGGCTATACCGACTTCACAAGCAAAACCATAACCATGACCGCTGGAACAGGCTACAGCATTGCCCTTACCCCTACCTTCGCCAGCACCGCTTACAATGAGTACTGGAAAGTTTGGGTTGATTTGAACGGCAATGGAGTATTCGATGCCAACGAGTTGCTGTTCGATGCAGGCTCGTTGAGCACAACCACTGTAACCGGCACAATCACCATCCCCGCCGGAACGCCTGCCCGTAACACTCGCATGCGCGTGAGCATGAAGTACAATGGAGCCCAAACTGCCTGTGAAACATTCAGCTACGGTGAGGTTGAGGATTACACTGTGCAAATCGTTGCTGGTTCAACTAACCCGCCCGCAACGCCAACTGGCCTCAACGCATCTAGCATTAACACAAGTAGCGCAACTCTAACCTGGAGCGCATCAGTTGGGGCAACCTCATACGATGTTCAATTCCGTCAGCAAGGCGGTACATGGAGCACTTCAAACGTAACAGGAACGTCAGTAAATAAAACTGGACTAGCAGCAAGCACAGTCTATGAATGGCAGGTTCGCGCTAACAACGTTAATGGCACCAGCGCATACTCTGCCATCGCCTCATTCACCACACTAAGTGCAACCATCAGCTACTGCACAAGCAAGGGGAATAATGCCAGCTACGAATGGATTCAAAGGGTAGTTTTCAGCGGTATTGACAACAACTCGGGCAAAAATAGTGGCTATGCCAATTTCACCAACCTCACTGCAACGGTTGCCCGCGGCGAAACGCTACCTATCAACATTCAGACAGGTTATGCTAGCAGCCTCTACACTGAATACTGGTCAATCTGGATTGATTTTAACCAGAATGGCACCTTCGACAGCGACGAAAGGGTGGTGTACGGTTCCTCAAAGAGCAGTAACCTACTCAGCGCCAATGTGAGCATCCCAACAACAGCGATGCTTGGAAGCACCCGCATGCGCGTGAGCATGAAGTACAATGCAGCCCAAACTGCATGCGAAACATTCAGCTACGGTGAGGTAGAGGACTACACCGTAAATGTGCTGCAAACAAGGGCAAATAATAACGCCATTGACTTTGGTATTGAGCAGCTAGGCCATGAAGACCAAGAACCATTCGTCATATATCCAAACCCAGCATCTGATAGAATAACCGTTAGCCTACAAGGGTTAATGGGTGATGTATTGCTCAGAATCTACGATCTACAGGGTCGCATGGTTAAGGACCAAATGCTAACAAACCTTGACACCGAAATCAACATAAGCGACTTAGCAAACGGTGTGTACATTATCTCCGTAGACGAGGAAAAAATGCCCCTTAACAAAAGATTTGTGAAAATGTAGATAAAAATCTTGAACTAAAACACGGAGGGGGTTGCTTTTTGTGCTACCCCCTCTTTATATTTTAACTTAAAAAATATTTAATGAAAACCAATATTGTGCTGAAAACTAAGCATATTATAAATGCCCGTGTACTGGATATGAAATAAACCATATGCATGCTACCGCAAGCACAAGGTTCTTAACTTCCTTTATTTTCCTGCTCCTACCTTATTACTTAAGCCTTTGGAATATTCTTTAACACATCAAGTAAAAGTTTCCAGAACTTATCAGTCGTTTCTATATCAATTCGCTCATCGGGTGAATGAGCTCCCTTAATAGTTGGGCCAAATGATATCATATCGAGCTTTGGATATTTCTCTAAAAACAAACCACACTCTAACCCTGCATGAATAGCACGTACAACAGGTTCAATACCAAATAGATCAATGTAACTTTTCTTTGTAATACTTAGTATCACGGAGTTTGTATTTGGAGCCCAGCCAGGGTAGCCGCCAGTATGCAGTACATTGGCGTTTGCAAGGCGAAAAACACTCTCAACCATACTGGCAATATCGGCTCTTGCAGAATCGATTGAGCTGCGCTGACTCGTAGTTACAAGGATCTGATTATCCTGAATAATCTTTACAGAGGCCAAATTGGTAGATGTTTCAACCAAACCAGGAATTTGCTTACTCATGGAAATCACTCCGTGCGGGCAGGCATATAATGAATTCAGTAAATCGTACTGTGTTGACTCATCAATAACCCACTCGGGCATATCTGCAGGCTTTAGCTTAATGCTAATTTTGGGCTCAACCTCTGCATATTCGAATAGAATATTCTTTTTAAAAGCATCGAAAAGTTCCTTCATTCGATCCACGTCATCCTTATGGATTAAGAACGTTGCAAATGCTTCTCTAGGGATTGCATTTCGAAGGTTTCCCCCATCTATACCTGATATACGTATATCGAATTTATTAGTGCCTTTCCATAAAAAGCGGTTTATAATTTTAATTGAATTACCTAGTCCCTTATCAATATCGTCGCCACTATGTCCACCTTTTAGTCCCGTAACTGCAATTTGATATGGCTGAAAATCGCTAGGTACTTTCTCTGTTTCGAATGCAAAAGTAATTACCGTATCTATACCCCCTGCACAACCAATAAAAAGTTCGCCTTCATCTTCGGAGTCAAGATTGAGAAGTATCTCTGACTTAAAAAAGTCAGGTTTCATCTCAAAAGCTCCCGTAAGGCCAGTTTCCTCGTCAGTAGTAAATAAGCACTCAATGGGTCCATGTTGAACTGTATTAGACGCCAAAATGGCTAACTGCGCAGCTACGCCAATGCCATCATCAGCTCCAAGGGTTGTTCCCTTTGCGGTAATCCAGTTACCATCAATAAATGCATTAATGGGGTCATTGTCAAAGTCATGCTCAACGTCGCTATTCTTCTCGCAAACCATATCAACATGGCTCTGCAAAACTACCGAAGCCCTATCTTCCATCCCTTTTGTAGCAGGTTTTCGAATAATAACATTACCAGCTTCATCCTTGATGGCTTCAAGGTTATGCTCATCAGCAAATTTCAGTAGATAGTTTATAATCTTTTCCTCTTTTTTAGAAGGGCGAGGAATCTTTAAAATCTCAGCAAAATATTTCCAAACCTCATTGGGCTTTAAGTTCTCTAATCCTTTCATGGCATTTATTTATATTAAAAAAACTTTTAAACTTAGCTTTTTATGTGAGTTAATGCAAAACTTGATTTTGTTTTTTTGTAATCCTAAAATGAATAATAATTTATGTAAATGTATTTAACTAATATAGTTGAATTTAGAATGGCTAAACAAGCAAATGTTATTAAGCATACTTAAACATTTTAAATATTATTCCCTTGTCATTGCGATTGTTATGCTCCATTTCAACCTGAAATATAAAATTTTTATTGCTAATCAAAATACAATAGCTTTACTTTGCATTTTGAAATTTTACAAAAAACACTCAAACCATTGTATTACAATTTATTATATATTCATATCACGGATATAGATAATAATAAGTTGTAATCAATTCTTAACCCTTCCGCAATGATTGACCATGAAGAGCTTAAGCAACTATTATTAACAGCAATAAATGCAACAATCAAGGCAGGTGCTTTGATAATGGAGGTATATAACTCTAACGACTTTCAGGTCAATCTAAAATCGGATGCAACACCACTTACCCTAGCCGATAGAAAAGCGCATCAAGAGATCATGTCGTGCCTAATGAAAACAAGAATTCCTTTAATGAGTGAAGAGGGCAGAGACCTTCACTATGAAGAGAGAAAAGGCTGGGAATACTTTTGGCTCGTTGATCCGCTTGATGGTACTAAAGAGTTTATTAAGAGGAATGGTGAGTTCACAGTTAACATCGCCCTAGTATATAAAGGATTTCCAATTATTGGGGTTGTATATGTGCCTGTAATTAATCAGCTCTATTTTGCAATGCAAACTCTAGGATCGTTTAGGGTTGACAATTTTGATAAAGAAATAGAAAGCATTGATAAATTAGATGAACTAACCAATAATGAGAATAAGTTACCCTATAAAATTAGGCAGAGACCCCTTACAATTGTTGTTAGCCGATCACATCCTTCAGAAGAAACACAAGAATTTATTGAAAAGATGAGGGAAGAGCAAGGCAATATTGAACTTATAGCCCGAGGATCCTCTTTGAAAATTTGCATGGTTGCCGAGGGCAATGCGGATCTTTATCCAAGGTATGGAAGTACAACAGAATGGGATACTGCAGCAGGACAAGCGGTTGCAGAAATGGCTGGTTGCGAGATTGTATCGCTTGAGGATGGCAAAAGGATTATCTATAATAAAGAGGATATAATTAACCCTTGGTTTATTGTTAGGCGATCCGTTAACTAAAAAGGATTTATCAATACACTAGAATCAAAAAGCACATTTAGGCTAGCCTAAATGTGCTTTTTGATTCTAGTAGATTATGTTTAAAGTTTGAGCTTACGCTCAATATCCTCTATCTGACTCTTAAATCGCTTATCGGTATCTATTAAATTATTTACCGTTTTACAAGCGTGAAGAACTGTAGCGTGATCCTTCCCTCCTATTAAGCTACCTATAGTTGACAAGGAACTTTTTGTCATACTCTTTGAAAAGTACATGGCAATTTGCCTAGCTTGTACAATTTCGCGTTTACGAGTTTTTGCTTGAAGCACAGCATTTGGAAGTCCAAAATACTCACTTACCACCTTCTGAATGTAATCTATAGATATTTCGCGACGGGTATTTTTAACCAGTTTTTCTATCATTTCAGAGGCAAGCTCTGTTGTAATCTCTTTTTTATTCAAAGTTGACTGGGCAAGGAGTGAGATTAAGGCCCCTTCAAGCTCTCGAACATTATTCGTTATATTGGTAGCAATATATTCTACAACCTCATCGGGGATCTCGATACCATCCTTGTAAATTTTTTGTTTCAGAATGGCAACCCGAGTTTCAAAATCTGGTGACTGCAGATCGGCAGATAGTCCCCACTTAAACCGAGAAAGAAGTCTCTGCTCTAGTCCTTGAAGTTCTACAGGTGGTTTATCCGATGTTAGAATAATTTGCTTACCCGCTTGGTGTAAATGGTTGAAAATATGAAAGAAAGTATCCTGAGTTTTCTCTTTGCCTGCAAATTCATGAACGTCATCAATTATAAGAACATCAATCATTTGGTAAAAATGTACAAAATCATTGATATTATTATTACGAATGGCCTCAACATATTGGGTTTGAAATTTTACGGCATTAACGTAAAGCACTACCTTTTCTGGTGTTTTTTCCTTAACTCTAATACCAATAGCTTGTGCGAGGTGTGTTTTCCCAAGGCCTGAATTTCCATAGATTAATAAAGGATTAAAAGCCGTTTTCCCTGGCGCATTAGCAATGGCTATTCCGGCTGAACGAGCTAAACGATTGCATTCGCCTTCAACAAAATTAGTGAATGTATTATCAGAATTCAGCTGCGGGTCAACATGCAACTTTTTTATACCCGGTATAACAAAAGGGTTTTTAATTTTATAATCAGTGCTCTGCGATGGCATTGAAACGGGTTTATTCCGCAGTTCCGTTTTATTCTGTGTGGGAAAAACTACCGTTATGGGCTTGCTGTTGGTCACACTATGGTTTTCCATTACAACATTATACTCAAGTTTAGCGCCTGCTCCTAACTCTTTTCTAAGCGTTTTTCTTAAAATATCGATAAACTGCTCCTCTAGATACTCGTAGAAAAAGGGACTAGGTACTTGAATAGTTAACACATTATTGTTGAGCTTAATTGGTACAATTGGCTCAAACCATGTCTTAAAACTAACAGGTGGGACATTATCCTTGATGATTTTCAAACAATTCTCCCAAACATCTTGGAAATCAATAGCCATTTTTAAGTTGATGTGAAAGTAAATCTTTTGGTTAATTTTCTGGTTCGTGAACAAAATTGCAAAAAAATTGTCAATAAAAAAAAAGAAAAACAGTTGGATTTCGAACTTCCTCTTTAACCTTTTAACTATCAGCAAACAATTTTTTAAAATTCTTTAGAAAATTATTACCTTCACTGATTATCAGTGCTTTAACTTGTTGATATCTGTAAAAAGTTGTGGGTTAATCAATTGTAAAGTTTACCTAAACAAAAAGCTAACATTTTACAATCAACCATAATAGTGAACAAACTGAGCATTAGATCCATAGGATCATAATACTGATTTACTGATAGTTACGGAATTGAACTACTTTTTCTCCTTCTGATACTTTGTTCGGCTAAAATCAAAGAGTGAAATATTGATATAACGCTTTGGGTTAACCTTCATATCATAAAGTAACAGGTCCAAGTTATGAGATGCCTTTTGGAGGTTTGTGTATAGAGTATCGTTGTTTATAAGCATCCCCATTGATCCTTCCCCATTGTTAATTTTTGAAACTATGGCATTAAATGCAAGCATGGCTGAATCGGTTTGTGCTAAAGTTCTGGCCAGATTTGCTTTAGCAAGTGTATCGCTAATAGAGGAAAAATTCTTTATAATAATATCGAAATCCTTGCCATTATTTTTCAGGTTTTGTGAAATCTGATGGACATTGCTCACTATTTGGAGGAGTTTTCCATTCTCGTCGGATAGCATTCCGTTTAACTGGCCAGACAGATTATCGACATTGTCTAAACTGTTTTTGAGTGACTCGAAGCTCTTATTCAGATTATCCCGGTTTTGCTCATTAAAAACCTTGGCTATAATATCAAGTGTTGTTTCCAACCCCTCCATTAAACTTTCTGCTTTTTCTTTAATGGGCACCATCTCAAATATCATTTGATCGAGCAATCCTGTCTCTATGGAAGCAATAAGCGTATCTCCCGCTTCGTGAAATTCATTATTTGGAGTAACGTCTAATCGAAGGGCTTTACCACCCATAATATCAGCGCTAATGAGTTTTAAAATAGAGTTTCGGGGAATTGGATATTTCTTTTCAATCAGTATTGTTACAATCAACCTTCCTGTATTCCCTTTTTCAAACTTAATGTCTTTAACCAAGCCTACTTTAAATCCGCTCAATAGTACATCATTTGTCGGCTTAAGCCCATCAACTCTTTTAAAAACGGCATAGTAATGGTTCGTTCGACTAAACACGTTTTTCCCTTTTAAAAAGTTTACACCCCAGAATAGCACAGCAAGGCATATTACGGCAAACAATCCAATTTTGACTTCTCTAGTAATCTTCATGTTTTAAAGAATTTAGTTCTGCGATATTTTTTTTGCTTTATCAAGAGAGATTTGCTCACCATCCTTAAATGCAATGATAAAAGCATCGGGAAATAGTTCGCGAACTTGCTCACAAATCTCGGAAATCCCCTGGTATGTTTCTTTGTTGCCAACAAGGTATTTATAGATGTTGTTTGTAAAATATACTTCAACGTTCTTAAGGTTTTTAAAAAAGGGATCGTTAGTGTCAATTCGGTTACCAGAGGAGGTTATTTGTACCTTATATGTTAGTTCGGACCCTACATTCTCCAACTTAAAATCAGGGTTGTCATTCCATTGGGCAGAAATTTTTGGGGATGCTACCTCTTTTGATTGGCTTAAGCTATAGTCGAATGAGTTTTCGGCAGCATAGCTGCTTTTGAGTTCAATTTGCTCCTTATATGCTCTAAATGCTCTAAAAACGGCTGATGCCAAATAGGATTGCCCTTCGGATGTAATAAGATAATCCTCCTCCTTTGGATTGCTAAGAAATCCTAACTCAACCAAAACACTGGGCATTGATGTTTTCCAGAGCACAATAAAACCAGCTTGCTTCACTCCTCTATCATGCCGACGAGCCTTTTCCCTAAACTCTTCCTGTAAAAAGCTAGCCATATTTAAACTCTGATCGAGGAAAGAGTTCTGCATCAAGCTAAAGATAATGAACGATTCTGACGATTTTGGGTCATAACCCTCGTACTTTGTAGAGTAATCCTCCTCATAAGTAATAACCGCATTCTCACGCATTGCCACATCTAGGTTACCTTCCGATTTGTGCAACCCCATAACATATGTTTCTACTCCGTAGGGAACACGGCTAGAATTGGCATTACAATGTATGGAGATAAACAAATCGGCACCAATTTCATTGGCAATGTTACTACGCTCATCGAGAGGAACAAACACATCCTCTTTTCGGGTGTAAATCACCTTTACCTCAGGAAAACTCTTTTCAATGTACTCGCCAACCATTAGGGCAACAGCAAGCACAATATCCTTTTCTTTCGACTTTTTACCAATCGCTCCGGGATCTTGTCCTCCATGACCAGCATCAATAACAACTTTTTTTAGTCTATATGGTTCTGGTCCATAGCTATTTCCATATGAATATGAGTTCCCTGCTAAACCAAATACTAATAGCAGCAAAAAACTCGTTAACGTTGAAATGTATTTATTTACAAATTGCATGTGCTCAAAGATTGATTTTTTAGTAGTTTTGAGCTCTAATAAGCGTTTATATTTTACAAAAATAGTACTAAAATTGTATTTTAAGGCTGTCATCCCCCTTTTTCTTTCATTTATAGCTGTTAGCCAAGCATCTGCAAATGCATCAACAGCTAGCATTTTGCATTATTATACTCAGGTTCCTGATACTCTTATTTCTAATAACAATAGGCTTTTAATAGATAGTGATTCGATTGTATTGCTACCTAATTCATCTCTGAAGGATACCACTGAGATTTTGAAAGGAGGTGATGAGGACGGGCCTTTAAAGGATCCAATCTTTCATGACGCTAAGGATTCTTTGTTATATTCAATTGATGGTAAAAAGGTATATATGTATGGCGATGCTGTGGTAAAACATCAGAAGATGGAGCTAAAGGCAGCCTACATTGAGTATGACATGGAGAATAACCTTGTTTTTGCTGAAGGCCGACCCGATTCAACAGGTACAATAGTAGGAAAACCCATTTTTGTAGAAGGTAACCAAACCTTCAGAATGGATAAAATGCACTATAATTTTGAAACAAAAAAGGCTAAAATTACCAATGTAATTACTGAGGAAGCAGACGGTTTTCTGCACAGTCGTGATACAAAGCTAATGCCCGACAAGACCATTAACGTTTCTGGAGGTAAATTCACAACCTGCGATTTGGATCACCCTCATTTCTATATTGCCATTACCAAAGCAAAGGTTATCCCTGGAAGTAAACTAATTACAGGCCCTGCTTACCTTGTTATTGGGGATGTTCCATTTCCTCTTCCAATTCCCTTTGGATTTTTCCCAAATAAAAAGGGGAGATCATCGGGTTTAATTATACCAGAGTATGGAGAAGAAAACAGAAGAGGGTTTTTCTTGAGAAATGGAGGGTTTTATATTGGTCTTAACGATTATTTCGACCTGAGATTAACTGGAGATTTCTTTACCAAAGGTTCATGGGCCACAAATGTAAATACAACCTATAGGAAAAGATATAAATATTCTGGGGGTCTCTCATTTTCCCTGTCTCAAAATGTTATTGGGGAGAAAGGTTTTGATGACTATTTTAAGGATCAATCCTACTCGTTAACTTGGAGACACTCACAGGATCCTAAAGCAAATCCGAATTCAAGATTTTCGGCAAATTTAAACCTTGGATCTCCTAGCCATAACCGGTATAATGCACAAAGCATAAGCAACTTTCATGAGACCTCTATATCTTCGAGTGTTACATACTCCAAGGTATGGGCAGGCACGCCTTTCAGCATGACAACTTCAATGAACCACTCTCAAAACAATCTTGATAGCACTATAACAGTGGGTTTTCCAAAGGCTTCGTTTAATATGAATATGATATATCCTTTTAAACGTAAGAATAGCGTAGGCTCCCCCGCATGGTATGAGAAAATTGGACTATCGTATAGTGGATCTCTGGATAATACTGTAAAAACCAGAACCGATTCAATACTCAGTAAAAGTACTCTTGATAAAATGAAAAATGGTGTTGAGCACCGCATACCAATATCTACATCATTTAGCATATTAAAATTTATTACGGTTAGTCCAAATGCAAATTATTCTGAAAAATGGTATACTCAAACCATTGAAAAAAGGTGGGATGAAGAGTCGAAAAAGGTTATAACAGATGAGGTTTCTGGCTTTAAACGGGCATGGGAATACAGCACTGCTATATCAATGACCAGTAAAGTTTATGGGATGTACTCCTTTAAATCAACCTCAAAAGTGCAAGCTATCAGGCATCTTATGACTCCCTCAATTTCACTCTCATATCGACCAGATTTTAGTGAGGAATCTTATGGCTTCTACAAAAGTGTTCAAATAGATACAACGGGGAAAACTAAACAGTACTCAATATTTGAAGGAGCTAGATACGGTGGTCCTGGTTCAGGAAAGAGTGGCTCCATCAACTTTTCGCTTGGAAATAATCTTGAGATGAAAGTTCTCACACCTGACGATACAGTCTCAAACACCAAGAAGATTAAAATACTTGAGAGTTTCAACTTTTCTGGCTCATACAATATGCTTGTCGATTCGATGAACTGGAGCCCTGTGTCTTTTAGTGCACGTACTAATTTATTCGATAAGTTTAGTATTAACTTCTCAAGTTCATTTGATCCTTACGCCATTGATCCAAAAGGAAATCGTTACAATGAATTCCAGTATCGAGTTAATGGGAAACCTTTTAGATTGACCAGTGCAAATGCTGGTCTTAGTTTTTCACTTCAAGGAGGGAAAGGAGGGAAAGAAAATAAATCGAGCCAAACCAATAGACCCCCTATTGCCGGAAGAAACAATATGGGATTGGACGGCGATCCAAATAGTGTTCCATTTGGCGAATCACTTGGTAATGGATTTGGGCAGGATTACGTAGATTATGATATCCCTTGGGACGTTAGTTTAAACTATACTTTTTCCTACAGTAAACGGAGTTACGATAAAAACATTATGCAAAGCATTAGTTTTTCAGGTAGCCTAAGCCTTTCTCCTAAGTGGAAGGTTGGTTTCTCATCTGGGTACGACTTTAAAAACCGTAAGTTAACAACTACCTCGCTTAATATTAATCGCGATTTGCACTGCTGGGAAATGGGGATCAGAATAATTCCAATTGGTATGCTTAAGAGCTACAGCTTTCATATTAACGTAAAATCAGGCACACTCAGAGATCTTAAGTACAACAAAAATCAAAGTAGATACGACTACTAACATAAACCACAAAGTACAATGAATTAATTTCAGTTATCATGAAAAAAATAATTAATACAGAAAAAGCACCTAAGGCTGTAGGACCATACAGCCAAGCTGTTGAAGTAAACGGATTTGTTTTTATATCAGGTCAGATACCTGTCGATCCTTCTACCGGAAAGATTGTAGAGGGGAACGTAGAAGCGCAAACAGAACAGGTACTCAAAAACATGGGGGCAATACTGGAAAAAGCTGGCTTAACCTACACAAATGTTGTAAAAACAACCTGCTTGCTCAGCGATATGGACAACTTTGTGCCTATGAACCAAGTTTATGCAAAATACTTCACCGAAGAAATGCCAGCACGCGCTGCGTACGGAGTAGTTAAGCTACCCCTTGGTGTTATGGTTGAGATTGAGGCAATAGCCGCCCGATAGCATTCGGGTGGAAAATAAAAAAACCTTGACAAAATTGTCAAGGTTTTTTTATATATGTTACTATTCCTATTACTCAGGAACAACTTCAAACTCAATATTTACCTTTACCTCACGGTGCAGCTTAATCTCAGCTGTGTAGGTTCCGGCTTCTTTAATCTGATCTTCCTTAATGCTGATATTCTTACGCTCAATTTCGAATCCGCTTTGAGCCAATGATTCAGCAATTTGAATGGTGTTAACAGAGCCAAAAATCTTACCTGTTGAGCTTGTTTTTGCTCCAATGGTAATTTTTATTCCCTCAAGTTTCTGAGCAATAACTTGGGCATCAGCTATAATCTTTGCCTCTTTGTGCGCTCTTTGCTTGATATTCTCTGCCAATACTTTCTTGGCCGATGCAGTTGCAGCGGTTGCCATGCCTTGAGGAATAAGGTAGTTACGACCGTATCCGTTTTTAACGTTTACAACGTCATCCTTAAGACCCAAAGTGGGTATATCCTGTTTTAGTATAATTTCCATCGCTTTTATCTCCTATGTTTACTTCAATAAATCGGTTACAAATGGCAGTAAAGCTAGATGACGAGATCTTTTAACAGCAGTTGCAACTTTACGCTGAAACTTCAGTGAAGTGCCTGTAAGCCTGCGAGGAAGAATTCTCCCCTGCTCATTCAAAAACTTCTTAAGAAACTCAGGATCTTTGTAATCGATGTACTTAATCTTATTCTTCTTAAAACGGCAGTACTTTTTCTTCTTAACATCTACCGTTGGGGGTGTAAGATACCTAATTTCGCTTTGATTCTGACTCATGGTTTACTCCTCCTTTTGTTTTGATTCAACTTTAGCTTTTCTCTTCTTTTCTGCATACTCAATAGCATGTCTCTCCATACGGAATGTTAAGAAACGAAGTACGCGCTCATCGCGGCGATACTGCACCTCTAACTTTTCGATCAGATCCCCTGGAGCCTTAAACTCGATGAGGTAGTAAAATCCTGTTGATTTTTTCTGTATGGGGTAGGCCAATTTTTTTAATCCCCAGTTCTCTTCGTGCACAACCTCACCGCCATTGGCAGTGATGACACCTTTGAACTTGTCAACCGCTTCCTTCATCTGGGCCTCAGACAAAACGGGAGTTGTAATGAAAACGGTTTCATACTGATTTAACATAGTTGAAATTGTTTAGTTAAAATTTACAATTAGCCCGCAAAAGTAACACTTTAAATTATTTAGTCAAAACATTTTATGGCATTTAATGCAAAATACTTTTGTTATTTTTGCATAAAAAATAAATAATGACCAGTAAAAGGGCTAATTATGTTTGTGAATGCAAAGCCGTATTCCGCAATGAGATTGTTAACTCCATAAAAAAAGGGCACGCTCAAACACTGCTTGACATTCAAAATTTGACAAAAGCTTCAACTGGTTGTGGTCGATGCAAAAATCAGGTTGAATGGATAATTAATACAGAGTTAGAGAAGAAACGCAAGCATGGCTTACAGCTGAGGTTAAACCTTTAGCGAATACTTTTGCTTGTTGCAACAATATCCAAAAGCATTTTTAAATCAGCAATAATGCTCGTATTACCAACTTTTTGGTAAGACAGCATTAAACTTGCGATGAGTTGCGAAATGGTTGTTCTATTTGAGCAGGGCTCAAAGTACTCATCCTTATGTTCAATACCGTTTTGAGTTAAGAATTGTTCTATCTCCTTCTTACCAAGAACAGCGCCTCGATTAAATGGATTTATGTAGAATAGAACTGAATGCGATTTGTCCGTATTAGCTACTGATTGATTGTATCGATCTTCATATGCAAGCAAAAAGTTTTTTGGTAGGCTCACACCAAATACAGGCATTCCAAGTCGCTGAGCAATTATTGAGTAGAATATTGATAGCACTACAGGACCGCCCTTCTTTGTTTCAATTAAGGTGTTTATGTAGTGATTATTAGGATCGAAAAAATTATCGGTGTTCCCAGTAAATTCACAAACCCCAAACAGGATATGATTGAGTACTTTAACCTTTTCAAGAGCTGTTAGGCTTTCATTAAGTTCGAGCCAAACCTTCTGCTTGATTTTATTGATATGACTGTCGATTACTTCATACTCCAAGTCGGGGAATTGATACTTTGCAACATTTAGTGCACCCTCTAGCAAATTGGTTGCTCCAGATTCAATCCAATCCGATAAAACCTGCCTTGCATTCTGCAGCTGAATTTGATGCAGAATGTTCTCAATTCTTGCCTGTAAAAGTTCATGGGTTGAACTCTCCCATGCTTTTTCGAGAAGGGGTACAAGAGGCAAACCCTCGGTAATTAACTTGTTTGAAATGGAGTTAAAAACCTCGGCATCTGGGTCTTCAAGCAATGCTATTAATGCTGCAAACTCTTTTGGCCTCATCGGGGTAAACTACTTAGTTAATCGTTGTAGTGCCTGCTCAATTAACTTTTTAATGTTCGATTTATAATCGGCAGATGCTGTTTTAAGGATCCGGTTGGCAATAATTGCACAAATGGTTATCGAGCTGTGTCCAAGCAGTAATGAGAGTCCATTGATTGCTGAACTCTCCATCTCAAAGTTGGTAATCTTAAGATCATTATATCTGAACGACTCGATAGAATTATTTAAATCGCTATCGGCCAAGGGTAAGCGTAAAACTCTACCTTGTGGCCCATAAAAACCAGGGGCGGAAATTGTAACACCCTGAACAGTAATCTCCTTGAACAGTTCGACAAGCTCAGTATTGGAATGTACAAAGTAGGGTTTTGCTAGAAGTGGTTTCCAATTAGTATGCTTAAGAAAAGCAGCCTCCATGGCAAGGTCACTTACCCTATTCCTTCCATCGTAAAAATTTAAAAGACCATCAAATCCAACAGCAATATTGGTTGAAACAAAACAATCAACTGGTATATCAGCCTGAAGCGCTCCAGAAGTTCCTAAGCGAACTATCGTAAGCTGCCTATGCTTCTCTTTCACCTGTCTTTTCTCAAGGTCAATATTCACCAGCGCATCTAGTTCATTAACCACAATATCAATATTATCCGTACCAATTCCAGTAGATACAACGCTTATCCGTTTTCCATTAAAAAAACCGGTAGTGGTTTTAAATTCCCTGTTCGAAACGGTTAGCTCAATCTTACTAAAAAACTTTGCTACTGTGTCAACCCTACCTGGATCGCCTACAAGTATTACTTTATCAGCAACATCCTCGGGTTTAAGGTGTAAATGGAAAATGCTACCATTAGGATTAAGGATAAGTTCTGAAGGTTCAATTATTCTCATCATGCATTTTATTAAGCGGCTAAATTAGCTAAAATAATTCGCCTTGCACAGTATTACCTAAAAAATACCCATTAACAAATAAGCCAAAGTGGTAATCTTGAGGAATGCAAATGCAGATTAATGCCCATTTGATTTCGTATTTTCGTACCTTTGCAGTTCAACATCAGAATCATTCTTAAATAATAAATAAAAACTATCGTTATGAAGAAAAAACAGCTAGCCATTGTCATTGCCGTTTCAGCAGTTATCTTACTATTAATTTTTAGTAGCAGAATGTTCTTTGTGATCCAACCCGGCGAAAGAGGTGTAATTTTCAGACCTTTCACCACTGGGCTTGATAAAGAGAACATACAACTTCCAGGTTTTCATATTGTTGCCCCATGGAATGATCTTTCCATTTATGATGTTAAGGAGCAAAAAGCGGAAGAAACAATGGACGTACTTGACAAGAATGGTCTTAAGGTAATTATTGAGACATCTGTTAGGTTTAACCCCATCTATAAAGAGATTGGTTCATTACATGAAATTTTCGGCAAGTTTTATGTACAACAACTTGTAGTTCCGGAAGTACGCTCATCGGTTAGGCAAGTTGCTGGAAGATATAGCGCTGAAGAGATTTACTCAACTAAAAGAAGTGAAGTTGAAAAATCCATTGTTGATGAGACCAACAGATCTTTAACTGAAAACTTTATTGATATGCGTGCCCTACTAATACGTAGCATAAACCTTCCAACTCAAATACAGCAAGCAATTGAGAGCAAACTAACCCAAGAACAAGAGTTTTTAGCCTATCAGTTTAAGCTTGAAAGTGAGAAAAGTGAAGCCGAACGCCGCCGTATTGCTGCTGAAGGAGAATCACGGGCAAACAAAATTATCAACAGTAGCCTTACCTCCAGTCTGCTTAAAATGCGGGGTATTGAGGCAACAATAGAATTGGCAAAATCGCCAAATACAAAAGTGATAGTTATTGGTAGCGGTAAGGACGGCCTACCCTTAATCCTTGGTAACAACTAGTTTATCAAAGTTTTGGACTGAGATTTCACCTAACTTTATTTCCAATTAATCTAGCATCAAAATGATTCAGCGAATTCAAAGTTTATACCTTATTGTAGCCATTACTCTATTAAACTTCATGATTTTCTTTCCAATATCTGAGTTGATATCAAACTCTACCTTAGTTGTATATGAGTTTGGGTTTACAGGAATAAAGGGTGAAGGAGAAATCAACAATGTGTTCTCTGTGCTTCCCTACACGCTGCTTTTATCGCTATGCCTATTCATATTAGTTGCAACCTTATTCCTTTTCAAAAAAAGGGTGGTACAAACTAGGCTTACCATATTCAATATTGTGCTTTTGGTTGGTCTTCAAGGATTAGCATATTATTATACCACAGCAGCAGGAACTGAGTTGGATGCCAATTATTCATTTACCATTCTTTTTATATTCCCAATATTAGCAGCTATTCTCTCATACCTTGCCCTTAGGGCAATAATAAAGGATGAATTACTAATAAGGAGTTTAAATAGGCTGAGATAATAATGTTCTTATTAAAAAAGAGGAGCTCGAAAATTTTCGAGCTCCTCTTTTTTTGCATTAAACAGTTTACTAAAGGTAAATCATATGCTCCTGGTCGGTTATTTTTTCACAGTAATAGCACTTTAGCGAAACATTCTTCTTATCAATGACATCGAATTTTGTTTTTACATTCTCAACATTGGTTATGCACTTTGGATTAACACATTTAATAATTCCCTCAATGTGGTTGGGAACTTCAACTAACTGTTTTTCCACCACAGCATAATCTTTTATAATGTTAAGTTTTGCAAGGGGCGCAACTACTGCAATTCTGTTAATCTCTTCGCGCTCAAAAAACTTGTCGGCAATCTTAATAATTGCCTTTTTACCAAGTCGGTTACTCTCCATGTTTGCTCCAAACGTAATCAGATTATCAATCTTCTCAAGGCCGAGTATGTTAATAACTTTGAAAAGATTTTTTGATGGTATATGGTCAATAACGGTACCATTCTCAATGGCACTAACGCTAAGTTTCTTTCCCTCCTTCATATCAATAGTTTTTATTTTATTATTTTAAATTAAGTACTGTTGCCATAATAGCCATACGGGTATACACCCCATTAAGAGCCTGAGTAAAATAGTAAGCCTTAGGATTGGAGTCAACATCTGTATGAATTTCATTTACCCTTGGAAGTGGGTGAAGAACACGCATTGATGGCTTAGTGTTCTCAAGCATTTTGTTCTTTAAAACGTATACGTTTTTCACCTTCTCATACTCAAGAGGGTCGGAAAAGCGCTCACGCTGTACCCTAGTCATGTAAATAATGTCAGCTTTATTCAAATTCTGATTCAAATCGGTTTGCTGGCTATACTTCAGCCCCACCGAGTCTAAATACATTTTGTACTCTGCAGGCATTTGCAGCTCCTGGGGCGATACAAAGGTAAAGGTTGCTCCAAATTGGCTCATTGCCATTAACAAAGAGTGAACGGTACGCCCATATTTCAGATCGCCAACTAAAAAGATGTTAAGCCCCTCTAACGTGCCCTGAGTTTTTCTTATTGAAAAAAGATCGAGAAGGGTTTGGGTTGGATGCTGATTGGCTCCATCGCCTGCATTGATTATAGGAACGGGCGAAACTTCACTAGCATAGCGCGCACTGCCTTCAACAGGGTGGCGCATTACAATCAAATCGGAATAGTTGGCTACGGTAAGAATGGTATCCTTCAGGCTTTCTCCTTTTGATACTGAAGTATTTGATGCTTCTGAAAAACCAATTATCTTCCCTCCTAATCGGTTAACAGCGCTTTCAAAGCTAAGGCGCGTACGCGTTGAAGGCTCAAAGAATAGTGTTGCCACTATCGTTTTGCTTAGGATATCCTGAATCGGGTTCTTTTCAAAATCCTCGGCTAGATCAAGAATCTTAATGATTTCCTGCTTGCTGAGCTCATTAATGGCCACTAAACTTTTGTTTTTCATACTTTGTTGTTTTGGGTTATTGTGATTAAAAAAATATTTATCAAAAAAAAGCCCCGTTAATAAACGAGGCAAAAATCTATTCGGTTCTCAAAAACTCGGCAACGGCGGAGTCAATCAAATCAATTTTCTCCAGTATTAAATCTACTTTTGATTGCCTAACGCCAACTGTTATGCTGCATGATACATCAAAATGCTGATCGACTATGCTCAATCCTTCTTCCTTAATCATTCTCATCACGTCATTGGTTATTGGGTAAGCAAACTTTATCTTATATATATCCTTAATTGTTAGTGTAACTATTTCAGCATTATCAAGAGCATCTGATGCAGCAGTCCTGTATGCATTGATTAATCCTGAAACACCCAACTTTGTTCCACCAAAATATCGAATCACCACAACTAGCGTATTGGTTAAGTCTCGGCTAATAATTTGACCATGTATAGGCTTTCCCCCTGTGCTTGAAGGTTCGCCATCGTCGTTTGCTCGCCAAACATCTCCCTTAAAACCAAGCACATAAGCATAACATTGATGTCGGGCATCATGATACTCCTTTCGGAGTTCAAGCAGTATTTCTTTAATCTCATCCTCGGAGCCTACAGGATATGCCAAGGAGATAAACTTACTCCCCTTCTCCCTATAATACCCCTTTGAATTTTGGGCTATTCTCTTATATGTATCAAGTTGATCCATACCCTTTCAGCTCATTGCTAAAATTATAATTGCCACACCCGATAATGCTATTCCAACCCAGTTAACTATGGATGGTCGTTCTTTATAGGCTATTAAACCTATAAATACGCTAAGTGCAACAATGCCAATGTTGTTAATTCCAAATACAACTGAGCCTGTTGCCTGCTGCCCTGTATCAATATTGATATGATTTAATGCAAGAATTAGAAAGTACATCGACCCAAAATTTGCAAGTCCTAGTATTGTACCCAGCACCCAAGTTTTAAGTTTAACAATGCTTTTTAAGGCGGGTTTATTGAAGGGTAATATTAAAAGTCCGACAATAAGCGAATTAGCAAAAACTACAGCCGAAAAGGTTGATGCTAAATCGTTGGAAATGAACTCGGACTGAGCAAACTTCACAAATGAATCAACTATACCCATGCCAAAAAAGAGAATTGCAGGAAGCAAGATTGTTCTGTAATCAAAACCCTTGTCGCTTTTTTTGTAAACGGTTAAATAAACTGCAATTAAAGCAAGCAGAATACCAACAAGTTTTAAAACTGATAGTATATCGTTGGAATCGTACCATATTGAAAAGGCTATGGGGAATATAACCGACATCTTAACGGCTACAGTGGTAACAGCAACGCCAGCTTTCTGAGTACTTTTTGCTATTAAATAGAACATTACTATAAACATAACCCCAACTACAAGGGCTATAGGCAACCATTTCTGGGTAAAAATGTGGGATGAGTAAGGGCTACTACCGCTCAAAAAAAAACCTGCAATGCAGGCAACAATGTAGTTAACTATTATGGCGCTAAAGTTAATAACCCGGTAACGTTCAATTAACTTAAATAAAACGTAAATTAGGGTGGAAGAAGAGATACTTAAGAATAGAAATATCATTCTTTAGAGTTTTGACAAAATTAGCCGTTTTTTCATATCCTAAAAATGATTACAGCCCAAATTCGAATGTTTTAGCTAGAAAGTTATCAACAGTCTTTTTAAAGGAAAAGTGGTGAAAGCTAAAAGCGCCCATTTATAACAAGTAAAAAATCAACCATTAATAAAAAGAGTAAGAAAAAGTCTGCCTCTTGCCATCCAGCAATATTTAGTACGATGGTTACCACCATAAAAACCAGTACCAAAACTCTATAGGAATCAATGGGAGCTGATGCATTCTTTCGTTTATTAAAAATTGAGATAAAACGGTACAACAAAAAGGGCAAAAAGGCAAGGTAGAACATAACTGACCCAACAGAATAGGCAAAGTATCGTATTATGCCTGCAAATAGAACAAGCCCTGCTGTATATAGTATAACTTTGCGCTCCGATATTTTCCCTTTAGCCATTACCCTTGAAATTTCAATTGACAAAAGTATAACGATAAACTAACATTCACTGAAGATTTGAAAGAAGTTTGAAAATAATTGTGGTTTTAAAAAAACAGTATATTTACATTGCCAAAAAGTAATGCATCCCATAAAAACATTTGTTTATAAAGAAAAACGGAGAGAGCAGACTCAAAGATGCTCAAGTAATATGATAAAGAAATACTACACCCACAAAGGCGAGTTTAAGTTAGAATCTGGAAAATCGCTCACCAACATTGATATTTGCTACCATATATCAGAGGAAAAGATTGATATATTAAAGCCTGTTATATGGATATGCCACGCACTTACAGCAAACTCTGATGCTGAGGATTGGTGGCCAGGGCTGGTGGGAAAAGGGAAACTATTCGATCCAGGTAAATACACCCTTATATGTGCAAACATTCTTGGGAGTTGTTACGGCACTACTGGTGCACTTAGTATTAATCCGCTAACCCAAATGCCTTGGTTAAATGATTTTCCCCCCGTTACAGTTCGAGATTGGGCTAAAGCCCACGAAATCCTAAGGCAGCATCTGGGTATTGAGAAGATTTACCTTGTAACAGGAGGATCGATTGGAGGATTTCAATCGATGGAATGGGCTATTCTAAACCCTAATATTTTTGAAAACATTATGCTTGTTGCAACAACCTATATGGCAACCCCATGGGCAATTGGTATTAATGAAACGCAGCGAATGGGCATTGAGGCTGATGCCTCATTCTTTAGTAGCGACCCTAATGGCGGTAAAGCCGGGTTAGCCGCAGCCCGAGGGTTAGGCCTACTAAGTTATAGAGGTTACCAAGCTTACAATACCACACAATCAGAAAAGGATAATGAGAAGGTTACTGATTTTCGAGTTTCTAGCTACCAAAGGTATCAGGGTAAAAAACTGATTGACAGGCTTAGTGCTCATTGCTATCACTCAATCACACGAAGTCAGGATACGCATAACGTGGCACGCGGAAGGGGCAGTTTTAAGACAGCATTTTCTGCAATCACTGCAAAAACACTATGTATTGGAATCTCAAGCGATATTCTGTTCCCCACAATTGAGCAAAAACGCTTAGCTGAATTTATTCCTAATGCTGTGTATGCTGAAATTGAATCTGACTTTGGTCACGATGGTTTTCTGATTGAGCATGAAAAGTTAAGTGATATCATCATTAAATTCATATTTAACAGTTAGTTAGCAACAAACAGATAAAAAATCGTAAAACACGCCATTACAAATCTATAAAGAAATATCTCATCGGAAATCAAGTTAAATATTTAAAACTAATTGACTTTGACGTATAGTTTAACTATATTTGTACGTAACCAAATACATGAATTATGGACGCTAAATTAACTTTACGATTGAGTAAAAGTGTTATTGAAAGGGCTAAAGAACACGCGCATAATCAAAGGATTAGCCTTTCAAAAATGGTTGAAATATATCTTGAATCAATAACCGCTTCTAAGGAAAAAGAAGTAGGAACAACACCTTTGGTTGAAAGTTTGAGTGGTGTCATTGAACTTGACCCTGATTTTAATTATAAGGAGGAACATTCTAACTATTTGACTGAAAAATACAAATGAAAAGAGCTCTAATTGACACAAATATAATTATAGACCTATTGGCTAAAAGAGAGCCATTTGACCAAGAGGCAAGAAAATTATTTTCGTTTGCAGACAAAAAAAAAGTCAGTCTTTTTACTTCTGCTCTTTCTATTGCAAATGTAAATTATGTGCTTCTAAGAAAAATTAAGCCTGAAAAGGCTAAACAAATTTTAAGAAAACTTAAACTATTAGTTGGAATATTAAGCCTCGATGAAAAAGTAATTAGTTTGGCACTAAATGACAATGAATTTAAGGATTTTGAAGATGGACTTCAATATTATTCAGCTTTAGAAAACAATATTGAAATAATTTTAACCAGAAATCTTAAAGATTTTGAAAATTCAAAAATCCCTGTAATGACTGCGGGACAATTTAACAAAATCGTTGAATAACTGTCAGTTGCTCACACGCGCTACATTTTACGCCTCACTTTTCGGCTGACAGGTTACTATTAGTTTCAAATAGTCATTTTAACGTGGGATAAATCCGCTGCTTCGGGCTACGGGGCTTAAGCACACCACCAGCCGTTAAAAAAGTGCAATTACATTAAAAGATAAAAATCGATATTAAGGTTGAGATATCGAAGAGCATTTGCTGATATAATCAATATAGTTTGCTAGAATAAACTCCAAAGCAAACAAAAAGGGCTGCCTAAAATTTTTTTGGCAGCCCTTTTTGTTCTATTAATTCAAATCAAACTTACCGTTTTAGCTCAATATCTTTATTCATCTCAATTATATCAACACTATTTGAGAAATCGCCAATAAGATGTTTTGCAAAATAATCAGCAGTTAACCAAAAATGGTACTCAAACATATCACCATATCCATGGCGCTGACCGGGGAACATGAAGAAATCGAATCGCTTATTTGCCTTAATTAGCGCATTAGCCATGCTAATTGTATTTCCTGGGTGAACATTATCGTCAATCTCACCGGTGGTAAGCAACAGTTTGCCCTTTAAATTCTTGGCTAAATCAGAGTTCTTATCGATACTGTACTCAAAAGTAGTTTTGCCTGTTGTGTCTGTAACCTCCTTAACACCATGGTGTTTTTCACTCCACCAACGGTTATAGATATTATTTTCATGGTTACCCGCATTCGATACGGCTACCTTAAAAAAATCGGGATACACAAGCATAGCTGCTGTTGACATAAAGCCTCCACCTGAATGGCCATGAATACCAACCTTATTAATATTGATAAACTTATGCCTACTGGCAAGTTGCTCAATAGCCGCTTTTTTGTCTGCCAATCCATAGTTACGCAAGTTTCCGTATCCATAGTTATGGTACCACTTTGATCTGTTGGGATGTCCTCCCCTATTGCCAACGGTTATAACGATAAATCCCATTTGCGCAAGCCTATCGGTCCTATCCATTCGTGCAGAGAATGACTTGTCAACTGCTTCGGTTTGTGGGCCTGGGTAAACATATTGAATTATAGGGTAAACCTTTGTTGAGTCGAAGTCAAATGGCTTGTACATCACACCATATATATCAGTAATTCCATCATCGGCTTTTACTTTGAATGGCTCGGGGAATTTATAACCAGCGGCAAACAGTAAACTTAAATCTGCTTCCTCCAAATCCATAATTTTATTGCCCATGTTATCCTTTAACTCCGATTTGGGAACTGTATTTACCCTCGAATAGTTGTTCACAAAGAACATGTTCGCATCATCCATCGATACGCTATGATTGAAATCGCCCTTATTGAGCAGGGTTAAACCGCTACCATCGAAGTTCACCTTGTAAAAATGCTCATAGTATGGATCCTCATTGGGCTGCAGACCGTTAGCAGTGAAGTATAGAACTCTCGCTTTCTCGTCAATATTAACAATTCTTTCAGAATGGAATGGACCAGAAGTAATCTGATTCTTTACATTCCCCTTTCCATCGTATAGGTAAAAATGTGCCCAACCATCGCGCTCCGACCAATGAATAAGTTCCCTACCGCTATTCACTAATCCTAAAGAGCGAGTCTCAACATAGGTATTTAGGCGTTCCTCAATTATCACTTTTACCTCACCTGTTTTTGGATCGGCTAAACAAACATCAACCCGTTTCAAATCGCGTGAAGTGCGGGTAAAGTAAAAATTACCTGAGTAATCGGTCAATAACTTTGGGGCAACATAATCTTCATCACGATCCCTTTGTAATCTAGGGGCCATTTCGATAGATAGTGTTTGATCCGGAAACGCATCCACATTAATCTTTACAGGAAGAGAATCAACAAAGTTGAAAACCAACATCTCTTCAATGGGTGCATCCTTTTCGCCGGGCATATGATATTTATATGTTTCGAGTGTTGGGCGAGGGCTCGAGAGAGATTTTAACACCCACAAATCCTTTAGTTTTCGCTCATCGGTTCGAGTAAGCGCTATTATCTTTGAGTCAGCCGACCAAAGCGCCCATGCTCCTTTTCGCTTATCCTTATTCTTCTCCTTTTCCACATTATCCTCATTCCGCCCACCCGAGCCATAAATATAATTTTCTTCACCATCCCAAGTAAGCTGATGCTCAACAATAGTTGAGTCTTTCTCTTTCTTTAATGCTTTCTCATAATTCTCCTTATCCATCCAGTAAAGGTTATGGTTACGAGCAAAAACCACCCTTTCGCCATCGGGCGAAATATTTGCCCATTTAGGCTTATCCTTTGGTTTTTTATAATCGTCGAGCTTGGTTAACTTGCCTGTTTTGATATTGTACTCAAAGAACCAGGTCTTTCTCTTGGGCTTATCTTTCCCTGTTTTCTTTTCTTTCCCTTGATCCTCGGTCATATCGTCCTCATCTTCATCAGCCTTTTTATCCTCATCAATTAATTTACTCTGAATTGAAAAACGAATTACCTCCTCGTTATCCAAAAACTTTAGATCATTGATAGGGATGTTTTGAGCATCGAAAGGATCGAGAGTAAGCTTTGATATTTCAGCTGCCATTTTTACATTATCAAACAGTACCGATTTCGATTTCTTTACTGGGTCAACAATGTAAAAAGTTTTGCCCTCGCTTGTTTGATAGGTATACCAGAAACGGGTGCTATTTTTAAGCCAATGGGCATCAACAGAAGTGCTGAATACCATTTTCTTTATCCTGTTTGGTGAAAAATGTGATGCCGACTCGTAGTTGGCTGTTGTTACGAGATTAGTTTGCCCATATATAAGGGTAAAACCAAACGCAACAAATGCAATGGATAGCAAAAAAAATCTCTTCATGGGAAATATGGATTTAGTTACACTTTTAGTTATTGAGAGTTTAGATGTGTTTAATCGGCATTGGTTTAAATACTATGGCTACGGCAAAAAATAAAATAGCCGTCAGGCTAAAATCAACCTAACGGCTACTCTTCTGAATCTGAATGTAAAGAACTAATTTATTTAAGATTTGCGCTTCCGTATTTTACCCTTATTTTAACCTGTCCATTTGCACCTTCGTCCAAGCCTACCGTGCCATTTACCGAGATTTTATTGTTGCTATCAATCCGGCTTACCCTCGATGGGTCATTGTATGATATCCCTCCATACGAAACTTCCCCATTGATATTGTACGAAACCTCTGCAGGTATTGGCGCATAAATGCTACAGTAACTTCCTACAAACGAAATAGAATTAAAATTATTGGCCACCGACTCTATACGAACATCACCATATTTACTCTCAATATCGAGTTGTTTACCAAGCCAACCAAGCTTGTAGTTAGTGTATCCGCTAGTGCCAACTATATTATGTGCTTTACCAATTTTATAGGTGTCGTATTTCGACTCAACAACTAAAGAACTAAGTTCATTAACCGATACGTTTGTGTATTTACTCATAATTACGATTGCTTTTGCTTTAACAATCTCCAAATTGCCATACTTAACATCAAATCGCATCCAATCCAGCTCGTCAATTGAGGCATTCCCATAACCTAGAGTTATTCTACTTAGCGGATCGTCACTACCATACATAATCCGGTTAGCCTTAAGGTTGCCGTATTTTAAAATGATATTGGAATGACCTGTTAGCTGGTCAATAAAAATATCGCCAAACTTATTCTTTAGTTCAACATCAACATGGCTAGGCATCTTAATACGGTAATCGATTTTTAACTCCTTTGTTGATGAACCAAAATTGAAGTTATTAAACGATTTCATAAGTTTTTCGTCAATCAGGGTTATGCCCCTAATGTCATTCCCTTGCTGCTCTAGGGTAACTTGTATGGCAGATAGCATTCGCTCTGCCCTGTCTCTGCTTGAGTGTTCAACCGTAATTTCAACATCAATGCTTATGCTGTTTTGGTCCCAATTCTCAATGCTAATAAGGCCAAACCTGTTGTCGATAATTAGCTTTGAATCATTGGTAATAGTAAACTCTTTATGCTCCTTTTTGGTTAGCACCTCAGCAAATGCATTGGCTCCAAAAATACCGGTACCAATAAGGATAGATACAACCAGTGATTTCAAAAGTGTTATAGTTTTCATAATTTAATAATATTAAAGTGACTCATTATCTAATTTTGCTTCATCTAAATTTGATATTATTCCCTCTAAAACTGCTAGTTTAGTTTGATAATAACGGCTAATTACAAACCTCGCCCTATCTGGCTTTGGGCTATTGGTTAGCTCTTCTAGCATGCCTTGTTGTCCCTTATTTAGCTCGTCAATTGTTGATTGTATTTCCACTTTTAGCGGACTACTATCATCTGCCAGCATCCTGTTGATGATATGCTGCTTTTGGTTAACTTGATACTGGTACGATTCGCTAATTTGCACCAGTTCAGGCGATAGGCTTATAGTTAAAAAATCGTTCTGCAATAGGGGCGAAAAACCAGTAAGGCCTAATAGTAAACTAAAACTTGCAGTAAGAATAAGCCCTGCAATTGCTGCTGCACTTGCTACTAGCCAAGGGTTTATTTTGGTTTTTGTAGGTTGTGCCATAAGTTTAGCCTTAAACCTATCGGCGTGTCCGTAAGGAGGTTCAACATCACTTAGGCCCACCCTGTTTCTTTCTATAAATTCTTGCAACTTATCCATGCCTAATATTTTTGCCTTTTATTTTCATTAATTCGTAAAGATGTTGCCTTGCTCTTGTTAGCTGCGAACGTGATGTAGAGGCTTTTACTCCAAGAATTTGCGATATCTCATCGTGGCTATATCCCTCGAAGTAGAACAAGGAAACTATTGTTCGGTAACCCTCGGGCAATTGTGCTATTGCCCATCTAAGCTCCTCCACCGTTTCTGGTTCAAAATCATCGCCTTCGCCACTCTCCGATTTAATCTCCTGGATACTATCTAAAGGAATTAAATCAACTTTAGATTTTTTTAGCTGATCCAGTGACGCATTAACCACTATTCGCTTTAGCCAAGCACCAAAGCTAACCTCGTTTCTGTATGTATTAATCTTATCAAATGCTTTAAAGAACGCTTCTTGCAAAACATCTTCCGCCTCAACTGTATCGCCAATAATCCGCAAGCACGTGTTATACATTGCCTTAGAGTACAGGCTGTATATTTCAAATTGTGCATTTGTATCACCTTTTTTACAAAGGTCAATCAATGACTGATTATTATTGAGATACTTAACTCTCCTCATTTTTCTGTCTTAATGACGAAGTTTTAAAGATTTATGCTGCACCAAACCCTAAAATTATTCTGCAAAGTAGTATATAAATTTATATTGGCTTAGGCTGTGTTTACTGTTTTTAGGGGAATTAGGAATATGCCTAAAGATTATCGGTTGTTTGAGTGATTTTAAAAGAGCTAAAATTTATCGTTGTAAAGGTACAAAACGCTTACCTTTGCGCTCTTTAAATTAAAATTAATTTCATAATGAAACAAAGCTTTCAAGTTTTGAAAGCCCGCAGAATCTGCTTTCGCAGATGGTGTAACAAATCGTATGGCATTTTTAACAGCCTAAAAGTATTGATAAAGGTTTGCGTAATATCTGCTGCATACAGCATTTTGGCCCTACCTATATCTTTACAGGCACAAATTGACACGGTTACTGTTAATAAAAGCGTTGAAATTGAGGAGATTATTATCAGTTCGCCTCAAGCTGCAAGCACCTACTCTGCACTTACAAGGGCTGTGCTGGTAATAACCAGCGATGAATTTACTGATTTACCCGTTAACTCGCTAAACGATCTGCTTGGAAACATAGCAAGCATAGATATCAGGCAGCGCGGAGAGCATGGTGTACAGGCCGACCTAATGATAAGAGGCGGCACATTCGATCAGGTTCTTATCTTATTAAATGGTGTAAACATTAGCGATCCGCAAACAGGTCACCACAACCTAAATATCCCCATTGACATAGAGTCAATAGACCGAATTGAAATACTACAGGGCCCTGGATCAAGAGTTTATGGACCAGGCGCATTTAGCGGAGCCATAAACATTATTACTCATACCAATCCAAAATCGCTTGTTAAAGTAGGCATTAGAGCCGGAAACTTTGGGCTTATTAAAAGCGATGCCTCACTGGGTTTAAACAGTTTGAAGAATAAGTTTTTTATTGCTACCTCATCAGCAAAATCTGACGGTTATACTAAAAACACCGATTTTTACACCCACAATCTTTTTGGTTACGGTAAAATAAACCTAGGAAAAGGCTATCTTAGCCTACAAACAGGCTACCAAAGCAAGGCATTTGGCGCACAAGGTTTTTACTCACCAAAATTCCCCGAACAGTTCGAACAAACTTCTACCTTTATTTCATCTGCTTCATACAACTATAAATGGGGAAAAGTTGACATTACACCGTCCATATACTTCCGAAAACACAATGATAGGTTTGAGCTATTCCGATACAACTCACCTGAATGGTATAATGGGCACAACTACCACTCCACCTCGGTAATGGGGGCTAGAGTTGAAGCTATTAACCTAAATAAAGTTGGTCGGACAAGGATTGGCGCTGATGTTAAATATGAAGGCATATATAGTAATGTGCTGGGTGAACTATTATTGAACCCAATACCAATAAGCAATACCGATAAAAGTTACACCCATGGAGCATTCAGAAAAATGGCTGGGATGTTTGCAGAACACACGCTTTACCTTAATCGGTTTACCATCTCGTTTGGAGGGCAATTTACCTTAAGTAATGCTTTTAGTCATCACCAAAACTATGGGGTTGATGCAGCCTATAGCATTAATAGAGCTATAAGTATATCCGCATCAGCAAACAACACAATTCGATACCCAAACTTTACCGATTTATATTACAATGGACCAACCAACATTGGAAACCCAAAGCTAAAACCCGAAAGGGCTGATAATTATGAACTTGCAATGAAATACAGAGCAAATTTATGTAGCGCAAACCTAATTTTATACAACAGAATTGGGAATCAGGTTATTGATTGGGTTAAAAACACAGAGGATGAAAAATGGACAACAATAAACCATACTAGATTAAATACAAAAGGGTTTGAAACCAACGTGAAATTCGATTTTACAAATACAAATACCATTCTTTTAAACACAACTGCGAGTTATAGTTTTATGCACACGGATAAAGAGAGTGGCAAATTACAATCGTTTTACGCTTTAGATTACCTGAAGCATAAGCTAACAACCAACATTACCTTTAAGATATTTAAGAGTTTTAGAGGATCTCTAACTGCAGCTTGGCAAAGCCGTGCAGGCACTTATACCCAATATACTAGCAATGAAGAGAAAGTGTACGAGCCTTTTACAATTATGGATGCTTCAATTAGCTATAAGGCGCAAAACTTCACAGCATTTATCGATATAAATAATCTGTTTAATAAACATTATACCGACTTGGGAAATATCCCACAGCCCGGAGCATGGGTTTCGATTGGAGTTAAATGTCAAATTGAACCAAAAGAATCTATTTGGAATCAATTTAATTTTAAATAGTGAACATTCGACATACTATTGTTGTTTTTTTAGGTTTATGTACTATTTTTAAACGATTTTTGTTTAACCTATTAACCATTTTAAAAGATGAAGAGCACTAAATTATTCCTTATCACTTCGCTAGTTGCAATAGCGTTTCTTTTAGGATCATGCGGAGCAACAGCTGAAAAAACCGATGCTGAAAAAGCTAAAGTAGAATGCAACGACGAACTAAAAGAAGAGCATGATTGTGAACATGCTAAAACAGACTCGTGCAAAACAGAAGAAGCAAAGGCTCACGATTGTGACCATGACCATGAAGCTACAAAAGAAAAAGCCAAGGATTGCGAGTAAGAACATACTTAAGCAAACCATAAAGCAAATCGGGCTAACAAAATTGTTAGCCCGATTTTATTTTATATAAAGCACCTAACTTTAAAAAAACGCCTTAAGGTAGGTAATCATTCCTGTTACAATTTCACCCGACTCGTAGTTAAACTCCGACCCTCGAAGGCTGTGGGGAATAGAGTAAATCAAAATAGTAAATATTGCTGCTAAAACAGAAGCTATTGGAACTGAACGTTTCCAATTTACAAGAACTGCCACCAACCAAACAACAAACATTATTAGGGTTTTATTATCTGTTAAATCACTACCAAACGGAAAACCTGTCCAGAATTGACCAAATGCAAACTTCTGAACAATTGGCCCAAAAACTAAGCCACCCACAAAGATTAGGATAAGTGTAACTACAGACCAAAACTTGTATTTATTATATTTAAAGGCAGCCATAACACCAGATAAACTGCTGAATATAAGCGCAATAAAAATAAATACGATGTGAGGAATAAGTGCCCAAGCCGGAACTGCTCCCTTATACCTTATAACAACCGGTTCTTCGGGTAATACAATTACCTTTCCCGATGTAAAGTGCTCTATTTCGATAAAGTACTCCAGCTTTGCTGCTTTTTGGTTTATCTCTGGCAGGTACGAAACAAATTTATCATTCTCTGGCCAAAATGGTGGCTCAATTTCCCAATCACTATTCGATGGATAAGGTCGGTGATGCAGCTTAGCTGTGTACTCCCAGGGTAATGCGGGAATGCCAATCTGCAATTGGGTTCCAACCTCAGAGGTTCGAGGCAACTTTATTGTAGTAGCAATAGTATCAATATTTAATTCAACCTTTTTAGGGTAAGTTGGGCCCGATTGGCGCTGAAAAACAATTGCAGCAAGAGTAACTGCTATTGCAATTAGCCAAAACCATACTGTTCGCTTCATATAAACAAATTTAAAATTTTAAACCCAATAAAAATTTACTTTGTTAAAGTTGTACAAGCACAACCATTGTTTGCTCTTCACGCTTAAACTCAACAGAAACGGTAGTGCCAACCTCAAGTTTTTGCAGGTAAAACATATAATCCTGAATATTATTAATTTTATGGCCACCTAATGCCGTAATTATATCGCCCTTGCGAATACCTGCTAAGCCGGCTGGCTGGCTATCGTTTACAGCAAGCACTTGCAAGCCATCGTTACGCACACCGCTAACATCGGGCATAATACCAAGCCTAACCTTTAATTCACCGCCGTGCCTTGACATAGGTGCTGAAGGACCAGCCTCTTGAAACGTTGGCTTACCAGCGCCATTGGCCATGCTGCTTACTACATCATAAATATAGTTTGATGCCTTGTACAGCCCTTCAATATTTATTTGCTCAACATCATCATTGGGAGTATGATAATCGGCATGTGCTCCAGTTGAAAAGAATAGAACTGGAATGTTTTTAGCATAAAAACTGGCATGATCGGATGGACCATAGCCCTGCGGAGCTAGCGCTAAATTAAATTCGTAGTTAATGTTAAGAGCATTTAAGAGGCTATCGGCCTCAACTGCTGTTTTAACGCCACCAATCTGCAGTGTATTCTCACTATTTAATCTACCCAGCATATCAATATTTACCATAGCAACAATTGAATCTAAAGGGATTAATGGATTCTCAACAAAGAACCTAGAACCAAGTAATCCCATCTCTTCCGCTCCAAATGCCACGATAACAATGCTACGCTTTGGCTTTTGTTCGAGCAGTTTGTGGCCTATTTCGAGAATAGCCGAAACCCCTGATGCATTATCGTCAGCACCATTGTGCACAGCAAGAGTATCGGGCATGCGGCTCGACGATCCGTTGCCTCCCATGCCAAGGTGGTCGAAATGTGCACCGACAACTATATACTGATGCTTTAGCTGCGGATCGCTACCCTCAACTAGAGCAATAACATTCTGGGTATTCTTCTTTTTTGTTATAATATCGGTTCGTGCACACACATTACTACCAGCAATAAGGCTTAGTGGCTTTTTACTCGAAAGAATTTCTTCTTCAATTATTATTACTTTTTTTCCTGTTCCCGTGAGAATGACATCGGCCGTTTTACGATTTACGTGCAGAACCGGAATCCCGATTGGGAAATTTTTCTGCTTTGAAGATATTAGCTCATCTTTCGCATCGAAGCCTTGACCTGAAACAAAAATAACGCCTGCTGCTCCATGCTCCTTGGCAACCATTGCCTTGTGCCGATCGGTTACAATTGAAGAGAAAGGGCTTTTATCCAAATGTAACAACGGATCGCCCCTTAGTATTAATGCCCACTTATCGGTGAGGTTAAGGTTAGCAAAATCGTTCCATGCCAAGGTATCATTTTCATAATCGATACCATAACCAACAAAAATTACAGCGCCAGAAAGTGTATCGCTTGATGAGAAAGAGAAAACAGCGTAATCGGTTCCTAAAGTTTGAGCTTGCTTATTAACCCTAAATGAATTATTGTCACCAATATCCTGATGATCGATAAACTCGAAGAATTGATAACCATTTTTCCCTAATAAAGCAAAACCATTCCCTTCAAAATAATCTTTAATGTACTTGGCTGCAACCCTATCGAATGGGGTACCGGGTAATCGACCCATCAACGAATCCGATGCTAAAAAGTCGATATGGGCAAAGTGTTCTTCCCTAAGTATCTCAGGATTGTGCGTTGATTTTGTTCCGCAGGCAAATAGTTGAACAAAAGACACAAGAACTAATACTTTTTTAATCAATTTCATATGCTATAACTCTTAAGGATTTCTTAATAGCATTTCATCACTATAATTGCTATTATTCATACATAAAACAAAGCGTTACAAACCTACTTTAAAATTTTATAACATACAATACTCTTAGCTTATGGGAGATTAACCTTAGTTTATACAGCCTTAAAGCCCTAGGAAATAGCGCTGATAATTACTGAAATACGAGAATGCAGATTCCTTTATGCTATCATTGGGTGCATCAACAATGGTGCGCTGGCCAACATGATCCCAAACAAACACCCCTTCATGTGTTACAAATCCAAATCCATCGTTAAAAACATAGTATGCAAATGGGTTCCTTTCGTCAGACAAAAGATTCCTTGAGAAGTAGTAATCATCAGCCTTTATATTAAGCTGGTAAAGGAGTGTTTGTGCCAAGTCAATTTGTCCTCCAATCCTGCTGATAATGCCAATGGTATCCAACGCTCCACCCACCCACAACATTGGTATTGCAAACTTCTCGGGCTTATAGTAAGGGGTTGAACCCGGATGCTTATGCCCATGATCGGCTATAAGCACAAAAAGGGTATTATCGTACCAACTCTTTTTTTGAGCTTGCTCAAAAAACCATCCCAACCACTTATCGGTATAGTTTACACTACTTAGGTACATGTTCTCAAGTGAAGTAGCCGGAAAGGTAGGTTCCTCAGGAATATCGTAGGGCTCGTGGCTACTGAGTGTGAAAAGAAGCTTAAAATAGGGCGATTGAGCACTATCTAAATCGGCTAAAAGACGCTTGAATAAATGTTCATCGTGCACTCCCCATTTACTCACCCGAAGCGATTTCGGGAAATCATCCTGCGTAATTATCGATTTAAAACTGGCATTGTATAAGAACGATCGGATATTGGCAAAATCTGGATCGCCGCCATAATAGAATGCAGTGCTGTATCCTACAGAATATAATGAATTGCTTATACTGGGTAATTTTGATGCTTTTACCGTATGCTTAATGATTGACTGGGTTGGTTGAGCCGGAAATCCGCTTAGCACTGCAATTATGCCCTTGTCGCTCCTATCGCCCGATGCGTAAATATTTGTAAACAGTAAACCCTCATTGGATAACTTTGTAAAATTTGGGGTAACCCCTTCAGCTCCACCTAAAGACTCAATTGTTTTTGCAGAAAAACTCTCTAAGAGAATAATCACCACGTTGGGCTTATCACAATTGAGTACCTTTTCAGCACTCTCCTTTCCAATATTTAAAGACTCGTAGAACTTGGTCGACTCAACCTCATTGGCATAATTTGGATATTCCTTGTACATATTCCCCGACTTTGAAATACTATACATTAGGTTCCAAATTACGTTTAGTGATGCATGATTACTATATAAATTACTACTAAAAAAAACCTTGCCCGGGTTCATTGGTGCAACACCAAATCCGCCCCTAATGGGAATAATCATTGTAGAAGCCAAAAACACAAATATTGGGATACTCCACCATTTAGCCTTTGCTAATTTGGTTTTTCTAAGAATAAGTGTGTAAACAAAGTATGATGCTGAAAACAGGAGAATACTGAACAAAGTAAAAAGGACAATAACCCAGCCCTCAACAGAGGCCATGGCTTCGCCTGGAGTTTTTAAATAAAGTATAGGAGCTGCGTCAATTCTATAACCCCAATTACTATATAACTCTAAATCAACAACTATAACTATTGAAAATACTGCAAGCAGAATAATGGTAATGATATTAACTGCTTTTTTAGTTGCTTTTCCTGAAAAGAAAAGAATGGCTACAATAACCATTATTAACAACATTATGTAGCCAACAATGGATAGATCCATCCATAAACCTCTAATAAAAATGTTCGCCCACTCGTTTAGCGATAGTGAGAAAGTTTCGTTATAGTGATAGGCCAAAAAGAGGGATCGGGCTAAAAGAAAAAAGAAAATCCAAAATGCGGAAAATTTTAGTAAAAAAATTATTCTGTTTTTCACGTTATTATAGGTTTGCAGTTTAGCGCATCAAAAATAGTTTAAAATGATTGAAGATAAATGCTCTACCTCAAAATTTAAGCATAAAGCCACTTTTTCACAAAATGTATTGAGTTGTAAGTTGATTTTTTATAGTATTGCATAAACTATGTTCATTTTAAAAAAACAAGGTATCATGAAAAATAAAATAACAGGTATACTTCTCGTATTGTTCACCATGATTTCGCTTTCTAAAGTGGCAAATGCATGGTCGGAGCATCCACTTTTGGCATACCAAGTACTATCAACTATTGAGGGTTTGAAAAGTAAAGACCCCATTAAGGTAAAAAGCCTTAAAGCCTTCCTTATAGAGAATGAGAAACAATTGGAGGCCTTTTTTTTAGAACAAGAAAGATGGTTTAATCAAAACCTATCATACTATCCGCCCTTGCCATCGGAATTGGCCTTTAAGGCTACAGGAAATGCGGATGATATCCTTGAGCGTTTTTACCGCGCCATTAGGCTAAACCCCAACGTTAGAATGAAACTATACCTCCACCTTCTCCCAAATCAAGAGTTGGGCGATAGGCCCACAATATCTCCAGAGTATTTAACAACACTAAACGATTACGCATCGCTTGAAAGCACAACCTATGCCGAACTGATTGAGGGTGAAATGGTATCTCCGTTTGATGTGCTATGCACTGCAAATGATGAACCCGACTATGGTTTTGATTTGGGCCTTTTTGAGGATAACAACACACCACAGGGAAATATTTACGGATTTGGCATACAACCCTTTGGTGACCCAAACCTGGAGTACGGTAGTCAAGCCCCTTTCCACATGGGGTTTTATCACGAGGCAAGAATTGTTTTCTTTTTTGGCCCATTTCTTAAGAAAACTCTTCCGGAATACCGCATAAACATGTTTAAATCACTAGCACAATTTGCTTTTGAGAACAATAACCCCTACTGGGGAAATCGCTTTATGGGCTGGGGAATGCACTATTTGGGCGACCTATCGATGCCTTACCACTCTGTCGCATTACCGGGCGTTAGTCCGCTTAAAATGATTTGGACCAACATTAAAGCCATGCTTGGCTTTCCTAAAAGCAAGGATAATGCTGTTCAACTTGTTAGCAATAGGCACTCAGCATTGGAGGAGTTTCAGTGGCAAGTACTGCGTCAGGCATACGATAGCAATAATCAAAATCATCCTTTATTAAGTGCATTACAAAACCCCATTGATATGGTGGAATACTATGATAACTTCCCTCGTGAAGTGGTAGCAAAAGAATCGGCAGGTAAGGCAAAAATGGTTGATAAGATGCTTGAAAAATGGATGCCTAATATTCTGGTGTCCGATCCAACTTTTGAAACTCCCGGTTCGGTTGAATTATCGAATATTATTGAGCTAACTAAGGAGGAGAAGGGCGAACAGGGAATTACAGAAATGACTAATATGCTGGCCGATATCTTCAAATCGTACAGCATGCATCTGCAAAGTTTTTACTATATGATTGTTGGGTAGTTGCAACAAACCCACGCTCGCGCGGATTTGTAATCCGCGCGCCACAGCTGTTACTAATTTAACTACGCTGAATAAATTAGGCACAGATTGCAAATCCGCACCAGCGGGCAGTTATACCATCAACACCACTGAGATTAAGGTCTAATTTCAATCAAAATCAATGGTTAACTGAACAGGGCCAGTAGTTTCTTCTTCTTCAAAGTTTGATATTGTTATGCCTAAAAGTCTCACTTTCTTTGTAGGATTAGCCGTCTGTAACAATTCGGTAACCACCCCATGTATGCATGTACGATCTGTTATGGGATGCAGGAAAGATTGAGAGCGCGTAATCTGTTCAAAATCGCTATACTTAACTTTCAAGGTAATGGTTTTGCCAAAACGACCGTGATTAACAATCCTTCGCCATAAGCCTTCTTCAAGTTCCAAAAGGGCAATGAGCATCTGCTCCTGCTCATCCAAATCGAGCAAATATGTATTTTCAATACCTACTGACTTCCTTACCCGATGGGGTATTACTGGGCGCTGGTCAATTCCGTGAGCCACCTGATGGAAGAAGTTTCCTACCTTTCCAAATTGGCGAATCAACAGTTGCAAATCCGTTTGTTGTAAATCCTTTCCACAAAAAATACCCAACTCGTGCATTTTTTGAGAAGTTCGGGGTCCTACCCCGAAAAACTTCTCCACCGGAAGTGCTTCAATAAAAGGTAACACCTCATTGGGTTTAATAACAAACAAGCCATCGGGTTTGCGATAATCGGATGCTATTTTAGCCAAGAACTTGTTAATGCTTATGCCCGCCGAAGCGGTCAAGCCAGTAGTTTCCACAATCCGATTTTTTATTTCCCGAGCAATTAGGGTAGCCGATGATAATCCCTTTTTATTAGTGGTAACATCCAGAAATGCCTCATCAATAGACAAAGGCTCTACCAAGGATGTATATTCATTGAAAATATTCATCAAAATGGACGAAACGTCCTTATAAACGTCGAATCTGGGTGGCACAAAGATAAGGTTTGGGCATTTTCTTTTTGCAATCACAGCAGGCATTGCCGAATGCACACCAAACTTCCGAGCCTCATAACTGGCAGCGGCTACTACTCCACGATCGCTTCCATGTCCAACGGCAACTGGTTTTCCTTGCAGCTCAGGATTATCGCGCTGCTCAATGGAGGCAAAAAAGGCGTCCATATCTATGTGGATTATCTTACGCACCATGCTGCAAGTTTAATGGATTTACGCTAATTCTGCAGCATATTAAAAACAATAATAATTTTAATAAAAGGGCACAGCCATAAAAGCAAGGATATCCAAAGGAGGCATCTGCATAATTTATTTACTTATATTCTTTGAAGTTTTATTGTACTCTCTCACATACTGATTATATAGTTCAATTTGCGATCGGAAAGGTTTTTTGCCCGTTTTATTGCGTGCTGAGTTTGTCTGCTTCTGGTCAACAATTCGTCCCTTTACATTATCCTTAAATCCCGCATCGAATATTGTCCTTAGCTCCTTTTGAATGTCAGGGTCGAAAACTGGGGCGGCAACCTCAACCCTGTAGTCAAGGTTTCGGGTCATCCAATCGGCCGATGAGATGAAATACTTTGGCTGATTGTTGTTGCAGAAAATAAAAAAGCGCGAATGCTCTAAAAACCTATCAACAACGCTAACAACTTCAATGTTTTTGCTTAATCCAGGGATACCAGGCACTAATGAGCAAATGCCTCTAACCATTAACTTAATTTTAACACCCTCGTTGCTTGCCTGATAAAGTTTGCGGATAACATCTAAATCGACAATGTTATTTATTTTGCAATGGATGTAAGCAGGCAAATTTTTTCGTGCATTGGCTATTTCTGTATCTATATGCATATACAATTTACGGCGCATGCTAAGTGGCGAAACCCATAAATATTTATAGTTAAAGGTTTTATAATTATACTCAAGAAATGTAAAAACCTTCTCAACCTCTGAAGTAATGCGCTTATCGGCTGTAAAAATATTTATATCGGTGTATAGGTTTGCATTGCCCTCGTGAAAGTTACCCGTACTCACCGTGGCATAATTTACCAGTTTGCCGTTTTCTTCTCTTGTGATAAGAGTTTGTTTATTGTGAACTTTTAATCCATAAATTCCGAAGATGACCTTTACGCCAGCCTCTTCCATTTTTTTGCTCCAGTAGATGTTGGCCCCCTCGTCGAACCGAGCAAGCAACTCAATAACTACCGTTACTGATTTACCATTAAGCGCTGCATTCATAAGCGCGTTAACCACCTTCGATTCGGTTGCTACTCGGTATAGCGTAATTTTTATGCTGGTTACCAACGGATCAATAGCGGCTTCGCGAAGCATTCGGGTGTAGTAAGAAAAATTGTGGTACGGGTAGTGCAGAGAGACATCTTTTTTAGCCACTTCGTCCAAAATACTCGACGAAGTTTCAAACCTTTCGATGGGGATTGGAGGTAAGGGTTCATTCACAAATTCGCTATTCTCTAGGCTTGGGAATGAGATGAAATCTCGAAAGTTATGGTAACGCGCACCGGGTAAAAGGTTGTCATCCGCATCAAGACCCATCCTATCAATAATAAATTGCAATAAATCTGGGGCAATGGCCGAATCGTATACAAACCTAACAGGTTGCCCCTTGGTTCTGTTCAGCAAACCTTTTGAAATCTTTTCGAGTAAACTCTCGGCAATATCATTATCTACTTCTAGCTCCGCATCGCGGGTAATTTTAATGTTGTAGGCCTCAAACTGATTGTAGGGTAAAATCGCGAATACCTGATCGAGGCAAAAACGGATAACATCATCGAGAAGAATTATGAATTTTTTGCCATCGATATCTGGAAGTCGAACAAACCGAGAATGCTCATTTGTGGGAATATCGATTAAAGCATACTCATGGTTTTCAGGTTCAGAATCGATATAGAGTTTTGCCGCAAGGTAAATGCTCCTATCAGTTAGCTGCGGAAAAGTTTCGAGCCTGCTAATCATAATAGGAGCTATGGAGGGGGCAATGGTATTGTTAAAGTAAGACCTAATGTATTCAGCTTGATCATCAATTAATTCATGCTCATTTACAATAAATACGTTATGCTCCTTAAGCTCAGCTACAATTTTTGCATATGCGCCATCGAACCTTAGCTGTAAACCTTTAACAATGCGCTTAATTTTTTGTACTACTTTTTTTGGTTTATCAGTAACGTATTCTTTAATCCCCTTGTCAAATTGCATCAATCTGAGCTGAGTTGCCACTCTTACCCTAAAAAACTCATCGAGGTTATTGCTGAAGATCCCCAAAAATTTTAGTCGCTCAACCAAAGGCACCGAATTGTCCTCAGCCTCCTGAAGAACCCTCTCATTGAAAGAGAGCCAGCTAACCTCTCTGCTAATGTAATCCTTTTCCTTTGCCATGATGAAGAAAATTAACTAATGATTTTTTGGGAAATCAAACTTGCTATCTACTAACCGTTCTCTACTAATTTGGTTCCAACGGGTACAATTAAAAACCAACTTTACAATGCCAGTGGTAGGCAAATTATCAATTTGCCTTTTTATAAATTGGTTAACAAAATAGGTGAGTGAAGGGTTATGGCCTACTAAAGCAGCAGCGCTAATATCATTGGAAAACGATTTAACCACCTCATATACATCGGCAGTACTTGCCTCATAAAGCGATTCGTAGTTTGAGATGAGATTTTGCGATACATCAGCGGTTTGGCAAAACAGCATTGAGGTACTCCATGCTCTATTGGCAGGGCTCGTAGCAATATGCTCAATCCGCTTAAATTCAGTCGCCCAATGGCTAAATAACAATTGGGCATCCTTTATCCCTCTCTTATCTAAAGAGCGATCAAAATCTGACAGATCAGCATCGCCCCACGAGGATTTTGCGTGCCTTACGATAAAAAGCGTTTTTATGCTACTCATTGTTTAAGCCTATAGAACATCAACTAACAATTCTAATTTTTATATTGGTTACAACAAGGTACTGGCCAAATCGGCAAGGTAACTGCGTTCGCCTTTCACTAAATTGATATGGGCAAAAATATCCTGACCGTGCATCTTGTCAGAAAGATACGTTAACCCATTGGATTTCATATCAAGATAAGGATGGTCGATTTGCTGAATATCACCAGTAAAAACAAA
>Ga0265295_1000919_pt1 | contig 55520 bp, 52 predicted proteins | sample Munlansysbiofilm_FD_192503 | JGI IMG/M metagenome (GOLD analysis project Ga0265295, IMG submission 192503) | Leachate microbial communities from a municipal landfill in Southern Ontario, Canada - Methane capture system biofilm | ecosystem: Engineered > Solid waste > Landfill > Unclassified ... | reverse complement strand
TTGGCTGTGGGATGTGTTGCGGCTGAAGCTGAATAATAAAACCCAGATCTTCCCGGTGAGCATCCAGCATGGGCGAGCGCTGGATTTTTTGGGATACAGAATGTGGACCACCCACAGGAGGCTCCGCAGGGATTCCGTCAAGCGTATGCGGTCTCGGTTGAAGATGATGCAAAAACAATATGCACGTGGGGAGGTAGGCATGTCTGGTGTTCGGCAGCGCCTGAACAGTTGGCTGGGACACGCCAGCCATGCAGACAGCTACAGAATCAGGAAGAAGCTCATCGAACAAGCGGTTTTCCGACGGAATCCAAGCGTTTGATTTGGGGTTTTGGCGGCAGGATGGGGTAATGCCGAGGGGGGGGCATATCAAATCTCAAATAATTGGAGCGAGTCTCAAATAATTCGAACCAGAGTCTCAAATAAAGTTTTCCGGCCTACCGGGGATTCCATGGAGCCTGATATTCAGGATGGCGGCATGGTCATGATTGATCTGGGCAGGCGCAGCCCGAAGGACGGTTGTGTTTTTGTGCTTCGTTTTGATGAGAACCTGGTGATCAAGGAGCTGGAGCTTCTACCCGGCGGGATGTGCCGTGTGATCAGTCGGAATCAGAACCGGTATGCACCGTATACCAGTCCTCTCAAAGATCTTTGCATCGTAGGTCAGGTGATCTGGGGAGACCGCACCTTTCCCCGTTAGGCAAGGGAGGGGTGCGGTCTTTTTTGTTCCGTGGGGTCAGGCCGTGCCTGCGGCTGCAATGATGTCCTTCAGATACCAGCTTGCAATGCTGAAATAGATCAGTACCCCGCCGATATCCGCAATGGATGTGATGAGCGGCGCGCTGGCCGTTGCCGGATCCATCCGGAAGCGGGTGAGGAGGAAGGGGAGGCTCATGCCCACAAGGCTTCCGAAGAGAACGGTGAGCACCATGGTCATGGCCACCACCACAGCCACTTCCGGACCTGCGCGGAAAATGCCGATCAGGGATACGGCAAGTCCCATGACAAGACCGATACCAAGGGCGACGAGGATTTCCTTTTTCAGCAGCCCCAGCCAGTCTTTCAGTTTTACATCGCCGATGGCCAGAGCGCGCACCATGAGGGTGGCGGACTGGGAACCGGCGTTGCCGCCGCTGTCGATGAGAAGGGGCAGAAAAAAGACCAGGGCAACAACCGCAGCGATGGTGTCTTCAAAGGCGGCGATCCCCGCACCCGAGAAGATATTCATGAAGACCAGCACGAGAAGCCAGGGAAGGCGCTTGCGGATCATGGTGAAAAAGCGGGCGTCGCGGATGTTGATGTTCAGATCCGGCACCTTATGGCTCATGGCCGCCAAACGGTGAAAGTCTTCCGTGGTTTCTTCTTCCAGAACATCCGCCACATCGTCATGGGTAATGATGCCCACAAGAACCTCGTTGCCGTTGGTAACGGGAATGGCGAGAAGGTCGTATTTCTGGATTTTTCTTGCAACCTCTTCCTGATCTTCCTCCACCTTGGCCCGTACAGGCTCCGGGGTCATGAGGGTCTGGATGGGGGTATCGGGCCTGGCCATGATAAGCTGGCGCAGGGATACGGAACCGATGAGGCTGCGGTTACTGTTGATCACATAGGCATAATAGATGGTTTCCTTGTCGGGTGCTTCCAGGCGCAGTTTTTCCAGGGCATCCCTTACGGTGATATGGGCGGGCAGGACCGCATAATCCGATGTCATGATGGCGCCCGCCGTGCCTTCGGCATAGGATTCCAGTTTAAGGATATCCTGTCTTTCCGCTTTGGCCAGCATGTGCAGCAGTCTGTCTTTGCGGATATCGGGAATATTGCGGATGAGATCCACCCGGTCATCGGCATACATTTCCTGGATGATGGCGCTCAGCTCCTCATCGGACAGCACAATCAGCACTTTGGACTGCAGTCCCGGTGTCAGGTGGGAAAGAATTTCTGATGCTGTTCCCGGATCCAGCCGGGTCATGACAAAGTAAATGTCCTGGGTCAGGGCTTCTTCGAGGGCCCCAGCCAGATCGGCAGGATGCTGTCTCGCGCAGAACTGGACGAGTTCCCTGTCATTGTTGCTGCTGATGAAGGTCTGAAGGGTGGAATAGATGGAATGCGTTTTCATGGTTCACCTCAAAAAGGCACGCCGCGCATGGGAAAGGCGGCGGAGGGAACCGTGAGAGGGCTAGGAGCCTGTCAGGAGAACTGCCGTCTTTTGCGCACGCAGGTGTGCGGATGTGGCCAGGGGCCTGTTGGGAAAGCAAAATGTTGTGGAGCAACTACTGCCTTCGTCCATTTCTGTTGCGGGTCTCCATTTTCAGGTTGATGACTGGCGGGGTGCGGAAAGCCCCCGCTAAAAAACCGGGTGTCCCATAGCACATGGATGTTTTTCAGGTCAATCTTTTTCTTTTGTTGTTGTGATGACCTGGAAGCGGGGAAGCGTTTTTTATGGAATCCATCCGATGAAAAGATTCATGCCCAAGAGTTCCACCAAAGACTGAAATACGATGACAACCACGGCGGGTTCCAGTTCTGGCGGCAGTGCGAGGGCAATGGGGAGTACGACAAAGGCGTTTCGCTTGCCAAAGCTGGAGGCCAGCATGCGGCCCTGACTCGGTGGCAGCTGGAAGAACCTTGCCAATATTTTTGAGATGATATCGGATCCGGCTTTCCCCCGATGATTCTTCAGGGTTGTACGTTGTTTCTGTAAAGATGCACCTGGGTATTTTCAAGAATAACCAGGCCGTTTTTGATCACATCTCCGACATTTGTGAGAAAATTCTGTATTTTATCCGGTGAATCCACAATGTCCACGATAATGGGCAGGTCAAAGGAAAGGCGCAGGATTTTGGAGGTATGGATGCGGCTGTTGGCACCAAAGCCCATGATGCCACGGGAGACGGTTGCACCCGCCAGTCCCTGTTTTTTGGCTTCAATGACAAGCCATTCATAGAGGGGGATTTTTTCATAGGTGTCGCTTTCCCCGATGTATATTCTGAGCAGTTGTCCTTCATCCAGAAGCTTCATGGGTGTCATCTCCAGAGTGTGATGGTTAAGAAGCGGCCAAGCATGAGGGCGGTCATGCCAAGGAAGACATGGGCTGCGATATTGACGGCACCCATGAAAAAGGAGCTGTTCATGAGGTTCATGGTTTCGTTGCTGAAAGTGGAAAAGGTGGTGAAGGAGCCCAGAAATCCGATCATGAGCAGCAGGCGAACCTCTGCCGTCATCCCGGAATGGTATTCCATGAGGTGGGACAGGATCCCCATGAGAAAACAGCCGATGACGTTTACCACAAGGGTTCCGTAAGGAAAGGAAACGCTGTCCGTCAGGAGATGGACAAGGCCTGCCATTGCATACCTTGCAATGGCTCCGAAAAAGCCGCCAATGCCGACAAGGCATATCTGGTACATGGAAAACTCCTCTGTGTATCCAAATGAGGGAAAACAGGATGGGGGGCGGGGGATGGTCAAGGCCATCTTCCGTCGTACTCAGGCTTTTCCGTCCATTCTGCATCAGGGCGGGTACCCGGACAGGTGGCCTGGGGATGGGATGGGCGTTTGGTACCTGTTTTTCATTCTGAATTGGCGGGTTCTCACGGTTTTCATCATGGCTTTCAAATACCTGGCGGGTACAGGTGTCCAGCAGGACTTCGCAAGCCTGCAGTTTTTTTCCGCTTCATTGGCGGAGTGGGCTTTTATAAAGGCGCATCCGTAAGAAAGGGCCGGATGATGAAGTAGAGACCCAGCACTCCGATGCCAAGACCTGCGGATTTTTTGAACCACAGACCGCTTCGCTGGAAAAAACCGCTTTCCAGCACCTTTCGGACAAAGGCCATGCTGGATCCGGCAATGGCAATGGGAAGGCAGTGGCCGATGCCAAAGAGCAGGATAAAGACAAGGCCCGAGGCCAGTGTTTCCTGAAGGGTCATGAGGGCGAGGATGGGGGCGATGAAGCCGAAGGTGCAGGAGCCGGAGAGAATGCCATAGGCCAGTCCCAGGATGAAGGCTCCGGAAAGCCCCCGTACCCGCAGTTTCGAAAGGGCACCGCCGGACATGGAGCAGGCCTGAACCCCCAGCATGTCGAGGGCCACCCAGAGGAGGAGAACTCCCACAAGGAGGGTCCAGTAGGGGCTGATGTCTCCCATCATACGCCCGAGAAGGGTGGCGAGAATCCCCAAAACCGCAATGGTGATGAAAAGTCCCAGGGTAAAGGCCAGGGCATAAAAGACCCCCCGTGAGGCTTTGGGGCTTTCTTCCTGGCCCGCCACATAGCCCACAATGAGGGGGATGGAGGCCATGTGGCAGGGCGAGAGCAGCACACTTACCATACCCCAGAGAAAACTGCCTGCGGCTCCAATCCAGAAGCCGCCCATCATCCATTGATGCAGGGTTATGAAGAAGTCCTGGAACATGATTTTTTCTCCCGGTGGTGTTTTTTTGTTTATTCCACACCCAGTTGTTTCAGTACGTCCACAATGCTTTTTTTGTCCATGAAGCCCACATGGCGCCCCACTTCCTTTCCCTCCTGATCATAGAAAATCTGGGTGGGAATACCCCGGATACCGTATTTTCTGGCTTCTTCTTTATGTTTCCACACGTCAATGAAGACAATGGCCGCCCGGCCTTCGTATTCTTTTTCAAGTTCCTTCAGGATGGGAGCCATCATTTTGCAGGGGATGCAGCTTTCCGCACCAAGATCAATCATGGTGACCATGCCCTTGACGGGCAGTTCGGGAATCTCTGCGTTTGCGGATGCAAGGGGGGCGCAGCAGAGTACCAGGCCGAATACGATGAATCTGAAGAGGTTCATGATTTTTTCCTTAAAAGATCGAGAAAGAGCCAGGAGGAGAGGAGAAGAAAGGAGGCATCTCTCAGAAGATAGAAGAGGGTGTCTCCGGAAGCCTCTTCCGGTCGGGTGGAAAAACAGCCGCAGGCGATGTCAAGCCCGCGATAAAGATTGAAGGCAAGGGCCAGGGTGAATCCGAGAAGAAGGCCGTTTGTCAGAAGTACGGCCCCCGGATAGGCGATGCGGAAAAGAAGGAGAAGGGCGAGAAGCACTTCCAGCCAGGGGAGAATCAGGGCCGCAGGATGGATGAGGGTATCGGGGAGGATCTGGTACAGGGCAATCATCTGAGCAAAGCCCCTGGGGTCGAGGATTTTGGGAAGCCCTGCGGCAAGAAAAATGAGAGCCAGACTGACCCTTGCCACCAGGGAGAGACCTTCCCAGGGAAAATCTCTCCGGTACACTGCCTTCTCCGTCATCCTTTTCCCCCCCTTTCCACGGGAAGACCCGCTTCCTGCCAGAGGCTCCAGCCATTGACGAGCACCTTCACCCTTTCATAGCCGAACTCCCGCAGAAGCCTTGCTACGCCATGGCTTAAATCGCAGTGCCTGCCATCGCAATACACCACAAGAGAGGTTTCCGGCGCCACCTCTTCAAAAAAATCGGCGATATGGTTGTCAAAGTCATCGTAGGCAAGCAGGCGTGCGCCCGCAATGCGGCCCTGATCATAATCCCTTTTGTCCCGGGCATCCACAAAAACAGCCTGATTTTTACGGAAAAGATGTATGGCTTCTTCCATGGAAAGGGTTTCCCCCGAAGCCTCAAGAAGGGCTTCCGGAGTTTTGAAAAGGGGAAGGCCATCCTTTCTGAGGAGGTTTATGCCAAGGGCCAGAAAGGTGGAGATTGCAAGGATGAGGGGAATCTGCCAGAGGCTTTTCTGAAGAATTTCCTGAAGTTTCATATTTGTCCTAAGGGATGGATTAGCCCTTTGTCTCCCTCACACCGCTTACGGTGAGCCTGTCGAACCCTCACACCGTTCGCGGTGAGCCTGTCGAACCGTGACGAAAAAGTAAAAGGGATGACCTTTGTCTTTTTTCGACTCACCCTTCGACAGGCTCAGGGTGAACGGACGGGTGAGCTTGTCGAACCCTCACACCGTTCGCGGTGAGCCTGTCGAACCGTGACGAAAAAGCAAAAGGGATTGACCTTTGTCTTTTTTCGACTCACCCTTCGACAGGCTCAGGGTGAACGGACTGGTGAGCTTGTCGAACCCTCACACCGTTCGCGGTGAGCCTGTCGAACCGTGACGAAAAAGTAAAAGGGATGACCTTTGTCTTTTTTCGACTCACCCTTCGACAGGCTCAGGGTGAACGGACTAAGGGAGTTGAAAAATACGGATATACCGCCCGTGAAGTTCACGGCTCTCGTCTGAAATGAAGAATCAAATTTCAATGAGGTATATTGGAAATTTTCATCTCCCTAAAAAAGGGGGAAGGAAGCCTGAAAAAAATCCCTTCCCCTGTCCGTTCAGCGAAGCCAGCCCATCACCTCTTCTTTTTTGGGAACCTTTCCCACCATTTTCACGTCCCCGTTGATGATGATGGCGGGGGTGCCAAAGACTCCGTACCCTGCGATCTTCAAAATATCCGATACCTTTTCAACGGAAGCCTCAATGCCTGCTTCGGCAACGGCTTCTCTCACCACCTTTTCCGCCTGTGTGCATTTGGCGCATCCTGGACCCAGAACCTTGATTTCCATATTCGCTTCTCCTTTTTCAGGATGGGGGCGGGGCTGGCCGGATCATCTTCCGGCAGCTTCCCGTCAGGTTTTTTCATACGAAGAAACTGCCGTAGAACATCCCGGCAGCTGTGGACATGACAATGACAAGAAGACTGAAGACAGCGGTTTTTTTAATGCCGATGACACCGGAAATCACGATCATGTTGGGCAAAGAGAGGGCCGGGCCAGCGAGAAGCAGGGCCAGTGCCGGGCCCTGGCCCATGCCCGCACCCACGAGCCCCTCAAGGATGGGGATTTCCGTTAAGGTGGCAAAGTACATGAGCGCACCCGCAAGGGAGGCAAAGAAGTTGGCAAAAAAGGAGTTACCGCCCACAAGCCCTGCGATCCAGGATTCGGGAATGAGAGCCGGATGACCGGGACGGCCCAGAAGAAAACCCGCCACCAGCACACCGGCCGCAAGGAGGGGGGCAATCTGTTTCATAAAATCCCAGGTGGAGGCCACCCAGGCCTTTCTTTCCTCCTGAACGAACCAGGCTTTCAGCATGAGGCCCAGCACCCCAAGGAGGAGAATGGTGACATACCATTTGATTCCAAAGAGAAACTGCCAGATGGTGGCGTCCCCTTCGCCGGGCCGGGCAAAGGCGGCAAAGACAAGGATCAGCACCATGACCAGCATGAAGCCCGCGTCCTGCCAGAGGCTTCTTCCCGGATTCTCTTCATCCGGAAGATAAAACTGCCCTGCGGTGCGGGCGGCATCTTCTTTTTTGAAGATGAAGGCCATCAGAAGGCCGATGACAAGGGCAAAGGACACGGCACCGATGGCGCGGGCAAGGCCCATCTGCCAGCCCAGCACCCTGGCCGTCAGCACAATGGCCAGCACGTTGATGGCAGGACCGGAGTAGAGAAAGGCCGTTGCCGGGCCAATGCCCGCCCCCCGCATGTAGATGCCTGCAAAAAGGGGCAGAACCGTACAGGAGCAGACGGCGAGAATGGCGCCGGACACCGAGGCCACAGAGTAGGCCAGCACCTTTTTGGCCTGAGCGCCGAAATATTTCAGGACGGAAGCCTGGGAGACAAAAACCGCAATGGCCCCTGCGATGAAAAAGGCGGGGATGAGGCAGGTGAGCACATGCTCCCTTGCGTAATCCTGGAGCATGAGAAAGGCTTCCAGGCCGGATCTCCGCATGATTTCATGATCCCAGGGAATGAAGTAAGCCCCGGCAAAAAGCCCGATGATCCATAAAAGTTTGCTTCTTTCCTGCATGGTTTTCTCCTTATGTAACGGATGGAAGATGCTGTCCGTCATCAGGGGGGTAGGCAGGTGCGCTTTTTTCAGGCTTTCTTGATGCGGTCTCTGTGGATTTCAGGAAGCCGGGTGCGCATCTCTTCTACGGTTTTATCCCCATTGAGCCAGTGCTGCATGTGGGCAAGGAGGGTTTGGGCATAAACGTTTTCCCCTTCCGGAGAAAGGGCGTAATTTACCCAGGGCCCGTCCTTTTCCCAGGAGACCAGACCGGCTTCTTCCAGTATTTTTAAATGCTTGCTGACCGTGGACTGGGCAAGCCCCGTGGCTTCCTGCAGCTCGCAGACGCAGAGCCTGCGGTCTTCCAGGGCTTTGAGCATTTTAAGCCGTCCCGGATCGGAGAGGGCCTTCATGACTTTGATCAGGGTCTTCATTTTTATCCTCCACCATATCGACATATGGGAATATGCTCTTGCATGAGGATTCCGTCAATGAAAAAGTTGTAAGGGAATAGAGAAAAAAGGGGAATAGATTGGCAGGAGAGGAGGGGGGACAGCTTTTTTTCGGGAAGAAAGACGCAGAGGGGGCATGGGATCCGGAAGGTCTGCGGAGCAAAGAAGGAGAAGGGCGTTCAGCCGGTTTTTTGCAGGCTAAATTTTTTCATCTTGTACCGCAGCACCCGCTCGCTGATGCCAAGGCTTTCCGCAGCACGGGTCTGTACCCAGCCGGAGGCTTCCAAAGCTTCCGTGAGCATTTCCCGTTCCATGGCTTCCAGCCGTTCTTCCAGCGCGCCCTTTTGTTCGGAAGCCTGAAAACGCACCTCATGGGGCAGATCCTGGGGGCGAATGAGGCTGCCGCGCACCAGGGTGACAATTCTCTGGATCATGTGTTCCAGTTCCCGGACATTACCGGGAAAGCTGTATTTGATGAGGGTGGCCATGGCGTCCGGGTGAAAGCTTATGGGCCGGAGACCATAGCGTTCGAGAAAAAAAGTGCAGAGTTCGGGAATATCTTCCCGGCGCTGTCGCAGGGGCGGGATTTTGAGTTCCAGCACATTGAGGCGATAGTAGAGGTCTTCCCGGAACCGGCCCTGGAGTACCATGTCTTTCAGATCGCGGTTGGTGGCGGCCAGTACCCGGACATCAATGGCAAGATCTGTTTCCGACCCCACACGGGTCAGTCTGTTTTCCTGAAGGGTACGCAGAAGCTTGGCCTGAAGTAAGAGAGGAAGCTCTCCGACCTCGTCGAGAAAAAGGGTACCCTTATCCGCCAGCTCAAAGCGGCCCCTGCGTCTGGAAACGGCACCGGTGAAAGCCCCTTTTTCATGGCCGAAAATTTCGGATTCAAAGAGATTTTCCGGAATGGCGGCACAGTTCACCTCGATAAAGGGGGCATCCCGCCTGGGGCTGAGCATGTGTACAAGTCGGGCGATCCGCTCTTTTCCTGTGCCCGTTTCCCCGGAAATGAGGGCGGTCCAGGAGGTGGGGGCAATGCGGCCGACCATGGAAAGGAGGGCCTGCATGGGAGGGCTCTGACCGATGAGGGTCAGGGGAAGGGGGGCTGCTGCGGCCATGTCGCTGACTTCTCCGGACTCCTCCTCAATGAGGAGGTTTTCCTCAAGCTTCTGGATTTTTTCCAGGAGAGCCGTGAGATCCACGGGTTTTTCAAGGAAATCGTCCGCTCCCAGTTTCATGACGCGGACAGCGGTATCCACGGAGGCATGGGCCGTGATCATGATGCTGCGCACCGTGGGGTTCAGGGCCTTGATTTCCCGGAGCAGGGTATCGCCCGTCATGCCCGGCATCCGGTGATCGAGAAGAACCAGCTGAAAGGCTTTTTCCTGAAAAAGCCGCAGGGCGGATGGGCCGTCTTCGGCTCCGGCCACGGTATATCCCTGATTTTTAAGAAATCCCCTGAGCATGTCCCGCTGAAGCGCCTCATCATCCACAAGCAGTATTCGCATGGCGTTTATTCCCCGGAGTGGTTGGAAAAAGGTTGGGTACGGGCGGTTTGGTTTTTCTGGAAAGACAGGGAAACGTTGTTTTTGCTTGTTGGTGTAGCCTGTTCTTTTTGAGGTTCAATATGGATGATGACTTCTTTTAAACCGAAATTTTGATTGATAAGTTTTTTTTGTACTTCTTCAGCAATATCATGTGCTTTTTTTATTGTTAAATATTGATCAACGACAAGGTGCATATCTGCAAGTATTTCTGTTCCTAAAAAGCGGGTTCGAATGTTGTGGACATCCAGAACTTCTGGATGTTCAAGCGTACACATTGATATTTTTTGATGGATTTCAGGCGGGGCTGCTGTGTCCATGATTTCCTTTATCGGGGACCAAAGGATTTTAATGGATGCATGCAGTATAAAAATGGCTACAATAAGTGCACCTATGCTATCAACAAAAAACAGGGAAGGGAAAATGATGGCTGTAGAAACAGCAAAAAAGGCTGGAATAGAACTTAATGCATCAGTACGGTGATGCCATGCATTGGCTATCATTGCGGGGCTTTTGACGGTAAGGCCGACTTTGTATGTCCACCGATAAAGGGCTTCTTTTGTAAAAATAGAAATAACAGCAGCATATGCAGCTATTGGGAGCGGCTCGCACCGGATTCCTGCAATGATTTTCTGGATAGCATCAATGGCTATACCAATGGCTGCGGCAATGAGAAGCCCGCCAATCGTAAGTGTTACAAGTGTTTCAATTCTTTGGTGCCCATAGGGGTGCTCTGAATCAGGAGGTTTTGACCAAAGTCCTGCACCTACAATGAGGATAATATCCGTGATAGCATCGGTTGCGGAATGGAGAGCATCCGCAGTGAGTGCATCGCTGTTTCCCCACCAGCCAGCAGCATATTTGATTGCCACAAGAAAAAAATTTATCAAAAGACCAACGAAAGTTACATACCGTATTGTGTCCGTTTTTTTTGATTCCATTGTTGCCTTTTAGCAAATTTATGGGTTTTGATTTAAAGGATTACTACTCTTCTTCAGCCATCGATTCCACGCTTCTGGCGTGAAATCGATGGATTTCATGCTGTAAAGGTAAATCCTGTGCCTGTTTTCCCCCTCAAGGAAAATGCATGGAGGCATAGGTAGCACCTGAGACGGCATGGCTGAGTCAGGGTAGTAACCAGATTGATTTATGATAAAAAAATATGCTCATATTTGAAATGATGATATTTGGAATTGAGGGTATATCTTTTATTTTAAAGATTTTATAGACATATTTTAATCAATAATTATGTGTCCAGTAACAAGTATGAATAGTATCAGGCTGCAAAATATTTTGCTTGTGTGTATTCTATAAGTAAATTTTTTGTAATTGGATGGTAATAGTTTAAATTTTATTGATATGCCAGTCAATACCATTAGTCCGACAGCCAGGAGACTGATGTCTGGCAGTATGCTGGAATCACAAGATGAGAGCATAAAATGAATGAAAGCTGATAATATTCCGATTGTATTTAAAACATAATGGGCAGGCATCAGATATTTTGAATTTGTTTTATTGAGATATTTTATTGTTTCTTGGTTTGATTTTGATAAAAAATTTTGCTTGCGAATTTTTTTTATAGCTATTTGAAATAGTATTGGAATATTTGCTAAAAAGAACAGCCATGCCGCAATTTCACCACTTAATTCATTGCCATGATCTTTTTTTAGCGTCTGAGAGTATTTTTTTATATTTTTATGTTTGGAATCGCTATCGGCACAAGCAGGTAAAGCAGAAAACACTATAAAAGCTGTCAGAGCAACAATAACAATTACGAGTATTTTTTCTTTGTGATTGTACATTATGATTATGATCTCCCATATGAAAAATAATTATTTTAGGTTGTGGATTTTAAAAGTATAAAAAACAATAAGTTATGTGTGTAAAATTTGATATTTAAAAAGAAGCGTGTATACCATTGGATCTGTACCGATTTGATACTTTTTGAAGTAAGAGCTTTGACTTTATCGTGTAGGAGTATCCTCCTTCGAAGAATCTCATCATCTACAAGCAGTATACGCATGGCGTTCACCTTTCGGGGGAGGAAAAAAAAGATTCGCTGAGGGTGGATTTTTTTTTCTGGGAGGGCAGGGGAAGACAAACCCTGACCCCCAGCCAGCCGGGACGGGACTGATGGAGATCCAGATGCCCTCCATGGGCACGGAGAATCCGTACGGCAATGGAGAGCCCGAGGCCGGAGCCATGGCTTTTGGTGGTCACATAGGGGGCAAGGAGAGTTTCCAGCCCTTCCGGTGACAGGATCAGGCCGGGATTCTCAAACCAGAGTTCGGTCTGCCTTTCATTCGGGCGGGCAGCGATATGTAAAACGCCGCCTTCAGGCTGGGCTTCAATGGCATTTTTAAGCAGATTTTCAAAAACTTCCGTCATGAGATCCGGATCTGTCTCCACTATGCAGGGGGAGGAGAGGGTACTGTGGACGCGGATATGTTTTTCACCGCAAAGCGGTCGGTACAGTACCAAAAGGGTATCGAGAAGGGCGCTAAGATCGGTGAGAACCATTCGGGGGGAGAGGGGGCTTGCGTAGCGTTTCAGCTCCGCCACAATGGTATCCGTTCTGCGTACAGCTTCTCCCATGGCATCGAGAAGGGTGTGATCCTGGGGCTGCAATCCCCTGGATTCCAGCCTGAGGCGCTGAATGCCCATGCTGATGGCATTGAGGGGATTGCGGATTTCATGGGTAATGGCGGCAGATGCCCGCCCCAGAGTGGCATGTTCCTTTTCTGTGGCCAGCTCCTGTTCATAGCGGAGAGCTTCCCGGACATGGGTTTCGTGAAATCGTTTGAGTAGCCATGAAAAAAGTCCTCCCAGTCCCACGATGACGACTGTGAAGGCCCAAAACTCCAGGCCAAGCTGGCGGATGCGTCTGGAAAAGGGGGTAGCTGTCATCCCGACCAGGAGAACATGCTTTTCCATAGGCATACGGGCATGGGCAATGCGCTCTTCCCCTTCACCTTCAAACGTGACGTGAATGGGAAGATCCGCACCGGAGGACTCGGAGGGGGCGGTGTCCCTGGGTTCCATGCGAATATACCGGATATCGCTGAGACGGGAGATTCCTTCCATCAGGTTTTCCAGCCCCATACGGTATCCCAGGACTGCCAGTCGGTGATCTTCCAGTGCCACCTGAATGCAGGGGCTGCCGTTTTCTCCGGGGAGGGTCATCATATACAGATGGTGCTGTTCCAGATGAAGCAGACCGTTTTTCCGGCAGCTGTTTTCAGAAAGGGGATACCAGCCTTCCGGGCCTTCGGACAGACTTCCGTCTCGTTCAATGCGGATTCCCTTCAGTCCGGCTTCCCGCGCAAAGGCGGCCAGCTCCATGTTGGAAAAGGGTTCTACCCCATCCAGAAAATCCACAAAGCGGGCAGTGTTGCCGAGGAAGGTGGTGAGAATCTCTTCCATGACTTTTTGGGACAGGATGGCACGATCCGCATTCATCCGGATGGCCAGGGCCACCATTTCCACATGTTCCTGCACATGGGTGGAAAAGGTTCGGGAGGCCTGACGGAGCTGCCAGTAATAATAGGAAAGGGCGGTGAGAATCAGAATGGCAATTACGAGAAGATTGGCCTTCCAGACTGCGCCCATGGGGGGATGTTTCATCGTCGTCCTCCGCTTCTATGGGAGCCTCTGCCCTCATGGGAACCCCTGCCCATTCCCCGGCCCCTTCCGATTCTGGAGCGGACACCTGTGGGGTCATGACCGGAAGGAGATTCAAGACCTGTCTCCTGCCCCATTCCCTTTCCGATATGTGTGGCTGTGAAAGTGCGGAAGTCCGTTCCGGAAAAAACACCCTGTACCCGGATAAAGTCTCCGGGGGTCATCTGTGAAGGAGAGGTTTCGGGATCATAACGTACCGATATGGAAGTTCTATCTTCCGGAATCAATTCCAATTCCTGGCGCACGGAATCAATGGATACAATTCTGCCTGTGATCCAATCCTCTGCCTGAACCGGGGAGGAAAGACCCGTAAGGAAAAGAAGAAAGATCAGGGAAAACAGGGGATGCCACATGGGCCTGCTTTCTTTTTCAGGGGATTGCCATGGAAACGTCCGGGATGTTCACCGGATGTTTCCGCATAGCGGGTTGTGCAGGGAGGGGGATTCCTCCCTGCAGAATCATGGGACATTAGGAATTGACGCAGGTTCCGGCCTGACCACGGGGGCCGCTGCCGTCTTTGGGGCCGTTACCGCCATTGCCGGTTCCATCTCCTGGGCCGTGTCCTCCCCTGCCTGCACCTTGTCCGGAACCATTGCCTCCTTTTCCTCCTTTTGCCATCAGGGAAAAAGCATCCGACATTTCAGATATCTGCAAGCTGAAAGAAGCACTGCGGTAAGCGGATGTACTGAGTTCGTGAGCAGGGTTCTGGTCTGCCGGGACTGTCTCAGGGGAAGGAAGTGCCCAGGTACTGCTGACCATTGTGCCAAGCAGAAAGCCCAGCATGGAAATGCCTATCATCGTTGGTTTCTTCATGTCGATCTCCTTATATATAATGGTGAAAAATTTTTTGCGGCCCAGTCGCCTGCATATGTTTATAACGCAAAAGGAATGCCATATTTAAAACAATATATTTCAGATATTTGTGCGTATTGTTTTATGGATAAATCGACATGTGGCTTCTTTCCTCGACAATCTTGTCGAGGAAAGAAGCATGGAACAGGCGGTATGTGGCAGGCTATTTGATAGAATGAAGAAATATTTTTGATGCTCTCTCAAAAAGTCAAATACTGCCTTTTTTAGATTGTAAAATATTGATATTGTTAATGTATAAGCTGCTAAAGCAGGGGGTTGTTGGAGTGCATAACTTCTTGCTCTTCACCATATCGACATATGGGAATATGCTCTTGAAGAAATGTCTTGTCAATGCCTTTGTGGGATGCTACGTTTAGTCAGATGGCTAAATATTGAAGAGTGGAGGTACTGTGGAAAATATTCTTACCCTTGCCAAGGCCCTTTCCGACGCCAACCGTCTGCGGGTTCTCATGGCACTTATGGAAAGGCCTGATCTCTGTGCCTGCCACCTGGTGGATATGCTGGGGGTGACCGCTGCAACGGTATCCCGCCACATGGGCCTGCTCCGGCAGGCCGGTCTGGTGGAGGCAAGAAAATGCGGAAAATGGACACACTACACCCTTTGTACCGGCAAGCTCCATACGGATACCCTCCTTGCCTGGGTGCGACAGCATATGCCGGAAAATGAGGTGATTCATGCAGATCGGGAGTTTATCCGCAACCGGGTACCGGAAAGAATGGGAGAAGAAGAAGGATGTGGTGTGTCGTTTTAAATGATTTTTTATCTGCCTTTAATCAAGAGCAAAAAAATGAAGGATAAAAATGAGGTCTCTCCTGAGGGGGGCCAGCCAGAAGGAGGCATCGCCATGACAGAAAAGAAGAAACTGCTTTTTCTTTGTACGGGAAATTCCTGCCGCAGCCAGATGGCCGAGGGATGGGCCAGGCACCTGAAGGGGGATGTACTGGAAGTTTATTCCGCAGGCATTGAAACCCATGGGCTCAATCCCAATGCCGTTCGGGTGATGGCCGAGACAGGCGTGGACATTTCCGGACACAGGTCCAAGCTTCTCGATGATCTTAAGGATGTGGATCTGGATTATGTGGTGACCGTATGCAGCCATGCCAATGAGACCTGCCCGTATTTTCCCGGCAAAGCCAGGGTTGTGCATGTGGGGTTTGATGATCCTCCAAAACTTGCTGCGGGTTTGGAGAATCCCGAGGAAAAACTGAACTGCTACCGCAGGGTGCGGGATGAGATCCGGGCCTTTGTGGAAACCCTGCCCGGAAGTCTTGAAAGCTGATGATAAAGAAAAACGGCCTGGCCTTTGGCGGATTTTGAGGAAAAAAAGGAGATCAGAAAAATGACCCAACAGGCGGCATTGGAAGAAAGGCGGATGAAAAGCCTTTTTGAGCGTTACCTCACCCTATGGGTGGGGCTTTGCATTGTGGGTGGCATTGTTCTGGGGAAGCTTGCCCCGGATTTCGCCAGAACCCTGGATGGCATGGCCCTCACGGTGAACGGGGCCCCTGTGGTGTCCATTCCCATTGCCATCTGTCTTTTCTTCATGATGTACCCCATCATGGTGAAAATTGACTTTGCCAGTGTGGTGAAGGCGGGAAAAAGCGCAAAACCTGTTCTTCTCACCCTTTTCATCAACTGGGGCATTAAGCCCTTTACCATGTATGCCATTGCCCTTTTTTTCCTGGGTTTTCTTTTCAGGGGCTTTATCGGGCCTGAGGCCACGGATCTTGTGAAAATGCCCTTAGGTCTGGATCTTCCCCTGGGGGCTGTACACGGAGCCGGTACGGTGGTGCTTCATGAGGGTGTCCGTATGCTGGAGATTCCCCTGTGGCGCTCCTATCTTGCGGGCTGTATCCTTCTGGGGATTGCGCCCTGCACGGCCATGGTGCTGGTCTGGGGCTATCTTTCCAGGGGCAATGACGGCCTGACGCTCGTCATGGTGGCCATCAACTCCCTGACCATGCTGGTGCTGTATGGGGTTCTTGGCGGTTTTTTGCTCGGTGTGGGCCGTCTGCCCATCCCCTGGCAGGCCCTCCTGCTCTCCATCGCCATTTATGTGGCTCTTCCCCTTGTGGCGGGCTACCTTTCCCGCAGATGGATTCTGGCCATCAAAGGAAAAACCTGGTTTGAGGAACGTTTTCTCCATGTACTCACCCCTGTGACCATCACGGCCCTGCTCTTTACCCTGGTCCTGCTCTTTTCTTTTAAGGGGGAGGTGATTCTGGCCAATCCCATGACCATTGTCTGGATCGCCATCCCTTTGACTCTCCAGACCCTTTTCATTTTTGCCATTGGCTATCTTGCCGCCCGGATGCTGAAGCTTTCCTATGAAGATGCGGCACCCGCGGCCATGATCGGTGCTTCCAACCATTTTGAGGTGGCCATCGCCACGGCGGTCATGCTCTTTGGTCTGTCCTCCGGTGCTGCCCTTGCCACGGTGGTGGGGGTGCTCATTGAGGTGCCACTTATGCTCATGCTGGTGGCCTTCTGCAAGGCGACCTCCGGGTGGTTTTCTCCCAGAACGGCCTGATGGATTGACGCTCCGTATCCTCAAAGGAATTTTAAAAGAAATGGCCCTCGCATCTTTTTTCCTGGAAGGTGCGGGGGCTTTTTTGTGGGAATGAGAAACGGGGGGTTTGCTCCATAGCCTCTCCCTGCCCTTGACAGGTATCTTCCCTTTCTTTAGCGTTTCACGCGGGATCCTTTCTCCCCATCGGGGCCAGACCATATTACGGATATAAGGAGATTTTTTTATGCAGACATTCCGTCAAGGGCTGTTTTTTGTTTTTTTCATGCTGATGGGCGTTTTTACCGTTTCCGCAGAAACCCTGAACTGGACTCCCCTTGAAAAGGCGCTTGAGACAGCAGGGACTTCCGGCAAGAAGATTTATTATTATTTCTATACCCCCACCTGCCCCTGGTGCAAAACCATGGCAGAAGAGACCTTTTCCGCAGAGAAGGTCATCACCAAACTTAATGCGGATTTTATTTCTGTGAAAATCAATGTGGTGGAAACCCGGGATCTGGCCCGGCGTTTTGGATTGGAAACCGTTCCCACCAGTGTTTTTCTTTCTCCGGAGGGGACGGTGCTTCTGAACCGGCCGGGGTATCTTCCGCCTGAAAAATTTCTTGAAATGCTGGAAGGCCTCAAAGAAAAAAACGGGAAACAGGCGTTCTGAAAGCGTGTGTTTTCACGGAGAACGGAGCTCTTTGGTTTTTAAGGGAAATCTCCTGGGCCGTCTGTCTTGTTCTGGGGGACGGAGGCTTCGGGAATCCATCGTCTTAAGGTTTCAAGGTAGCCTTTGTAATGGGCGAGATAAAAGGAAAGACCGGGTCCGAAGTTTTTCCCGAGAAGCCCGTTGATCAAAAGTGTGCTCACATGTTTTTCCTCTTCCAGCACGAGGTGGCAGGCGTAGAAGATACGCCGTTCATCACTGGTCATGCGGTCGATGCGCTGCTTGAGGGCCACCTGGGCCCTGGGCTGGTACATGAAAAAATAGAGAAGATCGAGAGCATTGATGGCCACCATGGTGGAAAGCCCTGACTGGGGATGGGAGTTTTGCAGTATGCGGTTGTCGGAATCGGCCAGCAGGGTAAGGATCTGGGAGTGGGGAAAGGCCAGCTCAAGATTCATGCAGGTATCAAAGATCTGGCGCATTTTTTTCCGGTAATCCTGAGCCCGGAGGCCGAGGTTGTGGAACCGGTCGGCAAGCCCTTCAATGATGCCTGCTACCGTATCCGATGCGGCTTTGGAAATGACCGCAGCCCATTTTTGCAAGATGGCATCCACCTGGGTGTAGCCAGCGCTGGAAAGGATCTGTCCGCAGATGGCGCTGAAGAAAATGGCCACGGGAATGGAAAGAAGGCTGCGGAAGAAGTTTCCGATAACAGCGGCCCTGGGCAGCCCCCGGAAAAAACTGTGGGTGGAAAGGTAGATGCCGTTGGCAAGGGCCATGAAGGCGTAGAGGGCCATGGGATTGGTTGTGGTGGTGATGCCAAAGACCTCATCCAGGATGCGGGTTTTCACCACATAATCGAGGAGGGGAACGGAAAATCCCGTAAAAAGAAGGGAGTCCGCCACCCGGCCCCAGCGTACATGGTCGTGCCACTTGAGAAGGGGAGAGCGCCGGATGCCCCCGCCGCCCAGCACGGATTGCAGGATATTGCGAAGCCCTGTGATGACAAACCAGATTACCGCACCGAAATAGGCGAGAAGCCACCAGTCTTTGGTGAGGGCGAAGGTGAGAAAGGCCGGGATAAAGCCGATGAGTACTTTGGCTCCTTGGCTGAGTTCGGTGTTCAGATAGCTCAGTGCATGAAAACGAAAGGGTTGTTCCTTGAAAACTCCCGCATTCCGGGCCTGTCTTCTGGAGGGGTCCAGAACCCCGCCCAGGGTGATGACATTGCCTCTGGGCTCCAGGCGGACGGCGTCTTTCTGGATGACAAATTCGGATACGGCCCTGTGGGTAAGGGGCCGGAGCAGCCTGGCATACCGCAGGCGGTAGAGAAGGGGAGCCAGTTTCCGTAAGGGCGGCTTTTTCGGGATCCAGGTGGTGCGGGGCTGCACGGGAATGCGGATACCGGGCCTGTGGTGATGTTTTCCCAACTTTTGATCCAGATAACGCCTGGCGCGGAAGGGAAGGGTGTCGCGGAGAACAAGGCCCATACCGTAAGACCAGGGAAAATTTCCGGTGGAGTCTGTGCCGATGCGGGTTTTCAGGGGGCGCTTGCGATAGGGTTCCACAAGACGGCCCATCTGGAAAATGATGTCTTCCAGACTCTGGGCCTGATCCAGGGAGGCCCCATCTCCGGACTGTTCCAGGGCTTTGCAGCAGTTGAGTAGCATGCGTTTGAGGATGATGATGTTGCCCTGATTGAGGGCCAGCTGCAGGGCATTGATTTCTTTATAGGCCCCTGCCCTGCCCAGGGCCTGATCCTTGAGGTTGTAGATTTCAAGGTGGGAGATGCGGCCTTCGGCGCGGAAAAGAAGCTCTGCCACATCCGCCACCTGCAGGTGTTTCAGGTTAAGGGTCAGGGTGAAGGAAGGGTGGAGGGCCGCAAGTTCGGCCATGAGTGCTTCCGCAGGCCGGGTAAGGAGTTCGGGAAGATTTTCTTCCTCAACTTTCGGGCCTGGTTTTTCGTTCAATGCAAGGAGCTGGTTTTCAAGGGTCTGAGGTGTGCATTCCTCAAGGGTTTTGAGACGTTTTTCAAGAATTTCCGCCGTTGGATCCCCGCTCTCCGCCAGGGCTTTGCGGATGCTTTCTGTAATGAGGGTATGCAGATAGGCGGAAAGGTGGAGAAGGGCAGGCTGGCCGGACCCCACCATGGCGAGAAAATCCTCCTCCCTGGCATGGGGAATGGAAATGGCGAGGTTTTTTTCGATGTCTGTTTTCTGCCGGGTATTGAAATCCGAAAGGCGACGCAGCACATCCGCAGCCATGTGGCGGGATACGGCTCTGGCCTTTTCCATGAAGGCCTCCACTCTGGGAAGGCTGAAAAAGCGGATCATGGATTCTGCGGTGTCAAGGCCTGCGGGTGTCCAGATGAAATGCACCATGCGATTTCGAAAAGGGGCGGTGTACTCAATGCCGATACTGGCCTTGATGTCCATGATGGCGGCAGCACTCATGAGCTCGGAAATGGCCTGAGGCGGAATGTGGTTGTAATAAATGACCCGGAGTTCGCGGATGCCCTTGATCCAGGCATCCATGATGAGGTGGGAGGGACTTTTTCGCCCTTTGGTGTTGGCGTCATGCACATGTTCGTCAAAGCTGATCTGATTCCATTCCTCGGGCATCTCCAGTAGATGGTAATGCTGGAGAAGTTTGCGGATGACCCTGGGCTTGCCTGCGGCGGCCCGTCTGAAATCGTGGGCCAGGGCCAGTTGACGCAGGGTGTCGCCCTCATTTCGGATCAGCTCCTTCATAAGCTGGAGCATCACCCGTGCCGTGTTTTTGCGCAGGTTGCTTTCCGTGGAGCTCATGACTTCATCCATCAGGGCCTGGAGAGCGGTGAGGCGATCTTCCACCCGTCCCGCATCCAGGCTGTCCAGAAGATGCACCGTGGCATAGGCCATGCGAAGTTCCCTGGAGGCCGCCATTTCCTTGATGCCCCTTGGGTGCAGGTAGGGACCAATGCGTTGGCGCAGGTGTTTGCGTTCCTTTTTTCGGTTGCGGATATCCTGGACGATTTCCAGAAGATGGTGATCTGCGGCGTCGAATAAAAGGCTGTGCCACGTTTTTTTCATGAGGGACCTCCCGCGCTTTCTTCGGACAGACAGAAAAAACCAATAACACAAAGCAAAAATCGTACCTTTAAAAAAAAGCTCTGCTTTGCGGATTCTGAAGCTCGGATATGGGCGGAATAAGCCCGGAGCTGTTGTCTGTCCTGAACGCATTGTAAAAAAAATGGACAGGAAAGCGAAGGACTTCTTGCTTGTTCCCTTGACCTGGACAGGCCCATGGGGAGGGGAGTTCTGTGAGGCGGGGGTGGAATCGGTTTTTTGCAGGACCGATGAACCGGAAAAGATCCGTCAATCCTGCAGGCTCCATGGAAGGAAAAACCCGCAGGATTTCCGGAATGGATCCGGCTTGCGGGTTTTTGGGCTGGATTTTTTTTAAGATTTGGCGCTTTCCTCTTCGGGCGTGGCATAGACTCCGTCCGAATTATGGTCTTCTGTGCCGATGAGGGGCGGATTGAAGACACACACAAGGCGCAGATCTTCGGAAGCCCGTAAGAGATGGGGTTCATGGCCGTTCAGGGCATACATGGTGCCGTCTGTGATGGGGATGATCTCTTTTGTATCCAGCCTTTCAAGCTCTCCTTTTCCGGCCACGCAGTACACCGCCTCCAGGTGGTTTTTGTACCAGATTCGGGTTTCTGTTCCTGCGAAAATGGTGGTTTCGTGGAAGGAAAAGCCCATGCCATCCTTTGCCAGCAGAAAGCGGCGGCTGACCCAGTTACCGTTTTTTGCCTTCTTGTCCCGTTCCGTTCCAATGATTTCTTTGAGCCTGCGTACGATCATGATACCTCCGCCATAAGATCTTCTTTCCGGATTCCATCCACTTCCGGGTTTGCGTGTAGCCTGAAAGTGATCCCTCACCCCGGCCCTCTCCCAGGGGGAGAAGGGAAAAAAAAGGGCCTGTTCCGAGGCATGAAAATATAGTTCTGGTGGTGTTTGTGAATCTTTTTGCCCTCACCCCGGCCCCCTTTCCAGGTAGGTATAAGACATTCTTATTACAGGATTTCCCGTTTTTTCAAGACCTCTTTGATGCTTTCCGCGATGATGGCGAGGCCTTGCTTGAGGAGATCCTCTTCAATGACAAGGGGCGGGAGAAGCTTGATGACTTGTTTTTCCGCACCTGCCAGCTCAATGACCAGCCCTTTTTCAAAGCAGGTTTCCACCACCGTGCGCGCAAGGTTGCGTTCGGGAAGCTCAAGGCCCCAGATCATGCCCCGCCCCCGGATATTGGCTTCCAGTTCCGGGTGGGTATTGCGGATGGCGTCCAGAGCCTCGTACATACGTGCGCCCTTGTACTGAACGGCCTCACTTAAAGCGGGGTTATCCCAGTAGGAAAGGGCTTCGGTGCAGGCCACAAAGGCGAGGTTGTTGCCCCGGAAGGTACCCGTGTGTTCACCGGGTTTCCATTGGTCGAGATCCGGCCGCATGAGAACAAGGGCCATGGGAAGGCCGCCGCCGATGGCCTTGGAAAGGGTGATGATGTCAGGTTTGATATCCGCGAACTCAAAACTGAAAAAGCTTCCTGTGCGGCCATTGCCCACCTGAATGTCGTCGATGATGAGCAGGATGTCGAATTCCCGGCAGAGATCGGAAAGGCCTTTCAGCCACTCGGCCGAGGCCACGTTGATACCGCCTTCGGCCTGGATGGTTTCCACGATGACGGCTGCGGGCAGATCGAGGCCTGAGCTTGTGTCTTCTATCATTTTACGAAGACAGGCCAGGGAGTCCACGTTATCTCCGAAATAATTCTCAAAGGGCATGAAACTCACGTTGGAGCGGCTGATGTGGGCCTCGTCCCGGTAAAAGGTGTTGCCCGTGACCGCAAGGGCGCCCATGGTGAGGCCATGATAGCCGTTGGTGAAGGCCACCACGTTGGAGCGGCCCTTGATGGTGCGGGCCAGCTTCAGGGCACTTTCTACGGCGTTGGTGCCCGTGGGGCCGGTGAACTGGATTTTGTAATCCATGTTCCTCGGTTCCAGGATGGTGGAAGAAAATTTTTCAAGAAAATTGCGTTTGGCGGTGGTGGCCATGTCAAGACCATGGAGAACGCCGTTGCCTTCGAGGTAGGCAATCATGGCTTTGGTGATGCGCTCGTTGTTGTGGCCGTAGTTGAGGGTACCTGCTCCTGCGAAAAAATCGATGTACTCCCTGCCGTTTTCATCGGTGAGGATGGCACCTTTGGAGGTGGCGAACACTGTGGGAAAGGAGCGGATATATCCGCGCACCTGGGATTCGAGGGATTCAAATATACGCATGTTTTGATCTCCTTGGGGTCGTTGTGTCCTGAAAGGGCTTTGATGAATAAGAAGGCGTAAGCAAGCGCTTCTTTTCAGGAAAAAGTCCTTATAAGGCGACAGAAAAATATTAAAAAATCATAGGCCGCGAAAAAGCGATCTTTCAGTGGATCGCCAGGGGGCCTATGGAAAAAAGAATTTCCGCTTCATGGCTTGCCGCGCCAAAACAGGATGCCGGAAAAATTTCTTCCTGAAAGGTCCATGGGGCCTTGTGGGTTCGGGCAAGGGCGGTGAACAGGGCAATGGAAGCCCGATTGGAAGGGGTGACCGTGGCTTCCACCCACCTGGGCTGTACTTTTCGTGTGAGGGCATCCAGCATGGAAAGCCCCAGACCCTGGCCCTGGCAGGCTGTGGAAACGCAGACCTGCCATATGAAAAGGCAATCTGGCTTTTCCGGAGGGCGGAGCCCGGTGATAAAGCCAGCGATGCTTTCCCCTTTTTCTGCGATGAGGGAGGTTTGGGAAAAGGCGTGGCCAAAGTAGATGTAGTAATAAGCAGAATTGAGATCCAGGGCTGGTGTGTTGCGCACCAGCTCCCAGAGCTTGCCGCCATCAGCGGCGCAGGGATGCCGAAATGTATAGGATGATTTTCGGGATTTCATCACAGGCCTGGTCCTGGATGCAGGGAAGCAGGCGCTTTTTCTCCTTATGGGGGTTGGGCTGTTTGGAGGCTTTCTTTGGGAAAGCAATCCTTTAGAGTTTCAGATCTTATATTTATTTTGAACGCGAACAGGCAAACCATAGCATGCGATGGTTTGCCTGTCAAGTTTTTGACTGATTTGATTTTGTTCAGAATTTAATAAATTTTCCGTTTAGAGAAAGATGCGCCCAGCACGGAGAAGGTGTTTTCCACAATAAAAAGGGCGTTGGCATCCTGGGTGAAAACGATCTCTTCCAGGCGCTTGAGCTGGACATTGTTGATGACGGTCATGAGTACCTGGCGTTCCGTGCGCAGGTAAGCGCCCACCGCAGGGATGAGGGTGGAGCTCATGCCCAGCTCCTCAATGATTCTGCGGGCAATGGCGTCGGAATCGTTGGAAATCACAAAGACCACCTTGCGCTGGTTGAACATGGAAAGGCTGTACTCCAGGGTGGCGGAGGACACAAAGACCATGATGATGGAGGCAATGACCAGATCCACGTCCAGAAAGGCGATGCTGGCAAGGTAGAGGGTGAGATTGAAGATGAAATAGGTTTTTCCAAGGCCCAGGTTGTAGCGCTGTAAAAGGATGAGGGCCACGATGTCAAGGCCGCCGTTGGAGCCTAAGGAGCGCAGCACCATGCCCGCCCCCATGCCGGAGATCACCCCGCAGCTGATGGCCGCATAGAGCTGGTTTTCGATGGGGAAGGTGAAGGTGGAAAGGGCAAAGGCTGCGGTAGTTACAAGGATGGCCCAGACGGTATACAGGACAAAACGCCTGCTGAGCATCACCCCGCCGAGGATCATGAGGGGGATGTTCAGCATGAGATAGATGCTTCCCGGCTCAAGGAATCCTGTGAGGTAGTAGATGAGGGAGGCAAGGCCGAACATGCCGCCGGGAACAAAGGCATGGGGCACGGCAATGCCTTTGATGGCAATGGAATACAGGATACATCCGAAGGTGATGAGCAGAAGGTTCCACCAGACCGTGTAACTGAAATCGCGCTTGAACATGCAGGCTCCGCTTATGAGGCCATGGTCTTGACCTCCGTTGTATCGTTTCCATTCCTTGCCGCATCCTCCACAAGTTTTTTGTGGAGGGCTTGGGCGGCCCTTGCATAGTCTTCTTCGGCTACAATGAACTGCATGTCAACCTGTCTGATGGATTGCTGCATGGCGAGAATGTTGACCTCTGCCTCGCACAGGGCCGTGGTGGCAGCGGCAAGGAAGCCTGGAACCTTCATATTGCTGCCGATGGCGGCAATGAGAGCCACTTTCCGTACGGTGACTTGTGCACCGGGAAAGGCGTCTTCCAGGGCTTCTGTGAGGCGGTTCACCCTTTTGAGGGAACTGTCCACATAATGAATGAGGGTATTGGCATTGAGATTTTTGGCAATGGACTGCATGCGGAATCTGCGGAAGATGTCGCAGACTGCGGCCTCGCGGTCATAGGCGCCCACCCTGTCCTGGTCAAAGATTTCGATGGCAAGGAGGCTTTCTCTGCCAGCGATGATTTCCACGCAGGGGGTCTGGCTTCTGTAAGTTCCATCGATGACGGTACCGGGATGGTCGGGCTCGAAGGTGTTTTTGACGCGGATGGGAATGCCCGCCTGGCGCAGACCTTTGGCCGCCTGGGGATGGATGGCTTCCATGCCGAGATCTGAGAGCTGATCCGCCACATCGTAGTTGGTACGGCCGATGGGGTCCACATTTTCCGCGCCCATGAGTTTGGGATCTCCGGAGCTCAAGTGAAACTCCTTGTGGATGATGGCTTCCCTGGCTGCGGTGATGCAGGCGACCTTGCTGAAGGTGATTTCCGAGTATCCCCGATCAAAGGTGGCCATCAGTCCTTCCTTGCACCGGGTATAGCCGGTGACGATGGGGATTTCTGAAAACACATCAATTTCCGCAAAAACAGACCGGATTTTGTCGTCTATGGGCAGGGCGTGTTCCTCCATCCATCCGGAAAGATCCACAAGTTTTGCGTTGATGCCGTAATTCTGGAGGATCTGAACCGTATTGAAGGCGCTGTGGGCTTCGCCCACGGCGCTGAGGATTTCCCGTACGGTGGTGAGATGCTCTTCTAACTGGAAGTGGCCGAAGGAGCAGAGCCGCGTGAGATCGAGAAGGCAGCTTCTGGCCCCTTCAATGCGTTCCCGCACAAAGCGGTCTGCGGTCATGCGGTCCAGGCCTAAGGGCATAAGTTCCGCATTGATGGCGAACATGCGTTCGGCCACCCGGTTGAGGGCATCTCCCCAGGCCCAGGAAGCCTCGTCATTGGCAAAAAGGCCATAAACGCCCGGTTCCCTTGTTTTTTTATGTTCGAGAAGGAGATCGGTGATGCCCGCATAGGCGGAAACCACAAAAATGCGTCCGTAGAGTTCTTCGGGGCTCCGTTTTCCCAGTACGATGTTCTGGAGTACGTCGGAAAAACGGGACATTGAGGTGCCTCCGATTTTTTCAACGGTGTGGCTGGATTCCATGGATTTTCCTTTTTGTATGGGGATGTTCATGGTCTTGTGATGGGAAAAAATGGCTTGAACGCCTTGAAGCATTGTGTGGAATGCATATCTGGGGTGTCGCATAGCCGTTTAAAATAGTTGTATTTTTATTTTTTGTATGGCCGTTGCATGGGGAAAGCCTAGCGGGTAGGGCTGGGCTTGTCAAGGGATTCGTCAAAAAAATGACGATTATCGGAGGAAAGGGAAGACAGGGGGCCAGCAGAACCAGAGGCCCTGAAGGACGAAGTGGCCCTTGGACTCCGTCCTTTCAGAAGGCCCCGCTTGCAACCTGATTCGGCAGGGTGTCCTGCTCAGGCAGGGGGGAGGGGCTGGCCACTGAATTCCCCCGCACGATCCTTACGGATGGCAGCAAGAATTTCCCGGCCTCCTTTATCAAGGATGCTTCCCGCAAGGTCGTGGCCGAGGTTTTCCGCCTGATTTTTGGGACCGGATACCCTTTCTTTTACAAGGCGAACACCTTCCGTATCAATGATGCCCGCTGAAAGGGTGAGAGTATCGTTTTCAAGTTCTGCAAGGGCGAAGGCGGGAATGCTGCATCCCCCTTCAAGGCGGCGCAGGTAGGCCCGTTCTGCGAGAAGACGATTTTCCGTGTCTTCATGGTTGAGGGCATTCCGGATGCGGGCTTTGCGTTCGGGGTCCAGGTGGGTGAAGGCCTCGATGGCGATACAGCCCTGGCCTACGGGGGGCGTGAAGAGGGAAAGGGGTAGTTTTTCGGTGATCAGGGCATCATAGCCCATGCGGTGTACACCGGCAAAGGCGAGGAGCAGGGCGTCGCACTGGCCTTCGTCCATCTTGCGGATGCGGGTCTGGAGGTTGCCCCGCATGTCTCTGATACGGATATGGGGGTGGGCGTGTTTCAGAAGGGCCACTCGCCGTACCGAGGAGGTGCCCACGGTAAGGGGCTTTTCCGGATCGCAGAGGGTGGCTTCGGGGTTGCGGCTCACCAGCACGTCACCGGGGTATTCTCTCTCCGTGAAGGCAATGAGCTCAAAGCCTTGGGGCAGGACGGACTGCATGTCTTTAGCGCTGTGTACGGCAATGTCCATCTCACCGGAGGCAAGGGCTGCCTCGATCTCTTCGGTGAACACACCTTTGGAGCCGATTTTGGCGATGGATACATCGAGGATCTTGTCCCCTTTGGTTTCCAGAGGCACAAGTTCGGTCTGCATACCGGCTTTCTGCAGCAGGCGGGCCACATGTTCCGCCTGCCAGAGGGCGAGAAGGCTTTTTCGGGTTCCGATGCGGATGGGGCGCATGAATTTCTCCTTATGGATTCGGATATTCCAGGAAGGCTTCCTTTCAAAGGCCGGAAGCCCGAGGAAATCATGAAGAAAGGTTCCTGAAGTGGGGTGCAGGTCCTGATCCGGGGCAAAGGCACCGGATGGGCAAAGGGTATAGCAGAAATGAAGAATGAATAAAAAGCCCCATTGATTTTTACTGTGTTTTTCCCCTGGGCTCAGGCATAAGGTAAGAATTCTGGCCGAGGATCTGGGGCATATCCCGGATCTGCGGCACCTTTTACGGAGACAAGGCAATGGAACTTGGACTTTTACGGGATCTCACCTGGGTGGTGCTTCTGGCCTGCGGGGTTCTGCTGATCTGTTATCGCCTGCATCTGCCCTCTGTGGTGGGGTTTTTTGTGACCGGTATCCTGGTGGGTCCCCATGGTATGGGCCTGGTGTCGGCCAGCCATGAGGTGGAGGTTCTTGCAGAAATCGGGGTGGTGGCCCTGCTCTTTGCCGTGGGTATCGAGTGCTCCCTCGGTACCCTCTGGCGTATCCGTCGTACCGTACTCATGGGCGGCAGCCTTCAGATGGGTGGAACGGCCCTCATCGTGGGAGCAGCCTGCATGCTTTTGGGGCTGCCCCTGGGGCAGAGTTTTTTCTTCGGGCTTCTGGCTGCGGTGAGCAGTACGGTGATTGTCCTGCGTCTTCTTCAGGAACGGGGGCGTATGGATGCGCCTCTCGGCCGGAACAGTCTCGGTATTCTCATTTTTCAGGATCTGGCCGTGGTGCCCGTCATCCTGCTTCTGCCCCTTCTTGCGGGAAAGGATGTTTCCGCAGGCGAGCAGGTCCTCCTGGTGGCAAAGGCCGTGCTGATTGTGGCAGCCACCCTGATCACAGCCCGAAAATTCATTCCATGGCTTTTGTACCGGGTGGTGCGCACCCGCAGCCGGGAGCTTTTTCTGCTCACCATTGTGGCTCTATGCGCGGGCATTACCATGCTCACCGCAGCTTCAGGCCTTTCTCTGGCTCTGGGAGCCTTTCTTGCTGGGCTTGTGGTGTCCGAATCCGAATACAGCCATGAGGCCATGGGCAATATCCAACCCTTACGGGATGTGTTCGCCTTTTTCTTTTTTGTCTTTGTGGGGATGCTGCTGGATCCCTGGATTTTTCTGGAGCGTCCTGCTGCGGTGGTTTTTGCCACCCTGGGGCTTATGGCCATCAAGGTGGGGGCCGCAGCCTTTGCCGTGCGTATGACGGGCTATCCCCTGAGTGTGGCTCTGCCCACAGGCATGATGCTGGCCCAGGTGGGGGAATTCGGTTTTGTGGTGCTCACCGCAGCCACGCCCTTAGGTCTTGTGTCCGAATCCCAGGCTTCGCTTGTGGTGGCGGTGGCGGTTCTCTCCATGGCCCTTTCGCCCTTTCTTGCCCTTGTGGCGGACAGAATGGAGACCCTTCTGCCTGCGGCAGAGGCGGAAGAAGGGGCCGCAGATACGGTGGCAGGTCTGAAGGATCACCTGGTGATTGTGGGTTTTGGCCTCTGCGGCCGCCAGATTGCCGATGCGGCAAGGCAGTCGGGTGTTGCCTTCTGTGTCATTGAGGTGAATCCAGAGACCGTGCGCAGGCTGAGGGAAAAGGGGGAACAGGTGATTTTCGGGGATGCGGGACAGTCCGCCATTCTGGAGCATGCCCATATTGAAAGCGCCAGTGCCCTGGTGGTGGCGGTGAACGATCCTGTGGCCATCCGCAGGGCCACGGTCACGGCAAGGCGGATGCATCCGGGGCTGCACATTGTGGTGCGCACCTCCTATGTGGCGGAGATGGCGGAGCTGTACGAGCTGGGAGCTGACGAGGTGATTCCCGAGGAATTTGAAACTTCCGTGGAGATCGTTTCCCGCCTGCTCAACCATTACCATGTGCCAAGGGAAGACATTGCAGCCTTTGTGGCGGAGATCCGCAAAGACGGGTACGCCATGTTCCGGGGGGAAATTTTTGAAGCCGCATGCAGCCGTATTGCCTGCAAGGTGCCGGATGCGGACATTGCCACCATCCGTCTGCCCCAGAGTTCACCCTTGTGCGGGAAGAACCTTGTGGAAAATGCGATCCGGGAGCGTTATGGGGTCAGTGTTCTGGCCATAGACCGGGACGGAGAGATGCTGCCCAATCCCTCTCCCCTGCGGGTGCTGGCGGCAGGGGACAGGCTGCATATTTTTGGTCGCAGGGGAGATATAGCCGTGTTCACGGCCCTGGTTGCGGATGCAGGGACGGAAACGGCAAAGAAGATCCTGGTGCCTGCCTGAGAAAAAAAGGCAGGAGCCAGGGGGGATGATTTTGGAGTTCAGGCGAAATTTTTTTTTCTGAAGAGGAAGCGGGCGGCGTTTTCACCGCATAGGGCCGCGATGGTATCAGAGGAAAGCCCTGCCTGGGCCATGTCTTGGAAATAGCGGTCCGGTTCCAGGAGGGGCCAGTCTGAACCAAAGAGCAGGCGGCCTTCCCCGAGAAGTCTTATGAGTACAGGATAGATGTCTTTTTTGTAGAGATAGGGAAAGGCTGCGGTGTCAAAGAAAAGGAAATCCGGATGACCCGCAAGGCCCTTTTTCATGAGACTGTACAAGGGATATCCTCCGCCGCCGTGGGCAAGGATCATGGGGTTTTGGGGAAAGCGCAGAATCAGGGATTCAAGAGCCTGAAGGGTGATGGGCGCTTTACCGGGATATCCATGGCCCACGGGATCATTCACATGGATAAGAACCGGGGCGCGGAAGTTTTCACAGAGTGCCATGACGGGACCGAGGTTTTCGAGGATTTTTGTATCAAAATCCCTGTCATAGCAGGCGATCTCCCCAAGGCCGAAGGCTCCGGCTTCAAGGCAGCGTCGGGCTTCCCCTTCCGCCCAGGGGTCTTCGGGATGTACGCAGCAGAGGGCCAGGATACGATCCGGATGCCGGGCCTGGGTTTCAAGGAGAAAGTCGTTGTGGGCTTTCAGCCGATCCCGGTTGCGCCAGGGAAAACCCGCAGCAAGGGAGAGGTCCACCTGATGTTTTTCCATGGACAGGAGAAGGGCCTGGGGGCCTTCCAGCCTTGCCCTTGGATTTTCGTATAAAAGGCGGAAAGCCGGATCGTCAAAAAAGGCGTTCCGGTTTTTTTGTACGCTTTTGGGAAAAAGGTGGGTATGGCAGTCGATGCGCATGGCGTTTCTTTTCTTGAAAATTCGGGCGTATTGGGCTACCCGTAGGCGGCCTCGGTGGAGGCGGACCGGGCTTTGGCCCGATGCCTGATGCTATACCTTACAACGTGGAGCTTGGCTAAAAAAAGATGGAAAACAGGAAAAAAGAAGAAAGGGAGCGGCACATCGTGCTGGTCCATCCGGAAATCCCCTGGAATACGGGCTGTGTGGGCCGGACCTGTCTGGGGACAGGGGCTGTGCTGCACCTTGTGGAGCCCCTGGGCTTTTCTTTGGGGGCAAAGGAGGTGAAACGGGCGGGACTCGATTACTGGCCCAGGGTGGATGTGCGGGTGTGGCCGGATTTCGGAGCCTTTCTGGAAGCCATGAAACCCGAGGCAGAGGAGCTGTTTTTTTTCACCAAAACCGCCAGCCGCTCCTTTCGGGAGATGGGCTGTGCCGGGCGTATGTTTCTGGTTTTCGGTTCCGAGTCCAAAGGTCTGCCGCCGGAGATTCTGCAGCGGTTTTCCGGAGGCCGTTTTCATATTCCCATTTATTCCCATATCCGCTCCTTAAATCTTTCCACAGCCGTGGGCATCGCCCTTTTTGAGACGCTGAGGGAAGGGGATGTTTCCCACGGATGGTCAGAGGAGAGGGCAGCGGGAGGCGCACCATGACCCCGGCTGTGCAGGCGGTACGCAGGGCGAAAATGATCCATACGCTTCATGCCTACACCCACGACCCGAGAGCCGCTTCCTATGGGCTGGAAGCAGCGGAAAAGCTGGGCGTTCCCGAAGCTCAGGTTTTTAAGACCCTGGTGGTGCTTCTGGATGGCCGACAGCTGGCCGTGGGTGTGGTGCCTGTGAGGGATCGGCTGGATATGAAGGCCATGGCAAAGGCGCTTTCCGCGAAAAAGGCGGAGATGGCGGCGGCCGGAGATGTGGAGCGGGCTACGGGCTATGTGCTGGGCGGGGTGAGTCCTCTGGGCCAGAAAAAGCGTCTGCCCACGGTTATTGATCGTTCTGCCCTGGATTATCCGCTCATCTATGTGAGTGCAGGCCGGAGGGGGCTGGATATTTCCCTTTCACCGGAGGATCTGGGCAGGCTGACGGCTGCGGTGTTTACGGATATTGTTCAGGGCACATCCGCAGGGGAGGGTTGAGTTTTCAGCACTTATTGGGTCATCTGGTTTTTTCCATGGGGAAGAAGCGGTGTGCAGGCCAGACTTTCTGAAAGCTTCAGAAAGCCTGGTTTTATTTTGTGTGAAAACAATATTCAACTTTTTTTGTAAGACTTCAACAAAAATTCATTGACATGGAACTTAAAATTTTAGATGCTTTTTTACGGACACAGCCGGGTGCGCGAAAGGAGAGGCAGAACCATGGAAGAAAAGGAACATCTTTTCAGGATACTGATACAGATCGCAGAGGCTTTCACGGCCATGTTTCCCAAGAATTTTGAAGTGGTGCTGCATGATCTGTCAGAACCCCAGCAGTCCATCCGCCATATCAGCGGCAATGTGACAGGCCGCAAGGTGGGCGGGCCTGTAACGGATCTGGTGCTCAAGGCCCTGCATAAGGAAGGGCGGGGTTGCCGGGACCGTCACAATTACAAAACCACCAGCCGGGATGGCCGGACCCTGAAATCAACGACCCTTTTTATCCGGGACAGAGCCGGGGAGGTAATGGCGGCCTTCTGCATCAATTTTGACACAACGGATTACTGCAATGCAGTGCATGCCCTGGAGCTTTTCACCAGTACGGTTTCGGGATTCAACGGTCAGGAAAAGGTGGAGACCTTCTCAGGCTCTATCACAGAAACCATAGAGACCCTGTTCCAGCAGGCGGAAGCCAAAGTGGGCAAACAGTCGGCCACCATGTCCATGGAAGAGCGGATTGAAACGGTGCGGGAACTGGAAGCCAACGGTGTTTTTAAGATCAAAGGCGGCATTGACCAGGTGGCTCTCCTCATGGGGGTGTCCAAGTACACGGTATACAATTATTTAAAAAGGATGCAGGCGGAAAAGGACATGGAACGCTTCTGATACGAAACGTTTGGCATCCGGGAGGAGAAAATATGGATAAACCAAGGGATCTGCAGCCATTTTCAACGGATAAGGCCCCTGCGGCCATCGGCCCCTATTCCCAGGGGATTGCCGTGGGCGATCTTCTTTTTGTTTCGGGTCAGCTGCCCATAGATCCCGCCACAGGTGATTTTGTGGCGGGGGATATCAGTGCCCGGACCCACCAGTGCCTCAAGAATATCGCAGCCATTGGGGCGGCCGCAGGCACGGGCCTGCACCGGGCGGTGAAGCTTACGGTGTTTCTTACGGATATGGCGGATTTTGCCGCCGTGAATGCGGTGTACGCCCAGTATTTTGACAAGGTTTTTCCCGCCCGTTCCGCCGTACAGGTGGCGGCTCTGCCGAAAAACGCGGACATTGAAATTGAAGCCATTCTTGCACGCTAACGCATAATAAGGAGATACGCCCATGAATCTCGCCAGATTCCCCCGTCGCCGGTACACCGAAGGCCAGACCCCCCTTGAATTCCTGCCCCGTTTCACCGAAGCCGTGGGTGGCCCCAATATCTACATCAAAAGGGATGATCTGCTGGGCCTGACTTCCGGAGGCAACAAGACCCGCAAGCTGGAATTCCTTGTGGCTGACGCCCTGGTGCAGGGAGCAGACACCCTGATCACCTGCGGCGCCGTGCAGTCCAATCACTGTCGTCTGACCCTGGCAGCTGCGGTGAAGGAAGGCCTGAAGTGCCGTCTGGTGCTGGAAGAACGGGTACCGGGCTCCTACAAGCCCGAAGCCTCGGGGAACAATTTTCTCTTCAACCTTCTGGGTGTGGAAAAGATCACGGTAGTGCCTGCAGGCACCAACATGATGGAAGCCATGGGCAAAGTGGCTGAGGAGCTGGCCGCAGCAGGACGCAAGGGTTACGTGATTCCCGGAGGCGGCTCCAATGCCATTGGTGCCACCGGATATGTGGCCTGCGCCCAGGAGATTCAGGACCAGCTTTTTCAGAAAGGCCTGGATATTCACCATCTCTGTGTGGCTTCGGGATCCGCAGGCACCCATGCCGGTCTGCTCACCGGCTTTCTCGGGTGCAACATGAACATCCCCGTGACGGGCGTGGGCGTAAGTCGGGATCCGGAAGATCAGGATCCTCTGGTGCATAAGGTGGCCCTGGAAACCGCCGAACGTCTGGGCATGAAGCAGGATATTCCAAGGGAAGCGGTGGTGACCTTTGGCGATTACTGGCGGCCCAAGTATTCCGTACCCAACGCAGGCATGGTGGAGGCGGTGAATCTCATGGCCAAGACCGAAGGCATCCTTCTGGATCCTGTGTATACGGGTAAGGCCGTGGCCGGTCTCATTGGGCTCTGCCGTAAAGGCTACTTCAAAAAAGGGGAGAACGTGCTGTACGTGCACACGGGTGGTTCTCCGGCCCTGTATGCCTATATCAAGCCCATTCTGGGGCTGGAAGCGGTTGCTGAATAGATCTCGGAAACCGGAAAACGCCTGAACGGGGGGTTTTCCGGTTTTTTTGTACAAAGGGAAAGGGGAGGGTCATGGGAGAAAAGGTTGTGGGTATCATCGGAGGAATGGGACCGGAAGCGACGGTGGACCTCATGGGTCGGGTCATCCGGGCCACTCCGGCCAAAGATGACAGGGATCATATCCGTATGCTGGTGGATAACAACCCTAAGGTGCCGTCCCGCATCCGGGCTCTGATCGAAGGCACGGGAGAAAGCCCTGCCCCTTGTCTGCGGGAAATGGCCCGCAAGCTTGAAGGCTGGGGGGCTGACTTTCTCGCCATGCCCTGCAACACAGCACATTACTATTACAAAGAGGTTCGGGAGGCTGTGGCGATTCCCGTGCTGGACATGATCGCCCTTTCCGTGGATGCGGCCCTTGCCTGCAAAAGGGACCTGAAACAGGTGGGACTGCTTGCCTCCACAGCGGTGCTGAATCTTGGGCTGTACGAAAAGGCCTTTGCGGAAAAAGGGGTCAATCTTCTCGCGCCGCCCTCCGGAGTGCAGGACCCTCTGATGGCAGCCATTCGTACCATCAAGACCAGTGTATACGGGGATGAGGTGCGGGCCGCCCTGCAGGCAGCAGGAGACAGCCTGGTGCATAAGGGGGCGGAACTTCTTCTTGTGGCCTGCACGGAGCTTTCCATTATTTCAGAAGGTCTGGAGGCCCGGGTTCCCATGCTGGACGCCTCCCAGATTCTTGCGGAAGCCATTGTAAAAAAAGCAGGCGGGGCCTGAGCTTTTTTTTAAAGGAGAAAAATCCAGACAAGCGGGAACACATTCAAAGGAGGTTATCATGACAGCAGGAACAAAAAAGAAAATGAGTCTTCCGGCCAAAATGGGCATTGGCTTTGCCCTGGGTATTGTGCTGGGCTTTGTCTTTCAGATGGGCGGTTGGGATATTGCCTGGATCAAACCCTTCGGGGATCTCTTCATCCGCCTCATCCGCATGATTGTCGTACCCCTGGTCTTTATCTCTCTTGTGGCTGGTGCTGCGAGCATGGGAGATCTGAGCAAGCTGGGACGGGTATCCATCAAGACCATCACCTATTATGTGGGCACAACAGCCGTGGCAGTTTTCATCGGGCTTGTCATTGCAAACCTTTTTCAGCCCGGTGTGGGGCTGAATCTGGCCACCGAAGGCCTGAAAGCCAGGGAAGTAAGCCCGCCTGGTGCCGTGCAGACCTTTTTAAATATCGTCCCCCTGAATCCGGCCCAGGCCCTGGCCGAAGGGAATCTGCTTCAGATTATCTTCTTTGCCATTTTCTTTGGATTCGCCTTGTCCAGTCTCGGAGAAAAGGGAAAGCCTCTGCTGAAAATCTTTGAGGTTGGAAATGAGGTTATGATCCGCATCACCGGCGCGGTTATGCAGTACGCACCCTATGGTGTGTGCGCTCTGATTGCCTATACGGTGGGCAACAGCGGCATGCATGTGCTTTTACCCCTGATGAAGCTCATCGTACTCATGTACCTTGCTGCTGTGATTCATGTGTGCGTGGTGTATCTGCCTTTCCTGAAAGGTGTGGGCGGGCTTTCTCTGAAAAATTTCTTCAAGATTATGAGCCAGCCCCTGCTCATCGCCTTTTCCACCTGCTCCAGTGCTGCGGCCCTGCCCGCCAACCTGACCGCCACGGAAAAACTCGGTGTTCCGAGAACCATTTCCACCTTCACCATTCCCCTGGGTACGACCATCAACATGGATGGAGCAGCCATTTATCTGGGACTTGCCGCTGTCTTTGTGGCCCAGGTTTATGGCATTGAACTGGCTTTTTCCTCCCAGCTGAGCATTCTGCTCATTGCCATTCTGGCTTCCATCGGTTCCGTGGGCGTTCCTTCCGCAGCCCTGGTGGTCATGACCATGGTTTTCACCCAGGTGCATCTGCCCATGGAAGGTATTGCCCTGGTGGCAGGGGTTGATCGGATCCTGGATATGGCAAGAACCACCCTCAATGTCATGGGCGACGCCACGGGCGCTGTGGTGGTGTCACGGCTGGAAGGGGAGCTGGATCCCGATGCTTCCGGGGAATCTTTGGCCTGAAAGGGAAAGTGGTGTGATGGCTTGTCCCATTGACGGCGAAAAGAGCTGTTGAAATGGGAGATACGCAGAGAGAGATAATCTCAAAAGCCTGTAGAACAAGAAAAAATTCCGGTGCTTCCTTGGGAGCCTCGGAATTTTTTTATCCCAAAAGGGTGCGAAGCTCAGAAGTCATACATATGGAGGATGATGGAAGTCCTTGTGATTTCAGCCACAAGCTTTTTGTCCTTTACCACGGGCAGAAATCCGGTTTCCGAGCGCGACATGAGAAGAAGGGCCTGGCGCAGGCTGTCTTCTGGTGCCACCGAGGGTACATCCCGGTTCAGCATGGCAGTGACGGGCTGCTCCCACTGCCGGTCCTGGCGGATGGCGGCCAGGGTTTTTTCGGTGAGGATGCCGAGGAAATGATTTTCCTCACTCACCACCGGGAGGGCATTTTTCCCCGTTTTCCGGAGAAGATCCGCCGCCTGCCGGACGGAATTTCCGGCAAGGAGCAGGGCGGGGACGGGACTCATGAGGTGGCCTACGGAGGCTTCCTCAATCTTTGTGCCGTGGATGCAGTTCATGAGCTGCTTCCGGGCGCTTTCCATGTCACCTTTCAGCATGGCCGAGGCAGCTCCGGGGTGTCCGCCCCCGCCCAGTCTGCGCATCATGGCTCCGAGATCCAGCTCCCTTGCACTGCTGCGTGCGATGACCGTCATTTTATCCGGCCCCATGGGAAAGATCCCGAAGGCGGCATCCAACCCTTGGATTTCCTTGAAGCGATGCACCACCGTGGGCAGCATGGTGAGCCCCTTTTCCGCTTCAAGGGAAGCGATTCCGATTGTAAGGCTGCCCAGGGAAAAGATCCGGGCTTCCCGGAGCATACGCTGGAACAGTTCCATGTGGCGCGGGTCGAGAGCGCTGTCCTGATAGGCGGCCACCACATGGAGGTCAGCCCCGTTTTCCAGCATGAAGCCCGCCATGTGCACATCCCGTGCTGTGGTGGAGGGAAAGGAGAGGGAGCCTGTGTCATCATAGATGCCCAGAAGAAAAAGGGTGGCGTGGACAGGCGAAAAGGCGCAGTCCCTGGCTTTCATTTCTTCGAGAAGCAGGGTGACTGCAGCGCCCGTTTCTTCCTGATGCAGCTCGGAAGCGGCGATGCTGCCCCGGCCGGGGTGGTGATCCCATACAATGGTGCGGAGATTTTTCTGTCCGGCAAGGGCCTTCATGTTGTCAAGGCGTTCCCAACTGGCCGTGTCCGTGACCGTGAGCTGACGGACAGGAGAAAGATCAAAACCTTTGCGGGAGTGCAGCCGGAGCATGTCCCAGTGCACGGAAACAAATTCCTGCACCGCAGGATGAAGCTGGGTGGGCAGAATCCGCAGGGCTTCGGGATAGAGGAAGGAGGCCGCCACCATGGAGGCCAGGGCATCAAAATCCGTATTGTTGTGGCAGCTTATGATGTGCATGGGGCTCCGGATCTATGAAGAAGGGGTTTTGGTAACACTCCTGGTGTCTTAATGCAGCATTACCTGCCCCCCTTCTTTTTCCTGGGGGCACCGAAGTTGATAAGGGGATCACCAAAGCCAAAATGACCTTCCATCCAGAGGTGTCCAAGGCTTGCACCGGCTTGAAGCATTTCAGGAATTCCCTGTATGTCAGATGCTTTAACAGCCTGGGTGAATCCTTGCTCATCCCGGTAAAGCCCCCGCACCTCTTCAGCTCGCATTGCATTAAGGAAGAAGGGAGAGTGGCTGGTTACGAGAAGCTGTGTTTTTTCAGAGGCGGCTCTGCACTCCTCCGCCAGTTCAGGCAGCAGGCGGGGATGAAGGAAATTCTCCGGTTCTTCGATACCTACAAATTGAGGGGGGGCAGGGTCATAGAGCACCGTTAAATAGGCCAGCATTTTCATGGTGCCGTCTGATGCAAACTTTGAAAGCACCGGCTGCTCGAACGGGGCATCCTTGATCTGAAGGAGCAATCGTCCATCCGGCATCAGATCGGCATCCACCCGTTCCAGACGAGGAATTCGCTTCCTGAGTATGGCAAATATCTGCTCCAGCCTTTCCGCATGATCTTCCTTCAGATACTGGATGACGTTGGGCAGGTTGTCACCATTCTTATTCAAACGATCCTGGGGCCCGGCTTCCGGCTGATTTCGGGTTTGATCAATGGATAAATAGGAGACATACCAGTCCGTAATAAACTCACGCAATGCAGCCACACGGGGATGGTCTGAAAGTTGTCCCAGTGTATTCACTGCAATGAGATCCGGTGAACGTAAATTACTTTCCGCTCTTACATCATCGGCATCGGGTACTTCACCACTGACGGCACGTCCAATGCCTTTTTTAAACTCCAGAAAGCGAAATGGCTGGCCTTTGCTCCCCCGTCGCCATTGAAGCCATTCCTCCACCACCTCCGGCCCTTTGGTTCCTTCGTCTATAGCCAGGTGATACGTAATAACAGGAGTCTTTGGAGCTTCACGATATTTCAGTTCAAAAACGATGGGCCCGCTTGCGCCACGGCTTTTCAGTTCCTTGCTCCTGCCCCTGCGATCCCATGCATGGCGAAGTCCATACTGGAAGCATTCAGACAAAAAATTAAACACATCAAATATTGTGGATTTACCACTTCCATTTGGCCCAAGAAGAACGGTCACGGGTGTCAGTCTGTCCAGAGTGATTTCTTTTAAAGTCCTGTAATTCAGAACCTTTAAAGATTCTATTCTGGGAATGCCTTTTTTTTGATCCGTCATATCACTCCGGCTTTTCATGGTTTTGTAAGCAGCAATTTCTGTATCCCTTTAGATTCTGAGCCATCCTATCGTATTCCATACCCGGCAGGCCATAGAAAAAACCTTAAGGCGCTTACAGGTGAGGGCTATCCCGAAACACTGAACTTCCCCATGGCTAAAGCGAGGGGCTTTGCGGCGACTTTTGGCAAGAGCCCATAACATTGAAATGCCGTCCTGTAAGGTTTTTCGATTATAGTCGAAAAACCTGTTTGTTTGCATATTATTTTCAGGTATTCTCTAAAAAAAGGAGGGTTCATGAAAAATCGAGATCTTTACCTGACAAAGCTCATACAGTTCAAAGACAAACCCCTGATCAAGGTGATTACGGGTATCCGCCGATGTGGGAAATCCACCCTTCTTTCACTTTTTGAGGCCCACCTGAAAAAAAGCGGAGTGGAAGCGCGCCGGATCATCCGCATGAATTTTGAATCCTTTGAATTCGATGGCATCACGGATTATAAAGCACTGCACAGCCATATCCGGAGCAGAATGCCAACTACTGAAAAATATTATATTCTCCTGGATGAGGTGCAGCAGGTCAGTGCCTGGGAAAAAGCAATCAATGCTTTCTCTGTGGATGCAGACACAGACATTTACATCACAGGTTCCAATGCCTTTCTTCTTTCCTCTGAACTTTCTACTCTTCTTTCGGGCCGTTATGTGGAAATCCCCATGCTTCCCCTTTCCTTCAGGGAATATCTGGATTTTACGGGTCAGAATCAGAAAGGAGATCTTCTTTCATTCTTTAATGCGTATCTGGAGCTGGGTGGGCTCCCCACGGTTGTGGCTCTGATGGATGTTCCTGAAACCCTACCGGCATTTTTCAGCGGCATATGCAATACGGTTCTGATGAAGGATGTGATGGAACGCAACAGGGTCAGGGATGCTGCCCTGCTTGAAAGTGTGCTGAAGTTTATCGCCGCCAACATCGGAAGCATTGTCTCTACAAAAAAAATCAGTGATTATCTCACAAGCAGCGGCAGAAAAACATCCAGCGAGACCATAGACAGCTACCTTAAAATGCTTGAAAGTGCTTTCATCATCTACAGGGCCAGACGGTATGATCTGAAGGGAAAGGCTTTTTTAAAGACACTGGAAAAATTTTACATTGTTGACATGGGGATTCGCAACCATCTGACCGGGCTGCGGAATACCGATTATGGTCATATTCTTGAAAATATAGTGTATCTTGAACTGCTGAGGCGGGGCTATGATGTGGCTGTGGGCAAGGTGGGGGCACTGGAGGTGGATTTCATTGCAACCAGGCTGAAGGAAAAATTATATGTTCAGGTTTCCGCAAGCATCATGGATGAACACACCCGGAAGCGGGAGTTGCAGTCCCTTCAGGCCATCCCTGACAATTACCCGAAAATGATCCTCACCATGGATAAGGTTATACCCAATGATTATGAAGGCATAAAGATTATCCATGTCATTGATTTTCTTTCGGAATGATTCTGAAAATAGGCATTATCCCTGAAAGACATTCTCTCTATGATAGGAAAGAAAATTTTGGTCCGGTAACCCCGTCTTCCCTGCGGCAGGCCACGGAAACCCCGAACCCTGCATCGAGAAGCCTGCGGATGCCGGTCAGGGCAAGTTCAAACATGCCCGCTCCCCGGCCCGCATCGTGGCGGATGGCATCCGGGTGATCCAGACTGATGCGGAAGGTGAGGCGGTGGGGCTTTTCCTTCAGGGGAAGAAGGTCTTCAAGGCGGGCCTGCATGGGCCTTGTGCCGTTGCTCAGCACAAGGCAGGGTGCGAGGGTTAAGGCATGTGCCAGAATGGGGATGATTTCCCTGTTAAGAAAGGGTTCCCCGCCGGTAAAGGAAAACTGTCTGGCTCCGGCCCTGAGGCCTTCTGCCATGAAAGGTTTTACCTCTTCAAGGGTTGTGGGGGAAAGGCGGTGCACCCCCGGCCCTGAATGCTCAAAGCAGTCCGGACAGCGGAGGTTACAGTCTGTTCCCGTATGAAACCAGAGCTCCCGAAGTCCCTGAAACTCGATGAAGCCCCGTGCTTCCCCGGAAGCCGCAGGGGTGTGGAGGGGGGAGATGCGTTCTTGAAACATGGGGATACCTCGCTTGGGTGTTTTTTTCAGGCCCCGTAAAAGCGGGGAAGGCTTCGGGTGAGAAGGCGCACCAGTTTTGTCACATTGCCTTTAAAGATCTTGATGATTTCCTCCACAATGAGGGGCGGGGCATCGTCCTTCCAGGAATCGTAGTCCGTTACCATGGCCACCACGGCATAGGGAATTTCCAGCTCCGTGGCGAGGATGGCCTCCGGCGCAACGGTCATGTTTACAAGATCCGCCCCCCAGATGCGGAACATACGGGACTCGGCCCGTGTGGAAAAGCGGGGGCCTTCGATGGTGAGGAGGGTCGCGCCGTCATGGAGGCGGATGTCTTCCTCTTCAGCCGTTGTTTTCAGAATCTCCCGGATATGGGGAGAAAAGGGCTCGGCCATGTGGGCGTGGCGGGCGTTTTCGATGCCCGGCTCAAAGGTCTTGTGAAAGGTGACGATGCGGTGGCGGGTGAAGTCAATGAGCTGATCCGGCAGCACAAGGCTTCCCGGTTCAAGGTTTTCTTGTAAGGAGCCGCAGGCCGCTGTGGCGATGATCCTGGTGCAGCCTGCGGCTTTCAGGGCGTAAAGGTTGGCCCTGTTGTTGATGCCGCCGGGCGGGATGGTGTGTTCCCGGCCATGGCGGGCAAGGAGAATCACCTCCTGCCCCTGAATGCGGCCCCGGCGCAGGGGGGAAGAGGGCGGGCCGTAGGGGGTGTCGAAATGAAGATCTTCGGGAGATTCCAGAATTTCCGGGTTGTCCAGGCCGGAGCCTCCGATGATGCCGGTTATGGTCATGGGATACCTTTCCTTTGTACCTTTCAGGGTAATGGCATGCAGGGTCGTCAGGTCTTGCGCCTGACCGCATGAGAATACCCGTTTGCACCATGGTCTTACAACAAGCGGACCAGCAAACGGGGGCTGAGTCAGGGGAGGCATCTGATTTGATTTCAATCCGCATTTTTTTGGCCGAAAAATTCAAGATTCTGCCAGATATATTGCGCTATGCTGCCCGCCAGAGTTTCATTTTATGAAAACAGGAAACCCTGGAGGAAGATATGGAAATTCAATCCGTCAGCACAACCCTTGTCACGCAGAAGCTTAAAGAAACAAAGGCATTTTATCTCTCGCACTTTGATGCCCGCCCGGCCTTTGATTGTGGCTGGTACGTGGTACTTCGCCTTGGAGCTTCCCCATCGGGGCCGGAAATCTGCCTTATGGAGCCCCAGGAAGGCATGGTGCCTTTTACCGGAGGAATCTTTCTCAATATTCTTGTGAGGGATGCGGATGCCATGTACGAGCGTCTTCATGATCAGGCGGGGCTGCCTGTCATCATGCCTCTGGAAGATCATCCATGGGGAGACAGGGGCTTTGGGCTTCTGGATCCCTCCGGTGCCCTTGTTTACTGCTACCACCCCATTCCCCCGGCAGCGGAGTTTCAGCAGTATATTCTTGACTGAGGATGGGGGAATGCATCGGGAGCTGTCAGCCGGGCTGCGGACAGTTCCCGGTTCACACGAAGCATGTTGGGGGTGCAGCCGAACCAGCGTCTGATTTCCCTGTTCAGATGGGCCTGATCTGAAAAACCGTGGTCAGCGGCAATATGGGCCAGGGGGATATCGGAGGAAGCGATGGCATATCCCGCCTTCCGGGCCCGGGCCAGACCCTTCCAGTAGCTGGGCGATGCCCCCGTGAACTGAACCATCTGCCTCCTGATGCTCCGCGGACTGAATGCCGTGGCCCTTTTCTTTCCCCCTCCCCTCACTTCAGCCAGGTAGTCTGCAATCCAGCGGGGGGCAGGGTTTGCCAGCGACACCATCTGCAGAAGCACACGCCCTATGGCATCGGGATTGGCTTCAAAACCGCAGCTGTGCGGATCTGGCAGGTATGGGGAGATGGACTGGTCCCTGCACTTTGAGCCGGGGGTATCCTTTTCCCATGGAAAGGTGAGGCCCGGTGCAAGGCGGATGCCCACAAAAAGGGTCTCTTTCGGGCAGGCCACAAGTCTTGGAGAAGCATCAAGGCCGCTGCACAGGAACTCCGGAGGCTGATTTTTGGGAATAATGGCAATCAGATCCCGGCAGCCATCGGGCCAGACAAGGGACCTGCCTCGGGGAAGGCACACCTTCCACGAACAGAGAACATCATCCATGGCTCACCTGTCTTTTCGTTTTTTCCACATGCAGCTCCGTGATTTCAAGGCAGTTTCAGGAAGAGTCGTTGATCTTAAGGTTTTTTGTCTCCCGTACGCCGTTTAAAAGCCATGCCTGATGAAGGCTCAGCTTTTAGGTTCATTGGATGCCGGAAGGGGGGCCGTATCAAACACCCTGAATCCCCCATTGCCGAAACAGTAAATCACATGCTGGCTGACCCTTGCCTCCGGGTATTCCTTTTGAAGCCCTTCCACATAGCCTGCCATCTGCTCCGTATCTTCAGGAATCAGGGTGAAGTTTTCAATGCTGGTATTGAATTTTTTAAAGGCGGCATTGGAAAAGTATTTGAACTCGATGACCATGCGGATGCCCGCAAAGCATTCATTGAATTTGCCCACAAACTCAAGATCCGTCCTGCCTTTGGGGTAGGATCGTTCCACATTCCAGGTGAACCAGCGGGAAAGATAGCGGGAACACAGCTCATAAAAGGTGGTGCGGTAGAAGTTCTCGTTTACCTGGGTGAAAACGGCTTCGGGAAGCTGGGAGACATATTCCTGCCAGTAGCCCGCAAACAGGGCTTTCAGGTCAAGGGTTTTAACAAAATGCTGCATCATGTCCCCGTAGCCGGTGGAAACGTCAATGCGGTGCAGCTCATTGAAGTATTCCACAAAGATTCTTTTCATATTGAGGTTGGGGAGAGTGAGGGAAAAATCGTTTTTCCGGGTGAGCATGCCCAGATAAAAAAAGGAGATGGGGAAAAAACCCTTTTCAAAAAATTGGGACATGTTGAATTTCTGGGTGAGCAGGGTGTCGTCATAGTCAATGCTGTTCTGGGTCGTGAGCCGGGTGACAAAATCTTCTGTAAGCTCAGGGTTGGAGCCGGTGATTCTTTTGATCCACAGGATATCGGTTTTGAGGTTCATGTCCGTCAAGTGTTTGGGCATGGTTTTATATTCACAGAGCCATCTCAGAAAATACTGGAGAATGGTGGAGTTATAAACGGCCTCACCTTCCGGGTCGATAAAATGATAGCCATTGTACTGATTTTTAATGACATCCTGGATCTCATTGCGGGTATCCGGGTGGATGTCATAGTCTCTGTAAATGTCATCGAGAAGTAAATTCACTTCAGACTGGGTAAAGCCGATCATGTTTTCAAACTCAGGCTCAAGGGTGATGAAGGTGGCAATGTTGAAGCCCGAAGCCAGTTCATCCATGGTGACAGGCAGAACGCCAGTGATGAAAACATTGTGGATGGCTCCGGTTTTTCTGCCCTCTTTTAAAAGCTTGAAAAAGGTTTTTAAAAAACCGTCATCGGCCATGAGCTGCTTATAAAGAAGGTCTTTATGACCTGTGATGAGCTGGTTGGCAAAATTGTCGTACTCATCAATGATGACATAGAGGGGATGGGGCCGGTCGGGTGAAAAATGATCCAACAGGCTTTGAAGATTGGCTGTGGCACTTGCCTCTGGGTCAAATGGCGGGCTGTTTTTAAGCCATGCATGGCAGTTTCGTATGAGGCCTTTAAGTTTTAAGTTAACAGTATGGTTGAAACTTTTTTCCATCACTTCCAGCTCACCCGTCTCAATGGTGGAAAAGTCCAGATGCAGTACAAGCAAAGTATTGTGCAGGGGCGTTGGGTTTTTGCCTATCCATGTGTGGCCGAAAAGCTCTTCAAAGTTATCTTTGTATAAAACCGAATAGTAGGACTCCAGCATGGTGCAGAGCAGGGATTTTCCAAAACGCCTTGGACGCAGAAATACGGTATTTTTGACGGATTCCAGTTTTTCGATGTAGGCGGTTTTATCCACAAAGTATCCGTTTTCACGAACAATGGCCGCATAATTGGCTTCGCCGTAGAGGATTCTTTTTTTCATGTTTTGCACCTTTTGGGGTGAGGGAAAAATCAGTTTTTCCAGTATATCTTTATGGATCAGCAGATCCAGCCCCTTGTCTTCTGCAGCCAGTACGATTTTTATTTTTCAGGGGGCTGGATGGTGGTTCACCGGTCTCTTTGTTTTTTCCACATTCAGCTCCGTGATTTCAAGGCAGTTGTAGGAAATGCCGTCGATCTCAAGTTTTTTATCCCCTTTGCGGATGGCGGTACGCAGTTCAAAAAGCTCTAAGGATTCCCGGTCATGGATGCCGGTGAAATAGACGCACTGAAGCCCCATGTTTCCCGCCACCTTGAGCTGGGCATCCACAAAGTCCGAGCGGTTGCAGACCCCTAAGGGATTGTCCAGAACGAGAAAGGCGGGAATTCTGCCCTCGGAAGCGCTGCTGCGTTTTTTTCGCATGGAGATGAGAAGTGTATAGAGCATGACGGCGATGGTGAGGGCCTCGCCGCCGGAACCGAGATCCTTTCCCACGGGCTCGTAGGTGCTGCCGGAGTCATCGCATTTCAGCATGCGGATGCCGAAATTCTCTTTGCCGGATGCGGCCCCCAGAAGCTGGTAGAGCAGTTCAGCGCCAAGGCCGTTGCCTGCTTTTGCATTGACTTCCGGCAGACGGTTCTGCTGCATGAGCTGGTGGAGCCAGTTTTCCACAGACTGGCGGAAGGCATCCTGATAACGGGCAAAATCCAGGCGGACACCGGCACGCAGAATGGGTTTTCCGCCGTAAATAAAAACGGTTTCCGGCAGAAGCTCTCTGGTTGCGGCCTGCAGTTTCTGGTGATAATCCCGGCTGTACTGAAGCAGCATATCCACAAGGTTGTTCATGAAGCGCTGGGTAATTTCCAGATCCGTTTCAATGTTACGGCCGATATCTTCGCAGCGCCGGATCAGGTCGTCGGCCTGATGGCCTAAGGATTCGGCATCGTGGCTTCTCAGGGCATCCACCACAGCGGGCAGTTCATGGCGACAGGCGTCATCCTGAAGGTGGGTCTGGAGACGGTCAAAGGCGCTCCGCATCCGCCTGCGGGCGCTTTCTCCGGCCTCACGATCCTTTCTTTCGGCTGCGGCCATTTCCCTTATCTCTTCCAGCAGCTTTCCGATGGAAGCCATCCTGTCATTGGCCGGTTCCAAAAGGTCCGGCCATGGATGGCGGGGAGAATTTCCATCCCAGAGGGGTTCAAAGGACTGGTTTTCCGCCATGCCAATGCGAAGTTCCTGATGCCATTTTTCAAGATAGCGGAGTTTCTCTTTGAGGCGATGACTGCGGGAAGAAAGGGCTTCGCAGTCCGACTGCCGCTTTCTTTTTTCACTTTCCAGCTGGTACAAAAGGGCATCTGTATCCTGATCCTTGAGCTCTTCTTCCCCAAGATCCGGAGAAAAGCCTTTGGCTTTGCGTTCTAAAAGAAGGGCCTCGCTGCGGGCCTGATCCTTTTTTTTGTGTTCCAGTTCCGTTTCCATGCGGATGCGACGCTCTTTCAGTGCTTCCAGCTTTCCGGAAAGAATTTCAAGGTCTTCCTTCCGTTCCCTGAAGCTGCGCGCTGCCCAGTCTTTTGCTGTTTTTTCATCATAGGTATGGCTGCGGCCAAAAGCTCCGAATTCGGACTGAAGCCTTGCTATGCGTGCCTGAAGATCCTCAATTTCTTTCGTCAGAAGATCAATGCCAAGGCTATGGCCCATCTGCCTCAGGGTTTCCCTTGCTGCATGATGAAGATGATGCAGGGTCTGAAGGTCCATGGACAGGGCTTCTTCCTGCTCGGCAGCCGTAAGTTTTCTGTCCTCGGGCTGACTTATTTCTGAGGCCTTTTCGTCCAGCCTTTTGAGATCACTTTTGCATATGTGGATATCCTTAAAAATCCGGAGTTCTTTTTCCTTCAGCTCATCGAGAAGAAGGCCTGCTGCCCGGAAAGCCTTTTCCACAGCTCTTTTTTCAAGGGCCTTTTTTTCCCTTTCCTCCTGCCATGCTGCGAGATCCGCAAAGGATGTGAGCCAGGTGTTTACCTGCTGGTGTATCCGGGAAAGGTCTGCAAGCTGGTCTTTCAGATGGCGGTATCGGGATGCCAGATCGGCCTTTGAGTTGTTGAGGGCTTCCATGCCCGCCTCAGTTTCAGCGATGGCATTTCTGATGCCGGAAAGATTTTTTTCTTCCGTACCTACCCGTTCATGCAGGGCCGCCACAGCTCCGGCATCGGGAAAACGTTCCTGATAGGCATGGAGATTTCGGCTTACGCCTTCCATGGCTTTCAGGGTGCTCCGGGTTTCTTCCCTTTCCCCTACTACCTTTTCCAGCGTTGTTTGGTAGTCATCCCTCACCTTTTCCATGTGCTGCTTAGAATAGACCTCGGGTGTCAGGGGGCGGATCAGGGTCTGTTCCACGGCATGGACCGCCTCGGGAGGGCAGGGGGTGGAGATCACCACGGGCCGGTGCAGCCAGAAAGGCACCGGCATCTCAAGGATGCGTTCAATGATATCCGGACTGGACGCCATCATGCCCGTGAACCGGGCCGGATCGCCTTCGATGAAGCGGGCAAGGGTTTCCGGCGAAGGGTAGAGATCCGCAAGGTATTCGGGATAGGATTTAAGCTCTCCCGGTGAAATGCCCTTTTCATGGTAATGGGAAAGGAGACGACAGGTAAGGTCATCGGCGGCAAGGCCCCCTCCCTGCCCTAAGGCTTCCAGTTTTTCTTCCAGCTGAAGGGTTTGCCTTTCTTTTGTTCTGAGACGCTCCTCGCTGCGTGTCAGGGCAGCGTCCAGCCTTGAAAGAAGCTCTGCGGAGCTGACTTCCATATCAAGGGTTCCGGCAATGCGCACAAGATGGGGATCTTCCAGAAGATGCCGCCGCAGATCCGCTTCTTCCTCCATGGCCCTGAGGGCTTCGCTTAGCTGGCTTTCTGCTTTGGAAGAGGCTTCCAGCAGGCTGCGCCATTTTCCGTCCATGGCCTTGAAGGCTTCTTCCCCGCCCCTCATTTCCTTTTCAACCATGGAGATGCGGTCTTCAAGGGTTGCTTTTTCCCCATGAAGACGGCTCAGGGCATCGGAAGGTCCTTCTCCGGGCTGAAGGGGCAGCAGGATAAGACCTGCTTCGGCTCCCCGGATTCTGTGGTTCAGATCCTCAAGCGCCCTTTCAAGGGCTTTCTGAAGGCTTTCTTCTGTCTGCAGCTTATTTTCCAGAGACTTCTGATGCTGCTTTCTTTCTTCCTCTTCCCTGCACAGATTTTCCATGATTGTTTTCAGCCCGTGGCGGTCTGCACCGAGACGCAGATGGTACTGGGCCGCAAGGGTTTTCACCTTTTCCTGCAAGGGGGTGATTTCTTCGCCTGCTTCGGCGAGGGCTTTTTCCTTTGTGGCTGCTTCGGCCTGATTCTTTCGGATATCGGCCATGAAATCCGCAGCAAGAAGGGCGTTTTTTTCAGCCTTAAGCTCCTCGCTTTCCTTCATGGTATGCTGAAGGCTTTTTTCTCCCTCTTCCATTTCACAGGAGAGGTTGAAATGTTCCAGATAAAGGATATTGCTTCGGGTGGTTTCCAGATCGGCCTGAAGGGTTTTCCAAGAGCCTTCGGTTTCCCCCTGCTCCCTTTCAAGGGCTTCCATCTCTGTCCGGGAAGAAGCCTCTGCGCCATGGAGAAGGTGGCTGGCTTCTCCCAGCTGCATCCGCCATGCTTCAATGGCTTTTCCTGCGCTGCGCCAGAGGGCGGCGAAGGTGTCAAAATCGGCGATGCGTTCCTTTAAGCTCCGTACGGCCTGAAGCTGGGCCCGTTTTCTCGGCCGGTCCTTCATCTTGCTTAAGTCCTGATCCATGCGCCCACGCAGGTCTTTGGCCGCATCCATATCCGTCACGCAGCCAAGGAAGAAGCTTAAAAAATCCCCTTCGGATTTAAAGCGGAAGGCATCCTTGATGCCCCCTTCCGTACGGGCAAAATCCACCTGACGGTCAATGAGCCAGGGATCAAGCCCAAGCCCTTCCAGGGTTTCCTCCCATTCCTTCTGGCTTGTGGTCTGCTGGACAAGGGGGGCCATGAAATCCTTTAGGGCCTGATAGGGCTTTTCATGATCTAAAAGTCCGTCCCACTGGCTGCGGAGGGTGTCAAAAAAATCAGCGGACTGGGCCAGAAAAAAGCTGCGGTCCATGCGGTCCGGCGTGCTGCGGTGCCGGTAGAGAAGCTGGCCCAGAACCAGATGATCCACGGGTTTTGCCTCAAAGAGGGTGGGTTGCAGCACCATGGCCAGATCCAGCATGACAATGGCAGGACGGCCGGGAATCAGATACTGATCAAGGCTCTTGTCTCCGCCGGATTGCAGATGCTGCACAAATCGTTGCCTTGAGGGGCTGAATACGCTGAGGATGAAGGATAAGAGGGTGGTTTTGCAGGTGCCGTTGGCGGCAAAAAGCACCCCATGATCCGCATCGCCATCCTCCCGGAACACGGGCACAAAGCCATTGCGCAGAATGTTATCCCCTGCCTTGATATCGCTTACAAAAAACCTTTTGAGTCTAAACATGGGATTCTCCTTCCCCGGCCGCACTTCCGGCGGTGTTTTTTTCCTCCAGGGAAGCGGCCTTCACAATATCCCGGAAGGCATGGAAGGCATAGACAATACCTTCCCGAAGGGCGGTCTGATAGGCAGGGGTTGGTCTGTATTCCACCTCCCCCGGTGTTTCTTCAAAGGCCAGCAGATAGCCCGTTTCCACCATGTGATCCAGTACGATGGTGATCAGTTCCACCCAGCTCGTACCGCTGCCCGCCCTTTGTCTGTCCGGATTGTCTTCGGGCAGAAGCCGGAGGCGTTCGGCAACGCTTTTCACCTGGGGATGCAGCCTTGTTTCTCCATCGGGCAGGGCGGATTCCGCAAGGGCAAAACGCTTGAGGATATCCATGACATCCACAATGACAATGGCACCCAGATCCTCCACAGGAGCATCCAGATCCGCCTCCGTCGGAAAAAAGGCCGTGGCAATGGCGCAGTGAACGGGAAGGATTTCTGCGGCTTTGAGGTCACTTCTGGCAAGGAGCTTTCCGTAGTCCGTGAGGGTGGCGGCAAAAAAACTGTCCGAACGCCGGGCGGAAAGGCGAAGGCCTTTGTCTTCCAGGGCAAGGAGCCGCAGTTCCATGGCCTTCAGGCCCGTTTCCACCATCTGGCGGAAGCTTTCCTGGGACTGAAAACGCTGGAGGAGTTCGGCCATTTCGCTGGCAAAGGGGGCCATGGCCCTGCGGCTGCCGTTGCTGTGGATGAGGCTTAAATAAATCAGGCGGCTGGCCGCATGGAGGGATTCCGTATGGTTTTCCATAAAAAAGGTGCATCCTTTTTATGATTTTTTATTCGTTTTGGGTACCGGAAAGAATCCGTTGCCTCAGCCGCAGTTCATGGCCCCGGTAGCGCCTTTTGTTCCCGAGATCCATGGTGATGCGGCTTTGCGGGTCGGGCATGTCCACATGGATGCCGTACCTGTCTGCAATGCGTTTTTCCACAAGGCACTGAAATACGGCCATGGCCGCAGCCACGGGGAAAAGACCTTCTTTGGATTCTGTCAGGGCCTGTTCCAGAATCTGACTCAGTTTCATTTCTTTTTTGCGACAAACCTGATCGTGGATCAGATGAAAGGCCTCCAACATCAGCTTTTCATTCAGTTCCGGCTGGAAACGCAGCATGGGTTCGCCGTCCACCTCGAAAATGACCTGATTCTGATCGCCCGGCGGGCTTTTCCGTTCCAGAGCGCGGTCGCAGGCCTCAATCACCGAGGCCGGATCAAAAAGGGGCCTTCTTGCCGGAGGGTTCATGCGGGCGATGAACTCGCTTCCCATGCGGGCGGCATTTTCCTCATCTAAAGAGAAAATCCTCTCCATGACCTCATCCATGCCGGGAAATACCCCTGTGGCCTCTTTTCTGAAAAGTTTGTGGCTGTGCTTCTGGTAGTCTTCGGGCAGGCTCTGCAACTGGCCGGAAAGCTTCATCAGCTGGTGGCTTAAGGCCTCAAGCTTATCGGCCAGCCTGTAAAGGGTGCTGCTGTGGCCCCTGTATCCGCTGCCATGCAGGTTTTCGATGACAAGGTTGTGCAGCCGGTTGCCTTCCTTCTGGATATCCATGACCTGGTTGACCCCCTCTTCGGCCAGAGCCTGAATTCGGTCAAAGGCAAGGGCCTTGATGTTCCGGCTGATCTGACGGCGTACCGTTCTCACTTCTCCGGCTTTTCTGGCGCATTGCCTGCGGTTGCTTTCAGCCACGGCTATGGCGTCATCCAGATTGCCCCTTTCAATGAGCAGCTTGATGCGCAGGTTGCCGATGGCCGCAGCATCCAGGGCACTGGTTTCGTGCAGGCCGAAATAGGCGGTGTAGCCTTCTTCCGTGAGGGCAAAGAGGGCTTCGCTGCCTTCGCCCGTATAGACATTTTTGATGAGCCAGAAACGGCGGGTGCGGTAGCGTCCGGCATCTGCGTCAAAAAAGGGGCAGGAAAAGGGCAGGTAGCGGTTGGTCCGGTTGGTGAGATGATCAAATATTTTTGCGGTGACTTCCCCAAGGGCCTCATCGGAAAAAGATTTTTTTCCAAGGGTCATCTGCTGGCGGAGAAGGGGAAGGATTTTCTGCACCACCTCGCTGCGGGTGGCGCCGATCTGGTATTCGGTAAGCTCAGAGATGACATCCAGAATGGCGAATGCCGTCCACAGCAGATCCACCTGCCCCCAGATCTCCCCGCTGAAGGCCTCCTCCCCCTGGGCAAAACGCCGGGTTTCCAGCTCAAAGATGGGCCTGAGGATCAGGGCGGAATGCACAGCCCGGCTGACATCCGGCCCGAAACCCGGAGAGGAGGGGCCTTTCGATGCCTCAAGAGCCTCCGGGTCATCGGGTGTATCCGGAAGATTTTTTTTAACAAAGTCGATGAGTTCAAGCTGCATGGGCATGGACGTCTCCTGGCTTCCTCTCTCGTCAATCCGGCGATCAGGCTGCAAACCAGGCCTCTTGCCATGGTCAGGGACTCAGGCCCACCGGATGCGGGAGAAAGGAGTAGGCCTCTCTTTCTCATGTGCGGGCGCACTGTACCCGTGCAGTCGTTGGGAAAACAGAATTATCAGGCGGCTTTTTCCACTTTCTCTTCAGTTTCCGGCCAGACCGGCGCCATCATCTCTCCAAGGAGAAGATCCTTTTCCGCCCACATGGCGTTGAGTTCCTGCTGAAAGGATTCTCTGAAGTCCCTGTCATTGAAATAATCTCCACGCAGCCCTTCATGGATGTCAAGGGTGCGGATGTGCATGCGGATCAGAGAAACATTCCCACAGATGAACTGCCAGAAGGAGGGAACGCCATGGGGATAGGCAAGGGTCACATCCACAAGGGTGTTCATCTCTCTGCCCATGGCGGAGAGCACAAAGGCGGTGCCTGCGGATTTGGGCCTGAGCAGGCCCTGGAAGGGACTTTTCTGGCGAAGATGTTTGCTTTTTGTCATGCGGGTGCCTTCCACAAAGTTCATGACAGACACGGGCGTTGTGCGGAATTTTTCACAGGCTTTTCGGGTGGCTTCGAGATCCTTTCCCTTTTTGTGGGGGTTTTTCAGAATATATTCCTTGGAGTAGCGTTTCATGAAGGGATAATCCTGGGCCCACCACACAAGGCCCATGACAGGCACCCAGATCAGTTCCTGTTTTAAAAAGAATTTAAGAAAGGGAATTTTGCCGTTCAAATTTCTCTGGAGCGCAAAAATATCCACCCAGCTTTGGTGGTTGCAGAGAACCAGATACCAGCCTTCCGGAGAAAGATTCTCTCCGCCCCGGACTTCCCAGCGGGTTCTGTGAAAAAGGGAAAAGACAAGGTTGTTCACCTGAATCCAGGAGGTGCTGATGCCGATGATCATGCGGGTGCAGACAAGGCGACAGAGTTTAAGGGGGATCAGCACCTTCACAAGGGTGACAGCAATCAGGGGAACAAAATGGATAAGGGTTGAAAGAACAATGGCCGTGATAACGAGGCCGCCTTTCAGGTGGGAAAAGAGGGTATGCATGGAATATCCTTATAAATAAACAGTTCTGTGGATTCCCGAAAAGTGCAGATTCCAAGGGAGGCTATTGATACCAGCAAAGTGTGTGACACTCAAGGACTTTTAAGGATTTTTCTTTTGTTACGATGGTTTATGCGGTTAAGGTTGGCATGGTTTTGGCTGTTCTGTCCAGAGAGAGTAGACGACAGGGGTATGGATAGAGCCACTGAGCCGCCTGATTGATGGACTGCCCGCCACTACAGCTGGCTGCATTGTGGTAAAGGCGATGGGCATGAGGGCGTTCTGGTATGACACAAATACTGAAAACAGAACAATGAAGGGGGGATACGGAATCCCGCATCCCCCCTCATGTTCCTGATTCCGTTGGTTTGAAAAGAGTTTTTTTCCGGACGGCATCCGGGGTGTCTCCGGGCCGTCCGGGAATGAAGCCTTACTCTTTGCTGCCCTTGGCATCGGCCATGTATTTCAGGGCCGCATAGCGTTTTGTGTACTGATCTTCAATGGCTGCCCGGAGCTTGACGGACTCTTCGGGGAAGGTTTTTTCCAGCACGGCGAAGCGGTCTTCACCGGAGAGGAATTCCTGAAGGGTTCCGTCCGGAGCCTTGCATTCCAGAACAAAGGGATTTTTGCCCTCTTCTTCCAGCAGGGGGTTATAGCGGTAGAGGGGCCAGTAACCGGACTGAACGGCCAGCTTCTGCTCTTCCTGGGTTTTGCCCATGCCCTTTTTGATGCCCTGGTTGATGCAGGGGGCGTAGCAGATGATGATGGAAGGTCCGGGGTAGTTTTCCGCTTCCACAAAGGCTTTCAGTACCTGCTGCTTGTTGGCACCCATGGCCACGGAAGCCACATACACATACCCGTAGCTCATCATCATGCGGCCAAGGTCCTTTTTGGCCGTTTTCTTGCCGGATGCGGCAAACTTGGCGATGGCGCCTGTGGGTGTGGCCTTGGAGGACTGACCGCCGGTGTTGGAGTACACTTCCGTATCCATAACCAGGATATTGATGTCTTCCCCGGAAGCCAACACATGGTCGAGACCGCCAAAGCCGATGTCATAGGCCCAGCCGTCCCCGCCAAAGATCCAGTGGGATTTTTTCACAAAGATATCGGCCTGGTCGAGGATGCGGTCAATGAGATCATGGCCGGGAGCCGATGCCAGGACCGCTTCCATGCGACGGGAGGTCTCAACGGACTTCTTGCCGTCCCACATGGTGTCGAGCCATTCCTGCATGGCTTCCTTTACCTCTGCATCCAGATCCAGAGACAGGGCTTCTGTCACCAGCTGGGCAAGACCTTCGCGTCTGTGCTTGATGGCCAGCATCTTGCCGTAGCCGAATTCCGCGGCATCCTCAAAAAGGGAGTTGCCCCAGGTGGGGCCGTGGCCGTTTTCGTTGGTGCAGTAGGGCGCGCTGGGCGCACTGCCGCCCCAGATGGAGGAGCAGCCTGTGGCGTTGGAGATGAACATACGCTCCCCGAAGAGCTGGGTGAGGAGCTTCACATAGGGGGTTTCCCCGCAGCCTGCGCAGGCGCCGGAGAACTCCATGAGGGGCTGAACAAACTGGGAGCCTTTCACGGATTCCCGGTTCATGATGCCCGCCTTGAAGGGTACGGTAAGGGAGAACTCGTGGTTGGGGACTTCCACTTCTGTCTGGCTTTCGATGGGCTTCATGACGAGAGCCTGCGTCTTGGCCGGGCAGATGTCCGCACAGTTGCCGCAGCCGTAGCAGTCCAGGGTGTTGACCTGGATGCGGAACTTCATGCCTTCCACTTCCTTGCCCTTGGCTTCCAGGGTCTTGAAGCCTGCGGGAGCGTCTTCCAGCTCCTCATCCGTTGCAAGGATGGGGATGATGGCCGCATGGGGGCAGACATAGGAGCACTGGTTGCACTGGATGCAGTTTTCCGCAATCCACTCGGGTACGGTGATGGCCACCCCGCGCTTCTCATAGAGGGTGGTGCCCACGGGGAAGGTGCCGTCCGGAGAGAAGGCGGATACGGGCAGGCTGTCGCCCTTCTGGGCCAGCATGGGCCGCATCACGTCCCGGATGAATTCGGGTTCGTCTTTATGGGATGCCGAACCCGCTGCGGCGTTTTTCCAGGCTTCGGGCACAGGAATGGGAACGAGGGCATTGAGGGCTTTTTCCACGGCCTGGATGTTCATGGAGACAATGGCATCCCCTTTTTTGCCGTAGGTTTTTTCAATGTCCTTTTTAAGGAGATCAATGGCTTCCTCAAAGGGCAGTACGCCGGAAAGCTTGAAGAAGGCGGTCTGCATCACCATGTTGATGCGGTTGCCAAGGCCCACGTCGGTTGCAATTTTCACAGCGTCGATGGCGTAGAATTTGATGCCCTTGGTGGCGAGCGTGCGCCGCATGTCTGCAGGCAGTTCCTTTTCCATCTCTTGTGCTGTCCAGTGGGTATTGAGAAGGAAGGTGCCGCCCTTCACAATGCCTTCCAGCACGTCATAGAGCTGGACGTAGTTGGCCTTATGCACGGCCACAAAGTCCGGGGTGTTGACAAGGTAGGTGGACTTGATGGGGGTTTTGCCAAAACGCAGGTGGCTGACCGTGATCCCGCCGGATTTTTTGGAGTCGTAGGAGAAATAGGCCTGGGCGTAGAGATCCGTATGATCGCCGATGATCTTGATGGCGGTTTTGTTGGCGCCCACGGTGCCGTCGGAACCG
>Ga0265295_1000918_pt1 | contig 55552 bp, 45 predicted proteins | sample Munlansysbiofilm_FD_192503 | JGI IMG/M metagenome (GOLD analysis project Ga0265295, IMG submission 192503) | Leachate microbial communities from a municipal landfill in Southern Ontario, Canada - Methane capture system biofilm | ecosystem: Engineered > Solid waste > Landfill > Unclassified ... | reverse complement strand
GTATTGAAGCTCCCCCTGTTTTAACTCTCATTTTTGGATTGGGAATAAATGTAGTTTGCCTGGATAAACAAGACACAAGGACAATCTGAAGCCTGCTGCCAAATCAAAAATGAAAGTCAAAACAGGACAGTGGTGCGTTCAAGCAACGCTCAGCGCAGTTTCGCAGAAACGGCGTTCTGCGCTACAAAGCAGGCCTGTAGGGACTGTTATGATCGGTGACGAAGGCAATTCCCTTTAAACGAAGAAGGTCCCAAAGAGAAATCCTGTGATGGTGGATAGCATCACCACCAAGGCGATGAAGGCGGAAGTCTTCTTCAGACCCAGGACTGTATTTATCACCAGCATACTGGGCAGTGAGAGTGCAGGGCCGGAGAGTAGCAGAGCCAGAGCCGGTCCCTTCCCCATTCCGCTACCCAAAAGCCCCTGCAAGATGGGAACTTCGGTAAGGGTGGCGAAATACATAAAGGCTCCGGAAATGGAGGCAAAGAAATTTGCTCCGAAGGAATTTCCACCTACTGCAGCCTCTACCCAATAAGAAGGAATCCAGGCTTCATGTCCGGGGCGTCCCAAGAGCGATCCGGCGATCATCACACCTACAAAGAGCAGAGGCATAATGAGCTTGGTATAGCTCCAAGTGGAACCAAGCCAATCCTTCAGCTCGCCTTTTTCTTGTCTCAAAAAGCCCACCAGCATGACAAGGCCGATGATATATGCGATGAGTGGCTGAGCGGGGAAAAGCATTCCAGAAGCGGTCACTACCACTGCCGTAAGCAGCACTTTCCAGAGCTTGAAGCCGTAGATCAAGACCAAAGACAGGCCCAGGCCAAAGGCCAGGATCCCTGAGATGATCCATTTGTAGGCATACATAAAGCTCATGAAAGCAGAGGTAGAGCCACCCGGCTTGGCCCAGGTCAAAGTGATGAGGATCAGGATCATCAAGGCAAAATAGATGATCTTCTGCCAGAGGGGACTCTCTTCCTGAAGCTCAGCATAGTCGAATTCGCCTTGCCGCTGCAGCTCTTCTTTGCGGAAGATGAAGTGCATGATCAGCCCCAGGATAACGCTGAAAACCACAGCTCCCACCGCTCTGGCGATGCCGATCTCGAGACCCAGGATGCGGGCGGTCAATACAATGGCCAGGACGTTGATAGCTGGGCCGGAATAAAGAAAAGCCACGGCTGGGCCCAAGCCTGCTCCACGTTTGTAGATTCCGGTAAAGAGGGGCAAGACAGTGCAGGAACATACTGCCAGGATCGCACCTGAAACCGATGCCACGGTATAGGCCAGGATCTTATTGGCTTTCGGTCCCAGATATTTGATTACCGCGGATTTACTGATGAATACACTTACCGCTCCGGCGATGAACAGGGCCGGAATCAAACACAACAGGACATGCAGACGGGCATAATCCTGCAACATAAAAAAGGCTTCGTGCAATCCGGAAAGAAAGCGTGGAGCCCCAAAGGGGATGTAGTAGGCTGCCAGGAATACTCCCAGCATGATCCCCAGGATTTTCAGTTCTTTTAGTCTCGCGTTCATGATGTTTTACTCCTTATTGCTTGTCTTCATATCTATCACGCACTCAAGGGTATCTAGTACACAGGGGCAAAGGAGGCGGTAGAAGACCTGGTTGTTTACTTTGCGGCTCTCGATGATGCCGGCGTTTTTTAGTACGTTGAGATGGCGGGATATGGTGGACATATCAAAGCCGATTATTTCTTGCAATTCGCAGACGCAATGCTCTTTCTCCTGGAGTTTTACCAAGACCTGCAAGCGCGTGGAATGCGCCAGGGCTTTGAAGATGCCGGCCATGTGTTCGTAATCTTTGTTATCAGTCATTTTGACCTCTCTATTATCGTATTTGGCCAAATAACCAAGTAGGCTGTATTTGTCAAGTAGAATCGTGTGCTATTCATGCCGATTTCGGGTTTTTAACAGAACGCAGATCGAGCGGATTGAATGGATTGATTGGATTAAAAGAGTTTTAGCGTTTTAACGTTTTAGGGTTTTAAGGTTCTGGCAGCTTCGCAGCTTCACGTTAACATTATCAATGTCTATTTCAATATTCTTGAAGATATTGCTTGACAGATATTCATAATGTTGAATTCTGGTTTAAAGAACATCGAGGTAGTCAGATGAATTTAATAAATTGTCCCATGTGTCATCACGAATTAGAGATTCGTGAGTATCACTGCCCGAGATGCGATGTGAGCTTTCAGGGCAGATTTCAGAAGAGCTGGTTGGAAGGCTTTTCCGCTTCCCAGCTGGAATTTATCAAGCTCTTCCTTTTGGTTCAGGGTAATCTGAAGGAATTGGAAAAGAGATTGGGAATTTCGTATCCCACCATCAAAAGCAGATTGTCAGAGATAACTCAGGTAATCACCCGCCACCCTATAGCGGACAGTGATTTCACCGATATCCTGGCAGATTTGGACGAAGGTTTCATCGATGTAGATGAAGCCCTCAGTATGATATCAAAAAGGAGAAAACAATGACAAAAATCACGCTGCAACAAGAGTGGAAATATGACGGACTCAAAACCATTGAGCTGGAAAACTTGATGGCGCCGATGGTTATCGAAGCCAGTGACGGCGACTCCGTGATCCTGGAAGGGGAGCTGAGTCTCAAAAAACAGGAAGAGGATTTTGAACTCAAAGATTATATGGAATCGGACTTTCAAGATGGCGTCCTCAAGCTGGATTTTGATGAGATCGGGATTTTGGAGCCGAAGATCAAAAGCTCTCAAATCAGGCTGAAAGTCCCAGCCGGTGTGCTGCTAAAGATCGAGATCGAAAATATGCCGCTCGGCCTGTCCGGCCTCAAAAACGATCTGCATATCGAAAGTGAAAATGCTCCCGTCTCCGTGCGCAATTGTGATGGTACCAAGCATCTGGAGAGCGAGAATGGCCCATTGAGAATCCATAATTCCACAGGCAATCTCTTTGCTGCTCTGGAAAATGGCCCGATTTCGGCAGAGGATATTTCTGGTGAAAACCTCCACGTAGAAAGTGAGAATGGCCCCATCAAAGTGCGTCTGGCCAGCTACACCAAAGTAGATGTGGAAAGCGAGAACGGGCCTATTTACTATGAAACTCAGCCGGTGGAAGGTGGAGACTTTAAGTTCAAAACCGAAAATGGCATTGTGCATCTGGTCTTGCCTTTGGCTTTTTGTTTTTCCCTCAAAGCAGAAAGCGAAAGAGGAAATCTCAAATCCAAGCTGGATGCAGAAGTGATCAAGGAAGATCAAAATTTCAAAATTGAGCATATCTATGATGGAGAGGAAATTACCAAGATCAGCATCGAGACCGAGAATGGCTTGATCAAGCTTTCCAGCGATGGCCACATTAATCTGGACTTTATCAAAAATGGCTTTAATCAGCTCAAAGAAGCCTTCCAAAATGCCAAAACCAGTGAAGAGAAAGACAAAGTGGTGGAGATGGCCAACAAAGTGATCGCCTCCCTGCAAAAGGCCGCTGGTTCCATCAATGAAGAGATAATCAAAGAAAAGGTCAATTCTGCGATAGCAATGTTAAAAGAGCTCAGTGAAAACTTTGACCTTGGCGAAACCAAGACTATGGTTCAGGGCAAGCTCGAAGATCTGGGTGCCGAGATCTATGATGGCGTCCAGAGTGGCCTCAAAAACGTGAAAGCTGAATTTGATGAGCTCAAGTATGAGCATCTCAATACGGATTCCATCAAGGATTATGTAATGAAAGTAGTCAATTCACCCTTGATCAAGCCCTATCTTTCCGCCGAGAAAAAGAAATTGGACAAAGAAGAAATCTCCGAACGTAGCAGGCTCAAAATATTGGATATGCTGGAATCTGGCAAAATCACCAGTGAGGAAGCAGAGAAACTGCTGAGAGCCATCGGCAAAGAATAATCTTGACACTATTGCGTCAGTAAAAAACTGTGTCAAAACACGGTCGGGATGTAGCGCAGTCCGGTAAGCGCGCTCGGTTCGGGACCGAGAAGTCGGAAGTTCAAATCTTCTCATCCCGACCAATGTGTTTTTTGTCCAAATACGTTCTTTGCTGATGTTATGAACACTCCAGCCCCCGCTCTATCACTGAGGTCTTGCGGCTGATTCAATGGAAATCGGACTGGTTTAATCTTGAAATCAAGCAGCTAAATTGCTTGCAGCCGCAGCGCGATACTAAAGTCTATGGGTAAATCCGAATGTCAGAGCCAAAGCCAAAAATCTCATACTATCTGAAACTGATCTATCCTTTTATTAAAAAGGATATGGGCCTGCTTGTCTTCGGTTTGATAGCGATGTTGGTGACTTCGGCTCTGCGCTTGGTGGATCCCTTGATCCTGGCTTTGATCATCGACAAAAGCATTCCCAATCAGGATATGACTCAGATGTTCCGCTATGGTTTTATGTTCATCGGAGTGGTGCTGATCTCCGGGCTGCTTTCCTATCTGCAGATCGTTTTGCTGAGCCGATTGGGGATCAAAATCATCACGAAGTTCAAGGGCGAAGTCTTTAGCCATCTTCTCAAGCTTCCCATAGGCTGGTTTGATAAACGGCCGGTGGGAGAGCTGATCGCCCGGGTGGAAAGCGATAGCGAGCGCGTGAAAGTGCTCTTTAGCGAGCTTTCCATCACCATCATCGGCAATCTGCTCTTCTTTGTAGGTGTATTTGCCGTGCTGATGGTGAGGGATTGGAGTACTACGATTTACATCATGCCCATCATATTCATCAGCATCATAATGTATTCCTTTGTTTTCAGATACATCACCAAATTCTTCCGCATGATACGGGAAAAATACGCCATCATCGCGGCCAAAGTCACGGATTACGTGCAAGGTATGCAGATGATTCAAGCCTTAAATCAGCAGGAGCGGGTGATTGACGATCTTTGCCAGGCCTCCAAAGATAAGAAGCGCACAGAAGTAAAAACCAGTTTTATCGAATACGGCTTTCAGAGTCTGTTTATGTTTATTTTCAACGTGCTTTTTGTGGTGATTGTGATCATGATCTCAGCCCCCAAGATCATCGCTGGAGTGGCCACCCTCGGCACCCTGATCGTCTTTATCCAATACATCTACCGCATGATCTGGCCACTGATGCACCTAAGTGAAAACTTCATGCAGATGCAGCGCAGCTTCGTCTCTTTGAAACGAATCCTGGAGCTCACAGAAATAGGCACCGAGGATGAGACCTTCACGGGAACCCAATTGCCTACCTTCGAGCGGGATATCCGCTTTGAAAATGTGAGCTTCGCCTATGAGGGTGAGGATTGGGTGTTAAAAGACGTGTCATTTACCATTCCCAAGGGCAAGAAGATTGCCCTGGTGGGACCCTCTGGCAGTGGCAAGACCACCTCAGTGAGCCTGCTTTGTGGCTTTTACCATGTGCAAAAAGGCAAGGTCCTGATCGATGGCGTGCCGATGCGAAGTCTGGACTTCAGAGCCTGGCGTCGCAAGATAGGCCTTATCCTGCAAGACATCTTTCTGTTTCCCGGGCCGATCCTGGAAAATGTGCGGGTGTATAACGATAATGTCAGCCAGCAGGAAGTGCAGAATGCCATCTCTATCGTGCAATTGGAAGACTTTGTCAAAGCCATGCCCGAAGGTCTGGATACCGAGCTGGCCGAACGTGGGCAAAACGTGTCTCAAGGCGAAAAACAGCTTATTTCTTTTGCCCGGGCCCTGGCCTTTGATGCCGAAATCATCGTGATGGACGAGGCTACAGCCTCTATCGATCCTCAGACCGAAGCGCGCATCCAACGCACCATGGACGAGGTCTTTTCAGGCAAGACCATAGTAGTGGTGGCGCACCGGCTTACCTCAGTTCTGGATGCGGATGAGATCTTATACTTTAACGAAGGCAGAATTACCGCCCGCGGAGATCACAAGACCCTGATGCGAGAAAGCAAGGACTATCGCAAGCTGGTAGAGTTACAGCTTTTGGGGGATGGCAATGAATAAGCACATCAAATGGATCCTTGATCAATACAAGGCACAAAAGTGGTTCGTCCTGATCATGGTGCTCTTTACCCTGGCCTCTTCCGCAGTGCAGATTGCTTATCCTTACGCCTTCAAACGCATGATCGATCTGCTCACAGATATCCTCGCCAAGCCGGAGCTCTACCCCACTCCGATGGTGGAAGTAAACCGGGTCATCATGCTCTTTTTGGTGATCGGAGCAGCACAGTTTCTCACCGGATTCTATCCCTGTTTCCGGGCTTGGGTAAATCTGCGCTTTGAGCATACTATAAGGATGCAGTATTTCAAACATATCACCAAGAAAGATTATCGCTTCTTCCAGAAATTCCGCACGGGTGATGTGGTAACCCGCCTCACAGACGATATTTCGGAGTTTCCCAAGATTAGCTGGTTTATGGGTAGCGGCATCTTCCGAGCCTTCAATTCATTCTCGCTGATTGTGTTTTCGCTGCTCGTGATGTTTAGCATTAATGTAAGGCTCACTCTGCTCTCCATAGCTCCGCTGCCTTTGATGATGGTGGTCTTTTACTTTACATCGGAGAAGCTCTATACGAATTTTGCGCGCAATCAAAGGGCGATCTCAAATATCAATAACCAGCTTGAAATGAGCTTTTCCGGCATCAGGATCGTGAAGTCCTACGTGAGTGAAGAGAAGTACAACCGCTTCTTTGATATCGCCCTGGCCAAGCGCTTCAAGACCGAGATGAGCGTGGTAAAGCTGAATGCTGTCCTCAGCCTCATCTATCAGTATATCGACTATTTTGCCCAGATCGGAGTGATCCTCTTTGGCGGCTATATGGCGGTGAAAGGGCAGATCACAGTGGGCACCTTCTTCCTGTTTTACACCTATCTTTCCATGATGATCTATCCGCTTTTGGATCTGCCCCAGCTCTTTGTTTCCGGCAAACAGGCCTTTGTGAATATAGACCGCCTGCAAGAGATGAAATACCATCCTACTTTTAATAAGGAAGATGAGCACGGCAAAGATATAGCAGCCTTTAGCGGCCTTGCTTTTGAACAGGTGAATTGCAGCTATCCCGAAAAGGATCACAAGGTGCTTCAAAATGTCACCTTCCAGCTTGGATCCTCCGAAAAGATGCTGATTTTGGGTGCCACAGGCAGCGGTAAGACCACCATTGCCAATCTGATCCTGGGCTTGATCAAGCCGGATAGTGGCAAGATTACCATCAGCTCTCAAGACCTGGAAGATATCAATATCAAAAGCCTGCGTCAGATGGTGGCTTATGTGCCACAGGAGCCATCCCTGTTTAGCGGCAGCATCAAATCAAACATCATGCTGGCCAATGACAAAGCCTCAGAAGAGGAATACCGCCTCGCGCTTGCCGCTTCCCAGATGAAGGATGAGATTGCGGCTTTTCCCCTCAAGGATGAGACTACCGTAGGCCAAAGGGGTTTGGGAGTATCCGGCGGACAAAAGCAGCGCATCACCATAGCCCGTGCTTTGATCAAACGTCCGAAGCTCTTGATTTTGGACGATATCACAGCCTCCCTGGATGCCGAAAACGAGGAAAAGCTCTGGCATGATATCAACCGTGATTATCCGCATACCGCCGCCATCGTGATCTCACACCGGCTTTCCACCTTGCGTTATGTGGATACCGTGCTCTTTATAGATGCCACAGGCCGAGCGCATAAGGCAAGCCATGATGAGCTGGTTTTTAATAATAAAGAGTATCACGACTTTCTGCATGAACACCTGAAAAAGTAAGATTTTAAATATAAACGATAAAACTTAGATAAACTCATTGACAGAAAAGGGCGGGATGCTTATTTTGACGCAAAGTAGAAAACATTGGAGATAAGTATGAGCGACCAGCTGCAAGAACTTTTGACAAAAGTGTATGAAGAGGGTGTTGTTAAAGCCAATGCCGAAGCAGAAAAGATTTTGGACAAAGCCAAAGCAGACGCCGAAACCATGATTGCAGAAGCCAAAGCCAAGGCTGAGCAAGCAATCTCAGAGGCAAAAAGACAAGCCCAGGAACTGCAGAAAAACACCGAAGGCGATCTCAAGATGGCGGGCAACCACAGCATTACTGCTTTGAAACAAAAAATCACCGACCTCATTCTTAAAGTGAATGTAGATCAGGCCAGCAAAGAGAGCTTTCAGGATGCAGACTTTGTCAAAACCCTGATCAAAGAAACTCTGACCGGATGGAAACAAGGTGATGCTGGCATCATCATCACAGAGAATATGCAAAAGAAACTCGACGAAGCCTTCCTCAGCTCTCTGAAATCCAGCTTTGATGGCAAGCTCAAGATCGATTTTAGTCCACAGATCAAAGCCGGATTCACCATCTCCCCCATCGACGGCAGTTACAAACTCAGCTTTACCGATGAGGATTTTGCCGCACTTTTCAAAAACTATCTGCGCCCCCGTACTGCCAAGATCTTATTTGATAGCTGATCATGGCCAGGCAGTATTATTACTTTATCGCTGGCTTGCCCACCATCTCGATGGACGACAGCAAGCTGGCAATTACGCCGGAAACCTTTCGCCAAGATGCTTTGGGCCAGCTAAGCGAAGAAGACTATAAGCTCTTAAAGCTCTTGCATCTGCCAGATGAGATTTCCAATCTGCTTTTGAGGCTATACAAAAATAGCGATAAGCAGCCCAATCCGGAAGGCCTGAATAGTCCTGAATATTGGGAAGAGTATCTTGATTTTCTGCGGCATAAAGCGGATAATCACAGCTTGGATACCCCTCAGGAATATGCTTATCTGCCTACCTTTATAGCCGAGCTCATCCTTGCTGCTTTCACAGAAGAAGAGCTTCCGCCCTCATCCGCCTTAGAGCACCAATTGCTTTCTCACTTTTTTGATTTTGTTTGCACGCATCCCAATAAGTTTATCGTCCAGTGGTTTGAGCTGCAGCGCAATATCAAAAACATCCTCTCTGCCATCAATGGCCGTCATCATGAGCTGGATTTTGCCCCTTATCTGATCGGTGAAGATGAGACTGTGACCAACCTGAAGAAAAGCCACGCAGCAGATTTTAGCCTGGGCAAAGACCATCCCTTCTTTGATCAGATCATGCGGATCTGGGAGCAAAATAATATCCTCTATCGGGAACGTGGCTATGACTTGCTGCGCAACAAATGGATAGATCAGCAGAATTTCTTTGAATACTTTAATATCGACCGTATCCTGGGGTATTATAGTAAGCTCCGCATCATTCACCGCTGGCTGATAGCAGATGCAGAACTGGGTAAAGAAGTATTTCATGATACTCTGAATAAGCTGGAAAACAGCTTTGAGTTTCCTGATGATTTTAATATAAGAATAAAGCAAAAATAGAAGGTAACACTATGACCAAAGGTATAGTAAAAGCGATTATCGAAAACCTGGTTCAAGTGGAGGTCTCGGGACCTGTATCCCAAAACGAGATCTGCTACATTGATCTGGGCGGAGTAAAATTGATGGCAGAAGTCATCAAGGTGCTTGGCAGTGTCGCATATACGCAGGTTTTCGAGAGCACCCGCGGCCTGAAACCCGGCAACACAGTAGAATTTACCAAAAAGATGCTGGAAGTAAAACTTGGGCCAGGCATGCTTGCCAAGAATTATGACGGTCTGCAAAATGATCTTAACAAAATGAAGGGTATCTTTTTGACCCGTGGTGAATATACAGACCCTCTGGATGAAGAAGGAATTTGGGAATTCACTCCCCTTGCCAAAGCTGGAGACAAGGTCTTTGCAGGAGACTGGCTGGGCAGTGTGCCCGAAAGCTGGATTTCTCATAAAATCATGGTTCCCTTTGGCCTTACCGATGAATACACCGTAAAGAGTGTAGTCCCCAAGGCTAACCATAAGATCACAGATACCATAGCCGTGATCACAGACAAAGAAGGCAAAGATATCGAAATCAATATGATCCAGTTTTGGCCAGTAAAGATCCCCATAAAATGCTACACCGAAAAGCCTCGTCCTTTCCGCCTTTTGGAAACCGGAGTGCGCACTATCGACACTCTGAATCCCATGGTGGAAGGCGGCACCGGCTTTATCCCCGGGCCATTTGGCGCGGGCAAGACCGTCTTGCAACACTCCCTCTCCAAAAACGCTGATGCAGACATGATCATCATGGCTGCCTGCGGAGAAAGGGCAAACGAGGTGGTGGAACTGTTTATGGAATTCCCCAAACTGGATGACCCCAGAACCGGACGCAAGCTGATGGAGAGAACCATCATCATCTGTAATACCTCAAATATGCCTGTGGCTGCGCGCGAAGCTTCGGTTTACACAGCCATGACCATCGGGGAATACTACCGCAATATGGGCCTCAAAGTCCTGCTTTTGGCAGACTCCACTTCCCGTTGGGCGCAAGCGCTACGTGAAATGAGCAACCGCATGGAAGAATTGCCCGGCCCCGATGCCTTCCCCATGGATCTGCCAGCCATCATTTCCAGCTTCTATGCCAGAGCCGGTTTCGTGTATCTCAACAATGGCGAAACTGGATCCATCACCTTTATCGGCACAGTGTCTCCCGCTGGAGGAAACCTCAAAGAGCCCGTTACCGAATCCACCAAGAAAGCTGCCCGCTGCTTCTACGCCTTATCACAAGCCAGAGCAGACAGCAAACGCTATCCCGCTGTGGACCCTATTGATTCTTACAGCAAATATCTTGAATACCCGGAAGTGATTAATTATCTGAATAGTAACGTCAATTCCCATTGGGTCGATGACGTTATTCATACCAAAGATATCTTGCTCAGAGGCCGCGAAGCCCAGGATCAGATAAACATTTTGGGAGATGACGGCGTCCCGCTTTCATATCATGACCGGTACTGGAAGAGCGAGCTGATAGATAGAGTTATCCTGCAGCAAGATGGCTTTGACCCAGTGGACCAATCCACACCCATGAAGAGACAAGAATACATGCTTGAGCTAATCCTGAAGATCTGTGGCAAAGACTTTGTACATGAAAGCTTTGAAGAAGTGATGCCCTTCTTTGTGAAGCTGGTAAACATCTGCAAACAGATGAACTATGTAGAGATTGACACACCGCAGTTTAAACAATATGAAGAAGACCTTCACAAGTTAGTTGAAGAAAGGAGTGCTAAATAATGGCTACGCAAGCATTTCAAAAGATATATACCAAGCTCAATCAGATCACCAAAGCTACTTGCTCCGTGCGTGCCACTGGCGTGGGAAATGAAGAACTCGCCACCGTGGCTGGACGCCTGGCCCAAGTGGTGAAGATCATGGAAGACAATGTTACTCTGCAGATCTTCGCCGGTACTGAAGGTATCGGTACAGACGCAGAGATCGTCTTTTTTGGCAAAGCACCCACCCTCAAGGTAGGCCCTGCTTTGGCTGGCCGTTTTTTCAACGCCTATGGTGATCCCATAGACGGCGGCCCCCAGGTGGAAGGGACTGAAGTCGAAATCGGCGGTCCTTCCGTAAACCCGGTGCGCCGCAAACAGCCCTCCGAATTGATCACCACCGGTATTGCCGGTATCGATCTGAATAACACCCTGGTTACCGGCCAAAAGATCCCCTTCTTTGCCGATCCGGATCAGCCCTACAATGAAGTAATGGCCATGGTGGCCCTGCGTGCCGAGAGTGATAAGATCATCCTGGGCGGCATGGGGCTATCGAATGATGACTACCTTTTTTACAAGCATTCATTCGAAAACGCCGGAGTGATCGATCGCATCATTTCTTTTGTAAATACCACCGAAGACCCCACCGTGGAGCGGCTACTGGTGCCGAATATGGCACTGAGTGCTGCCGAGTATTTTGCCTCAGAGCACAATGAGAAAGTGCTGGTGCTGCTTACGGATATGACTCTGTATTGCGATGCCCTTAGTATCGTCTCAAACCGTATGGATCAGATTCCTTCCAAAGACTCCATGCCGGGCTCTTTGTATTCGGATTTGGCCAAGATCTATGAGAAAGCTGTGCAATTCCCAGATGGCGGCTCTATCACCATCATCGCCGTGACCACTCTTTCCGGGGGCGACATCACACATGCCATCCCGGATAACACCGGTTATATCACGGAAGGTCAGCTTTTCCTGAAGCGCGATACTGATATTTCCAAGACCATTGTGGATCCCTTCCGCTCCCTCTCCCGTTTGAAACAATTGGTAATCGGTAAAAAGACCCGTGAAGATCATCCTCAAGTAATGAATACCGCCATCCGCCTGTATGCGGACGCTGCCAATGCCAAGACCAAGATGGAAAACGGTTTTGACCTCTCCGATTACGATGAGCGTGTGCTTGATTTTGCCAAAGAGTATTCTGATAAAATCCTGGCCATCGACGTCAATATCGGTACAGACACCATGCTGGATATAGCTTGGGAGCTCTTCCAACGCTACTTTAAGCGGGAAGAAGTCGGCATCAAAAACGAATTCATGAAAATCCATTGGAAGAAGGCATGAGTCTCAAATTTCAATACAACAAAATCTCGCAATTGCAACTGATCAAGCAATTGGCGGTGCGTGAAAAGGCTCTGCCCACGCTCAAGAACAAGGAATCAGCTCTCAGGGTGGAAGTAAAAAAAGCCCGCGGTATAGCCACGGAGCTGGATCAAAAGATCAGTGAGCGCACCAAAGAGCTGGAAGTCTTTATGAAGCTCTGGGGTGAATTTGATCCGGATCTGATCTCGATTAAGGAAGTCTTAATCAAGACCAGAAAGATCGCCGGAGTGAAGACTCCACTCCTGGAAGACATCAGCTATGAGATCGCACCCTTCAATCTCTTCACTGCTCCAAGCTGGTATTTGGATGGAATAGTCTTGCTCAAAGAGCTGTCTCGCCTCCAGATCGAACGTGAATTCTTTCTACGCAAGATGCATATATTGGAGCACGTGCGCAAGAAAACTACCCAAAAAGTTAATCTTTACGAGAAGGTTCAGATACCTTCTTTTGAGGAGGCGATTATGAAGATCAAGCGCTATCTGGAAGATGAAGAAAACCTCAGCAAGGCCGCTCAGAAGATACTAAAAGACCGCACAAAGGAGCTGCAATGATCGAGAAAATGAAGAAATACACCTTCGTGCTCTATCACGCAGAATACGAAGAATTCCTGGCCAAACTGCAAGAGCTGGGCCTGCTCCACATCATCCGCTCTACCGATGAGAAGACCGACAGCCTGGCAAGGAATCAGGAATTGCTGCGCGAGTATGCCGAAGCCTTGAAATTCCTGAGCAAAGTAGAACTATCTGAGACCAAAAGCAGCACCAATTTGCCCACCAAAGCTCTCTTGAACCAGATCAATAATGCCCGCCAGGAAAAGGATGATCTTGAGCGCAAGAAAGATGTCTTGCGCAAGCAAATCCGCGATCTGGAGCCTTGGGGCAATTTTGATTACAAGCTGGTAAAAAAGCTGCGTGAAAGCGGAGTTGGCATAGAGTTTTATCACTGCCTCAAAAACCACTATCAACCTGAATGGGAAGAAGAACATACCATCAAAACCATCGGTGAGCGTAGTGGCATCCTTTATTTTATTGTTTTGTGCCAGGGAGAAAGCCCGGCTCTGGAAGCGGATAAATTCTCCTTCCATCAGCAAACCCTGCAAGAGCTGGAGCAAATTGCTACTGACACCGAAAAGAGAATCGAAGCTGTAGATGAATACTTTGGCTCCATTGCAGCTACCGCCACCCAGATCTTTACTGCCGAACTATCCCGAATCACCACAGAATATGACTTTGAAGATGCCAGCCTGCAAGCCACACGCGAAGCTGAAGATCATCTCAGGATCATCAGCGGCTGGATCAGCGTCAGCAAAGAACCTGGCCTCTTGGACTTTATCAAACAAGAAGAATTGATCCACTTCTCCTCTGCTGCCAAAGTAGAGGAAAACCCGCCTATCAGTCTGAAGAATAACTGGTTTGCCCGCCTCTTCGAGCCCATCAGCAAGATGTATATGCTGCCAAAATACAATGAATTTGACCTCACTCCCTTTTTAGCACCTTTCTTCATGCTGTTCTTTGGCTTCTGCAATGCGGATGTGGCTTATGGCATCGTCCTGATAGCACTCGCTGTATTCCTCAAATGGAAAGCCAAAAATGATACTATGAAAGGCTTTATGAACCTGGTCATCCTCTTTGGAGTATCCAGCATCATTATGGGTTTTGTGGTCGGCTCACTCCTGGGCTATGACCTCAAAGAACTACCTGTGGTGGGTGAAAAGATCCTCATCAGAAACAATGACCAAATCTTCAATTTCGCTCTGCTATTGGGTGTGATCCAGATTCTTTTTGGCATCTCTATTGCCATTGTCAAAAAGATCCATCAATCCGGCTTTATGCACGGTCTCAGCGAATTTGGCACCTTCCTTTTCATCGCAACTCTCTCGGTCCTTGGGGCCTCGCAATTGGGTACGGATATATCTGCGGTGCAGCCTTATCTGAAATACCCTCTGTGGGGAGGCTTGGGATTGATCCTGCTCTTCAACCAACCGGGGAAAAACCCCCTGATCAATATCGCAGGAGGCCTCTGGCTCTTATACAATATCGTTACAGGATTCTTTGGCGATATCCTGAGCTACATCCGCCTTTTCGCCTTGGGTGTATCCAGTGCGATCTTAGGCTTTGTAGTCAATAGCATCGGGGCCCAAATGTCCTCCATCCCTTGGGTAGGTCCCGTGATCTTCTTTGTCTTTATGCTCTTTGGTCACGGACTCAATCTGGCTCTGGGTGCGCTTTCCGGCTTTGTGCATCCCTTACGTCTAACCTTTGTTGAATTTTTCAAAAACGCCGCGTTCGAAGGACCCGGCATAGAGTATAAACCCTTTTCAAAATCTACAAGATAAAATACAGGAGGTTTAATGGACCCGAACACCTTAAATCAAGTAGCAACAAGCACTGTCATGGCGGGCGGAAATTTGGCATATTTCTTAGCCTGGATCGGAATGTTTTTGATGGTCGCACTGGCCGGAACCGGCAGTGCCATCGGAACTGTTATCGGTGGCAGCGCCAGCGTTGGAGCCATGAAAAAGCGGGATGATATTTTCCCGAATTGTATGATCCTATCCGCATTACCAGGCACTCAAGGCCTTTATGGATTTGGAGCATTCTTTATCCTGAAAGCCCATATCGTTCCTGGAATGAATATGCTGCAGGCATGTGCCATTCTGGGCGCAGGCCTCATCATGGGAGTAGTGGGACTCATTTCTGCATACCAACAATCCCGGGTAGTAGCCAATGGTATCGAAAGCATCGGAGCCGGAAATGACGTCTTCGCAAACACCCTGATCCTGGGCGTATTCCCAGAGCTCTATGCCATCGTCGCCTTTGCGGCTTGTTTCCTCATCGGAGGCATGATCCCCGGCCTGGCATAATTCCAAAGATAACACTTATGAATATAAAGCGTGTCTTGGGGCACGCTTTATGCTTTGGGGTTGAGAAGGTTTAGAAGGTTGAGAGGGTTTAGAGGGTTTAGAGAGTTTAGGGGGTTGAGGCATCCTGCCTTTTGTTTTGACTCTAAAGCGATTCTTCCTGCTTTGGCCTTATTAGCTTTGCGCACACTATATCTGCTATCTGCCAGGCTTTTCTAAATCTACTGGGGTCGCTTTAGAGTTAAAACAAGGACTTTATATAGAAAATCCGCCCATTATATAGCCTGAGGGGATATTGGTTCATATAGCTGCGGGTGCCTGGCCTTCAAAGGCCAGGAAAAAGTCTTGTCTTGGACGGCAACTTTGGGCGTGGCGGTTGAAAACCGCCACCTGGAGTCTTTCAAGGCAAATTCGCCTGATAGGGACAGTACGTCAAATCCCCGGCTGGTTTTTCATGTAAACTCCAAAAAGCCAGCACTGCTGTCAAAACGGACTACCAATAAATTAAACATAAATCTTCTTCTTGGCGCACAAGAGCATGGTAACGCTGTCTTTAGACGGCCGTAGCACTGTCTTTAGACGGTGCGTGTCCAAGCCTTCTCAAGCAATGTTTCCAAAGCAGATCTTACGAATCACTCACCTTCTGAAGACAGCGTTACGAGTGCATAGCCATCTGCGAGAGAGCAAGCCTCAATCCTGCTCAAATCTCTCTATCCAGATACTGAGATCCCGGAATTTGCGGCAAGAGCCCATCCTCCACCGCGGCCTTTACAGAGCGGCAGGGCAGATTTTGCTCTATTATCTGCTCTCTGGTGATGGTTTTCAGATTCACCTGCTGGGGATACCTGGCCTGCATCGCCCACAGCATCTTGATATACAGGCTATACCAGGACGGCAGGCGTATGCTATCGTCTCTTTCCATCAGAGAGCCGAGGTACATACGAAAGTCATTTCTATAGGCCTCACTGGGGTTTATCGCCTTAATCTGGCGAGAGATATCCCGGTAAGCATGATTTTGCGGCTGGATCGGCATCTTTGGGGCGCTGCGCATCAGGGTCCGCTTTAACTTGGGGTGATAGTAGTATATGGCTCCGTCCAGCTTGCCGGAAAAGCCTTTAATTCCTGCTTTTACATATGCTTTCATGGTTTCCTCCTGTTTTTTGTACCATATTCTTCCCTCCCTTCAGACTGTCAAGTACTTCTTCATCTACCCTTAATCAAGCGTTAATTGTTAACGCTTGATTAAGGGTGGATGAAGACATGATCGAGGCTCTGAAGGGAGGTAGAAAGGGTCAAATACATTGGTATTTCCTTGGGGTTTCCTGATTTTGGTTGACAACTAAAGTGAGGAGAAATAATGAAAGGTAATGTAAAGAAAGTAGTTAGCTGCAGTAAAAGCTTCAAAGACCATGTAATCTATGCAGTTGTGCGAGATGGCTTCAGTATTGCATCTGTATGACCCTGGCAAAATCTTTCCGAAATCTTTCCCGCGTAGGTAAGGCCGGATAGCTGGGTAGGTCTGGAAGAATACCTCCGTCATATAATTTCGCATTGAAAGAGGGGCTTGAGGATCAAATTCCATATAATCTTGATATGCCGATCTGGCTTGAAGGTAAGTTTTAACCAATATCGCAAGCTGCTGTTTGCATTTAAGCTGTAGAATCCCGCAAAAAACAGCCAGTCTATCGAATTTGCTCGTTACGGTGAGTTTCTTTTCCAAGTTTTTCAAAGCATCCATATTTACCTCTTGCGATATCGCATCGTCTTGCGCTTACTCTTTGCGATATCGCAATGCACTCAGGCTTTCTTTTGTTTTCCGGCAAATATTGGCACCCCAATAAAACCGTATAGCGTTTTCATTCAATGCTTTGGATAGCTTAATAAAAGATTAGCTATAGTGGCTCCATTTATGCATATACAAAAGAGATACGTGAGTAAACGCAGAGAGCCGTAACAAGCTATCTGTTAAATAGATAATAAGTGTATTGCGAGGTAAGCGGGAGCCCTATCCCCTGCTTACCAGGTATTGTATAAGGCGAAGCCCTGAAATCAGGTCTTCAAAAAAGCCTGATCTGCGATTTGTGGATTTCACCCCAGGATCTGCGATTCATGGCTTAGCATCAAATATGAATGTGCCAAAGAAGGAGAAACCATGCAAAGAATGTTTCTGATTATTGCTGCCCTAAGCTGCTGTCTATTCCTGTTTGCCGAGGCTTACAAGGGAAACCTGCAGATTTTCACAGAAGAATATCCCCCTCTCACCTTCGCCGTGGGCGAAGAAGTGAGCGGATACGCCACAGATATCGTGCGTGAACTCATGAAAGTACTCGGGACAAAGCATCCCATCAAACTACTCACTTGGGAGTCTGCTTACCAAAGAGCATTGAAAGAAGAAAACACAGTCATTTACACCATTGAACGCACCCCCCTCCGCGAGAAGAACTTCCAGTGGGTGGGTCCTTTGGGGGAGAATAGCGCCGGCTTCTACGTAAAAGCAGAGTCCAAGCTCAAAATCACCAAGCTTGAGGATGCCAAAAAGCTGGGCTCCATTGCCATCGTATCCAATTGGTTTGCCGAACAACAATTGTTGGATCTGGGCTTTAAAAATCTGATCCCCACCGCTTCCCATGAGGAGAGCATCCAAATGGTGGCCTCCGGAAAGGCTAATGCCGTGCTGCTCACAGATATCACGGCAAAATCCCTGATCAAGGACGCAGGGCTGAAGCCCGATAGCCTGATTCGCGCCTTCACATTCTCCAGCACGCAGTATTACATCGGCTTTTCGCTATCCACCAAAAAAGAGATTGTGAAAGCCTGGAGCAAAGCCTTTGAGGTTTTGGAAGAGACGGGAGTACTGGCTGAATTAAAGAGTAAATGGATGAAAGAGAATTAATATCCCATAAACAAAGAGATCGCATATATAAAACCCGGGGATTGCTCCGGGTTTTTTGGTTATCAATTCTGCGCTACTGAGTACCGTGGACATCGGGTTGGGCTCTTACCGATAGTAAGCATAAGCAATGACAAACCCTTTTTCCCCACGGTATCTTTACCACAACAAAGGGGTGCAGACCAGTCCTGGAAGAAATATAACTAAGCCTGAAAGCATTTGGCCTCAGTAAGATAACACCAAACGAAAAGATAGAAACTTTTTCAAACAATCTTAAAAATTATAACTTGGAATCTGCACCAACCTTTGAGACATCACTTCAAAGACCGGGCTTTCTATGCGTGGACACTATGCTGTCTGACTTTTAAATATTCAATGAGCTTGTAAAAACTCTTGACATTTAGGCAGGTTATTTTGAGTGTGATCATAGTGAGCGGGCATAGCTCAGTTGGTAGAGCATTAGCTTCCCAAGCTGGGGGTCGCGGGTTCGAGTCCCGTTGCCCGCTCCATATTTTAACCATGGTTTAGGGCATAATCATTGCATCCCCAGAGCATAGACAGTTATGGATCCTTGAGTGCAGGCAAAGCTCTTGGGAAAGATATACATAGATTTGCAAGATTATATTGCTCTTGTGCGAGTTTTGTCTTGACAGGTGGAGCCTCTGATTTGAAATCGCCACAGAGGTGAATATGAAAAAAATACTAATTATTGCTTTGATTATATGGCTGAGCGGAAACGCTTTGCTGGCGGTGAATGGCAGAATCGATGATCTGGGAGATCGCTATCTCTTACACGTGTGGGGGACGCATTACGAGCGCGGTCAGGCGATGGGATATCTGATGGGTGAGCAGATCATGGCTGTGTTCCGGGAATATTTCTTTGCGAGCGCGATGAGCAACAGCCCCGCCATCTACAACAGCTATCTGCAATATTACCAGAATCACTTTGTAGTGGATGCCCGCTATCTGCAAGAGGTTCAAGGGATTATTACCGGAATGCAGGAGTCTGGAACGGACATGTATCATCAGGGTTTGGGCCGCGATCTGAATGTAAGTGATTTGCTCTTTGTAAATGCCGTGGTGGATCTGGCTACAGGGCAAATAGCCTGCTCATCCCTGTCAAGCTGGGGAAATGCTACGCTCAGTGATCCTGATTTGCAGGGAAAACTGCAGATTACCCGCCTTTTGGATTGGACACGATCGCAAACGCTGATCAACAATTCGGTGCTTACTGTGCATCATCCCAGCGAAGTGGATGAGATGCCCTGGCTAAGTTTTGGATATCCGGGATTGATAGGAGCTCTTTCTGCGATCAACGAAGCGCAGGCAGCAGTATTTCTGAATGTGGGAAATGCACATCCAAACGTTGATGACGATGAGCTCAGCACAGTATTACTGGACCTGCGCAGTGGCATCGAACGCCGGGATTTTAATGGTGATGGCCTGTACAGCACGGAGGATGTCTTTTCGGCGCTTTTCACTGGGAATCATCTCTCCGGCAGCATCATCCATAATGTTCAAGAATGGCCAGATTCCTCCCGCGCCTACATCGTGGAAACCAACAATACTGGTACAGTGCGCAGAGGGCAGGCAGAAAACAGTGGCATTGCCGGAGATAATCTGGCTGCGACCAATCATTTCAGGCTGCTAACCGATGCTGCATATTGTGGGAGATATGCCAGGATTGCTGATTCGCTGGCCGTAAGTGACAAAGTGGATATGCCACGGCAGTGGCAGATCATGAAAGGGGCTGGGGGAGTTAGCAGCAATTTGATGATGATCCAATACATCCCCTCTCAGAATGCCTTGCTTTGGGCAAATGCTACTCCCTACTATGCTGCTTATACTCAAGAGCCGCAATATTTTGCGCTTGATGAGCTCTTTACCCAGCCCACCCACAATCTGGATGATACCCATATTCAAACTCCAGAATTGGCCTTGTACCCCAATCCCCTTACTCAAGATGCCGTATTGAAGGATAGCTCCTGCGCCCAGCTAAAGCGGGTGCGCATCTACAATCTGCGCGGACAATTGCTTTATGATGAAGCATATTTACCTTCTGCAAAAAGCCTGGGTAGCAGCGGCATTTACTATGTGCACAGCGAAGATATCAAGGGAAGCAAATACCGCAACAAGATAGTATATTGCAAGTGAGATAATGCCTCTTTCTGTGAAAATCGAATCTGGACTCTTCAGCTCTGCTTCCAGGCTTCCACCCAAAAGTCGCGGTCGATCTTGCGGATCTTGAACCGCAGGCCTGGAATGGAGCGGAAAAGGCTTTGAATATCCTGGTATGAATACATATAGAGCGGACACTTCGATCTGTAGCGCAGCTTTCTCTGCCAGGCCAGCAAACCACCAGAAACGGGAAAACTGAAGAATGCCTTTTCCAGGCACAGTGCCATAGCTTTTTCCACACAGGCCCGGGCGTCTTCGATGTAGTCCATGAACCCCATCATAATCAGGTAATGGTACTGCTCCTCAGAAATGCTGAAGAAATCCCTGACTTCAAAGTGGCAGACATCCTGCACCTTATTCTCAAGGGCTTTTTGTGAGGCCAGAGCTATCATCTGGGGCGCGAAATCGATCCCATACACCCTCTTTGCACCTTTCCTGGCAAGCGCTAAGCAGTAGTGCCCTGGGCCGCATCCCACATCGAGGATACTTTTGTCCTCTAAATCCTGGCAGGCCATCAGAGTTAGTTCAAAACGCCTAACAATGCTTTGGCGAAGATACCGGTTCACAAAACGTGAGAACCTACTTTTCCCGCTTCCGTAAATGGAATCAAAATCCTGGGCATAGCCATCAAAGAATTTTGAGGTAATTTTATTGCTGCTTTTCGGTTGTGAGCAAATCATAATAATCTCCCAAAGTCAGATAATTCGTGGCATCCAAAAGCATTTCAAGCTTTGCGGGAACTGAGTCCATATTCACATAGCTCATGAATCTGCGTTTGAGGTTCATCTCAAGCTGCGGGTGATGAGGATCCAGCTCACGGGGATGGATGTATATGGTGAGTGGATAAGTGCTAAGGACGCGTTCTTTCATCAGGGAAATCAGCCAGTAGGGGAAGAAACGCAGATAACCACCCCCAAACATACTAAGCCTGAGCTGGCCTATCTTTATTACTGTGATGGGAAATTCCAGGATCTTGCCGGACTGGGTAGAGATAAACTCTGGCCTTAGGGAACCTCCACAGAGCATTCTGTGCGACTTGTTGTATGGCGTGATGGAGGAATCGTAGGAATAGCCCGCCTCGCTGAGCGTGTCAAAAAACCAGGGAGTGTCTTTTCCGATGGAGAATCCGGGGCTTCGCCAGCCTCTGAGCTGCTTTCCTGAGATGTCTTCCAGGAGTTTGCGGGAATCCAGAGCATCACGATAAAACGCCTTTTGACCAAGTATGCCTATCTGTTGATGATACATGCCATGAGAGGCGATCTCGTGTCCAAGCTCCACTGCTTTGCGAACCAATTGCGGATGCTTTGAGGCAATATAGCCCAAAAAGAACAGCGTAGCCTTGATGTTTTTCTGCTCCAAAAGCTCAAAATACTTCTGCATTCCAAGCTCTACGCGGGAGTTTAGCTTGTCCCAGTGCTGAACCGGAGGCGTACCGCTTACCCCGAGGATATGATAATAATCCTCAACGTCTATGGTTAAAAAACCTGGATACTTATGATTTGAACTTTGTGGTGAATCCATTCTAAAACCCGTTTAGCTTTGATAATCCAGGAAGAGCTATAGCAGCTTCGTGCCTTTGATGGAATTGGCATTTACCGAAAGATCGGCAAAAAGGCCGGCTTTGAATTTTGGTATAGCAGCCGCTGCGACCATGGCGGCATTGTCCATACAGAGCTTGAGAGATGGGAAAAAGACCTTGATATCGTATTTGGCAGCTTGCTGTAGCAGCTCGACACGCAGGGCGGAATTTGCCGCCACGCCTCCAGCGATGAGGATTTGGCGATGATGAAGTTCTCTGGCCTTTCGGATGGTTTTTGAGATCAAGGGACGGATGATGGCTGCCTGGATGCTGGCCGCAATATCAGATTCATGTTCTTGCAGGTATTCCGGGCTTTGGCTGATAATGTAAGTCCTGATCGCAGTTTTCAGGCCGCTATAACTAAAATTATAGTTATCCTTTTGAGGCAAAGGATTTGGTAATTTGACGAATCCAGCATCTCCCCCACTCGCAAGTTCATCGATAATCGGACCTCCGGGAAAGCCCAGACCCAGGAGCTTGGCTGCTTTGTCAAAGGTTTCCCCTGCCGCGTCATCAAGGGTCTTGCCTACGATCTCAAAATCTGTAGCACTCTTGAAATCTACAAGTTCTGTGTGCCCGCCAGAAACAACCAGAGCCAAAAAGGGCGGTTTCAGATCTGGATGATCAATGTAATTTGCAAAGATATGGCTGAGAAGATGGTTCACTGTGATCAGCGGCCTTTGCAGGCTCCAGGCCAGAGCTTTGGCAAAGGCCAGACCCACGATCAGAGAGCCGATCAATCCTGGATTTATGGATACTGCGATGGCATCTATCTCACTCAGGCTGGTGTTCGCCTTCTGCAGGGCAATCTGGGTCATGTGCATGATGTTTTTCATGTGCAGACGGGAGGCCAGCTCGGGTAGTACTCCGCCAAAATCCAGATGCTCCGGTTGGCTGGAAATCAGATTTACCAAAACTTCATAATCGGTATTGAGGATTGCCACGGAGGTGTCATCACATGATGATTCAAAGGATAAGATCAGGCTCATTTACGAGCTCGCACCTTACTGGGGGTGATAGCAATGGCCTGGGTGCCTTCGGGCAGAGTAAGCTCCACCGTATAAAGTCCATTTTCATCCGCCTTATCACTCACCCGGGCTGTGATTTGATTCGGCTTTACAGCATCCAACGCAGCGGCCGGTGCTTGCAATCTTACTGCCACCCGGGCAGGTAGATAGCCTGCTGGTAAAGCTATATTGGGAAAGACACGGGTGGCCTGATCTGCGCCGGAAATGGTGAGTAAAACCTTAGTTTCAGAGCTTGTGATATCCGCAGGGATATTGAGCTTCAGTTCGGCGCTGTCATTTGTCAAAGTCTCTTGATCCACCTTCTTGGTAAGGATGGCATTCACGTTCCTAATTCTCTTTTTTTGGCCAAAGATGGTCACGCGATCTGGATCGATATTATAGCGTAATTCTTTGAAGCGGTTCTCAGTATAGGCGTTTTCAAAGTCAAGCTGGACTGGAACTACCTTTTGATGAAAGATATCGGCCTGAATGGTCAATTGGTCGGATTCAGCAGGGCCCAGCAGGCTCACATTGATATTATCAGGCAAGTCTATGGAATAGTCCTGCAAGGATATTACGTCTGTATTCGGAGTGATCTTACTGGCATCTATATTCACTCTGGGCTTGGCCATCATCAAACGGATAATATCCAGGCCTTTGCCGCGCACAGCAAAAGGGATCGAGCTGGGGAAATTCTCCAGGGTGATGTTTTGCGGCACGGAAAGCAAATTGATAGGTAGAGATACCACACTGCGCTGCTCTGAGATCAAGGCGGATTGCAGCCATAAGAATATAGCCAATAACAAGGCGAAGAGGCGCAGACCGAGATTATCCTTCAGCATATTTAGTCCTTTGCTTCTGCAGGGGCATGGATGCCAAATTGCTTGATCTTTTTATACAAAGTGGTGCGTTCGATGCCGATGTTTCTTGCCGTATTGGTTACATGCCATTTATTGCGTTCGAGCTGGTGAATCAGATAGTCTCTTTCGTATTCTACCATGCTGTCTTTGAGGTTATGGATTTGCATGTATTTGGAATTATCCACTTCCTGAGGGTTATGGTCTTCGTTCATGCGCTGTTTGAGGTGCTTCAAAATGGTGGCATTGGTAATGCTCTTTTCATTTATCATAATGAACTTACAGAAGTTTCTAAGCTCGCGGATATTACCGGGCCAGGCGTAGCTGAGCAGATCATCCTTGAGGGTGGTAAGATCAAGCTGATCATTGATATTGTATTTGTGGGAAAAATTGGTAAGGAAAAAGCTCATCAAGAGCAAGATGTCTTCTTCACGTTCCCGCAGGGGAGGCAGCTCCACTATGTTGCCTTCGATCCTGAAAAAGAGATCGCGTCTGAACTTATCAGGATTCGCCAGCACGCTCATTTTCGCATTTGAAGCAAAGATAAGGCGGGTATTTACTTTCTTCATCGAGCCGCCCACCACTTGAATCTCTTTGTTTTCAATAGCGCGCAGAATCTTGGATTGGGAAACCAGGGAGAGATTGGTGACCTCGTCCAAAAAGAGCAGGCCATCACTGCATTCTTCAAAGAATCCAGTTTTATTGCGATCAGAATTTCCAAAGCTACCTTTGACATGGCCAAACAGCTCACTTTCGATCAAAGTCTCGGTGAGGGCGGAGCAATTCAAGGTGTGGAAGACTTTGCCAAAACGGCTGGAGCTGATGTAATAATAATTTGCCGCCACCTCCTTACCTGTACCGGTTTCTCCGATCAGGAAAAGGTCTTCATTCACTTCCGCCAATTTGTGGATTTGCTCACGCACTTTTTTGATCGCCGGACTTTCTCCGATGAAGGGGAAGGAGCGGGTAAATTGTTTTTTGAGATTGATGTATTCGATCTGCAGGCCGATATGCTCTTCTTCCTGATGCTTCAGGGTGATGGCATTGTCTATATGTAAAAGCAGTTGATTGATGCTAAAATTACTGCCTTTTTCGATAAAGTGATAGGCTCCCAGAGTGCGTATCTCTTTTGCCTGGGCAGAAGTTACTTCGCCAGAGATGACGATGACTTTATAGTTCAAATCCATCTTTTCTTTGAGCTGTTTGAGCACTTGGATGCCGTTGAGCTTGCTGCCCACCAGATACACATCCAAAAGGATAACATCGGGATTGAAGACCCGGAGTTCTTCAAAAAACAGATCAGAATTTGCTGTGATCAGGACTTCATAGAAATAACGTTTCAGCACCAAGGCGATCTGATCCGCCAGGACGATATCGTCTTCAAGGATTAGCACTTTGCCTTTGGTCATAATTTTACCTCAGGAGTTTTTCTTCCAGCTCTGCCAGAGCGTTTATATAATAAATGTAAGCCTGATCCGGAGAATCATAAGGCGAGAAATATTTGTGCACGTCTCCATCCTGGAAGTACTTTGCACACATATAATAGAAATGATCTGATGTGCTGAGCATGCGGGCAAGAGTCAAGAGCTTTTCATCTCCCTTGGACTTGATCTTATCAATGAGTTCATACAGGGTCTCAATCGCATTGTGTTGCATGTCGTTTTCCAACCAGGCCGAAAGGTCACGCTCTTCATCTGCCCAGGAAACCGCTTCGGGAAAGGAAATGGACTCCTGCTGGTAATTTGAAAGGCTCGTGGCATCTTTGGGAAGCGCAAAGCCCAGGTGCTCATGTTTCAGTGCTTCCGCCGGGAAATGCCGCATAAATTCAAAGATACCGCTCTCGGCCCATTGGTGCTCCCCAAAGGTCTCATAATCCATGAAGAGATTGAGGAATTGATTGCGGCCTTTGCTTTCATTCAGGGTCAGCTTGTCTATCCATCTTACGAATTTATCCACCGTCAAAGGATACTCTGGCCATTCCCTATTGGAAAAACGGAACGCAATGTCATCGGCCAATTGATAGTATTTGAACAAGAGATTGATCCGTTTGGAATAGTTCTTGTAGGAATACAGCGGAGAGCGCCATTGCAAAATGCGGTCTACACCTTCGGTAAGGATGGTCTTAAAGCCTTCTATCTCAAAGACAAGATCGGAGAGACGATCCTGATAGATCAGCTCTGTATTACGAAAGGTTTCTGTGTGATAAGAGAATTCCTGCATCATCAAATCCCGATGCATATGAACCTGATCCAAAAACTCATTGGAGTCATATAAAAAGCTCAAAGAGTGGTAATAGGTCTCCCCCAAAATCTCCACACAACCTGTATCTACCAGGGCTTTGAATGAATCTAAGGTCTCGGGACTGTAGAGCTTGAATTGCTCGATAGCGGTGCCGGTGATGGAAAACGCCACCTTGAATCTGCCTTCATGCTCTTTGATAAGCTTCAAGAGTAAGGCATTCGTGGGCAAATAGCATTTTTGGGCGACCTTTTTCATTACCTCGCCATTCAGCTTGTCATCAAACATAGGAGTTCCCTGACCGATATCCAATACGTTGTAGTGTCTGAGACGATAGGGTTGGTGCACCTGAAAGTAAAAGATGATATTCAGCATTAGTATCTCCTCTTTATTTTTGATGGCGGATGTATTCGGCCAAAGTGGCAGAATAGATTTGGCGGATTTTCACTGCAGCTTCATCCCACTGGATTTTGTTTACCTCATGCATGCCATCAATGCCCATCTTTTTGTTCTTTTCAGGGTTTTCGATGAGATGATTGATGGTATCCACCCAGAGATCAACTTCCCAGAAATCGATTTTGAAGGCATGATTCACTACTTCGGACACTCCGGACTGCTTGGATATTACGGAGGTAATACCGTAGGCCATGGCTTCCAGGGGGCTGATGCCAAAAGGCTCTGAGACGGAGGGCAAGACATAGATATCAGAAGCCCTAAGGATTCTTTCCACCTGTTTACGGTTCAGGAATCCAGTGAAGAGAAAACGGTTTTTTAGCTTGAGCGAAGCAGAGCTGCGCAAAAGCTTTCTGCTCATATCACCTGTTCCCGCCATGATAAACCTGGCGTCAGGATGTGATTCCAGCACCTTTTGCGCCATCTCAAGAAAGTAATCCGGACCTTTTTGAAGAGTGATGCGTCCCAAAAAGAGAATCACAGGTCCTTTGAAAATCCTGTCTTTGCTGAAGATTGCGTCTTCTGGAACAGTAAAGGCATTGTGCACGATGCGGATCTTGGCTGTATCGATGCGGTAGCGGCTCATAATCATCTGGGCCGTGTATTTTGATACAGCTATCACCTTGTCTGCGTAGGTCATTCCGGCATGCTCGATCTTGTGCACTCGCTCATCTCCTGGGCCTCCGGCACGGTCAAATTCGGTGGCATGGATATGCACCACCAGCGGCTTTGTGCTGATCTTCCGGGCCAGCATTCCCGCAGGATAGGTAAGCCAATCATGCGCGTGGATCAGGTCATATTCCAAGAGTTTGGCTATTCTTTCTGCTCGCAGGGTGAATTCCTGCACCTTGTGAATGAGGTCTTCATCGCCGATCAGGTGGTTAGTCATTTCACGCCAGACATCACGTTCTTCGCTGCTCATTCTCTCCGAAAGCCAATATTCTTTTTTCAAAGAAATGGAATAACGCTTGATCGAAGCTAATTGGAAATAGGATTCCGGGCTGTCAGAAATGCCGATATACTCCAGACGCTCGCTTTCATTGCTAAAGCTGAGTTTTTCAAACTTGCTTTGTTTAGCCTTATCAAAGAAAACCACTGGCAGGGTATCTACATCGCTTTCCAGGCGCAGGGGGAAATATACCATTTCACGGGTGGGCAAGACCAGATCAATCTTTATTCCCAAGTTCAAGAGGGCTTTTACCATCCCATAGCAGGCCATGCCCAGACCGCCGGAAATGAGAGGGGGAAATTCCCAAGTAAACATCAGAATCTTCATGATTTCACCCCCAAAGATTCAATAAAGGTTTCTATATTGTATAATGCAGCCACGCTCCAGGCTTGAGCCGGTGCGCCTTTGGGGAAATGGGGATTTTCGCCATCCCATACTTCTGCCACAGAGGCAATGTGTCCCCGCATGAAGCTGTTTCTTAAGACACCGATAAAATGGCTTAAGTCTTCGGCCAATTCCTGATCCGTCTTTTGCTTGCGATAGGCTTTCACATACAGGCCACAGAAAGGCCCCATTAGCCAGGCCCAGACACTGCCATTGTGATAGCCCAGATCTCGGTCTCTTTGGGTTCCATAATACTTTTTGCGAAACTTGGAGTCTTTGGGGCTCAGCGTCCGCAATCCATAATAAGTATAAAGCTCGGCAAAGGAGCGCTCCCAGATTTTTTTCATGATGTCTTCATCCACCACCGGCCAGGGTAGCGATAAGGCGATCAAGGCATTGGGTCTGATCTCGACTATTTGTTTGTCGCCTTCCAGGCGGTCTGCCAGGTAGTCTCCGTTCCAAAATTTGCCAAAGGATGCTTTTACTTTGGCCTTAGTGCTGAGATATTCTTTTTTAGCCCTGAACTTTGTAGCAGATAGAGTGCTATAGGCTTCACACATAGCTTCGTAGCTGGCCAGGGCGTTGTACCAGAGGGCATTGATTTCCACTGGTGCGCCCCATCTGGGAGTAACAGCTTTGCCATCGATACGCACATCCATCCAGGTTCCATGTGCAAAGGCAGGTCTGAGCTCGATCAAGCCATCTTCACGAAGCTCAAAAAGGTGTTCATTCTGGTTCATAATGGATTTTAGGATATCCTCAGTGAGGTGGATCACTTCTTTCCAATAGGTTTTACTATTCTTCTTTTTGCCCAGTTTCCAGAGCAGGATGATGTACCACAGCGTGGCGTCTATGCTATCGTAATTCGCTTTGCGACCTGTTTCTGCAAACACATTGGGGATCAAACCACCCACAATGTGCCGACTGTAATTCTTGAGAATCTTTTGGACGAGATCCAGATATTTGCCCCCATGTAACAGGGCATTTAGCACCACCATGGTATCTCGGCCCCAGGCTCCGTAAAAGGGGTATCCGGCCACGATATCATCATTGGTTACAAAGTCCATCAGGGCAAATTCCAGGATTTCGAGATACTGCTTTCTGTTAAACAGGAGATTGTCATTGTAATCCAATCTTGAAAGCAAGGTGCCATCGGTATCCATGCCTTTGGGATAGTCCATGGCCTTGGGCAGCTTTGCATAGCGGGCCTCGATATTGGCTATCAATTTCAAAGGATTTACGATAGGGGCATCAGAAAACACTATGGCATTGGATTCACCAGGAGCCAAATCAAAGGCTATCTGGAAAAAGCTAATCTGATCACCGATTCCGGCGTATCCGCTCATTACTTCCCAGGGATAATAGACATTGTAATAAACGTACTTGTTAGCAATTACTTCCCCTCGAAGCGCAGCTCCATACACTGCGATTTGATTGTCCTGACGCAGGGCAGAAAAGGCAGAATAATCCGTTTCCTGCTGGATTCCTGTCTCAAATTCGGCGTAATCCAAGCTACCATGGCTATTGATATCATGATGCGGACAGAGGGTGTATTTCGGGTTAAACACAAAGTGCAATTTGTGTTGGCCCAGATTGGTGTATTTGACCATTGTGGAATTGCTGTCCAAATCCATCATCAGCTCCTTGAGGATGAGGATCTCATCCTGATGCGGAAGCGCGGAATACAAAAAAGCCGGATATGGACGCAGCCAGGGTTTTACAAGATGCAGAAAACCTTCTGGAAATATGCAATTGCTATAGTTATTGCTATCCAGATGGATGGTCTCTCCGCGCCATTCTACTGTTTCTTCAATCCCCGCAACCAGATGATTGCGGTTGAAGCTCTTGTCGCTCGCGATCAAGAGTCCGTGGTACTTACGCTGGTTTATCAGGTTTCCTGTTCCCAGTGCATAAGCTCCCAGCTTATTAGTCAAAATCCATTCATGGTGATGGGTCTCCATGAAGTAGTTATTCATTTAACCCCCTAAAGTCAGAATATAGGTCATGTGTTGATTGTTTTCCACAGCATAAAATCCGTCAAGCTAAATTATGCAAAACATAAAAAAGGCGGGATTGCTCCCGCCTTATCTTATGATATATAGTCAGTTAATTATACGATACCTTGATCGCACATGGCTTCTGCAACTTTGAGAAATCCGGCGATGTTGGCGCCTTTCACATAGTTCACATAGCCATCTTTTTCGGTTCCACTGGCTACGCAAGCTTCGTGAATATTGCGCATAATGCCGTGAAGCTTCTCATCCACTTCTTCGCTGCTCCAGCTCAGGCGCATGGAGTTCTGAGTCATTTCCAGACCAGAAGTTGCCACGCCACCAGCATTTGCAGCTTTACCAGGAGCAAAGAGAATCCTGGCTTTCATAAAGACTTCCATAGCTTCAGGTGTGCAAGGCATATTGGCAGCTTCGCATACACAAGGTACGCCATTCGCCATCAAAGCCTTGGCATCGTTCACATCAAGCTCGTTTTGGGTAGCGGCAGGGATGGCTACATCCACTTTCTCTCCCCAAGGACGTTTGCCAGCATGGAAGACAGCACCAGGGAATTTGTCGGCGAAATCTTTCACACGATCGTTATTGGAAGCGCGGAGCTCTCTCATGTATTCGATCTTCTCGGCATCAAAACCGGCTGCATCGTAGATGTAACCGTCTGGGCCAGAAATAGTGACAATCTTTCCACCAAGCTCAGTAACTTTTTGGGCAGCGCCCCAGGCCACGTTACCGAAGCCGGAAAGAGCCACTCTCTTATCTTTAAGGGTCTGGCCTTTGGTCTTCAGCATTTCCTGAACGAAGTAGATTACGCCAAAACCGGTAGCTTCCGGACGAATCAGGCTGCCACCCCAGGTTCTGCCTTTACCAGTCATCACGCCGGTAAATTCGTTGGCCAACTTCTTGTACATACCGAAGAAGTATCCTATCTCGCGTGCGCCCACTCCGATATCACCGGCGGGAACGTCAAGATTAGCACCAATATAGCGATAGAGTTCAGCCATAAAGGATTGGCAAAAACGCATGATTTCAGCGTCGGAACGGCCGCGAGCGTCAAAATCGCTGCCACCTTTTCCCCCGCCCATCGGCAAGGTAGTAAGGCTATTTTTAAAAGTTTGTTCAAATCCCAAAAACTTCAGGATTGAGAGATTCACGCTGGGGTGAAAACGGATTCCGCCTTTGTAGGGGCCGATCGCGCTATTGAACTGGACGCGATAGCCGCGGTTTACATGAACTTCACCTTTGTCATCCATCCAAGGTACGCGGAAAATGATTGTGCGTTCGGGCTCAACGATACGCTCGAGGATGTTGTTTTTTACGAAGCGGGGGTTGCTCTCATAAGCGTCCCAGACAGTTTCGATTACTTCTTTTACTGCCTGAAGAAATTCCGGTTCGTTCGGATTCTTAGCTGTGACTTTGTCCATGAATTCTTTAAAGGTCATTTGGGTTCCTCCATTGTTTATTTTGTTTTTGCCAGCTTTATATAGCCCAAGTTTATGTCAAGCAAATCTTGCGCTATTAACTTTTTATGCATATTCTCATCATCTGATTTCAGGCTTTTGACCAAAATGTTTCGACATTACTCATATCTTAGGGCATCAATAAGGTTCAGATTGGCCGCCTTCTTGGCCGGATACCAACCAAAGAAGATTCCGATAGCCATGGAGAAACCCGCAGAAAGGAGTACTGACCACATTGTGACTACGATATTCCATTCCATGGTATCGCCCAGGACTTTTGCCGCAACCAGCCCGAGCAAGATGCCCAGCAGTCCTCCTATAAAGCTGATGGCCACCGCTTCGATGATGAATTGCAGCAGCACATCACGTTTTCCCGCACCCACAGCCATGCGGATGCCGATCTCTTTGATGCGCTCTGTGACGGATACCAGCATGATGTTCATAATCCCGATGCCTCCCACCAATAGTGAGATGCCGGCGATCGAGGCCAAGAGGATGGTCATGGTATCGGACACGCTGCTTGCGGTTTCCGCCAGGTCGGTCTGCGAACTCACGATGAATTCTTCGCTGGTGGTGCCTCTGTGTCTGGCCTGCAGAAGGTCCATGATGTTTTGTTGCACGATGTGAATAGCGTCTCGGCTGGTAGCTGAGACCAGAATGCTCATCACCCGCCAGTTTCGCCCCAAAAGCCTTTGATAAACAGTGGTATAGGGTGCGATTACGATATCATCCTGATCGTTACCCATCACACTTTGGCCTTTGGCAGTGAGCACTCCTTGCACAGTGAAAGGTATGTTGCGGATGCGGATGATTTTGCCAATGGGATCCACATCTTGAAAGAGGTTATCCACCACGGTCTTGCCGATTACGCAGACCTTGGTGCCGTTTTCCACATCAGAATCAAAAAAGAGCTCACCCGCAGAGGTATTCATATCCCGAATAAAGAAGAAATCTGCATTTACCCCCATCACACTACCTCGCCAATTGTTCCCTTCATATTTCAGCTGACCCCAGCTATTGTAAATCGGTGAGACATAAAGCACATCTTGCACCTGGTCTCGGATAGCGTTTACGTCCTCCATATTGAGAAGATTTCCCCCGCCTGCAGCCTGACGCACACTGGAGCGGCTGAAATTCGAATTCACCATGATCACGTTTGTGCCCATGGAATTTACCTGCTCTTCCACGATCGTCTTGGCACCCTGGCCGATGGCGAGCATAGTGATCACAGCAGCAACGCCAATGATGATCCCGAGCATGGTGAGGAAGGTCCTGGTTTTGTTTTTGGTAAGCGATTTTAGAGCGATTCTAAGAATTCCCAGTACAGACATTATTCCTCCTCTTCATGGTCCAAACGGGGCAAAGTAAGCAGATCATTTTTGGCTATCTTGGGATTGGGATTTTCTTTGTCTGAGATAATCCTGCCATCGCGGAAGGTGATATGCCGGTGAGCATATTGAGCAATATCATGCTCATGAGTCACCAAAACCACGGTCTTACCCTGGGCATGAAGCTCCTGGAACACAGCCATCACTTCTATGCTGGTGCGGGTATCGAGATTGCCGGTAGGTTCATCGGCCAGGATGAAGGAGGGATCATTGACGATGGCCCGGGCAATAGCCACCCGCTGTTGCTGCCCTCCCGAAAGCTGATTGGGAAAGTGTTTTGCCCTATCCGCAATGCCTACTGTTTCCAGAGCCTTTATAGCTTTTTCGCGGCGCTGGTGCAGATTGCAATTGCGGGAATACAAAAGCGGCAATTCTGCATTCTCCAAAGCGGTAGTCCGAGACAAAAGATAGAAGTTTTGAAAGACATAACCTATCTTTTGATTGCGGATGGCAGTAAGCTGGGCGTCGTTCATCTCGTGCACGGGGACGCCATCCAGCACATAGCTGCCGGCAGAAGGCTTGTCCAGACAGCCCAGTAGATTCATGAAGGTAGTCTTTCCGCTGCCACTGGCTCCCATGATGGCGATGAAGTTTCCACGCTTTATCTTCAGATCCACGTGCCTCAGCGCATGCACCTGAATATCCCCCATCACGTAGGTTTTGGTAAGACCTTGGGTTTCGAGCAGATAATCGGTCATCAGAATCGTCTCATGGGCATGCCGGAATTTGTGGCAGCTTGTTTGGGATCATTGTAGATCACACCAGTTACCAAAACCGCATCTTCGGGGATACCGTCTATGAGCTCCACAAAGGCACCGTCAGACACGCCAGTTCTCACGGCCACAGGGCTGGGAACATTATCCTTTAAAACCCATACCACTGCAATGCGCAGGCCAGGATTACCATCCATCCCGCGTCCTCCTTGGGGTCTTTGGCCGCCCATTCCGGGCTTGCCACCCACTTGTGTTGCAGGCTTATCGCTTGCCGCAGGAGGCTTTGCCATCAGCTCTTGCATGGCAGTACGTCCGGCATTCAGTAGTTCATCATCCCATTTCAAGCCAAAAAGCTCCCAGGTTTCCTTACTGGGTCTGAATCTGGTGGCAGTTTCCGGCAAACGGAGCACATCCTGTTTCGCTCTGATGATAAAGGTCACATTGGTAGTCATACCTGGCAGAAGTTTTCGTTCGGGATTGGCAGCATCGATAATCACGCTGTAGGTCACCACATTGGATTCGGTGGTGGGATTCAGCCTGATTTGTTGCACCTTGCCCGAGAAGCTTTCGCGGGGGTAAGCATCCACGTTGAATTCCACAGGTAAACCGAGCTTGATCTTGCCGATATCAGCCTCATCTACTTTCGCAGTAATCTGCATGCTTTCAAGGTTGTTCGCAATAATAAAAAGCGTGGGAGAATTCAGGCTGGCCGCCACGGTCTGCCCTTCATCCACATCCCGGGAGACTATTACTCCATCGATGGGGCTGGTGATATGGGCATTGGCAAGATTCTTTTCCGCGCGTTGCAAGCTGAGCTGAGCATTGGCCACGTTTTGCTGTGCAGTTTGATACTTGAATCTGGCTTTGGTGACCTCATATTCAGGGCTCATATCTTGTTCATTGAGCTCACTCAGCAGGTCATAATCCAGCTTGGCTTCCTGCATGGAGGTTACTGTTTTGGCCAGATCTCCGCGGGATGCCTCCAGAGAAGTCATCAAAATTTCGGTATCAAGCTTGGCCAGCAGTTCGCCTTTTTTCACCGTGTCGTTGAAATCTTTGTAAAGGCGTTCGATTTTTCCACTTACCTCGGTGCCCACATTTACCAATACATAAGGATTGAGGGAACCTGTAGCGGTTACTACTTCGCGCACCGAGCCGCTGGAGGGACTGTCCACGCGCCATTCAGGGGCAGATTTGGCTTTTCTATATTTATTGAACGCGATAACTGCGATAACAAGCACAGCCACTATAATGATGTATTTGATGTATCTTTTCATGGTTTACCATTTTCCTAATATTTGTTCTGAGAGCAGGAAATTCAGAGCTTCCTGTTTCGTGATTATTTCATAGCGGTTAGCATTGTATTCGATATCGGCGTCGATGTAGTTTGTGCGGGTTTTGTCCAATTCCAAAAGCTGGATCATCCCCAGCCGATAGCGTTCTTCAGCAATGCGGATTTGCTCTGTAACTTGTTGCAGCCGTTCTGTATAGAGCTCATCCAGACGCAGCAGGTACTGCAGCTCTTTGATGATGCTGTCATACTCACGCTTGCTTTGTTCAGATTTGTCGTCAAAATTGAGCTGAGCCATTTGTTTGTTTATCTTATAGCGCAGGCCAGATTCACCATTTGTAAAGACATTCCACAGCGAATAGGAGAGATTCAGGCTCAGGTTATGCACGGTATTGTAAGTATCAAAATCAAAATCCGCTCCGCTTACCCGGCGTGAAAAGCCATAGCCGAGGGAGATTCTGGGGAATTTCTCCAAAAAGTTTTGGGTCATGAAGATCTCATTGCGCTCCAGTTCTTTCTCCAAGATCTTGAGTTCCTGCATCTTCTGAGTGCTATAAGCGGGGACCTCCTTTTCGCTATCCACTTCCAGCTCGGCCAGAGGATAGCCAGCATCCTGCATCTGTACCAGGGCAAATAGCTGCATGCGGGCATTCTCGATGGTGTTCTCCAATTGGATCAGAAGAATCTGGGAATTCATCACCGCAATCTCGTTTTGCTTTACCTCAAAAGGAACGGTCTTTCCCAAACGCAGCATCACCTGGCTTTGTTCCCAGACTCTGGTTTGGATGGCCAGGTTTTCTTCAAGTGAGCTCTTTTTTGTGGCGGCGGAAAGTATTTTGATATAGGCCTGAAAAACATTGTAGGCATAGCTGCTATAGCCCATCTGTAGCTTCAAATCCGCGCTTTTTGTATCCAGCTTGGAGCTGCGGTAATTAAAGTAAGCCGGATCGTTCAGGCTGATTGTTTTCCTAAGCTCAAAGCCGGCAGAGCTGGTAAGCCCACTTTGGGGTGAAATAGGATCCAGATCCTGAGCAATGCCAGCGTTAAGATTCGCTTCTGGCATCAGATTCCATTTCGCACTGCGGTAAGCACTGTGCCCAGAATCGTTGTTAAGCTCTTCTTTTTGAATCTGGTAGCTATGCTCAAGACCATGTTCAATCAATTGGTCAAGAGTGTACACCTGCGCTGCCAGCATTATCGGCAGCAGCATAAGGAGTATCAGATAGTGTTTCATATTCCCTCTATTCAAGTTTTTTTCTTTTCTTATTATACATTACAAGAGCGATTTCCCTGCAATATTATTGTATTCCTTAGGATTTTCACTCTTCAAGTGCAAGAAAAGCGAAGCTGGTAAATCCGGCAAGGAAAATCCTTGCCGGATTTCTGAATATATAAATAATGGCTCCAAGAGATAATACTAAAGCTAAAAAGGAGCTAAACATGCAAATCACTAATGCAATTTTAATGGTACGTCCAGCTGCATTTCGAATGAACGAACAAACTTCAGTCAATAACCTATTCCAAAAAGAATTGGATCTTGAACAAGCCCAAATAGATAAAAAGGCGCAAGCCGAATTTGATACCTTTGTTGGGGTTCTGCGCGATGCCGGAGTAGAGGTAATGGTGTATCAGGATAAAAAGGAACACGATACCCCAGATTCTATTTTTCCTAATAACTGGGTGAGTTTCCATCAAAGCGGTAGCATCGCCTTGTATCCTATGTTTGCCGAAAACAGACGCAGAGAACGCAACGAAGAAGTCTTGCAATTGGTGGAATCATCAGGCTTTAAGATCAAGAATAGGGTGGATTATACCAAAGAAGAGAACAATAATGTTTTCCTGGAAGGAACAGGCAGTCTGATCCTGGATCGGGTTCACAGAAAAGCCTATTGTTCACTATCTGTGAGAGCCGACGAAAAGCTCTTAATCAAATTCTGCGAAGATTTCAAATATACCCCCGTGATCTTTAACTCATTTCAAAGCGTAAATGACAAACGGGCAGTAATTTATCACACCAATGTAATGATGGCCTTAGGAGATACCTTTTGCGTAATCTGCCTGGATACCATCGATGACACAAGTGAGAGAAAGAATGTCATCCGTCACTTAGAAGAAGACAAAAAAGAGATCATTGAGATTAGCGAAGCGCAGATGCATCAGTTTGCCGGCAATATGTTGCAGGTAGTGGGCAAAGACAATAAAACCTTCCTGGTGATGAGTAAAGCTGCCAGAGATAGCTTGACCCCAGCCCAAGTGATAACCATAGAGAAGCATTCCAATATTCTCAGCAGCGACCTCAATACTATTGAAGTCTTAGGCGGTGGAAGTGCCAGATGTATGATGGCAGAGGTATTCTTACCAAAGCAATAGTCTAAGCCAAATAGAATCATACGAAAGAGGTCTTCAGCTGAAGACCTCTTTTAATCTCTAATCCCGAATCCTGCTCTTCCACCTATGTCGGTTTTAACACAGCTTCAACTCGAGATGACTCGAATATCCGAGTCATCTCGACTCGAAAGTTCGTTAGAATCAAGCCGGATGCTCAGGGGCAGACTGGGCAGTTTGCCTGTTTGTATTCTTTGTTTATCGGCAGGCACCAATAAAGCTCTCTGGCTACACAGCTTGCCTTTCTGCTTTATGATGTTAATTATCTGCAAACATATACCCAATAGTTCTACTATTAGTCGTAAATATAGTCTTTTTGCCGTCTGAGATTGGGAGTCCGTCCAAACCGGGGGCTATACTCCGTGTATGAGCTTTGCAAAAGGCGATTCTTTTCATCATAGGCATACGCGGTAAATTCCACAAGCTGTTCGTCCTGATCATAGAGGCTTTCTTTGAGCAGGTTGCCAGCTTCATCATATTCGTATATGCTCTTGGATAGCAAGGTATCTGTGGCTGATATCTCAACCATTTTCTCCAATAGGCTATCTTTATTGTAAGCATAGTAATAACTTTTGATGTGATCATCAGAATAATTAAAGACTCGATTCTCCATGATTTTATGCGTGGAATCCTTGATAATCTGGCTATATTGGGGCACATAGCCCACTTGATTATAGACAAATTCCCAGCCATCACCAGTCTGGGTAAATATTTTGGTCTCTATCTTCTTTAGCAGTTTACCCTTGTTGTCATATTCGAGATATATCTTTTCTTTATCTTCGGAGGTCACAAGCTCCACCTTTCTCAAGGAGAGCAGGTTCATATGATTGTAATTCAAGGTCTCTTTATACCAGGGATCCTGATCGATTTTGATGAAAGTCTTACCTTTGTAGGTCATATTGCCTTGCATGATGATCTCTTCCACTATATTTCCCTTATTATCGTAAAAGCCTGTTGTCACAGTCTCCAAGGTAAGAACATTTTGCCCATGCAGTTGTTTGATTGAGTAATCCTTTTCCTGAACCTTCCTGGTTCCGATGTAAGCTTCACCGGTTTGAGCCCAGAGGGAGCCCAAGGCACAAAGGCAGAGCACTATTAGCAGTAGCTGCTGTTTCATATATCATTCTCCTGTTTTTTAAGGATGGGCGCAAGAAAAAAACCAAGCAATACTTCAAGTAAAAAGCTGAGGTTTTTATACGCCTTGTATATCGTATATTTTGATCTTGTGTCAAACAAATGGGCTCAGAATAAAAAGTCAAGCACTTTGATTATCTACAAAAAGTGAAATTGAGCTTGACAGTAATTGCAAAGCGGATTTTTCTTACATTAAAAGAGAAATGCCATGAGGTTGATAAGATGAAACTGCTATATATTGATGTACCCTTTGAGGGTTTACAAGGTGGAGACAAAAACCGCAGCAAAGCAATTTGGAAATCCTTATCTGAAGAATTTGTAGCAGATCTGCTTTTGATCAAAGGCCCCCAATATCGTACACAAAAAGTGGAAGAGCACCATTCCTATAACAAGCTACACACTTTGGGCTGCATCAAGCCTCTGCCTCATGAATCCGCATCCATATACCGCTTTCATCCTCGTCAATTGGAAAAATTCAGAGCCATCCTCACCCAAGAGCAATATGATATTGTAGTATTCAGGTTTTTGAGCCCCTATCGCCTGGCCCAGGAGCTGGTAGAGACCCTGCCGCTGTGTAAAGTGGTAATAGATGTGGATATGCTGTTCTCTCGCATAGCAGAGCTAAGCTGGCAGCAAAATCATGATCTTAGAAACCGTTATAGCCTGATCGAAATGCTCAAGCTAAAGAGATTTGAGAAAAGGGCTTTCAGCCATGATTTTGGGTTTTATTTTACGAATCCGATTGAGCGTGATCTGGCAGTGGCAGAATATGATCTGGATATAGAAAATGCCAGAATCTATCCTAACCTCATGCCCATGGAAGAGCCCAAAAGCTATCCCAAGCCCAAACAGCCCTATGTGTTGTTTTTTGGCACCCTGAATTCAATGGCCAATCAGGATGCCGTGTGCTTCCTGGCAGACGAGATCTATCCTCAGATCTCTGCAGAGCTGCGCAAAGCGGGAGTGCAGATGCACATTGTGGGAGCAAATGCCTCGGATTACCTTCATCGATATCAGGATGACTGTTTCAAGATAATCGGCCGGGTGGATGATATGCAGGAAATCATTGCTGGGGCGGAGTTTGTAGTACTGCCCATCAGAATAGCCTCCGGCACCAGAACCAGAATACTGGAAGCGGCTCAGATGAAAAAGGCAGTTCTCACCACCAGCGTAGGCATGGAGGGATTTCCCTTTGGTTCCACAGAAATTATGATCCGGGAAAATGCTGAGGACTTGGGTGCCGCCATCTTGGAATTGCTGGAAGATAAAGAGCTACGCACTACTTTGGGCGAAAATCTATATGAGGCAGCGCGGACGGGATACTCGGCCAAAACCCTCTCAGGACATTTTATCAAAAGTCTGAAAGAGCCTGCCGAGGGAGTAAAACCCAAAAAACTCAAGCTTGCCATAGTAAGCAATAGATTCTATCCAGAAGTAGGCGGAGCCGAAACCAATATTTATTATCAAGCCAGAAAACTGGCGGAAGCAAATGAGGTTACCGTGTTTTGCCCGAAACGCATACAAATGCCTGCTTTGGAGCGGGTAGCGGGATTTCGCCTAAGGAGACTGTATGATCTTTACAACCGCAAGGGTGAATACCCAAATCTGAAGACCAAGACCCTCTGCCCCACTCTGCTCTGGTATCTGTTGATAGGCAAATATGATGTGATTCAGTGTTTTCCGGCCATTAACTACAACAACATTATCGCCTTTGTGGCCAGCCAAATTATGAATATCCCTTATATAGTGTGTTTCTTTGATTTCGTTGATTATGCAGCTTATCTGCAAAAGCAGGGCAAGATAGACCCTGATCTGCTGGAAAAGACCCCTCTGAAATGGTATCAAAAGATAATTCTGGCCAGGATGGATTATGCCTTTGCCATTGCTAACAAAGAAATTGAGTTCCTGAAAAAATATAACCTTAATGTGGAATACTCTCCAGTTCCGGTCTTGAGCTCTGAATTTGAGATAGAAGTGGGAAAACCGCCTCTGATGCGCACCTGGAACCATAATCCTTTTGTCTTCCTGTGCTTGGGAAGAGTGTCCTACATCAAAGGACAGGATATAGCCCTGGGGGCCTTCGCCAAGGTAGCGTCTCAGATGCAGGGTGCCCAATTGGTCTTCGTGGGTAGATCAGATTATGAACCAGACTTTTTGGAAAAGATGAAAGAGATCATGAACACCGCCGGAGTGTCTGAGCGGGTGCATTTTACCGATCAAGTGGAACGCAAGGAAGTAATAGCCTGGCTAAAGCACGCAGATATCCATCTCATTCCGGTGCGCTTTATGAATTCCGGAGCAGTGGTGATAGAAAGCTGGATCAGCGATACCCCTGTGCTTCAAAGCGATGTGGTAGACCCCAATCTGGTGATAGAAGCAGAAAACGGATATAACTTTGTTTCCGAAGACCTCCAATCCTGCGCCGATAAGATGCTTTTGGCCTACAAGAATCGAGAGAATCTCCCCGCCCTGGCCGCCAAAGGCAAAGAATTGGTAAAACGCAAATATACCTACGATTACCTGATCAATCTCTATCAAGAAACCTATCAAAAACTACTGGGCATCTGAGCATGAATAGTTCCCAATTTCCCGACAATCCCAAAATCCTGATGCTGAATCAGGTAAGGGGCTTTGTGGGCGGAGTGGAAAGATTGATGGTGCGCCTGGCTCAAGACCTGAGCCATCAGGGCTGGCAGGTCTATGGCCTATTTGAAAAAACTCTTTATGCAGACCCAGCTTTTGACTCGGCTTTTACGGATATCCGGGTGGCGGATGTCTCTGAGATCGAAGCACTAATAGACTATTACCAGCAGCTTGGCGTCTCGATAGTATTTATCCACAAATGCACGCAGCCAAGCTGGCTGAAACACTTTCAGGCTGCGTTCAAAACAGCCCTGCTGGTGCATGATCACGATTATTACTGCCTCAGGAGTCATAAGTATTTCCCTTATAAGAGAAAAAACTGCCAGCTCCCCTTCAACCCTGTATATTGTTCTATCTGCAGTGGTTTGCTGCAAAAGCAAGCAGGCAAGATCAAAGCGATAAACCTGGCCAGTAGATGGCATCTGCTACACTTGGCCAGGAAATGCGATATCAGCTTTGTCTTGTCTGAATATATGAGACAAAACCTGATCCAAAATGGCTGGCAGAAGGATAGCATCAGGCTCTTAGTCCCCTATCAGGAAGTGGCAGAGCATGAGATTAGCATAAACACCGGCAAGCCTGTGCTTCTGTATGTGGGACAATTGATCCGGGGAAAAGGGGTGGACTTGCTCCTGAGCGCTTTGAGCCTGCTCAAAGCAGACTTTCTCTGCCGGATTGTGGGTAGAGGAAACGATGAGGACTATCTGAAAAGCCTGAGCAAAGAATTGCAGCTCACGCAGAAAGTGGAATTTGCCGGTTGGGCTGCCGATACATCAGTAGAATACAGACAGGCCAGCATCGTGGTGGTGCCCTCGCGCTGGCAGGAGCCCTACGGACTGGTGGGCTTGGAAGCATTCGCGCATGGCAAGGCAGTAGTCGCTTTTGAGGTTGGTGGCATCTCGCAGTGGCTAAAACACACCGTCAATGGGCTTTTGGTAAGAGCCGGCAGCATTGAAAAGCTGGCTGAGGCCTTGCAAAACCTGATCGATAAACCAGAGCTGACTGCCAAACTGGGGCAGGCCGGAAGGCAGTATTTGGAAAATCAGCACAGCTATGAGCAATATCTGCAATCTTTGGTGCGACCCTTGGAAGAATTGAGGGAAGATCAAGAAATGAAAACACAGTCTTCCCTTCTGCAAAAAGGCAGCTCAAACCTAAAGACTCAAAGCGACTACATCAAGATTTTTGGCATCAAAATAATGAGTATCAGCATGGCCCATGCTCTTATCCTGATGGAAGATGCACTGAAGGCAAATCTAAAAAGTCCGCTGTTTTTCGTCAACGCAGATTGCCTCAATAAAATTTTCATTGACAGAGAGTACTATTCCATATTAAAGGAAAGTAAAGTGCTTTTCCCTGATGGGATTGGGATCAATCTCGCAGGGAGGCTCTTGAAAACCCCCGTTTTGGAAAACATTAACGGGACTGATATCTTGCCGCACTTATGTGAATTGGCCCAAACAGGGAGCTACCGGATTTTCCTTTTGGGAGCAGCACCTGGTGTGGCTGCAAAGATGAAAGATGAGCTGGTTTTACGATATCCAGATATCTGTATTTGTGGAACCCAGAACGGTTTTTTTGACTGGGAGAACGAGGCCAATGAAGTGATAGAAACTATAAATGATTCCAAGACAGACATACTGCTGGTGGCTTTTGGTGCCCCCAGACAGGAGAAATTTATTAGCCGTTACTCAGCGGAAATCAAGGCTCCACTTCAGATAGGAGTAGGTGGACTCTTTGATTTTTATTCGGGAAGAATTCCCCGAGCACCCCTATGGATGCGCAAGATCGGTGCGGAATGGATATTTCGCCTGATTCAAGAGCCCAAACGCATGTGGAAGCGCTATATCCTGGGCAATCCACTATTCTTATATAGAGTATGTCGCTATGGATCTGGCGCAATAAAGCCTTGATTTGGAGAATGAAAAGAAATGGCAGCTTTGAAAGGAAACATAAATAGTCAGCGGATAAAAGAGATCGAACGGCTGATCCAGATGGGTAAAAAAAGAAGCCCCCTGCGGATGCAGCTCAAGATTTCAATCTGGGAATGGACCGTGAGTTTTGCCAAATCCATCAAGGCTGCCATGGACTTTTCAGGTTCGCTGATCTTACTTATCTTGCTTTCACCGCTCTTTTTGGTAACTGCTATACTCATCTACATCACAGATCCTGGCCCCATATTTTACGTAGCAAATAGAGTGGGGCTGAATGGCGCTTACTTCGGCTTTATCAAATTCCGCTCTATGTATAAAGATGCGGATAAGCACAAAGATCAACTTCTAAAGCAGAATGAATCCAAAGATGGGGTTATCTTCAAGATGAAAAACGACCCGCGGATAACCAGGGTGGGCAAGTTCATCCGGCGTTTCTCTATAGACGAACTACCGCAATTGTTCAATGTGCTAAAAGGAGACATGAGCCTGGTGGGTCCCAGACCGCCACTTCCCCTGGAGGTGCTGCAATATTCACTGGAAGACAGAAAAAGACTGCATGTGAAGCCTGGCATCACCTGCCTCTGGCAAATCAAAGGGCGCAGCGAGATTCCTTTTCAGCAACAGGTGCAGCTTGACATGCAATACATCCGCAGCCAAGGCATAAAGAATGACCTGATTATCTTGCTAAAGACCATCCCGGCCGTCATCAGTGGCAAAGGAGCTTATTGATGAGACTGGCTTGGCTTTGGGCACCAGAAATAATATCTATGAGGAGACAAGATGAATATTAACTATAGACAAGAAAACCGGATCGGCATTATTGAGCTCAAAGGACGCCTGGATGCTTACAGCGCTCCGCAGCTTAGAGGCCTGTTTTCGGAAGTGGCAGATAAAGCCGTGAATTTTGTGTTTGATTTAAAGGAATGTGACTTCATAGATAGCACAGGGCTGGGCACCATCGTAGCCTGCCTCAAATCCGCCTCTCAGGGTGGAGGCGACATCTATATCGCAAACTTGCAGGAAAAGCCGCGCATGGTATTTGATATTACCAGAGCGCACCGGATATTTCACATTTTTGACGACCTGGAAACTGCACTACTCGGTTTTGATCAGGACTTGGGTGAATGAACTTCTTAAGAAAGTGAGGCTATGTGCGTTGTTTGATATATGCAAAAAGTGAAGAAAGCTCTTGGCTGACTGAGTATTTACCAGGGGTAAACCCCTATCTGCTAAAAATAGCCAACAAACCCCTTGTAGAATACTCTTTGGATTTTGCTGTGCTGATGAATATCAAAGAACTGAGAATAGTATCCGATGATTCCATCAAAGAGCTCCAGCATCATCTGGGCTTTGGCACAAAATGGGGAATCGAGATCTCTTATGCCTTCGCACGCTCTGGCGATAGCATACAAAACGTTTACCTGAAGAACTACTCCTTTGCTAAGAATGATGATCTTCTGATTTGGAATGGATTCTTCTTTCTGCAATACGATCGCAATCAGATCCAAAAAGCTATCGACTTTTCTTCAAGATTCTGCTGTGAGAAACGGCGCATACTTTATCTGCCCCAAGGTGATAAAATCAGCGAGCTCTGCCATGAAGACGTTAAGCTATCCGATGCTTGCAAGGTTCTGGAAATACCAGATGCCATCACCTACTACAATATCAGCATGGCAATCCTGAACAAATATAGTAAGGACTATGTCTTGCCGGGCTACTCCAACGACAAAGAAACTTTCCTGGGCCTGAATCTGGTCTATCCACGCAGCTCTGAATTACATGCGCCCATTATGATCGGGAATAACTGCCGCTTTCAAAAAGATACCCTGGTGGGGCCCAATAGCATCATCGGCAATAACGTAATCATCGATGATGGCAGTAGTGTAACTCATAGCATTGTATATGATAATACCTATGTGGGCAAAGATCTGGATATTGATCACAAAATAGTGTATAAGGGACATCTCATCAGTGCTGAATCCAGTGAACATATCCATTTTGCGGATCGGGTGCTCTTGTCTCAAGTAGAATTGGGTATCGTTACTTCTTTCTTTAACCGCATGGTTCAGAGAGCTTTGGCACTGCTACTCTTTCTGTTGCAAGCCCTGCCCTGGCTGCTGCTCTTTCTGCCCTACCGCCTCATTGCAGGCAAAAAGAAAGCTGAGTACTTGATGGATCATAACCTGAGTGTAGATTCCTATACCGATTCCGAGGTCTTGACAAAAAGTTGGTGGGGGCGAATGCTACTGAATATGTCTCTGGATAAATTTGATCAGCTTTACAGTGCCGCCTTTTCTGGAAAGCTATATTTGGTGGGCAATAGACTGCTGACCAATACGGTCAAACACCGTGAGATGATTATGGAATTACCGGTATATAATCCGGGTGTATTTTCCTTGGCAGAAAGCCAAAAAGACGGTAATCTGGAAGCTGAGATTTTTTATGAGCTGGAGTATATTGATAAGATATCCACCCTTCTAAACCTCCAGATTTTGTTTAGAGCCTTGTTCAGAAGACCTTTTCATGGCTTGAAATCGAAGCCTCAAAAGAAGGATGCAGGTGCCAAAGTATAGCGTTTACGGTAGTGACAGCTTTCATAACTACATCCAGAAAGTGTTGTGGGAAATCTGTGAGCGGTTTTTGGAAGTGATTCCATCACACAAGGTCAAAGCTTTGGTTTTGGGCGGAGGTTATGGCCGCTCTGAAGGTGGAGTTCTGCTCCAGGATGGCCAGGAAAAGCTCTATAACGATCTGGATTTCTTCGTATTTACAAATGCTCTGCCATTCTGGCAAAAACGCTCTGTAAACCAAAAACTGAGCACTCTGCATCAAGAGCTGAGCGAACACTATGGCATAGATATTGATTTTGCCAAGGCCAAAAACGCGAGCAGCCTGACACATGAAGATATTAGCCTGATGTACTATGACCTGAGCTGCGCTCATAAAGTAATCTATGGCAATGCCCACATCCTGAGCTACCTACCCGCTTGGAAGCCTGAAGATCTTCCTCAGGATGAGGCACTCAGGATGCTGATGAACCGCGGCATGGGACTCTTTTTTGCCCGGGAATATCTGAGTCAGGAGGATTATCACCGGAATCTGGATTTTATCTTGCGCAATATCCACAAAGCCTATCAGGGGATTTTGGATGCAATCCTGATCTTTGAGCGCAAGTATCATCACTCAAACCTTCAACGTCTGAAAGATCTGGTAGATCTCGATCTTTCGCAGTACACAGATCAACCCAGTCTAAAAGAGCTGATCAGCTCGGCTATGGCCTTCAAGCTAAAGCCAGAGCTGCACGATCCCGGCTGGGAAGCTTTGCAAGCGGAATTTGCCCAGGCTATACAGATTTATCGTGATATTTACTATGCTCTTTGGGCACGCTACTTTGGCGAAAAGAGCCTATCCTACAGCCAATATCTTCAGCGGCTTACTCAGGTATCCACTTCCCGGAAAGCTATGAGAATAAAGAATCTGGGCTACACCCTGCGCGATCTGCCTCCACAAGCTATATTAAGTAAAGCGGCATTTAGCCATCCCAGATTGCGTTTGTATATGGCTCTCCCCCACCTGCTTTTTGAAGATAAGATTGACAATATCCGGCTGCAAACTATATTGTCACTACCTGAGCATTATGATCTTGAAATGTTAAGGTATAGTTTTGTAAAGCTGTGGCAAGCTTACAATTAAAGGGGAATATTAAGATGAAGAAATTGGCCATGTATGTGTTCATAGACGCTCTGGGCTGGGAGGTTTATCAGAAATATGGTTTTATGTCTGCCTTGGCACCGAACCAACGCAAACTTAAGACCACCTTCGGATTTTCGTCCGCAGCCGACCCCTCTATCCTTACAGGAAGATATCCTGATGAGCACTTGCATTGGTCCAGCTTCATCTATGATCCTGAACATTCACCCTTTAAATGGCTAAAAAGTTTTGCCTTGCTCCCTCCTCAGATCTTTGACCGTTGGCGTGTAAGGCATGCCTTAAGCAAAGTAATCAAGGCCATGCATTCCTATACCGGCTATTTCCAGCTCTATAACGTTCCTTTCAAATACCTGCCTTACTTTGACTATCTGGAGAAGAAAGACTATTTTGTGCCGGGTGGCATCCTGGCTACAGACACCATTTTCGATTGGTGCGTGCAGCATGATATTCCCTATTACTGCTCAAACTGGCGCCACAGCGAAGAGCAAATTCTGCTGGAGAACAAGAAAGTAATCAGCGAGGCTAAGGTAGAGCTTACCTATGTCTATCTGCCGCATCTGGATGCTGTAATGCATGAACACGGCCCCTTCTCCCAGGCTACTCAAGACAAATTGAACTCCCTGGAACTGCAGATCACACAGCTCTACCACTTTGCCGCTAAAGTGTACGACGAAGTAAGCTTGTATATCATCTCAGATCACGGCATGGCACCTGTGCAGGGAAGCTATGATTTGAAGAAAGATATCGAGGCTCTGGGCTACCAATATGGCCAAGACTATATAGCGTTTTACGATTCCACCATGGCCAGGTTCTGGTGGAAAAACGACTCTGCAAAGCGTGATATCATGGCCTTACTTGCCGGCTTGAGCTGTGGAAAGATCATCTCTGACGATGAGCTCAAAGCTATGCAGGTCTATTTTGAGCATGGCCGCTTTGGCGAGACCTATTTTCTTTTAAATGAAGGCATTTTGCTGTGTCCCAGTTTTATGGGACTGAAGGTAATCTCCGGGATGCACGGTTACGAACCTGATGCTCCCCATTCATATTCGATAATGCTTTCAAACAAAGAGATCCCTCAAGAGATCCAGTCCATCACAGATATCAGGAAAACAATGGAGAAAGAACTTGTTAAGTGATAATCTACATTCGGATGAACATCCCGCTGCAGAATTCCCAGCTTTTGTCTTTGACCGGGGAATGTTGGCAAAGGTTTACCTCAGCAAACTTAAGCGACTTTTAATCGTTACCTTTATCGCGGTGGTCATCGCAGGAATCCTGGTTCAGATTAGATTGCGCCCCAGTTGGAAAGCGAATTGCTATGTGATCCGGGCACCCAAGAATATGTCCACTCCGGCGGATATGCCCTATTTGTATCAGACCTTTGATATCAATACCATTTTGGAGACCGTGCGCACCCGGGATGTACTTTCCCAGGTGATCAGCAAACTGGATTTAAAGATCAAACCAGATGAGCTCTACCGCAAAATCGATGTACAAAGGGGGAATCGCTCCAATGTCTTGCGCTTTTCGGTGAGCTGGAAGAATCCAGAACTGGCTGCGGATATTGCCAATGCTGCGGCGGAGTCCTTTATTCTTCATAATGTTAAGCTACTGAATTCGGCCACCCTCAAGCTCTATAACTATTATCTGGAGCAACAGGCCTTACGGCTCAGGAATATAGAAGCCCTTGAACAGCAGTATGAGCAACATCGTGCCCAATATGGCGTAATCTCTATCCCTCAGGAAACTCAGTCCAAATTTGATCAGCTCAAAGAAGTGGAATTGAAGATGATCGAAAACGCCCTTAATGTCAAGGATTTGGACAGTAAGATAGCTGAGATGCAGGTGAAAATCGATGAACTGCCTGATGAGGTGGTGCGTACCCGAACCTTTACCCAGACTGATGCTAAAAAGATGCTGCAATTGGAAAACGAATTGGAATTGCTGCGCTCCCGTTACACAGATGCAAACCCCAAAGTAAGAAAGGTACTTTCTGAGATTGAAGAGCTGAAAACGATCATGGTCGAAACAGATAGAGACCTTCCCGAAGCCACAACTTGGGGCCCAAGTGACTTGACCCAATATTACAATGTAGATAAATCCAGATTTGAAGCAGAGCGCAAAGGCGCACTACAAAAAGATATCGAATTTCAATTGGAAGTCCAAAAGCTTCGAGCAGCCTTGGAAAGCCTCATCCTGGTCCAGCGTGATTTCTTTGAGATAGAACGACAATTGAGCTTGAATCAGGACATTTTGCGCTTGGTGGAAAGCCGGCTGGCCGAATCCAAGATGGCGATGCAATCAAACATCAGTGATTATGAGATTTTGGAAGAGGCCAAAGTGCCCGAGCATCCTGAAGGAGCCCGTAGAAAGCTGATCTTATTTGCCATAGGCTTGATAATCTTTTCCGCTGGTAGCATCTTTGTGCTGGCAAAGGAATTGCTGGATACCCATACCAAGTCACCCAAAGATTTCGCTGAATTTATCCGCATCCCGCTGCTGGGGATTCTGCCCGATGAAACTCAGGTGGAAGAGAATGTGTTTTCCCGCAATCTACAGGTCCTGGTAGATAAGATAGTGCGCTTGACAGACCAAAGCTCGCATCCGGTGATCTGCGTAGGCAGCGACATCCCTGAGACAGGGAAGTCCTTTCTGATGAAGGACTGTATAGCTATGTTTAATCAACAGAACAAAAAGGTGCTTTACATAGAAACCATCAAGGAAACCAGATCTGAGACCGAGGACTATATCCTGGACCCCTGGCAAGATGACGGAGACCAAAGTAATGCCATAGACACCAGTAATGCCTTGCTTCACAATGCCTATTTTCTGGCTGATGACAGCATCTTTAGCAAAGTGCTCAGTGAATCCCATATCAGGAAGCTATTAGACCGGCTGCCGGAATATGACTATATCTTTTGGGAGCTTTTGGAGCATGAATACAATGTATCTGTATTTTCTTCTATCGCAGCAAGCTCAGACCTTTTGATCCTGGTCGCCAGATTCAAAAGCAGCAGCAGAAGCAGCCTCAAGCGTTTGACAGACTATCTCAAACAACGTGATTTCACAAAAATCCATGGAGTTTTAAACTATGTACACAAGGACTTCTTCCGTGAATACTATTAAGATTCTCGGCAAGCTCAGGTTTCTCACAGTACTCGCCTTGGGAATAATGCTTGCTGCTTGTTCTACAAACAGCAATTACATTGAAGAGAATCTGCAGGCCATGCCCGAATACCTTGAAGAGACCCATCTGGCCACTCAAACCACCCAGGAAACCATCGAAGAGCTGGTTCGTCTGAACGATATAGCACTTCCCACCTATCGCTTGGGACCTGGTGATAAGATGAAGATCTATGTTTATGATGAACCGGAATTGGATTCTGACGCGATCATCGTGAAACAAGATGGGACTTTATCTTACCGCATAGTCGGCGAAGTGCAAGTGGGTGGGCTCACCATACCTGAAGCCACAGCACTGATAGAGGATAAGCTGAAAGGATATCTGAACTATCCCCAGGTATCTATCCTGCCCTTTGAAGCACGTAGTGCCACCATCACCATCTTGGGCAAGGTGACATACCCCGGGATTATAGAAATCCAAGGCAGAATGAGGATTCTGGACGCTCTGGCAGATGCTGGTGGACTGGCTTTGGGGTATTTTCAAAACAACTCCGTAGAACTCGCTGATCTGGAACGCACTTTCATCATCCGAGACGGGCGTATCTTACCCATAGACTTCGTAGAGCTGATCCAAAATGGCAATATGCTGTACAATATTCCGCTTTTGGATAGAGACTATATCTACATCCCTTCCGCCATCAATCGTGAGGTTTACGTCCTCGGCGAAGTAAATCAGGAAGGCCACTACTTCTTCCAGGAAAATATGACTCTGTTGCAAAGCATCTCCTTTGCTCAAGGCTTCAAGGACACCGCTCAATATACTATATACGTGATTCGCGGGAACCTCTCTCATCCGCGCATCTTCAAGATCGATACCAAAGACATCTTAAAGGCCCAAGTGCGAGATTTCCGCCTCAAGCCCAATGACATCGTTTTTGTACCCAAACACCCCATAGCCAAATGGAATCAGGTAGTAAATTATGCCCTGCCCAGCTTGCAAGCCATCCAGGGCGGTTATCTGCTCAGAGAAATGTACAAAGACATCCGCGGAAAGGATTAATGATGTATCCTGCCTGCACAAGATCAGCCTGAGAGCTTAATCTCTTTCAATGACTGAGGCTATACCTCATCTAAAATACATCATTTTCTTTATCACCCTGTTTATCGGGGTGCCAGTAGCTTATTTTCTGTCGCTAAGATTCCCCATAGTCGAGCGCCTTATCTTCTTTTTGCTGATGTTTTTCACCGTGCGCATGGAAGATATCAATTTCGTCTCCCGTGAGGCCCTACGGCTCAGCTCCCGCGGTTTTGAGATCGGCCTGGTGGATATCTGCACTCTGATTCTTCTGCTATTTATCATCAAGCGCAAAGAAGATTATCATATCCACAAACCTCCCGGCTCCTGGCTATACTTTGCCTATTTCGGTTTTAGTGCCTTATCCATAGTTAATTCTGCAGTGCCTCTCTTTTCGTTTTTTGAGCTCTGGAAGATGACGAGGATGTATATCTTCTTCTATGTAGTGTATAATTACGTGAATAGCTTTGAGCAATTCAATGACTTCCTTTATGGTGTAGCCGCCGTAACCATCTATATCTTTTTAGATGTCCTTTGGCAAAAGTACTTTTTGGGCATGTTTCAAACCACAGGCCCCTTTCCCCACCAGAATTCTTTGGTAATGTACAGCATCATCTTTGGTAGCCTGATCTTCGCTTTCTTGCTGCACAAAAAAGACATCAAATTCTTCAAGTTTTCCTTTTGGCTGCTGCTTTTTGCGATGAGCACTATCTCGGTGATTTCCACCTTGTCCAGGGCTGGACTGGTGCTGTTTGCCCTGGCGGTTTTGACTGTTTTGGCCTTTTCTTTCGGAGCTGGAATCAGTCAAAAAAAGATCGTGATCACGGTGCTTCTATTCTTTCTATCCATAGCCATCATTACCAAAGCCTGGAATTCCATCACAGAGAGATTTGAGACCGCTTCTATCGAATCCGCCAATGTCCGTAAGGACCTTGCTAAAGCAGCAGTATTGATGGCCAATAAAAAGGTTTTGGGAGTGGGGCTAAACAATTTTGGGGTCAAGATCAATCCACCCTACACCTACGGCAGCCACATTCCCATGCACGATCCAGATGATGAAACGGAGCAAAACGGCTTGGTGGAGACCATTTACCTGATGATCGCCGCAGAAAGTGGCTGGCACACCCTGGTCATCTTTGTAGCCTTTATCTTCTATTTCTTCTTCTTGAATATCCAGAACTATTTCCGCTATCGCAATACGGCATATCAGTATTTTGCCATTGGATTGATAGGCGGGCTCTTGGCAATATATCTGGAATCCACTCTGGAATGGGTTCTCAAACAGACAAATAACTTCTATCAATTGATGTTGGTTTTCGCCATGATCGGCGTAATGAGTAAACTGGAAAAGAGATACCGCAAGCACTTTGTAAAATTACCCAGAAATCTTAGCAGTGCCCAAAGATATGCCAGAGAGCGAGCTAATTATGTTAGATAAAAAGAATAAAAAGACCATAGGTGGGGAAGGCATCAAGCAAACCCTGTCTCATGCACAACGTAAAGAACTCATTGGCCTGATGAAGCGGATGCTGCCCCCGGTTCCTTCCCTGGGCATCATTGATATACGCTTTTCTTTTTGGTTTTTCCGCCGCTGGTACATAATTTTTATCTTCGGCAAAGACAATAGAAATCAGTTCAGATCTCTGGACAAAGGAGATATGGATGCCGGACTTGCCACGGTAGCCAAGGTATTCACCTACATTATCATGGCTTTGGTGCTCCTGATCCTTTTCTTGTTCCTCTTGTATTTGCTAAAATCCTACATCGGTATAAATATATTTCCAAACGCGCATCTAATCGATTTTATCCGTATGAAGAAGCCATGAAGATACTCTGTATCTCAAATCTATACCCCCCCTATTTCGAAGGCGGATACGAAATCTCGGTAAAGGAAACCATGGATTTCCTTTCTGAACAAGGGCATGAGGTGTATGTCCTTTGCGGCTACAAAGGGGTCGAAACCTCCACTATCCCAAACCTTGCCATAGAGCGAGATGCCCCACTGAGAATCCTGCGCTATATTAATTATCACGAGGCTTCGATCCGAAACAAGCATGAAGTGGAAAAGTTCAATTACCTTATTACTTGCCAGGTGCTGGATCTGGTAAAACCCGAGATCGTGTACTTTGGCAATATGAAAGCCATCTCCATCGCCCCTATTATCGCAGTGCAAAAATCCGGACACAAAAGGATCTTCGACATTGGCGATATCTGGCTAAAGAACTATAGTGCCAAAGACCTCAGAAGCAGATTCTACCGCTTTGTGAAGGGGCTACTACCTTTTACTATTTCAGGAAAGATCCATCTTGATCCGGTAATCGTGATCTCAGATTGGCTGAGCAAAGAAGTAGCTATGCGCTATCATAGCAAACAGATTCATCTGGTGCCTCGTGGGATAGCCCTGCCGCCAGAGAATGTCAGAGCTATATCGGAGCCCCTTACTTTTGTCTTTGCAGGCAGGATCGAGCCTCTCAAGGGGCTGGACCTGGTGATCCAAGCCGCTGGCCGTGTGGTGGCAGAGCATCAGGATTTCAAGGTGGATATATACGGTGAGGCAGATCCAGATTACCTGTCCAGATGCCACCTGCAGATCCAAAAGCTGCATCTGGAAAATCACTTCTGTTTCAAAGGCAAAAGCACAGACCTGATGAATATCCTGCCCCGCTATGATGTATTGCTGATGCCCACTATGGCCCAGGAAGCCTTGGGCCGGGTGATCATCGAAGCCATGGCCTGTTCCCTGATCGTGATTGCCACCGATGCGTATGGCCCCAAAGAGATCATTACTCACGCTCAGAATGGCTTTCTTTTCAAAAGAGGCTCCAGCGCAGATTTGGCAGCCTCCATTTTGCAGATTTACCGCCTCGATATTTCAGCTTTAGAGAAAGTCCGCCAGGCTGCCAGAGCTGAAGTAGAGCAAAAATATGAGATAAACCTTGTCAAAAAACAAATCCAAAATATCTTGGAGAATATTGTAAATGAAACCTAATGAACTGATAGTGAGGATATCATGCAACACATAAGACTATACTTTTCTTTCATGATTGTCGCTTTAATAGCCCTGGGAAGCTTTGGCTGTGCCAAAAATAAGCAGAAAATCATCCGCGAAGAAAGCGGGATGTTTTCCCAGCACATCAAAATCCGCTCTCTGCCCACCAAAGCTGATATATATATCAACGATGTCAAGATCGGCACCACCCCTCTGAAATACAAGGTTCGCCACGAAGACGCCCGCTTGATCAATATCAAGGCTGTTCCGCTGTACCCAAATCAATATACTCAAAACATCTTCGTCATGGTGCCCCCCATTCCCAAGACCATGACTATTTATATGAATCACTTCCCGCCGGATTATGAGCGCAACAAAGCCGCCGAATTCAGTCCCCCCAAAAAGCCTGACCCGCAAGTGATCGTCCAGACTGAGATCGATACCGTTTACATAGAAAAACAGATTACCCAGACCCGGCTTTTGAATCTCCCCGCCATCTACTTTGATACCGATCAATCTGATCTCAAGTCCAGCGAGATTCCCAAGCTGCAAGCCCTGGCCGAGACCTTGAAGGAAAACGATAGCTTCTATCTGGATATCTATGGTTTTGCCGATGAGCGCGCCTCTGAAAGTCACAATATAAAACTAACCTTGAACCGCGCAACCGCCGTAAAAAACTATTTGATCGAGCTTGGGGTAAATGAAAAGCGTCTCACCGCCTATGGACACGGTAAAGTATCCCAAGTCAGCAGCGATGGCTTGCAAATGGAATTATCTGAAAGCCGCAAGGTGCTTTTCCTGATCAAGCATATTCCCTGATTTTACAGTAAAACCAGTGCTGGAAAATGTAAAGTCACCACAAACAGGCCTGCGCAAGCGGATCCTGGTAAACACTTTGTCAAATTACGGCAAGATGTTTATCAGCATCTTTGTCACCATATTCCTTACCAGGATTCTGTTTTTGGGGCTTTCACGGGAAGAATATGGCTTCTGGGCTCTGCTCTGGTCCATCTTTGGCTATTCTCTGCTTTTGGATTTTGGCTTTGGCACCGCCGTGCAAAAGCATACCAGCGAGTGCAGCGTGAGCCAGGATTGGCAAAGATACAACCGCGTTGTAAGCACGATCTTCTTTACCTATGCCAGCTTTGCCGTTTTGATCGCCGCTTTTGCGGTGATTTTAAGCTTCAATCTAAAGCAGATCTTTGGCTTTGATGCGGCCAATACTGCCTATTTCCAAAAGGTGATGATTCTCTTCGGAATCGGCTCTGCCATCTGTTTCCCCTTTGGATTTTTTACCGAAATCCTGCGGGGATTACAAAGAATGCACATCCGCAACGTCATCCAAACCTCCTTCTTGCTGCTGAATTTTGGCGGAATGGCACTGATGATATATCTGAAGCTCAATCTCACCGGTATGGTCTTTATCGCCCTGGGCACCAATCTGCTTTCCAGCCTCACCATGATGTATGTGGCGCATCGTCTCATTCCAGAGTTCAGGCTCAGTATCCGCCTTTATGATCGCTCTTTACTGAAGTCGGTGATGAGTTTTTCACTTTTTGCCTACCTCATCACCTTTACCAATCTCATCATTATGAAGACAGACCAATTGGTGATATCCATCTTCGGTTCCCTGGCACTGGTGGCGATATATCAGATCTCCATCCGGCTGGCAGAGGTCTTTCAGCGCTTCGCCTCCCAATTTTTGGACAATCTCGGGCCTATCTCCGCCACGCTTTTTGCTGCGGGCAACAAACCCAAGATGACCGAGCTGATGTTGCAAAGCAATCGCCTGATGGGCATCATCTCTTCCATGCTGGTGATTCCGCTCATCGTATATGCCAAACCTCTGATCAGGGCCTGGCTGGATCTGGATCATCCCGCGGGAATCATCTGCGCCATTATCCTGCT
>Ga0265295_1000917_pt1 | contig 55648 bp, 55 predicted proteins | sample Munlansysbiofilm_FD_192503 | JGI IMG/M metagenome (GOLD analysis project Ga0265295, IMG submission 192503) | Leachate microbial communities from a municipal landfill in Southern Ontario, Canada - Methane capture system biofilm | ecosystem: Engineered > Solid waste > Landfill > Unclassified ... | reverse complement strand
CGAATACGTACAGGTCGGCCGTAGGCAGGCCCTTGGGGCTCGATTCCCTTAAATGGTGAATGTTGACCTTGCTGCCCTCGCCCTCCATGAGCCTCTTGAACTCCTCTGCGACCCTGGCGCCGTTCCCGTATTTCGAATCGTGATACAGTTCGATGTCCGTTCCTATACCTCCAAAAAACATATCGCGATGGTTTCGTATTAATAGTCGTTTAATGACCTCGGCAGACGAAACGATGTGGAGCGACCGCGTCGGTTCCCGACGGCGGCAGTGATGGAATCGTCCCGCACAATAAGAATAACATTATTTCAGGAGGGCGTCCGTTCGCGCATGAGGCACCGCCCGAATACGGAAGATGCGCTAAGAAGAAGGCGAGAAGTGCTCCCGTCAGGATTACTACATTGTATGTCTAGCAGTTTTAAAAAATTCAATAGCGAAACTATTGACATTAAAAAAATCACTCTGGATAGTGAGATTAGTGCTCCCGTCGGGATTTGAACCCGAGTCGAAGCCTCGAGAGGGCTTCATGATTGGCCGCTACACTACAGGAGCTATTAGTGCCTTGATTACTAAGTCATTAATATAATTTGTGAGAGCAGGGAGCCTTCAGGGTGCCTGAAAAGGGCGCCTTTATCACGGACGCAGCGGCGGCAGGCGCTTGTGCTCCATGGATGCCACGAGGCTGCGGATCTCCCTCACCTTCTCCGGGGATATGTCCAGGTCCTCGGCGATCTCGTCGTCGTCGAAATCCAAGTCCATATCGTAAAGTATGGCGTCGAGATAGTCGTAGGAGATGCCCATCTCTGATTCGTCGGTCTGTCCCTCCCAGAATCCGGCCGACGGGGGCCTGTCGATTATCTCCTGAGGTATACCTATCATCGCCGCGATTTGCTTCACCTCGGTCTTGTATGTGCTGGCAAGCGGGGTCATATCGCATGCCCCGTCTCCGAACTTTGTGAAATAGCCCGTCATCAGCTCGCTCTGGTTGGATGTCCCTGCGACAAGATAGTTACGCTTCTTGGCAAGGTTGTAAAGCACTATCATCCGGCATCTTGCGGATATGTTACCCCGCTCGAGCGGCGCTTGGACATCCGAAAGGAGGACGGACGTCAACGCGTCCACCGCGGGCTGTACGTCCACGATCTTGAATTCGGTGCCCCAAGCCTGGCTCAGTTCCTTGGTGATCTTGTAGTCCGCCGCAGGGGTGACGCGGTAGGGCATGAAAACGTTCAAGATCCTTGCCGGGTCGATGGTCTCTGCGGCCAGCTTGGTCACTACTGCCGAATCTATACCTCCGCTGAGACCTATGACGATGCCCGAACATCCGGTCTTATCGACACTGTCCCTGATGAAGCTTCTCAGATTCTGCACGTCATCGCTTGTTACCTTGGGGATCCTTCCCACCATGGGTTGCGAATATACGAGCGGAGATAAAGAACTGTTCCATCATCTGCCCTGGAAAAGCCTATCGCTCCCGTATTTGGGGTCGCAGGTCACATGTATGCCCAGCTTCCTCATCAGATCTTCGTCGTCGTCCGGAAGGATGACGGAAGAATGTGCCTCGCACCCCCTGAGGTCAGGAAGACGCTCCAGCACCGCCGTGGCGACCGGGTTAGTCGTCGCGCACACCGAAAGTGCGATTAGCATCTCAGACGCGTGAAGGCTGGCGCCCCTGTCCCCCAGGTACTTGGTCTTGAGGCCCTGGACCGGCTCTATCACGGACGGCGATATCAGATGCATCGAGTCGTTGATGCCTGCCAGGTTCTTGAGCGCGTTCAGCATCATCGCCGAAGTGGCGGCGAGGAGCGTGGAGGTCTTTCCGGTGATGATCGTGCCGTCGGGCAACGTGATGGCGGCCACCGGCATCTCCTGCACCCTGGGATGGGAGTGGACTGCGGAGGCCACCCTGCGGTCCTCCGATCCGACTCCGGCCTGCTTCATCAGAAGCTCGATCTTCCTGACGCTGTTGTCGGATGCCGCGCCGCGCTTGCGGTCGCACAGCGTCCAGTAGTAGCGGCGGACTATCTCGTCTTTTGCGGACTGCGTGACGTTCCCATCGTCGGTGATGCAGTAGCCGGCCATGTTGACCCCCATATCCGTAGGCGACCTGTACGGCGATCCGCCGTATATGCCTTCGAAAATGGACTTCAGGACGGGGAATATCTCTATGTCGCGGTTGTAGTTCACCGCCGTCTTACCGTAGGCATCGAGATGGAAAGGATCTATCATGTTAACATCGTCCAGGTCTGCCGTGGCGGCCTCGTATGCCAGGTTCACGGGGTGCTTCAGGGGGAGATTCCATACGGGGAACGTCTCGAACTTGGCGTAGCCCGAGCAGACCCTTCTCCTGCTGTCGTGGTATAGTTGCGAAAGGCAGACTGCCATCTTACCGCTCCCGGGGCCGGGCGCAGTGACGACCACCAGAGACCTGGTGGTCTCCACATAGTCGTTCTTCCCATAGCCGTCGTCGCTTACGACGAGGTCGATATCCGAGGGGTAGCCTTCGATCATGTAGTGCCTGTAGACCCGTATGTTCAGGGACCTGAGCCTTTCGCAGAAGGCGTCCGCAGACTTCTGGCCGCTGTAGTGCGTAACGACCACGCAGCCCACATAAAGGCCGCGGTCCCGGAACGAGTCGATGAGCCGCAGGACCTCCAGGTCGTACGTTATGCCTATGTCGCTCCTCAGCTTGTTCTTCTCTATGTCGTAGGCGCTTATTGCGATGACTATCTCGGCAACGTCCCTGATCCCGGCAAGCATGTTGACCTTGCTGTCAGGAAGGAAGCCGGGAAGGACGCGAGAAGCATGGAAGTCGTCGAACAGCTTTCCGCCGAACTCCAAATACAATTTCCCGCCGAACTTGGAGAGCCGCTCCTTGATCTGCGCGGACTGAAGTTCCAGATATTTCTGGTTGTCAAAACCTATCTTTACGGACTTGGGTATTGCTGTTCCCCGGTTATCCTGCATATCTCATGAACCCTTACATCACTATTAAACGTATCGGATATCGGTTTTTTATGGTAAAACAAGCGTTCATTTACCGTGGACCTCGCCCTCAAAGTGTGCCAATGCCGCGCCTTCCCTGGGAATCCGGAGAAGAATTCCATGCGCATATCCGAGGAATTGCATTCGGAGGGCCCGGACGTCATAGTTTTTCCGGAAATGTTCCTGACGGGTTACGGCACTGATTGTTCCGATCTCGAGAAGGAGACGGAACGTGCTGTCGAAAGAATAGAGAAGATGTGCCAGGAATTTGGAAAAGCAGCAGTTTTCGGAGGCCCTAGCTATGATGGCAAAAATATGTATAATTCTCTTTATTTCATTACCCCCGGGAAAAGATTTGTTTATAACAAAATACACCTGGCACATTTCGGGGTATATTCGGAAGAAGGTTTTAAGGCAGGCGACCGGGCGGCGGTGGCAGAATATCGGGGAGTGAAGTTCGGACTCTGCATCTGTTACGACATATTCTTCCCGGAGGTGCTCAGGTCGTGTTCGCTTGCAGGATCGGGAGTGAACATATGCATATCCGCCTCGGCCAGGCAGTCGAAACCCTTTCTCGAGAGAGTACTTCCGGCGAGAGCGCTGGAGAATGTTTCATACACTGTTTTCGCCAACAACTGCGGAGATATGGCGGGCGCCGTGATGTTCGGTGGCTCCAGGATACTCGATCCTTTCGGAGAGGAGATATCTTCCGCCGGCGAGGGAGAGTGCTTCTGTGAAGCCATGTTCAGCGACGTGGCTCTTTCCGGGTTCAGGAATATAAGGCGCCACCTACAGGATTCGCGCAGGGATGTCGACTGGAATGACATCTGATTCCTTAGAAAGATATTAATGCGAGGACAAAATGTTGTGTCGATAGCCGAGATGGCCCAGCCCGGTAAGGCGCGAGCCTGGAAAGCTCGTGGCGATTTCGCCTCGGGAGTTCGAATCTCCCTCTCGGCGCCATTTTTCCCTTGATTTTCATTGAGGTGCACAATGTGCATCCGACGATGATGCTGGCTCTTTGTTTTCGGTACCGTCGATGGAGACGATCTTCCCCTCTCCCTCCCACCTCATTAGGTCCGCCAACGTTATGTTATCGACGACCGACGATATCGCATCGCTTATCTTGGTCCAGAGCCTGACTGTGGTGCAGGTCTCGAATCTGTCGCAGAAACCTTCGCCGTCCTTGACGCATTGCACAACGGACAGGTCCCCCTCCATTACTCTGAGTATGGAACCGACGGTATATTCTTCAGGGGGCCTTGCGAGGGAATAACCTCCTTGCGGGCCCCTTGTGCTCCTGACCAGCCCCGAGCGGTTGAGCTCGGATATGATCTGTTCCAGATACTTTGGGGAGATATCCTGCCTGTCGGCAATGTCTTTGATCTTGACCGTCTCGCCCCTGCCGTATCTGGCTATATCCAGCATCAGCCTCATGGCGTAACGCCCTTTCGTTGAAATCTGCATGTTCATGACCGCTCAGGCATCCTTATTATTCCTATTGAGATTGGTTGAAAAGGATAAAGAAGTTTCCCGAGAGACGTGCCGGGGCGGGAGGTCATATACGGTCCAGTGCCTGGGACAGGTCAGCGATGATGTCGTCGATATGTTCCGTACCGATCGAAAGACGGACCGTGTTGGGATGGATCTCCTGTTCCTCAAGCTCGTCTTCGCTTAGCTGCGAATGCGTGGTGCTGGCAGGATGTATCACCAGGGATTTCACGTCGGCTACGTTGGCCAGCAGGGAGAACAGAGAAAGGCCGTCGACGAACCTCCTGGCCTCCTCCTTCCCTCCCTTGATGTCGAAGGTGAATATAGATGCTCCGCCTTCAGGGAAATATCTGTCGTAAAGCGCCCTGTCCGGGTGGTCCGCCAGAGATGGATGGTTCACCTTCTCCACCTTGGCATGTCCGTTGAGGAATTCTACGACCTTCTTCGTGTTCTCCACGTGGCGCTCGACCCTCAGCGACAGGGTCTCGAGGCCCTGTAAAAGAGCGAAAGCGGTGAACGGAGATATTGTGGCGCCCGTGTCACGAAGCAGGGTCGCCCTGATCTTCGTCACGAACGCCGCAGGTCCCAGCGCTTCAGAGAAGCTTATGCCGTGATAACTGGGGTCCGGTCCCGAGATGGACTGAAATTTTCCGCTTTCCTTCCAGTCGAACCTTCCGGCCTCGATTATAACGCCGCCAAGGACCGTGCCGTGGCCGCCGATGAACTTGGTGGCGCTTTCGACGACGATGTCTGCTCCGTGCTCCAGGGGCCTGAAGAGGTAGGGGGTTGCGAACGTATTGTCCACCACCAGCGGTATCTTGTGCCTATGGGCGACCTCGGAGAGCCTCTCGATGTCCGGGATTGACGCGTTAGGATTTCCTATCGTCTCGGTCAGGATCGCCTTGGTGTTCTCGTCTATCGCCCGTTCGAAGCCCTCCACATCGTTGTAATCGACGAACGTCGTTTTGATGCCGTATCTCCCTAGCGTATGTTCCAGAAGGTTGTAGGTCCCTCCGTATATCTGCTTTGACGATACGATGTTGTCGCCGTTCCCTGCGAGAGCCAGTACTGTGTATGTTATGGCCGCCGCACCTGTGGCCAATGCCAAAGCGGCCGACCCTCCCTCGAGGGCCGCGATCCTGCTCTCAAACACGGATTGCGTAGGATTCGTGAGCCTCCCATATATGTTGCCAGGATCTGAGAGGTTGAACCTTGCTTCCGCGTGGGCGGTGTCCCTGAAAACGTACGATGTCGTGAGATATATCGGGACTGCACGTGAATCCGTCGTCGGATCCGGCTGTTCCTGGCCCACATGGAGCTGCAGTGTTTCAAATTTGTATCCGCTTTTATTACCAGGTCCTTCTGGCACATTGTTATTTTTTATCATTTCATCCCTCCTCGTTTCATATTTTTTATTTCTGATCGCACTGATTATCCGAACATCGGCGTCGACAGGTATCTGTCCCCGCTGTCTGCAGAGATCACTACCACGTTCTTTCCTTCGGACTCGCTCCTGGAGGCCACCTTGATTGCCGCCCATACCGCCGCGCCGGTTGAGATCCCCACAAGGGCCCCTTCGGTCTTGGCGATCTCCCTTCCTGTCGCGAATGCGTCCTCGTCGGTCACGGCCACGATCTCGTCGTAAATCCCGGTGTTCAGAACGTCCGGGACGAACCCCGCGCCTATGCCCTGTATCTTGTGAGGGCCGGCACGGCCCTCGGAAAGGACCGGAGAATTTGCTGGCTCTACCGCTACGATCTTCAGGTCCGGATTCTTGGAGCGCAGATATTCCCCTGCCCCCGTTATCGTGCCGCCGGTTCCTACACCTGCCACCAGCACGTCGATGTTGCCGTCCGTGTCCTCCCATATCTCGGGACCGGTGGTCCTGCGGTGTATCTCCGGGTTGACGATGTTGACGAACTGCCCCGGGATCACGCTTCCATCTGTCTCCTTGACAAGCTCGTCCGCCCTGGCTATAGCGCCTTTCATGCCTTTGCTGCCCTCTGTGAGCACAAGTTCGGCACCGTAGGCCTTGAGGATGTTCCGCCTTTCGACCGACATCGTCTCGGGCATGGTCAGAATGACCCTGTATCCCCTGGCGGCCCCGACCATCGCAAGGCCTATTCCCGTGTTGCCGGAGGTCGGCTCTATGATGACGGACCCTTCCTTCAGGACGCCTCTCCTCTCTGCCTCCTCGACCATGGCCAGAGATATCCTGTCCTTCACGGATCCGGATGGATTGAACATCTCCATCTTCACTATGAGCCTGCCTTTGGTCCCGTGTAGCTTCTCTATCCTGCTGAATCTTACCAGCGGGGTCCTTCCCACCAGTTCTCCCATGTTTTTGTAGATTTTACTCATTATTTTGTCCTTCTTCGATCTATTGCATTCAATATCTTTATACGAAATTTTGAAATCTGGCTCTTTTCAGTGGTCTTCGTGGTCGCCTATGTCCGACTTTGGCTTTTTGAGCCCTTCTATCACGACGCCGTTCTTCTCCGCGTAATCCCACAGGGCCGCGTGGATCGCCTGCTCGGCAAGAAGCGAACAGTGCAGTTTGACCTGCGGCAGCCCGCCCAATGCCTTGGTCACGGCCTTGTTGGTTATCTGGAGCGCCTCCTCTATGGTCTTGCCCTTCACCATCTCTGTCGCCATGCTGCTGCTGGCGACCGCCGCCCCGCACCCGAAGGTCTTGAACTTCACGTCGCGGATGACGTGGTCTTCGTCTATGTCGAGGAATATCCTCATTATGTCCCCGCACTTGGCGTTGCCTACGGTCCCCACTCCGCTGGCACCCTCGATCTCGCCCACGTTCCTAGGGTTTGTGAAGTGGTCCATGACCTCGGCGCTGTATACTCCGTCGTACATCCTTTCATACCTCCGTTTTGTTCGTCCCGATCTTCAGATGGTCCGCATACAATGGGGACATCTCTCTGAGCCTCCCTACAGCTTCCTTGACGGCGTCCACAGCTTCGTCGACCTCTCCCCTTGTCGTCTTGTACGACAGTGTGAACCTTATCGAGCCGTGGGCCGTTTCATGCTTCAGCCCTATGGCCAGAAGAACATGCGATGGGTCCAATGACCCAGATGCGCATGCGGAACCGGTGGACACGAATACGCCCTTATGGTTCAGAAGCATCAGCGCGCTCTCTCCCTCGATGAAGCTGAAAGCTATGTTCACGTTCCCGGAGAGCCTCCGGGTGCTGTGTCCGTTCAGCTTTGTGAAGGGCACTTCCTCGAGGATGCGGCATATCATGTGGTCCCTGAGCTCGGTCTCCTTGGCGATGCGTTCGTCCATGTCCCTCTTTGCGATCTCGGCGGCCTTCCCCATGCCGACTATTCCCGGGACATTCTCCGTTCCTGCCCGGGTCCCTCTTTCCTGGGCGCCTCCGTGCATCAGAGGCTCCAACTTCACGCCTTCCCTCACGTACAGCGCCCCGGCCCCTTTTGGACCGTACAGCTTATGTGCGCTGGCACTTAGCAGGTCTATGTTCTCCCTCTTCACATCTATATGCACATGGCCGAAGGCCTGCACCGCATCCGTGTGGAACAGGATGCCGTGCTCCCTTGCTATCTTGCCTATCTCGGATATCGGTTCTATTGTCCCTATCTCGTTGTTCGCATACATTACCGATATCAGTGTCGTCTCGGGCCTGATGGCCTTCCTGACATCGTCCGGGTCCACAATTCCGAACTCGTCGACATCGATGTATGTGATCTCGAAACCGTTCTTCTCAAGGAATTCGCATGTGTTCATCACCGCATGATGCTCTATCTTCGATACTATGATATGATTACCCTTTGAACGGTTGCCGAACGCTACGGATTTCAGCGCCCAATTATCGGACTCCGTTCCTCCGGCCGTGAAATATATCTCCTTCGGCTCGGCGTTGATCAGTTCTGCCACAGACGCCCTGGCACGTTCCCGTGCCTCTCTTGCATACTTTGCCATTCCATGTATGCTTGAAGGATTCCCATATTGCGCCTTGAAATAGGGGAGCATCGCCTCCAGCACGTCCGGGTGCACTTCCGTGGTCGCCGCATTGTCCAAATAGATCTTTCCGTTCATCCGATCGTCTCCATTAACCATTATTCCTATTGATTAACTATGAATAATTATAGAGTATATTATTCTATTGTTTGCATATCGTATAAGTAGGAATTAAATCAAGGAGCGATGTCTTTCAGATCCGCCTTCGACCAATAGGTGGTTAGAGGTAAATCAGCATGATCCCTCTATATGGACGGCAAAACCGCCGGATGCAACGTTCCAGAGGGAACAATAACGTCGATACGACATGATTCGTTCAACGTCCGGCTTATTCAGCGAATGGCCCGCCTCAGAGATCTCAGGTCGGAAACATGATACGATTCCGTCGTCTGGGTCAGCACTCCGGAAATAATCATTCTGGATAGCCCTTAGAATTGCGCCATAAATGCTGACTCGAGTACTTTATGCATGCGAAGACGCCGACATGTTTGCGGCGGCGGACCTGCTTTTACATCCCACTTCTTTCATTAAAAAATTATCTGGTACATTTGCATTCGACCGAATTTTACCACAATTATACGAGATTCACGCCCTCAGAGACAGTGCAATGAACAATATTTTTCCGCGCGCGAGCTACGATAATATAATTAACGTGGGGCAGATATTCAGCAGAGTAAAAATGATAGTGAACGCAGAACTGTACGTTAAAGACCTCCCCGGTCAGCTCGTGGGTTCCCTGGAGCCGATATCTATGGTCGACGGGAACATCATGGGCGTCGTCCACGACCGCGAGCAGATCGTAAACCACAGGATTTCGCTCAACGTCACTTTCGAGGTCGAGGACGCAACACAGCTCAAGAGGCTGGAGGATATATGGAAATCTAGGGACGTCATAATATCCAGCATAGGCTCCGTCTACAGCACGTTCTCGATGGAGTATCTTCTCATAGGGCGCATCACGGCATCATACGTCGAACGGCTGATGGACGAGGCGTCCCAGGCCGTCACCGTAGACTCGGTGGACATCCAGTACTCGTCCAAGAACCATCATGAGAAGCGAACCGCCATGATATCGGTGAAGGTTCGAGAGGAAGGAGACCTGGAAAGGCTGGACAGATTCCTCGGGTCCGCATGCAGGGAAGGCGCAATAACATACGTCAGGGGGCTCTGACATGCGCATATTCATCGCCGGCTTCGGCACGGTAGGGCAGGGCTTAGCAGAGGTCCTCGATTCTCGGGAGATGTTCTTTAAGAAACGCTACGGCGAGAACGTGAAGATCGTCGGAGTCATGGACTCCAAGACCTACGTGACCGACCCCGAAGGGCTTGCACCTATGGACCTGGTATCCAGGAAGGCGGAGACCAAACGTGTGGGGAGCAGGACGTACACGGACGCGCTCGAGGTCCTGGACTCCGTAGATTACGATATACTCGTAGAGGTCAGCCCGACGAACTACGAGACGGGGGGACAGGGCCTGAAGAACATCGTCCACGCGCTGGAGTGCGGCAAGGACGTCATCACTACGAACAAGGGCCCGCTCGCGATCAAGTTCGGAGACCTCATTGCACTTGCGAGAAGGAACAGGTGCAAGCTGAAGTTCGAGGGTTCGGTGGGCGGAGCGATGCCCATCATCAACCTCTGCCACGACAACCTCGTCGGGGAAAAGATACAGTCGATCCGCGGAATCCTTAACGGAACCTGCAACTACATACTCAGCAAGATGGACAGCGGACAGCCCTTCGAGCAGGCCCTCAAGGAGGCCCAGCAGCTCGGCTACGCCGAAGCCGACCCTACGGGGGACGTCGGAGGGTACGACAGCGCATGCAAGGTCGTGATCCTGGCGAACTCCGTCTTCGGACGCAACGTTACGTTCTCGGATGTTTCGATAACCGGGATCACCGGAATAACGGAAGAGGCCATCGCGCTTGCCAAATCCCGCAACATGGTCGTCCGCCTGATAGGAGAGGTGACCGATACAAAACTGGAAGTGGCCCCGAGACTCGTGCCCAGAGGGCACCCGCTGGCGGTCACCGGGACTTTGAACGCAGCGCAGATACTCAGCGACCTGGCCGGCCCCATAACGATTACCGGCCGCGGAGCAGGGCGTCTGGAGACCGCATCGGCGATACTCAGCGACCTGATATCTGTGCTCGACGACAGAGGGGAATGAAATGAAGATAATCATATACGACACCACGCTCCGGGACGGCGCCCAGAGCGAAGGGATATCATTCTCGGTGCAGGACCGGGCAGACATATTGCGCGAGCTCGACGGGTTCGGCGTGGATTACGTCGAATGCGGATGGCCGGGGTCCAACCCTATGACGGACGAGTTCTTCGCCATCGCAAAGGACATGGACCTGAAGAACGCCAAGGTCACGGCCTTCGGAAGCACGCGGAGGCGCGACATCAAGGCCGAGGACGACGCGAACCTGAAAGCACTGGTCTCGTCGGGGGCCGAGTGGGCGTGCATCTTCGGGAAGACCTGGGACTTCCAGGTCGTGCACGCGCTCAACACCACCAAAGAGGAGAACCTGGCGATGATCGGGGACAGCGTCAGGTTCCTCAGGGAGTCCGGGATGCGCGTGATGTTCGACGCGGAGCACTTCTTCGACGGTTTCTATTCAGACTCCGAATATGCCCTCAAGTCCCTCGGCGCGGCCGCCGACGCGGGAGCCGAATGGCTGGTGCTCTGCGACACGAACGGAGGCACCCTCCCGGACCGCGTGGCCGATGCCGTGAAAGCCGTATGCGACAGGTTCGACACTGCGGTGGGCATCCACTGCCACAACGATTCGGAGCTGGCGGTGGCATGCTCCCTTGCCGCCGTCAAGGCGGGCGCGTCCATGGTCCAGGGATGTATAAACGGCATAGGCGAGAGGACCGGGAACGCAAACCTGTGTTCCATAATACCGAACCTCATGCTCAAGATGGGCCGCAACACGAACGTCGGGGACCTCACGAAGCTCACAGAGCTTTCGAAGTTCGTCGGAGAGGTGGCCAACACGGCGCCTTCGCCCGCCCTCCCCTATGTCGGAGAGAAGGCGTTCGCACATAAGGCCGGAATGCACGTTTCGGCGATGATGAAGGACACCAGGACCTATGAGCACATAAGGCCGGAAACGGTCGGGAACAAACGCAGAGTGCTGATCTCCGACATGTCCGGCAAGGCCAGCATCGTCGAGAAGCTGAACGAGCTGGGGATCGGGACCGACGGCGGCGACAGCGGCCGCATAACCGAGACCGTCAAAGAACTGGAGTCCAGAGGATATCAGTTCGAAGGTGCGGACGCCAGTTTCGAGCTGCTCGTCAAACGCATCAGGAGAGAGTTCGAACCCTATTTCACTATCGCGGGATTCAGGCTTTTCATAGACGAGGTCGAGAACGGCAAACTGATATCCGAGGCCAGCATCAAGGTCAGGAACAGCGACGGGGAGATAGAGCACACCGCATCCGACGGCGACGGTCCGGTCAACGCGATGGACAACGCGCTCAGGAAGGCGCTGTCGAAGTTCTATCCCGTGCTGAACGGCATACGCCTCTCCGACTACAAGGTCAGGGTTCTGGACGAGAAGGCCGCCACGGCTGCGGCGGTAAGGGTGCTGATACGCTCCACGGACGGGACCGAGAGCTGGACGACGGTCGGCGTCTCACAGAACGTCATCGAGGCCTCGCTGATAGCGCTGGTGGACTCGATGGAATACGCTATAATGATCAATGAAAGGAAGGCCGTAAAATGAGCAAGACAATAGTCACGCTGGTGGGGAAGGACCACGTCGGGATAATCGCCGCCGTGTGCAATTTCTTCGCCGACAACAACATCAATATATTGGACATAAAGCAGACCACGGTAGGCGATTACATCAACATGATGATGATCGTCGATACGGACAAGTACGAGAAGACGTTCGCCGAGCTTACGGAAGGGCTCGGGACCGTGGGTGAAAAGGTCGGCTGCCTGATCCAGGCCCAGCATGAAGACATCTTCAACATGATGCACAGGATCTGATCCGATGGTCGATTTCGAAGAGGTCTTTGAAACCAACTCGATGATCAAGGACGAAAGTCTGGACGTCAGAACGATAACTATGGGCATCAGCCTCATGGACTGCTGCGACCCGGACCTCGACAGGCTTTGCGAGAAGATATACCGGAAAATAACCGAAAAGGCCAAAAATCTTGTATCCGTCGGCGATGAGATCGGCCTCGAGTACGGCATTCCGATAACGAACAAGAGGGTCTCGGTGACACCGATATCCGTCGTCGGGGCGTGCGCCTGCAGGGCCCCGGAGGATTTCGTGAGGATCGCGGAGGCGCTGGACAAGGCGGCCGAGCATGTGGGCATCAATTTCATAGGCGGCTATTCCGCTCTGGTGCAGAAGGGCATGACTGATGCTGACAGGCTACTCATACGTTCGATACCGGAGGCCCTGTCTTCGACGGAAAGGGTCTGTGGCTCCGTCTCGGTGGGCTCCACCCGGACCGGCATCAACATGGACGCCGTAAGGATCATGGGAGACATAATCCGTGAAACGGCCGAACTAACCAAGGACAAGGACTCGATCGGATGCGCCAAGCTCGTGGTCTTCTGCAACCCGCCCGACGACAACCCTTTTATGGCGGGCGCGTTCCACGGGGTCACCGAACCGGAGACCGTCATCAACGTGGGGGTATCGGGGCCCGGAGTGGTGAAGACGTCGGTTTCCAAGGTCAAAGGAGAGAGCTTCGAGGTCCTCTGCGAGACCATCAAGAAGACAGCTTTCAAAGTCACCAGGGCCGGACAGCTCGTGGCAAAGGAGGCCTCCGCCAGACTGGGGGTCCCATTCGGGATAGTGGACCTTTCTCTGGCCCCGACCCCCGAGATAGGGGACTCGATAGCCGATATCATCGAGGAGATGGGCATCGAAAGGACCGGCGCCCCCGGTACCACCGCGGCGCTGGCCATCCTCAATGACCAGGTCAAGAAAGGCGGAGTGATGGCGTCCTCGTACGTCGGGGGGCTGAGCGGTGCGTTCATACCCGTGTCCGAAGACAGCTCGATGGTCCGCGCCGCGGAATGCGGTGCGCTGTGCATCGAGAAGCTGGAGGCCATGACGTGCGTCTGCTCTGTCGGGCTCGACATGGTGGCGATACCCGGCGACACGTCCGCGGAGACGATCGCAGGCATCATAGCCGACGAGATGGCGATCGGAATGGTCAACCAGAAGACGACCGCATGCAGGCTCATACCCGTGATAGGCAAAAAGCCGGGCGACCACGCAGAGTTCGGAGGGCTACTGGGCTCTGCGCCGATCATGCCCGTCAGCAGGTTCGGTTGCGGAGGGTTCGTGAACAGGGGCGGACGGATACCCGCGCCGATACACAGTTTCAAGAACTGATATTCGCAAGCGATATAACTTCAGATCCCTTTGCAATCAGGGATGATCATATACAGCGGCACGCTGGCCGATTTCGAATCGGACGTCGACGGCGGCCTGTTGGCGGAGAAGCTGAGCGCAGCAGTATATGAAAAAATGGGGAGAACCACCTCGCGGTCCGAATTTTCCTCTTGGCAGAACTCCCTGAACCACATGTATATAGTGCTTGGAATGTCAGAAGTCCCCAAGGATGCCGGCATAGCCGTAGAATACAACATACCCTACACCGGAAAAAGGGTCGACATGATCGTTGCCGGCACGGACGACGAGGGGGTCGGTTCCGCGGTCGTCATCGAACTCAAGCAATGGATGACCGCAGAATCAGTCGTGGAGAAAGATGGCATCGTGAAGACCATGCTGGGCGGATCGATGAACGAAACGACACATCCCTCCTTCCAGGCATGGTCATATGTCCAGGTGATAAACGACTACAACGTGTGCATCCAGGACGGGCTCCTTAGGTTGAGGCCGTGCGCATATCTGCATAACTACGACATCACGGACAAAGACCCTCTGACGGACCCTGCTTACAACTTCTACATGGCTGAGGCACCCTTGTTTGGAATACGTGACAAGAACAAGCTCAGAGAATTCATACAGACCTATATACGCCACGGCGACAGAAATAACGTGATAGAAATGATCGAGGGCGGAAAGCTGCGTCCCTCCAAATCGCTCCAGGATTGCATCGTCTCCATGGTGAAAGGTAACCGGGAATTCGTCATGATAGACGGACAGAAAATCGTCTTCGAGGAGATACTGGAACAATCCAGACGGTCGAAGACGGACCCTTTGAAAAGAGTGATCATCGTGGAAGGCGGGCCGGGGACCGGAAAATCGGTCCTTGCGATTAACCTTCTCGCAAAGTTGACCGACAGTGGCTGTCTGTCCGCCTATGTCACAAAGAACAGCGCCCCCAGGAACGTCTATTTCAGGAAGCTCAGCGAGGGAAAGGAGAGGCTTTCGCGTAGCGTTACGAGCGTAAAAAACATGTTCAAAGGTTCGGGTGCGTTCACATCCAGCGGAAAGAACGACTTCGATGTTCTTTTGGTCGACGAATCCCACCGTCTCGTGGAAAAATCCGGGATGTTCAAAAACCATGGGGAGAATCAGATAAAGGAGATCATAAAAGCATCGAAGCTATCCGTTTTCTTCATTGATGAGAGCCAGCGTGTAACTCTGGACGATATCGGGACCATTGAAAACATAGAGAGGTTCGCCAGGTCTTGCAATGCGCTCATAAAAAGGATGGAACTGGATTCACAGTTCAGATGCGACGGATCGGACGGCTATGTGGCCTGGGTAGATGATGTGCTGGAAATAGGGGAGACCGCGAACTTCGATACAGTGGACGACTTCGAGTACGACATCGAGCTTTTCGACGACCCCGACGAGCTGAGACGCTCGATCAGGGAAAAGAATCTCATGGCGAACAGATCGCGCATGGTGGCCGGCTACTGCTGGGATTGGAGGACCGACAAAAAATGCGACCCGGAATACCATGACGTGAAAATACCGGATTCGGGATTTGAAATGAGCTGGAATCTCGGCTCCACTGACACATGGGCCGTGGACGAGACCTCCATCGACGAGATCGGGTGCATACACACGTGCCAAGGACTTGAATTTGATTATGTCGGTGTGATAATCGGAGACGACCTGACCTACAGGGACGGGAAGGTCCTGACGGACCGCACCAAAAGGGCCAGTACAGACCGGTCGCTGCGCGGACTGAGACAGAAATATCCGGACCCTGAAGAGCAGGAGCGAGTGGCCGACCGGATAATCAGGAACACCTACCGCACCCTGATGACGCGGGGGATGAAGGGCTGCCATATCTACTGCACGGACCCGCCGCTGCAGGAGCACATGAGGTCACGGATTGACAAATTCAATAAAAATCCAAAAAACTAATGATTCTCCAAAGAAAAAAGAAGAGAAAGTTGTTATGCCCCTTCTCAGGGGGGCAGAGATGCCGCTAAGATACGCAAGGTGGGAGCAGAGGGATTTGAACCCCCGTCAGCGGGTTTCCACCACGGGGGGAGCTACCCCCCGCGAAATTATTGAGTCATCGCTCCAGTTATTCATCATAACTTCAGCAACCTCAATTCAATCACGCTCTATAACTGGAGCCCGCCAGTCTGCCAGGTTAGCCTATACTCCCTTGTCAGAATGACTGTGATCACTGCTTGCGCATCTTAGCTGCTCTCTTTCTCCTTCTCATCTTCTTCTTGCGCCATTTCCAACGCTGATTACCGCGTTTCTTCCAGGCGCGTGAACTTCTCTTCATGTTATTTTCCTTCCTGGACACCTGCCCTGGGGCGGCATCCTTTGGCGGGCCCGTCGGGAATTTCGGTTCCTTTTTATGAAACTTTCGAACCCGAGGCGTCTGGCTTAGAAGGCCAGCGCTATATCCTGGCTAAGCCACGGGCCCACTCACCCAACAACGCCTTTACTGATTTAAAGGTTTACATAAAGATAATATCCGGACGTCCCTCAGGAGGTGTAGTCCAGATAGATCTCGTATACCGATCCGTATCCTAGGAAGACGATCGCTCCCTCCGCCAAGCATATGAGCCCGATAATCAGAAGGAACGGCCACCAGTTGAGGATCTTTCCGAAAAGCCTGATGATCTCCTCGATGAAGTTGGTGATCATGTACACTATGGCGCCGGCTATCAGAGCTATTGCGATCCTGACGTACCCGGAAGCGAGGAAGGAAATGTCGATGCCGTAGATCATGGTCCCGTCCAGCTCTCCGAGGAGTATGTAAACGACGACCATCACGAAAAGTGCCAGGATCACCGAGAAATGAACTTCACGGAACGGCCTTATGACCAGTGCAAAACCTCCAACGGCGACAATTATCGCCGTGGCAAGCGCCAGACCGGACCAGGTGACGGCCGCGATATATATCATCGCCACACCTGCCGCCAATCCCAGGAAGACAGTGAACTTGTACTTCGTCGAACCATCGTCCTTGAGGTACAGATAGACTATGAATATTGCGATCAAACCTCCGATGACAAGTACTATCTCCGGAGAGTGGTCCTTGAGTGATGCTATAATTGCATCGGCGTCCATGAAAGGTCATGATATCTGGCAGTTATAAGCTTTGAGAGCGCGGGAGGCCGTACACCCCTCCTTTGACCGCGATTGCACGTCCGGCCGCCCCCGGGTCCGGACGCGAAGGAGAGATGGGCATGGCGGTTTTCCTTGTCGGAAATGACGCGAATTCTGACGTGAGATTGAAAATACCGATCTAGCTATTGATGAACTAAAACATACATCAATGTAGTTAAATATATATCTAATGTAGATTTATGGTTATTGCTGAAGGCATGATAGACCTGCATTTACATCGTCAGACGCTGAGAAGGCATGAAAAATGATATTCCCCTGCATTGAAGAGATAGAAAAACTGGCCGTCGAAGGAGAATACAGGACGGCTCCCGTGAGCACGGAGGTCCACTCCGGCGGGAAGACGCCCATGGACGTCCTTCGCATCCTCAAGAACGTCTCGGGCCACTGCTACATACTGGAGTCAGTGGAAAATGATGCAAAATGGGGGAGATACACTTTCCTGGGGTACGATCCGAAATTATCGATAACCTGCTTGAACGGAAACATGAAGGTGGATTCGCTGTCTTTCGAGACCGACGACCCGGGAAAATACATAAGACAGGTTTTGGACAGGTACAGGAGCCCACGTATGAGCCGCCTTCCTCCCTTTTCAGGTGGGTTCGTCGGATACTTCTCTTATGATTATCTGAAATATTCCGAGCCGATCCTGAATCTGGACGCCGAAGATACCGAGGGTTTCAAAGACGTCGACATAATGCTTTTCGACAAGGTCATAGCCTTCGACAACCTCGAGAAAAAGATCGTGTTCATCGTGAACATGGACCTTTCCGATGTGGATACCAACTACAACAAGGCCGTTTTGGACCTGCGGCAGATGGTGGACCTCGTCGACAACGGCAAACCGAAGAAGGACGAGCCGGGAAAGATGCTGACGGAATTGAAACCTCTTTTCGACAGGGAAAGATATTGCGCCATGGTCGAGAAGGCGAAACACCACATCAGAGAGGGGGACGTTTTCCAGATCGTCCTCTCGAACCGTTTGGAGACCGAATACGAAGGGAGCCTTCTCAACACATATTGCTCGCTCAGAGAACTCAACCCGTCTCCGTACATGTTCTACTTTTCGGGCTCCGATATGGAGGTGGCCGGCGCATCCCCCGAGACCCTGGTGAAACTCGAGGACGGGACGCTGCACACGTTCCCCTTGGCCGGCACGCGCCCCAGAGGGAGGACGGAAGAGGAAGACAGGACCCTGGAGGCGGACCTCCTGTCGGATGCCAAGGAGCTTGCGGAGCACGACATGCTGGTGGACCTGGGAAGGAACGACATCGGAAAGATCAGCAGATTCGGCACGGTCAGGGTGGAGAAGTATCACTCCGTAGAACGTTTTTCCCACGTGATGCACATCGGTTCCACGGTGTGCGGACAGATATGCGAGGGGTTCGACGCGCTTGACGTGCTGGATGCGGTACTGCCTGCCGGAACTCTTTCCGGAGCGCCCAAGATCAGGGCCTGCCAGCTGATCAACGATATCGAGAACAACAAGCGCGGGATATACGGGGGGGCGATAGGATACATCGATTTCACCGGAAATCTGGACACTTGCATCGCGATCAGGATAGCATACAAGAAGAACGGGAAGGTCTTCGTAAGGACCGGCGCCGGAATAGTGGCCGATTCGGTGCCCGAGAAGGAGCATCAGGAATGCATTGACAAGGCCGCGGCGGTAGTAAAGGCCCTAAAGATCTCGGAGGGGAACGAATGATATTGCTCGTCGACAATTATGACAGCTTTTCCTACAACCTGTATCAGCTGATTGGTTCCATCGACCCTGACATAGAGGTCGTAAGGAACGACAAGGTAACGCTCGAAGAGATGGAACGGATGGGACCGGATGCTATCGTGCTGTCCCCCGGACCGGGAAGGCCGGAGGATGCGGGCATATGCGTGGATGCCGTGAGGGCGTTCGGAAAGACGATCCCGATACTGGGGGTCTGTCTGGGACATCAGGCGATATGCGAGGCTTACGGGGCGGCCGTGTCGTATGCGAAGACGCAGATGCACGGCAAGCGGTCCAACATTATGCTGTTCACCGACTGCCCGTTGTTCAGAGGATGCCCGGAAAGCATATCGGCGGGACGCTACCATTCCCTGGCCGTCGTGCAGGAGACCCTTCCCGGATGCCTGAAGACGATAGCCAAAAGCGAGGACGGGGAGGTCATGGCCGTATGCCATAGGAGCTACGACGTCTACGGCGTCCAATTCCACCCGGAGTCCATAATGACGCCCGACGGGGAGCGAATCATGCGCAACTTCCTGAGGATCTCGGGAGTGTGACGCCGTGATCAAAGAAGCCATCATCAAGACGGTCAACAAAGGAGACCTCACGTACGAAGAGGCTTATCGGGTGATGAACGAGATAATGACAGGGCAGACGACCCAGGTCCAGAACGCGGCGTTCCTCGCCGCGTTGAGCACGAAGAACACCAACGCGGAGACCATAGATGAGATAACGGGCTGTGCCGCCGCCATGAGGGAGCATTCCGCCAAGATCGTGCATGACATGAAGATAATGGACATCGTCGGAACGGGCGGCGACGGCTCCCAGAGTTTCAACATCTCGACGACTTCGGCACTTGTCGCCGCAGCGGCGGGCGTCAAGATCGCAAAACACGGCAACCGCGCGGCCTCGTCGAGATGCGGAACGGCAGATTGCCTGGAAGCGTTGGGCGTGACTATCGATCTCCCGCCTCAGAGATGCGTAGAACTGCTCGGCGAGATAGGAATTTGTTTCATCTTCGCACAGAGGTACCACACATCCATGCGGTACGTCGGCTCGATAAGGAAAGAACTGGGATTTCGCACCGTGTTCAACATCCTCGGACCTCTGACCAACCCCGCGTCGCCGTCGATGCAGCTCCTAGGGGTGTACAGCGAATCGCTGGTGGAACCTTTGGCGAAGGTGTTGATCAAACTGGGAGTGGAAAACGGAATGGTAGTATACGGACAGGATAAGCTGGACGAGATATCCGTCGGCGCCCCGACCACGGTCTGCGAGATAAAAAACGGATACTGCAGGTCGTTCGAGATGTCCCCCGACGAGTTCGGCCTTCCGATGGGGAAACGTGAGGACCTTACAGGAGGCACACCCGCCCAGAACGCGGCCGTGACCCGTTCGGTACTGAACGGAGAGGAGGGGACGCGCCGCAACGCCGTCCTCATCAACGCAGGTTCTGCGCTGTATATCGCCGGGAAAGCGGGCGACATCGGCCGGGGCATCGACCTTGCTGCCCGGACCATAGACAGCGGCGCGGCCGCATCCAAGCTGGACGAATTCATAAAGGCCTCGAACAGGTGAGCGGAAATGACGGACATCCTACGGATGATATCGGAGAATGCCGAGGTTCGCGTCGCCGAATCGAAGAAGCGTGTTTCCCTGGGGGAAATGATGGATTCGGCGTTTTCGATGGAATGTGATACGGGGCTTCCTTTCGAGAAGGCCCTGACGGGAGACGACATATCGTTCATCTGCGAGTGCAAACAGGCTTCGCCGTCCAAAGGCCGGATTGTAACCGAATATCCGTTCGAGAAGATAGCGGGGGAATATGAGTCTGCCGGTGCTTCGTGCATATCCGTGCTGACCGAGCCCAAATGGTTCCTGGGCGACAACGAGCATCTGAAGAAGATAGCCGCCGCCGTTTCCGTGCCGTGTCTACGGAAGGATTTCACGGTCGACGATTACATGATCTATGAAGCGAAAGTCCTGGGCGCATCGGCAGTGCTTCTGATATGCTCGATCACCAAGAACATAGATCTCGAAAGATACCTGAAGATATGCGACGATCTGGGCTTGTCCGCACTGGTGGAAGCGCACGACGAGCAGGAGACATCGTCTGCCCTGGACGCGGGCGCGAGGATGATCGGCGTGAACAACAGGAATCTGAACGATTTCACCGTGGACCTCGAGAACAGCAGAAGACTGAGAGAGATGGTGCCGGCGGATGTGCTTTTCATCGCCGAGAGCGGAATAAACGGTCCGGACGACGTCGACGTTCTTCGCATGTCCAAGGTGAACGGGGTGCTTGTCGGAGAAACGCTGATGCGTTCCGATGACAAGAAGAAAAGGCTCGACGAACTTAGAGGTATCGTATGACGAAAATCAAGATATGCGGCATCCGGACGCCGGAGGACGTCGAGTGCGTCAACGCCCTGCTCCCGGATTACGCGGGGTTCGTGTTCTCCGATAAGAGCCGCAGATATGTGACGGGTGAAACGGCCACCCGCCTGCGTTCTTTGATGGACCGCAGAGTTGCCACCGTCGGAGTTTTCGTCGACCAGCCTGAAGAATTCATAATCGAACTGGTGAAAAACGGAACCATCGGGATGATACAGCTCCATGGAGGCGAGGACGACGCATTCATTGAAGACATACGCAAAAAGACCGGCGTACCGGTAGTGAAGGCGTTCGGAATAAGCAGCAGAAGCGATTTCGAGAGAGCGGCGGCATCTTCGGCAGACTTCATATTGCTGGATAACGGAGCCGGCGGCACGGGAGAACGTTTCGACGGGGCGCTCATCGACAGGGGCCTCCGCCCGTTCTTCCTGGCGGGAGGATTGGGCCCAGACGATGTGTCTGAGGTCGTTAGGACGTTCCGCCCCTATGCCGTCGACATCAGCTCCGGAGTGGAGACGGACGGAAGGAAGGACCGTCGGAAGATAGAACAGTTCATCGTATCCGTGAGGAGAACGGACAGAGAAGATGTGGATATGACGAAGAAAGGAAGATTCGGAGAACACGGGGGGCAATATATGCCCGAAACCCTGATGAACGCTGTGATCGAGCTTGAGAAAGCGTATGAGCATTATAAGGCGGACCCGGGATTCGTCTCCGAATTGGATGCACTCCTGAGCGAGTACGCCGGAAGGCCCAGCAGACTGTATTTCGCAGAACGGATGTCAGAGGACCTCGGCGGGGCGAAGATTTATCTTAAACGCGAAGATCTGAACCACACCGGCGCGCATAAGATCAACAATGTGCTTGGACAGGCGCTTCTGGCCAAGAAGATGGGCAAGACCCGCCTGATAGCCGAGACAGGGGCCGGACAGCACGGGACGGCGACCGCCACCGCGGCCGCCCTCATGGGCATGGAATGCGTCGTGTTCATGGGCACCGAGGATATCGAGCGCCAAGCCCTTAACGTCTACAAGATGAAGCTCCTGGGGGCAGAAGTTGTGCCCGTGGAGTCGGGCACTGGAACTCTGAAGGACGCCGTTTCCGAGACCATGCGCGAATGGACGACACGCGTGGAGGACACCCATTACTGCATAGGGTCCGTCATGGGGCCCCATCCTTTCCCGACGATGGTCAGGGATTTTCAAAGTGTGATCGGCAAGGAGATCAAACAGCAGATCCTGGAAAAAGAAGGGAGACTTCCGGCTGCGATCATAGCGTGTGTCGGGGGAGGCTCGAACGCTATAGGTTCGTTCTATGAATTCATAAACGATGAGAAGGTCCGTCTGATAGGATGCGAAGCAGCGGGGCGCGGGATCGATTCTTTCGAGACCGCCGCAACCATCAACACCGGACGTCCCGGGATATTCCACGGGATGAAATCCTACTTCTGCCAAGATAAGTACGGTCAGATCGCCCCCGTGTATTCGATTTCGGCTGGGCTCGACTATCCGGGCATAGGGCCAGAACATTCCTGGCTGCACGACATCCGCCGGGCCGAATATGTTCCGGTGACGGACGAGGAGGCGGTCTGCGCTTTTGAGTACCTTTCAAAAACGGAGGGCATCATCCCCGCCATAGAATCCGCACACGCCCTGGCATACGCGATGAAGATCGCTCCCGGAATGAAAAAGGACGACCTGCTGGTGGTCACCCTCTCCGGACGCGGGGATAAGGATTGTGCCGCGATCGCAAGATATAGAGGGGAGGACGTGGGAGAATGAGCAGGATAGGATGTGCGTTCACCACGGGAAAGGTCTTCATCGCATTCATCACCTGCGGGGACCCCGACCTTGAGACGACCAAAAAAGCCGTGAAGGAGATGGTCAGGAACGGTGCGGACCTGATCGAACTGGGCATACCTTTCTCGGACCCGACGGCAGAAGGACCTGTGATCCAGGCAGCCAACGCACGCGCTTTGAAGAACGGAGTCACCACAGACAAGGTCTTCGATATGGTACGCGAGATACGAAGTGACGTCGATGTGCCCATGGTGTTCATGACATACGCGAACGTCGTATTCTCGTACGGTACCGAGAGGTTCGTGTCCATTTGCGAGGAGATAGGCATAGACGGGCTGATATTGCCCGATGTGCCGTTCGAAGAAAAGGACGAGTTCGGCCCGGCATGCCGCAGGCACGGCCTTGACCTCATTTCGATGATCACGCCCACTTCGGAGGACCGCATTTCGATGATCGCCGGAGAAGCCGAGGGTTTCGTGTACGTCGTCTCCTCCCTGGGGGTCACGGGGGCGAGGGCCGAGATCAAGACCGACATAGAATCCATGGTCGAGTTGGTTAGAAAGAGCACGGACGTCCCCTGTGCCGTGGGATTCGGCATCTCGTGCCCGGATCAGGCGGCGAAAATAGCCGCCTTCAGCGACGGCGTCATCGTTGGAAGCGCGATCATGAAGATCGTCGCCGAAGAAGGCCCGGACTCTGTTGCCCATATCGGCGAATATGTCAGGTCCATGAAGAACGCGATACGTGAATTATGAGGTGCAGAATCTCCCATTTTTCCAATACGGCCTGAAAATAACAGTATTCGAAAGCCAGAATCAAATAGGGCATGGTGCATGGCGGGTCAGTGACTATTGCATGGCAATGAGTAAAAAACAGTTATCGAAGCAGAACAAGGTAAAGAAGGAGAAAGCAGAGGAGCTCGCTCGGCAGGTAAATTCAGGAGACAACAACGCGAAAAAGAAGCTTGCCAAACTTGAGAAGAAGATCAAGTGAATCGCTCGATCTTCAAAGTGATGTCTTCTCCCACGTTACGGGCAGAAAGGAATTGAATACCTCCGTCTTTCGTTCAAAGGGCCGTTCGCACTCACCTGCGGCCACCTTTTCGTATTTCCCATAGGACGATGTCCGGTCCGTCAGCGATTCATTGTTTTCATATTTTTATTGATGGTCCTTGATTTATATTTTAATTTACGTCGAGTAACCTATTTATACATAAATTACTATGTGTAACTTAACTTGCAGAACATGCAAGGGGGTACGAAAATGAGCTTCAAGGGAAAGATCGAAGAGATGAAACAGAACAGCGCAAAGAAGAAAGAAAAGAAAGAGAAGGAAAAAGCAGAGAAGAAGGAAAAAGCGTAACACTTTCGATTCCCGAATTTTTTCTTTGCCGCCTGAACGACGGCGGATTTTTTACCTTCCTTCCATAGCTTTCAACTTGATGAGAATATTCTCACTATACACCCTATTGAATCTGAACAACTCTTTGTTCGGGTCCGAATCGTTCATTTTGATCTTCATGAATGGATACAGGCCCACGGCGAACGAGATCTGATACAGTATGAAATCCTTCGCCGTGTCATCATCTATGCCGGGAACGAGGCCCTTGATCAATTCCTTAAGCGTCTCGATATTTCCTTTTATCACGCTTTCCGGTCCGTTGTTGTATTCGGCGGATATCTTCTTCTCGATAGATGAGGAATGGAGGGACATGACGTCCATGATCCTCTTGTTCTTCATCATGACGTCCGTCCATATGGCCGCAATCTCCTCTTTCGCATACTTTTTTGAGGAGTCGAAACTGTCCGCTAGGTCGTTGCACAGATTATCAAGGTCTCTGAGAAGTATCTCCACCAGAATCTCATCTTTCGTTCTGAAGTATTTGTATATCGCGGGACGGGTGATATTCAATTTCTTCGATATTTCTTCAAATGTGAGGCCGGAATAATGCAGTTTGTCATACAGCTCCGCGGAAACGTCAATTATGTCCGAGAACCTCTTCTCCTTGTTCTCTTTGCTGCGTGCCCTCTTAAATTTCAAATCCATAGTCCGGATCGACGATGAATTGTGCTGTAATAAATGTTTACACAGCGTAAATTAAGGCAAAGGACGTTCGAACAATTTGAACGGCCCGGTTCGGCAACCGAATGTTAATAAAGAGTGGACAGGGCGAGATTCGAACTCGCGACCTCTACAATGCCAATGTAGCGATCTTCCAACTGATCTACCTGCCCGGTAAGATTCAGTGATTAATTGTTCCTATTAAAGGTTTCCTAATAGCATTCATTCGGATTTGCCGACGAAGCCCTCTCCGAGGGTGGACTGGTACCTGTGGACCTCTCCCGGGATTGTTGTAGGATACTTGCCGCATACGCATGCCAGGCAAAGATCGGCTTCCGGAATGCCGACCGCCTCTATAAGGCCGCTGACACTTATGTATGCCAAGCTGTCGGCGCCTATTATCTGGCGGATCTGGTCAACGGAATGGTCCGTCGCGATGAACTGGTCGCGTGTCTTCATGTCCACTCCGTAGTAGCATGGGGCTATTACCGGCGGACATCCGATGCGCACGTGCACCTCCGTAGCTCCGGCGCCCCTAAGCATGCTGATGAGCTTCTTCAGCGTCGTGCCGCGCACGATGCTGTCGTCCACGATCAGTATCCTCTTGCCGTTGACCGTGCTCTTTATAGGGTTCATCTTCGTAGATACGGCCGCCTCCCTCTGCCTCTGGTCTGGCAGGATGAACGTCCGTTCCGCAAAACGGTTCTTCATAAATCCCTCTTCGTAGGGGATTTTTGACTCGACCGAAAATCCTATCGCGTGCGCGCGCCCGGAATCGGGTATTGGCATGATGAGGTCCACGTCGGCCGGGCTTTCCCTCGCCAGGATCTCGCCGATCTTCCTTCTCACGTCATATACCTCGCGGCCGTCCATCACGGAATCGGGCCTGGCGAAGTACACCCATTCGAACATGCAGTGGGCCCTGGGGCTCGACGTGTTGTATGGATAGCTGATGATCTCGGTGGGCGTTATCTCGACGATCTCTCCGGGCATCACGTCCCTGATGAGCTCCCCGTTCAACGCATCGATCGCAGCAGACTCGGAAACAAGCATGTACCCATCCCTTATCCTGCCGATGCACAGGGGCCTCATGCCTCTCGGGTCCCTTATTCCGAAAAGCCTGTTGTCCACGAGCATAACTAACGAAAATGCCCCGTCCAGCTCGCCGCATGTGGCCTTGAGGGCTTTTATCGGATCTGAGTGCTGTGCGGAATATTTGCTGAAAATCTTGGTGACGAGCTCGCTGTCCGAGTCCGTGAAGAAAGACCATCCCGACGCGAGATACATCTCTTTGAGGGCGTCAAAGTTGGTTATATCTCCGTTGTGGGCGATGGCCAGAGGCCCGTACCTCGTGGTAGCCGTCAAAGGCTGGGCGTTGCCGTTCACCTTCGTTCCGGTCGTCGGGTATCTTACGTGACCTATGCCTACGGTCCCGTGGAGCTTGCTGAGCATGTATTTGGGGAGGGCGGTCTGGACAAGCCCGCTGTCCTTGACCGTGTCTATGGTCCCCTCAGAATTATATACCGATATTCCAGCACTCTCCTGTCCGCGGTGCTGGATTATCATGAGAGATTTTTGCAGAGCGGGCACAACGTTGTTTTCGGCGCTGATCCCTACAACACCGCAACTGTGTTTCGGCCCGGTCATATTTCTCACTTAATCGTGGCACTTGGCCCAGGTGTAGCTCCTGAGCTTGGCGGTTTTACCGTATCCGCAGGAAGCGCATGCGCCCTTCCTCACGTGGTACGAGCGTTTTCCGCACCTGCGGCATGGGATGTGAGTCCTGTTGCTGTTGTGTCTCCCCTTTGCCGATGTTCCAGTTCCCATTGTATCACTCCTTATGGCGAAATGTAAATTATGTTGTCCCCGCGCACTATTGCCATTCTGTGCTTGGCGACAGGCTGGCCTTCGACGAGCTCGTCGGCGTTCTTCAGTACTACGTTCATGAACTGATCGTATCCGTCGAGCACGCCTCTGTACTCCCTCTTACCCCTGAGGACGACGATGACATTGTTGTTCACCGCTTTTCCCAGGATAGACAATGGTTTCATCATCTAAAGCCACCAGATGTCCATAAAGGGTTTACTATTTGAAGGTTTGTAGGTTGGTCATGCCCTTATCAGATGAACGCCCCTATTGCGGGTGCGTCCAAGCGGTCCATATCATAGAATATTATCGCTTCCCTGATCCCGTCAGCACCCATCCCTGTGCCCATGAAGTGGTCCAGCATCGAGGCCCTCCAGAGAAGGTCGATCACCGATACCGCAACGGTCCCGTAATAGGCGTTGGACATGGAGTCCTCGTATCCCGCCGCATCGATGTTGCTGTACACGCTGCCCATGAAGCTCTCCCTGCGGTTCAAGACGGAAATGTATTGTGCCAGTACATCCCTCCCGCTGCTATCCAACGGCTTTAGGGGAATCTCGGAGGCAGAAGCGAAAGCCTTGTGGACGAGGTTCCCGTCGTCGTCCATGACCATCCACTCGAGGCTGTCACCGTCCGCCATGAACATGTTCCAGTTCCATTTCTCGTCGCAGTAGATGGGGACGCTGAGCGGATCTTCGGAGGACATAGACTCCATCGCCGCCGAGCGGGCCGCCTCGTCCAGTTCGCCTATCTCGGGACTGGTTTCGGGAACGACTTCCGAGATGGACATTACATCTTCCGTCTGGGACATATCAAGTATGCGTCCCAGGCAGTCGGGGTCCGTGAACTTTGAGAGCGATACGGATACGGATGTGCGTATTGCGGACGGGTCTCCCATCACCCCCGCTTCGATGCAGTTCCTGTAGAACTCTTCGTAGACCTTCTTGGATTCCCGGAATGCCGGATGTATCCTTCCCGATGCCGCTTCGACTATTTTTTTCGCCTCCGTCTCGGCGTCGGCGCCTTTGCCGGTCCAAGCTCCCCTGCAAGAGAGATCGAGCTCCACGGAGACCTTCTCCCCCGCATATATGTGCAGGGGGAACTGCCTGCAATAGGCCGGGCGGTGCTGGTACACTTCGCACTTCCTTCCGTTCAGGAAAACGCAGGACCCGTGTCCCTTCTTAAGTTCCAGTGCCAGATAAGAATCGGGGGGCCTTGTTTTCACGATGCTTTGGGGATAGTTCTTCTTGAAGAAATCCCTCTCTTCCGAAAGGACCTCCGGCTGGCAGAGACAGCACATTCCGCACTGCGGCGGACATTCGATGAACTTGCCCCTGACTTCCGAATAATCGACGTTGAAATCAACCAATTATATCCTCTCCCATTGTTTCTCCGCAGAACTCCCCGTCCTGCAGCTGCACCTCTCCTCTGACAAGCACCATATCGGGGAAAACGGCGCTCCATCCCTCGTAGGGAGTGTATCCCGCCTTGCTGTGAAGCCTGGAGACACCGATCTGTTCCGTTTTTCGAAGATCGAATATAGACAGGTCCGCGTCCTTACCCACTTCGATCGACCCTTTGTTCATGCCGAATACCCTGGCCGGAGCCGCGGAGCACATATCCGCCACGCGTTGCAGCGGGACGGCCCCCGTCCTGACCATGTTCAGCAATATGGGCATGGTTGTCTCCACGCCCGGTATCCCGCTCGGGGCGGAATCGAACTCCTGGCTCTTTTCATCTGCCGCATGGGGGGCGTGGTCGCTTCCGATCATCGTCGCCGAACCTTCCACGAACGAACTGAACAGGGATTCCATTGTCTTCTTCTCCCTGAGAGGGGGGTTGACCTTGAACTTCGAACCACGGCCTGTTCCGGCGTCGAGGACCATGTGATGAAGCGTCACCTCGGTCGTAAATCCAAGCGAAGATGCAAGTGCCAGAGAATCGGAGGTCGTCACGTGGCAGATGTTGATACTCATGCCCTTGTAGGATGAAAGACGTCTTATGGCGTTCATCTCGGCCGCCGCAGGGCGATTCCTAAGATGGTCTGTGCAGTCGCGCTCGTACCCATGCAGAAGCATGCTGTCATCCTCGGCGTGCACGCTGAGCACTTTTCCCGAGGCCGCGATCTCCTTCGAGGCATTTGCTATCGCCATATCGTCGTTCGTGAGGATGTTGCCGGTTGTCGAGCCCATGAAAAGCTTGAATCCGGCCACCAGCGGAGCCATCTTCGCCGGGGAACGGTTTTTGGATATAGCGCCGAAAAGGCCGTAGTCACAGTACGAGCGACCCCTGAGGCGGGCCTTCTTGTCCCTTACGGAATCGGCGTCCAACGCAGGCGGCTTGGTGTTGGGCATATCCAGGACGCATGTGATCCCTCCGCAGACAGCGGATGCGGAGCCTGTGCCGAAATCCTCCTTCTGGGTCATGCCCGGGTCTCTGAAATGGACATGGGGGTCGATGCCTCCGGGAAGTATTATGCGGCTGGTCCCCACGTCGATCCGGTCCCCGCCTCTGGCGGCCCTGGACCCGATGAATACGATCTTACCGTCGGTGATCCCTATCTCGGTATCCTTCAGCTCCCCGCCGACGAACGCCCTGCCCGCTATGACTAGTTCCGGTCCCATGGCCTCACTTCCTGATTATTTCGCCATTCGGCGAGCTCTCGGCGAATATCTCGCCTTCGAACCTGTCTATGGAGATGCCTTTCCTCTTCCATGCGTCCATAGGCAGACCTGCCTTCATCGACAGGTGAGATAAATACTCCTCTCTGTTCCAGCCCCATTCCTCCGGGACCTGCGGTAGAAGCAGGCCACGTCTGCCCATGAATGAGATTATAAGGCCGTCGCGGCCGATCTCGATCTTGTCCAGAAGTTCTTCGGCGGAAGAGAATCTGATCGGCTCCGGCGGCGTAAGTATCGTCACCTCGAACACGCATTCCGATGCCTCCCTGAGCGTAAGCGGGGGGAAGCGGCAATCGTGGCATGCCGAGCGGGCGGCAGATATTATCGCCTCGCCCAGCGGGAGAAAGGGCTCCGGATATCCGATACATCCCCTCAGGTCCCCCGAAGGGTGTTCAGATATTGTCACGAAGGCACCGGAACGTCGGCCGAACCCCTCGGGGAACTCGGGGTCCTCCTGCCTTCCTTCGGTCTCGGCCTCTGCGGACTTCCTCGCGGCCCTTACGGCTACGCGGCCGGATTCAAGGTCCATCTTGCTCTTCGCTCGCAGGCTTCTTCTTTCTCCGGTTCACGGTCTTGGGGGCCTCTTCCGGGGCATCGATGGCTATGGCCTTCGATTGCGCCTTTGACCGCCTCTTGGGCTTGACCTCCTCCGGTTCGGCCTTCTCCTCCTTTGCTTCCGTATCCTCTTTGATGAAGTCGGGTACCGGCATGGACCTGATGGCGGCGTTAATGCCCATCATGATCTCGAATCCCGCGGTCATGAAGTGGCCCTGGATATCCGGGTCCATGGCTATCTTGTAAATCTGCCTTACGGCGTCTTCGGCGTTCTTTTTGGCCCTGTCCGCATGCTGGCGGGCGCCGTCCATTTTCTTTTCGAAAGCGTCCTCCGCCGCCTTCCTTTCCTTCTCGATCAGAGCCTCGATGAACTCCCTGTTCTCGTTGAAGAAGTCCTCTATTTCCGACCTGGAGCTGCCTCTGTCTTCCTTTCCGTCCTCGCCCATCGTTTCACCTCTCCTTCTTATCGGCGTTCTGCCGTTTTAGTTTAACTGTAAGCTCCCCGCCCTTGAGCTCCGCGCCGATCACCTCGGCGTTCTTGAGGGTTAGCGGCAGAGCGATCGTCCTCTTCTGACTACCCACATGTATTATCAGGGAGTCGCCCACTCCCTTAAAAAGTTCCACTTTGTCCTTCTTTACGAATGGCATCTTGATTACCAGATGGTCCGTCCGTCCCTCCGTCTCGAAACGCATCGGGCTCTCGGTGGCATATATCTCGGAGGGGTCGGAATCCCCGAACACCATGTCCGCCATGTGGTCCAGGCCTGACGGGCCCCGCAGCTCGGTGGGCATCTGGTAGGCAAACATCATCTTGAGAGGGTCGAACGCGTGGTGTATCTCCTCCATGTACATCTCCTGCTCTGCCAGACGTTCTTTGAAGTAGCCTTCCTGGAGCCCCTCTTCCGGGTACACCTTGTTGACGATCAGGCACTCCACCGTCTTGTTGTAGAGGCAGATGTATGTGTAGGCGCGCATAGTCTCGTTTATCACCATGCGCTCCGGGTTCAGAACCAGGCGTATGGTGGTCACCTTGGGGTCCTCCAGGAGATACTTTACCTTAGACATCCTGTTCTTGATGTCCTCGATGCTTTCCATGACTTCCTTGTTCGGAAGGGGGAGGTCTATGACCTTGGAGACCGTAACTCTTGCTATGGAGACCACCCTCTTAAGCATGGAGTACATCCTGTCGATGTACCAGTTGGAGATGTCCGGGAAGCTCAGAAGCCTCAGGGTCTCTCCGGTGGGCGCCGTGTCGATTATGACCACATCGTAAGAGTCCTCTTCCTTGAACTGCAGCACGTAGAAGAGGGCGGCAACCATCTCCATGCCCGGTATTATGGCCATCTCCTCCGCGGTGATGTCGCCCATCCCCTGCGAGAGCATGAACGCCGAGATGTAGTCGCTGATATCGGACCATTTGGTGCTCATCTCATGGATGATGTCGACTTCCAAAGCGTCCAGGTTCTTCTCTATGTTGCGAATGTAAGGAGGGAGCTCGACTCCCAGGGAGTCGCCGAGGGAATGGGCCGAATCGGTGCTCATTATCACCGTCCTGTAGCCTTTCTGGGCCAGCCTGCGGGCGGTGGCCGCGGAAACAGAGGTCTTTCCGACCCCGCCTTTGCCGGTGTAAATGATGATCCTCATGCATTCTTCAATGTCTGTGCCGTATAAAAGGTTAGAGAAAACACCATCGCGGCATGCGGCAGATGGAGAAATGCCCGAAAATGCCCGGAGCACCGGAGCGGCATATGTTGAAGGACCGCCCGTCTGCCGCATGATCGGGGACCGGGGCGCGGGGGGAAACGGAAAGCGTAATATGCCGGCCCGAGCGGACGGATTCTGCCCGGACTTTTTCGGACCGCCCTTTGGCTGTCCAGGGCCGACCGCCTCGTTATGCCAGACGACAGCTGACGATATAACGGAGGCCCGTTGCGCCTGTCGGCTGCGGTTTCGTTAACGCACCCTCCGCCCAGCAGGTGCGTATGTTAAGAGACCTTAAACGTGAGAATGGGATACGATTCCATGCGGTACCGACCGCGAAGGTAGGTGAGCATAACGAACAAGAGGTCGAAGGGAGAACTTTCGAATGCTGTCTCCGATTCCGTCGCAGAGGAGGGCCGGACCGTATGGGAATTGCTTGCGGAATGCGTGAGATTGACGAGCGACACGTCCTACGCCGTCCACGGTTTCCCGGTCACGGACCTTGCGAAAGCGGCGGGGTCCATGAACACGATAAACGAGAAGACCGCCCTGGAGTACGCGCTGGGCGACTCCCTCCTGAAGAAGAGGTCCACGGTCATCGTGAAGAACGTAGGGATGAACGCGCTCGCGGACCCTCTGGTGATGGCCTCCACCCAAGGTCTGGTCGGTGGCGTCGTGATCATATCCGGGGACGACACCGGGGTCCGGGGAACCCAGGTACGCCAGGACACCGGGCCGTACGCCGAGGTGGCGTCTGTCCCGCTGGTGGAACTCGACACGGACGCCGTGTGTCGTAGCCTCGAGACGGCTTTCGCAGAGTCCGAGCGGTATTCCAGGGTGGCGATTCTGAGGGCCACCGACATAGCCCTAAACAGCACGACCCGGGAAGAGCCTTTCCCGATATCCTCGGAACGTAGGTACGGCAGTCTCGCCGAAAGAGAGCTGAGCATGGAAGAGGGCGCCGAGCGCGCGGACAGGATCTTCAGGGGAGAGACGGACGCCCCGGCGACCATCGGGAACACTGGCCGCGTATTGGGCCTGTGCAGGAACTGCCCGTACAAACCCCTTCTGCAGTTCATCTCCGACGAGGGAATAGATGTCATAATCGACACCGGGTGCGTTTTACTCGCAAAGAGGAAGCCCTACGGCATAGGGGTTGCCAACTACGGCCTGGGATCTTCCATCGCCGTCGCCGCGAAGTCCACTGGAATAGCGGTCACCGGTGACTACGCTCTCCTCCATTCGGGGATAAATTCGCTGATAGACGTCTACGGGAGAGGCACCCCGCTCCTGACCATCATACTGAAGAACGGAAAGCTGGCCATGACAGGGGGAGAGAAGTGCTTCGACGTGGAGAGGTACATCCCTTGGGCCGGTCCCGAGAAGATGGGGGTCAAAGAGGCCATCGAGGTTATCAGGGGGCCTGTGACGGGCCCTAGGACGATAGTGATAGAGACGGAATGTCCGGAAGGTGAGGTCCATGAAGAAATTAGATATTGAGATCTGTGACGTTACACTCAGAGACGGCGAGCAGACCCCGGGGGTCTCCTTTACTTGCGATGAGAAGCTCGACATCGCACGCAGCCTTGACGCTATCGGCGTCGAGGTCATAGAGGCGGGTTTCCCGAGTGTCAGCGAAGACGAGAAGAAAAGCATAAAGAAGATAACGAAAGCCGGGTTCGATGCCAGGATCTGCTGTCTTTCCAGGGCGGTAAGATCGGACGTCGATGCGGCGATAGATTGCGACGTCGACCTTGTAAGCATATTCATCGCCACGTCCGACCTGCACATAAGGGTCAAGTACAAAAAAAGCCGCGAAGAGGTCCTCGCTCAGGCACTCGACATGGTCGACTATGCGATCGACCACGGCTTACAGGTCAGATTCTCCGCGGAGGACGGCTCGAGGACGGACCTGTCGTTCCTGAAGGAGATGTTCAGACAAGGCTGCGAGCACGGTGCGGCATACAGCAGCATTGCAGACACGGTGGGATGCCTGACCCCGCTGGAGATCGCGGATGGCGTCAGGTATCTGACGGACGGCCTCGGCAACAAGCTGTGCGTCCACCTGCACAACGATATGGGCATGGCCACGGCGAACGCGTTCACGGCGGCGGAATGCGGGGCATTCCAGCTCCACACCACCGTCAACGGCATTGGCGAGAGGGCAGGGAACGCCAGCCTCGAAGAGCTGCTCGTGGCGCTGAGGATGAAGGGAGGCGTGGACAGATACGACCTCACGCACCTCACCGAGCTGTCCCGGATGGTCTCGCGCTATTCGGGGGTCCAGGTCTCGAAGACGAAGGCGATCGTAGGCGACAACGCCTTCTCGCATGAGAGCGGCATACACATTGCCGCCCTGATAGTGGACAGCTCCACCTATGAGTACTTCCCCCCAAAGATGGTAGGAGGGGAGCAGAAGTTCATCCTCGGCAAGCACACGGGCAGAAAGGCCCTCGAACACGTCGTCAAGGCCCTCGGGTACCAGCTTACGGAAGCCCAGATGGATATGGTGCTGTATGATGTGAAGGTGAGAAGCGAGGGCAAGTGCGCGATCACGCCCAAGGTCCTGATGGAGATCGTGGAGAGAGTCAGGGGGACGTGCGATTGAGCACGCTGTCCGAGAGGATCCTCAAAGGAGAGGAAGGCAGCTTCGTCGACGTGAAGGTCGACCGGGCGATCGCCCACGACGGCACGGGAATCCAGGCGTTGACGGCGTTCCGCGAGATGGGGGCGAAGAAGATCTGTAATCCGGAGAGGATAACGATAATCTACGACCACATAGTCCCGGCGAACAATTCGACCACGGCGGACCTGCAGGCGGAGCTCAGGAGGTTCGTCTTCGAAAGGGGCATCGATTTCCACGACATAGGGTCCGGCGTCTGCCATCAGGTCATGAGCGAGGGCAGGGTCCTGCCCGGAGAGATCGTCATCGGGGCCGATTCCCACACCTGCACCATGGGAGCGTTCGGGGCGTTCTCCACCGGAGTGGGGGCATCGGACATGGCGTCGATCTGGGCCACCGGGGGGACATGGCTGAAGGTGCCGGAGACCATCAACATCCGACTGGAAGGGAGGCTTCCACGATTCTCGGAGCCGAAGGACGTGGCGCTCAGATATGTGGGCATGCTTGGGGCGGACGGCGCGACCTACAAGGCCATAGAGTTCACGGGCGAGAACGATCTCCGTATGGAAGGCAGGCTGACGATATCCAACATGGCCATAGAGGCTGGTGCCAAGGCAGGACTCTTCTACTCGGACGCAGAGACATGCCGATATCTGAGGGAATACGGCATGGATGCCGAACCGCAGAGGACGGAGGACTGCGACTACGTGAGAGAGGAGATTTTGGATCTGGATGATGTGGAGCCGGTACTGGCGGTACCGCACAGGGTCGACAACGTGAAGCCCGTGTCGGACCTGGAAGGGATCCCCTTGGACCAGGTCTTCGTCGGCACGTGCACCAACGGCAGGTACGAGGACCTTAAACGGTTCGCGGACGTGGTCAGAGGAAAGAAGGTGAAGGTCAGGACAGTGGTCGTCCCGGCCTCCAGAGACGTTCTGCTCAGGGCGATGGAGACCGGCGTGCTCAGGGACATCGTGGAGTCCGGGGCCACCATAGGCACGCCGGGCTGCGGGCCGTGCCTGGGTGCCCACCAGGGAGTGCTCGGAGAGGGGGAGGTCGGACTCTCCACGGCAAACAGGAATTTCAAGAACCGCATGGGCGTCGGAGCGGAATATTATCTGTCTTCTCCGACAACGGCCGCGTTCTCCGCGCTCAGAGGCGAGATCGCATCACCGGGGGTAAGGCCGTGATAGGCAAGGTCGTGAAGGCCGGCGACGACATCGACACTGACCTCATAATAGCCGGAAGGTACCTGAGGACGAAGGACAAAAAGCTCTGGGCGGAGCATGCGTTCGAAGACCTGGACCCTGGAATGTCGTCACGTCTACGGGGCAGCGTCATTGTCGCCGGGAAGAACTTCGGATGCGGCTCTTCGAGGGAGCAGGCGGCCATAGCCCTGAAGGAGGCGGGCGTGGTGGGGGTGGTAGCCACCAGTTTCGCCAGGATATTCTTCAGGAATGCCATAAACAGGGGCTTGCCTCTGTTCGAGGTCGAGGGACCGGTGGTGTGCGAGGACGGGGACGACATCGAAGTTTCGCTGGAGGATTCCTGTGTGGAGACGGGGGGCGAGAGGTACAGGTCCCTCAGGCTCTCGGACAGGATGATGGAGATCATAGATGCCGGCGGAATCATAGAGCTCAGGAGGAGGGACCTTTGAGGTCGGCAGAGGGGCCGGGCCCCTCAGAACGGGATGTCGGGAGTGCGGCCCCGTGAAGATTGCGGTAGTAGAGGGGGACGGCATCGGCAAGGAGGTCATACCTGTGGCCGTAAAGGTCCTGGAGCACTACGTCCCGGACGCCGAGTACCTCGAAGTCGAGGTGGGGTACGGGAAGTGGGAGAAGACGGGCAAAGGATGCGACGAAGGCGACATCGAGACGCTGAGGGAGGCGGACGCCGTCATCTTCGGCGCCATAACTACCCCTCCGGACCCGAACTACAAGAGCGTGATGCTGAAGATCAGGCACGATCTCGGCCTTTACGCCAACATAAGACCGGTACGCGGGAACGGTTTCAAGATAACCGTCGTACGCGAGAACTCGGAGGGCCTGTATTCCGGTATCGAGGACATCGGAAGCGAAAGGTCCACCACCCTGAGGGTTGTGACCAGGGAGGCCAGCGAGCGCATTGCCGTCTGCGCGTGCGACATCCTCAAGAGGGATTTCGAGGACGGAACGCTTACCATAGGCAACAAGGCCAACGTGATGAAATCGGACGTCTTGTTCAGGGACACGTGCATGAAAGTGGCGGAGAGCATGGGCATCCCGTACAGGACGGCCTACATCGATTCGCTGACGTTCGACGCCCTGCAGAATCCGGGCAGATACGACGTTATAGTGACCACAAACATGTTCGGAGACATATTGAGCGACGCCCTCGGCCATGTGGCCGGCGGCCTCGGGATGCTCCCGAGCGCCAACATAGGCGCGGACAGCTCTCTCTTCGAGCCTGTGCACGGCAGCGCCCCCGATATTGCAGGCAGGGGGATCGCGAACCCGGTCGCAGCAATACGAAGCGCGGGAATGCTGCTGGAGCATGTCGCAGGCATCGGATGCGAAGAAGAGATCGAGATGGCGATATCCGGGGCTGTATCATCGGGGGCGGGAACTCCGGACCTTGGTGGGAACTCCGGCACCGAGTTGTTCGGAAAAGAGATACTGAAAAGGCTCGAAAAGAGGTGAATACAAAGATGGACGTCTACAATCCCGCAAATAACCAAAAAATCGGAGAGGTCAAGGAGTTCACGGAGGAGGAGGTCGCGGGCACGATAGACAGGCTGGGCGCCGGGTTCCCCGGATGGTCCGCCAGAAGGCCGGCCTCCAGGGGAATGGTGCTATACCGGGCCGCGGAGACGATTCGGGCGGACGTGCACAGGCTAGCGTCGATCCTTACCGCCGAACAGGGGAAGCCGCTCGCCGAGGCCAGAAACGAGATCTTGGGCGCCGCCTCCGTATTCGAATACTACGCATCGATAGCCGGAACGGTGGGCGGAAGCACGGTGCCTAAATCCGATTACGGGTACGCTTTCACGAGCAAGTCCCCCCTGGGTGTTTGCGGCGCGATAATCCCTTGGAACATGCCGGCACTGATAATGGCATGGAAAGTCGCGCCTGCGGTTGTGACCGGCAACTCCATCGTTGTCAAACCCGCAGAGACGACCCCGTTCACGAACATCGAGATCGCCGGGATATTGCATTCGTCCGGTCTTCCAGACGACGTCCTCGCAGTGGTGACCGGCGGCGGCGAGACGACGGGCGCCGCCATAGCGAGGAACAGAGATGTCAGGCATATATCGTTCACCGGATCCGTCGAGACGGGGGAGAAGATCTCAAAGATGGTCGACGCAGGGAGAGTCCGGCTCACATTGGAACTCGGAGGCAGCGACCCGATGATAGTCTGCGGCGATGCCGATCTGGACAGGGCGGTGGCAGGGGCGGTGGCGGGCAGATTCTACAACTGCGGCCAGATATGCACTGCGGTCAAGAGGCTCTTCGTGGCGGACAGCGTGGCGGACGGTTTCATAGGGAGGCTTAAGGCCGCGACGGAAAGTCTCAGGGTGGGGGACGGGGCCGCCGAAGGGACGGACATCGGCCCGCTTAACAGCATCGGGGGGCTGCAGAGGATAGAAGAGATGGTCGAGGACAGCATCGGTTCCGCGAAGGTGTTGACCGGGGGCCTGAGGCCGGATGGCCCGGGGAACTTCTACGCCCCCACCCTCATAACGGGCCTGGAACCTGATTCGAGGCTCCTGACCGAGGAGGTCTTCGGCCCTGTGCTCCCGATCGTCAGGTTCGGCGACCTGGATGAAGCCGTTGATATGGCGAACTCAACCAGGTTCGGACTTGGCGCATCGATATGGACCAACGACATGAGGAACGCGTCCAAGGCTATCGACAGCGTTAGGTCCGGCATACTGTGGGTCAACAGGCACTCGAGGATACCTCCCGAGGTCCCTTTCGGAGGTGTCGCGGGCAGCGGCATCGGCCGTGAGAACGGCCCGAATTCATTGGACGGGTATATGGTCGAGAAGACCGTGATCGTCTCGCCCTGACGGTCGGTACCGAGCATCGGACGGGGGCCCTTTCGCCGGATGTGCCCCGGCGCAGGCGTTAACGATGGGCCCCTCCCGTTACGGCGACCGCAGGGTCCAGGACCGTACAAACGCTGAAAGGGACCTTTCAACTTTCAAGAGGCCGCAAGTTATCGGGCATCTCTCGATGCCGGAATAGGCTTTGTCCGAGATGCAAAGATTCTTGTACCTTTCGACAAAAACCACCAGGATCATTAATAAGACCCGGCCCGCACGGGGCCATGATACATGTAATTTCTTAAACGAATATAAAGGGGGTGCCGAGGATGGGGTTCGAACCCATGACCTTCGGATTTCCCTGGAAGAGGTCTGTTGACCAGAACCCTATGAGTCCGACGCTCCACCAGGCTGAGCCACCTCGGCATTAATTGGTTTGTCCGTCAATCGGATAAGTATATAAGTAGTTTTGTAGGCCCCTTTTCAGGGACCCTCAGTCAGCTTCGGCAGCCTCTGGCTCTTCCGCCGGTTCCTCGGCGGGCGACTCCTCGGGCTCCTCTTCCTCTTCGGGCTGGGCCTCGATTATGGATTCGGGCTCCTCGTTCCCGCGGGAGGTGACTTCGGACTTGCGTATCTCGATCCTCTTCACGGGGATCACTACGCGGCACGCCTTGGCGACGTTCTTCGCCATGTCTCCTGAGATCACGGATTTGATGATCTCGGCGATGGTCATCTCTTTTCCCATCTGGACCACGGTCTCTCCGATTATGCGCCTCATGGCCTCTTCCTGGGAGGTCTGGATGCGCTTCTCGGCGATGCTCATGGTCTTTATCCTCATTCCAAAGCCGTCCTTGGTGACGATGTCGACGACGTGGTCGGTCTTGGTCTTCTTCCTGCGGGTCAGTCTCCTGACGTAGTCCACAGTGAGGTCCTGGCCCATGAAGACCGTCTTAGCATCGTATCCGTCGACCTCTGTGATCTTGAATTTCAGCTTTATGTGCATCTTCGAGAAGTCTCCGGTCAGGTCCTGAACCGTGACCTCGGACGTCCTTCCGATAAGGAATTCGGGGTCTGCGGACGGAGTGTCTCCGATCTCGACCTCGTTGAACATGCGGGGAGCACGTACCTTATACCATTCCTTCGCCTTCCACTTGTCCTTCACCTTGCGGCTTGTACTTCCTTTCTTACCTGCTGCCATTAGAATTCTCCAAGGATTGTGATATTAGGTGTGATTCGATATTCCTATTAATATCTATGTGGCGCATATTTATCATCTATCATTAGATAATAATACATAGCCAGCATATTTTTATTACCCTTTATGTACAAATTATTTACAAAATGGTTGATACCGCTCATATATTAACATTGCCCGGAAGCGCCCGCCACCGAAACCAAGAAAAAATAAAAAAGAGGGGGCAGGACGCCCCCTTGGAAGTTTTAGAGCTTTACAGGCACCTTGTGCGCTTCGAGACCGAGCTCCTTCGCGTCCATGCCCATGGCGATGCCGTAGAGCTGGGACAGGTGGAGCACGGGGAGGCTGAATCCGAGCTCTCCCTCTCCGGTGTCGAACTGCAGGTGGCAGAACGGACAGATGTCCACGATGTACTCCGCGCCGCCCTCGACCATGTTTTCGAGGTTCTGCTTCGTGAGCTTCATAGCAACGTCGCCGAGGGCGGACCTTACTCCTCCTCCGGCTCCGCAGCACATCATCTTCTGCCTTCTGGGCATGCTCTGGGCCCCGGTGGCCTCAACGAGGTCGTCGAGGACGTGTGCATCCTCGGGGTCGTCGATCGCCTTGTACTTGCTGGGCTTCAGGAAGTGGCACCCGTAGAAGGTCGCTACCTTGTAGTCGAGGGGCTTCGTGATGCTCTCCTTGAGCTTCTCGATGCCTACTTCGTTATAGAGGACCTCTGCGAAGTGGCGGACCTTGGTGGTGCCCTTGTATTCCATGCCTATCTCGGCGAGGATCGCGTTGACCTCGGCGAGCAGCTCGGGGTTGTGGTTCAGCTCATGGGCGGCATCGAACAGTGATCCGAAACATCCGTTGCAGATCGTTACGATATCGAGCTCCATCTTCTCGGCCAGCGCAAGGTTCCTTGCGGCCGCGGCGAGCCATGCCTTTCTGCTGAATGCCCTGATCACGCCGGGCGCCGGGCAGCAGCTCGCATCGGTGAGGTCGACGAGCTCTATCCCGAGGTGCTCGCACACTACTCTCGTGGATTTCTCGATTCCGGGGTATCTGAGAGGCGCGATGCATCCCAGGAAGAAAGCGTATTTTGCCATTTATATCACTCCACTATCTTTTCGAAGCCTGCCGCGGCCAGTACTTTCTTGAGCTGGGCCATTGCCTCGGGGTTGGCGATCACCGTGGGAGGCTCGGCGGACAGTCCGAGGGCCTTCCTCTGCTCCTTCACCTTGTCGTTGATGCTTACGGTGTGGCCGATAGCGTAAAGGGACTGAGCAGTCTTCTTGTGGTTCTCGAACATGTGTCCTTCAGCCACCGCCATGTTCCTGAGGGCGATGATTATGTCGACGATGGGGACGGTACGGGGGCACCTCTCCTCACATGCGTAGCATGTGGTGCAGTCCCACAGGTCCTCGCCCTCGAAAATCTGTTCTTTCAGTCCGAGCTGGGCCTGCCTCATGAGTTTTCTGACTCTGTAAGAGGTCTGTCTTCCGGAGGGGCAGCTGGCAGTGCAGGTACCGCACTGGAAGCACATCTTGACCTCGGCGCCGCCGGCGTCCGCGATCTCTTTTGCAAAATCTACGTTTGGTGTTACCATGAGTACTACCTTGGAATCGCACTATCTTGATTGTATATAATAACCCATGTCCGAAATCGAAGAGTATTAACCTTTTAGTTAAACCCTCATTCTATGTGCCTAGATAGAAGGGCCTTGTTTAGCTTTGCGATCGTGCGGTTCTCCGCGCGGTAGATGGCGTTAATCGTATGCCTGAGCATCTTGGGGTCCACCGCGCTCTTGAGCCTCAGGCCTTTTCTGACCAGCAGGAACTCGTCGATGAAGAAGCTCTTGTTGGAACCCAGCAGCTCGGGGAGGGAATAGGTAACGGAATCGACCGTGTATTCCCTGTCCTCGGAGTCCAGATACATATATGCCACCCTCTGGGCGCCGTAACGGTAACGTATGAAGGAGGGGCCGTTGTCCACCATGACCATCCCCATGAAGCCGACCTCGGTCCACTGGAACTCCTCCGCGTCGAAAAGGTACATCGGATCGTCCAGTACCGCGTAGTCGGCGGTATGCTCCTTCATCATCCTGAGATTGTTCTCGTCGTCGGATATTATGAGCTCGGCGTCGGCCATCTTCAGGGCGGACATTACGGACATCATCAGGTCCTCGGTCACCGGGCTGCAGCATATGGTGAATCGCCTGTCGTCACGGCACCGGAGGGCGGTCGCCTGGTGTTTTTCGATGACCTCCCGGCCGGCGGCGGTGAGCCTGGTCCCTGCCGGCGTGGAAACGGTCACCGGGATACCGGCCGCGGCCTCTATCTGAGAGATGTACTTGTGCACTACCGGCACCGAGATCCCCAGTTCGGCGGCGGCGGAGGTCATGCTTCCGGACCTTCCCACCGAGGATAGGACCTCCAGCTGCCTGTTCGTGACCGTCTTGCCGTTTATGACCTGATAGGTCTCGGTCCTGATATCCACGGATGTGTCAGTTGTTCGGCGGTATTAACCCTTGTGCACGCTGCGGAAACGTAATAACTTCATACTCCGTCGGGGGGACGATGCCTGAGATACTCAAGGATGCCACGATGGTGGTCGGCCTCGGAAGCCCCATCATGAGCGACGATGCCGTCGGACTGAAGATAGCAGAGCGCGTGGGAGATCTTGGCATTTCCGACATCGAGACCAGGCAGGAGGCCATTGGGGGCCTTGACATACTGCCGGTGATCAGAGGCTTCCGCTTCGCCGTGATCGTGGACAGCATACTCACCGGCGGCGTCCCTCCCGGCACCGTTATGATCTTCGACCCGGAGCACTTCGAGCACACCGTGGTCCCGGCGTCGGCCCACGACGTGAACCTCGCCACGGCCATCGCCATCGGAAGGCAGATGGAGCCGGACATGATGCCCGAGACCGTCAAGTACGTGGCCGTCGAGGCCTGTGACATACAGACGGTCAGCGAGAGCATGACCCCGGACGTGGAAGCGGCGATACCGAGCGCGGTTAACGCCGTCCTTCACCTGATCTCCGAGTTCAGGAAGGGCTGATCAGACATCAGGTCCGCAGACCTCCATCTCCCTCAGCTTCTTGTTGCTCTTTCCCAGTATGACCGCGTTCAGGGTTGCGGGGCGCATGGTCTCTTCGGCCGCCTTCATGACGTCCTCTTCGGTCACAGCCTCCATTTTGGATATCGCATCCTCCAGGGAATACAGCCCGCCGGAGAGCATGTACTCCTTAGCGACGCTGGTCATCCTGCGGGCAGTGGACTCCTGGGACCTTATCAGCTCGCCTTTGACCAGCCTCTTTGTGCGCTCCAGCTCGCCGTCCTCGAGCCCCTCGTCCAGGAATGCGCGAAGTACTTTGGCCGTCGCGTCCACAGACTTTTCGACGTTCTCGGCCGTGGACGACATGTATATGCCCATGTATGATGCGTCGGTGCTCTGGACAACGGTCGAGAAGACGGAGTAGACGAGAGCGTTCTTCTCCCTGACCTCCTGGAACAGTCTCGATGATGTGCCAGCGCCTAGAACCGCGGAGAGCATCCTCAAGGAATGCCGGGAGTCGCCCGGTGGACTGCAGGACGGGAATCCCAGCGCGACCTGGTAATGGTCCGCCCTGTTGGAAACGAATTTGTACTTCGGCTTAGGGACCGGTGGCACCGTGCGCTTCGGTGCGGTGGCCGCCTCCATGCCGTCGAACTTTCGGGAGACCCATCTGACCGCGTCCTTCTCGTTCACATCGCCCACCGCGAAAACCGCCAGGTTCGGCCTGCCGTATCTGTCCCCATAGTATGCGCGAAGGTCCTCGGACGTCAGCCTCTCGACGATCTTCTCGCGGCCCCCTTCGCCCTGGGACAATTTGTGGCCCCTCCATATCGTTTCATCGAAAAGGTCGAATATGTAGGACCCGGGGTCGTTTTTGACCATGCTCAGCTCTTGGAGGACGATCTTCTTCTCCAGTTCCGTGTCCTCGTGCCCGATGAGTGGATTTACCACTATGTCCGATACCATCTCCTTGGCCACGTCGGAGGTCTCGCTTATCGTGATACCGTAGTATCCGGTGACCTCTTTTCCGGTGAATGCGTTTAGCATTCCTCCGGCACCCTCCATCTCCTTGGCCATCTGATAGGAGGAGCGGCTCTCCGTGCTTCTGAAGACCACGTGCTCCAGGAGATGGGATATCCCCATGACGTCCTTGTCCTCGTCCCTTGAGCCCGTCCGTACCGCCACCAGATATCCCGCGCTGCGGCATCCCGGGACCCTGTCCGTAATGACCGGGATCCCTCCGTCCGTCTTCGATTGCGATATTCCTTTCATCGACCCCGTAAACGTGGAATAGATTAATAGAATGGCGTTAATTACATTCCATGTCCGGCATCAAGGTCTTCAGGTACGACGACGGCAAGCTCAACGACGCCATAGCGATCGTCGGCTTCCCCACGGTGGGCCTGGTCGGCTCGATCGTCACCAGCTACATCGTCAGGGAGCTTAAGATGCCCATCCTCAGGGGGATGTCGTCGGACGAGCTGAGCCCATATTGTATCCTCATCGACGGCGAGCCGTACCCTCCGGTGCGCATCCACGGGCTGTGCAGGAAAGACGACAGCAGAAACTGCAGCGACCTGATGGTGGTAACTTCGGAGATCGCACCTAACATAACCCAGTGCTATACCATCACCGACGAGCTTCTGGAAATGTTCATGGACTACGGCGTTAAGAAGGTCATATGCCTCGAGGGAATACCACGCTACTGCAAGGACGACGTCATTTACGCATGCGGAAGTACTCCGGGAGCCAGAGAGATGATCGGTTCCTTCGGGGTCGAGCCTTTGGAGACCGGTATGATCAAAGGACTGACGGGAGTGATGCTTTTCGAGGGAAAGGAGCGGGGGATGGATATCGTCACCCTGCTGTGTCCGGCCGACCCGAAGCTTCCTGACCCCAGAGCGGCGGCCGGCGTGCTCGACGGGCTTGCGAAGGTGATCCCGGAGCTGAAGGGAATGGACACCTCTCCGCTGTTCCAGGAGGCTGAGGAGCTGGACAGGCGCATCAGGGCGCAGAGCGAGTCGGATGCTCCGAAGGCCCTGCCCGAAGATCAGCACATCTACGGGTAACCGTTATATCCGGATTCACATTTGGTGCGGAACATGTATCTGATACCGTCCGAATTCTTCGTCACTTCCAGCTCGGCCGTGAGCTCCGTTTCGGCCCTGAACGCGTTCGACCGCGCACTCATAACAGCGGGCATAGGGGAGCAGAACCTTGTTTCCGTCTCTTCGGTCATCCCTGTCGGCGCGGTGCCGGCGGAGAGGAAGGATATGCCCATGGGAGCCGTGACCCACTGCGTACTGGCACAGATGAGGGGATGCGAGGGCGAGACCATCTCCGCCGGGATCGCCTACGCCATGCGCATGGACGGGAATGGAGGATATGTGGCGGAAGGACATCTGCACGGGTCCGAGGATTCTCTGAGGGAGGACCTCAGATGGAAGATGAAGGAGATGGGGCGCATCAGGGACCTAGAGCTGGGGGAGATCTCTTTCGCCACAAGGGAACTCAAGATACCCACTGACAACTACGGATGCTGTATCGCGGCCCTCGTGTTCACGGAGTACAGATGAAGAAATACGCAGTGACGCCCTGCCCGTGCGGAAGCCTGAGGGTGATCGACCTTTCGTCCGAGACATCCGAATGCCCTTACTGCGGAAAAACAATCCAGAATGGAAGTGCCAGGATCCTCTACAGCGATTCTGACCCCAAGGCCGCGAGGGACGCCCTCGCCCGCCTTACAGGGTTCGAGGCCCCTCCCGAAGATCCCGATCTCAGAAAGCGCATCGAAGAGGCGGATCCTCTATCGACGCTTGAATACAAGTATGAGGGATGTTCGGACCCGGAGCAGAAAATGGAGATGCTGGCACATGGCCTTACCAAGATATTCGGCACTTTCACCATAGATGATGTCCGTAAGATCGAGGCCCGGGACCCCGAAAGGATCCTCAAAGGCATGATCGAGCTCTGCATTGTGTTCGAAGCGGAGCCCGGAAGATACAAGACCTGATCACTTGGGGATGTCGTCCCTTTTTTTCCCTTCCTGTCTGAGCACATCGCGCACCACCTTGGGGAGGCTCACGAAGGCCATCTTGTAGAAGTAGACCGCGGCTATGGCCGTGCTCATCACAAGTGCCAGATATGCCCCTGATTGGCCCGGGTACATGAACCATGGAACGAGGACAAGCTGGAATACCATGTTGACCAGCACCGCCTGGGCGGTGTATTCCAGGATCCTCGTCTTAGCCACGGCCTCGCCCACGGTGAGTCCCGCGGCGCCCAGGACCATCGTCTTGGCTATGGCCATCACCAACAGCGTCACGACGCCCGATGCATCGACCGAACCGGCCAGCTGCAGCAGGTAGTAGGACATGCCCATGGACATGGTCGCCCCCAGGCCTAGGCCCAGACCGTACCCGTAGAAGACCGTGTCGGATTTACGGTGGAACCTCTTGAGGTTCAGGACCACGAGGAGTATGAGGCATTCGAGGACCGCGAACAATATGGCGTTGACCACCTCGCTGCCCCAGAAATACGTGTATGCGGAGAACAGCACCGTCCCTGCGATCAGCCCGATAACAAAAAGCATGAAGAACGTCGGGTCGCTGAAGAAGGGATTTTTGACTGCTGGATATGTGTACTTCCTGAGAACGGCGTACATCATTATCATGGCAGGCCCGATGCCTATTGCCGCCGCCAGCCCGAAGGTCAGCTCCATATCACTGCGATATGATCGTCACTTATAACCCTTGGCACGCTCGGACGCTCGGGGCGCGGGCTTCCTGCGGGGATCCTCCTTCCCGACCAGGCGGTCGTAGTAATGGATCACCATGCAGGAGCTCTCGCAATTACCGCAGGAGGTGCATCTGTCGGGATTGACGCGCATCCCTCCCGCCATGCTGATCGCGTTCTTGTGGCAGCTCTTCACGCAGATCCCGCAGGAGGTGCACATCATAGCCCTCACCATCGCCTTGACGGTTTTTTCCAGCATGAGCTCGGCATTCTTCTGCGACGTCGCCGTGACGGACACCTGTCCGCCGCCGAAGACCTTGGCGGTGCCCTTCAGCGACCTTACGAAGGCGATCTCGAATTCCGGCGAGTACTTAACGTCCCCCACGGTCCGGAGCGCATCCACCACATATGAGAAGTCGCGGTTTCTGGGCAGGGTCACCACCGCCTCTGCGGAGAAACCTCCCGCCTCGCATACCGACGCTCCCTTGAGCACCTTCATGGATATGCCCGACGCCGACCCAGGCTTCAGGCGTATGTCGAGCTGGTCCGCCAGAAGCACCATCTTCGGAGGGAGGGCCTTCCATCTCCAGAAGCTCATGTCCACATACTCCGGGGGAAGACCTTTTTCTTTCGCGTACCTATGGAGGAAGCTTTCCCATTCATCGTACAGCTCCGGATATATCCTGCCGGTGTTCCTCCATTCGCTGGAAAGACATGATGCGCAAAGATAGCATCCTATCCTCTCGAAGTCCTTGGCATAAAGGGGATTATATCTCAGGCCCTCGCCCCAGATATAGCACCATATCTCTGCCGACCGCCACGAGCGTATGGGATTGATGTTCGTCTGATTGGGAACGAAGGGATTCTTGGACACTAGGGGAGTGCGGGAACGCGAGAAGGACTCCAGTGCCCTGTTCCCCTCTACGGTAACGATGCCGTGGGGGAAGTCTTTCTCAATCAGCTCCGTGATCGGCCCCAGCTTGCACACTTTGCAGCACCATCTGAAGTCCTTGGCCGGAGGGCCGAAGGAATCTACGTTGTCCAGGAAGGCCGTGCCTGCTTCCGCGGTGCGTAGGTCGTATCTCCCTTCGGATGCGAACTCCCTTACATAGGCGACCGTGTCCGGAAACTCTATGCCCGTGTTTATGAAAAGCAGGATGGGCTTCTTCCTGAGGGCCTTCTCGGTCAGGGAGCAGGCGACCAGAGAATCTTTTCCTCCGGAAAACGAGACGGTGACGGGAAGCTTGCTTCCGTTGGTGGATTCTCTTATCTCCGAGACAGCAACGGAAGTTAGGCCCTTCATGTGGGAAGTATTGGCCTCGACGAACTCACTTATGTCGGAATCTGGAGATATGGGTCTTTCGGGGTCCGGACTGAGGTCGCGTATTTTAACGGCTTTTTCCGCATATTCGATGTTGTCGCTGGACACCAACGCTATCCCCGGCCCTGCCCTTGCGCCCTTCCTCACGATGACCGTATCGCCTTCCCGGAAATTACCCAGGACCTCGTTTATGTTCGAACCCGGTATGTTCTTGCCCTTCAGGTGGCCGGAAAGTCCCGCGAATGTAACAACGTTCTGGGTTGCCACGTCTGCGAACATGTCGGCGCCCGGCTGTCTGAGTTCAAGTACCAGCCTGTTGAGGCGCATGTCGAATCTGACTATTCCCAGGACCGTACCGTGTGATACTATCTCGTCGGTCCTGTCCTCGCCGGGGACCTTGTTGAGGAAGATCGCCTTGCCGTCGATAGGCCGAGATGTTCCGAATGCTTCCCTGAAGAGGCCCGCGACGGCCTCCCGGGATTCGCCGAAGCACGGACGGATGTCGCCGGGGCTGTTTATCTCGAACTCCCTTCCCGGAGATCCGCAACGGGAACACCGGCTCCCCAGCAGAAGCGTTCCGCATACGTCGCACCATCGGCAGACCTCCTTTCCGTTGGCGATGTTCTTGGGAGGCACCTTCCGATCCGCCGGCGCCGGCGGGGCCTTTCTTCCGGACCCTCTGCGGAAACGTTCATTGACGGTCACAGGCCTACTTTCTCCTCAATGACATCGATCGGCGGCACTGTATCTCCCTCTGTGCCTGAAGAGAACTTCATCTTTATAAACAATAATACGAATCAGCGTCTCATGTCAGGCATATTCGGTTCGACCGACATCACTCCGGGATTCGGAAAGTCCAGGTTCAGCCGCCGCGAGGTCCGCGAGATACTAATCTCCATGCTGGTCCTGTCCGTCGCGTTCACTATAGTGTTAATGTCGGGAAGCTGGGGAGACAGCGACGTCTTCGTCAACTTCGCCATTTTCTTCGCTTTGTGCCTGGTACTTGTCACCGTGAGCTTCATACCCCATGAGCTGGCACATAAGTTCCTGGCACAGAAGTACGGGGCATGGTCGGAGTACAGGATGTCCGTTTCCGGACTCTTGTTTTCCGTCGCGATATCCTTCCTCGGATTCCTGATAGCCGCCCCCGGGGCCGTGTACATAAACGGCCGCATAAGCGACAGCGAGAACGGAAAGATAAGCGCCGCGGGGCCGATGGTCAACATTTCCATAGCCGCGGCGGCCATAGTATGCTGTCACTTCGCCGACGGTTTCGCACTGATGCTGTTCGGCATGATAGCCTGGCTCAACGCCATCCTTGCCGTGTTCAACATGATACCTTTCCCTCCTCTCGACGGTTCTAAGATAGTGAGATGGAACGCTCCGGTCTGGATCGCCATGATGGCTGCATCCTTGGCAGAGGTCGCCCTGGTTTATCTGATAATCTGGTAAAAAAAGAAGGGTTTCGCGGGTCTTGCCCGCTTGGTTTCACTGGCACTCTCTGCAGGGATACCTGAGGCCGCTCAGAGGGTCCCCTTCGTAATCGAAGGTCTTCCCGGGGTTCAGGATGTTGTTCGGGTCCATCGCCCTTTTGATCTCCTTGTAGGTCTTCAGGTTGGTCCCCCTCTCCTTGATGAAGTCTAGAGCCTTTGCAATGCCGATCCCGTGCTCTCCGGAAACGGTTCCTCCCAATTCGATGCATTTTTCGAATATCTCGGTGACTGCCGCGATGCCGCGTTCCCAGTCGTCCCTGCTGTAGGGATCGAGCATCATCTTGGTGTGCAGATTGCCGTCGGAGGCGTGGCCGTATGTCGCGATGGTCACGTTGTGCTTCTTCGCGATCTGGGCGAAGGCCTCCACTGCTTCGGGCACCTTCGACACGGGCACGCCCATATCGTCGGCCAGCGACACCGACACGTGTCCCGGTTTAAGGACTGAAAGCGACGTCATGACGGACTTCCTGGCATCCGTCCATCTTGCAATCTCGGTCTTATCGTGGGACGGCTTGACGCTGACGGCGCCGTTGGCCTCGGCGACCTCGGCGACCGTCCTGAGGTCGCGTTCGACCACTTCGTCCGTCTCTCCGTCGACCTCGACTATTATCAGGGAGTCGCAGTCCGGCAGCGGGTTTCCGCGCGCCTTGTTGACCGCGAAGACGGCGAGTGAATCCATCAGCTCGCAGGACGCGGGTATCAGAGGCTTGGCTATGAGGTCGGTTATGCACTTTCCTGCGGATGCGACGTCGTTGAACGCACAGATGCAGGAAGCCGACTTCTTCGGTTTGGTTGTGAGCTTGAGCGTCACTTCGGTTATCACTCCGAGCTGTCCCTCCGACCCGCACATAAGGCGGGCGAGCTGGTAGCCCGAAGAGTCCTTGATCGTCCTCGTTCCGGCACGGACTATCTCGCCGTCCGCCTTTACGAAGGTGAGCCCGAGGACGAAGTCCCTGGTAGCGCCGTACTTGACCGCACGCATTCCGGACGCATTGTTGGCGACCATTCCGCCTATCATGCACGCCTCTGCGGAACCGGGGGAGGGGGGGAAGAAATAACCGTATTTCGACAGCTCCTTGTTGAGGTCGTCGTAAACTACGCCTACTTCCACGTCGACCCACAGGTCCGCCACGCTGATGTTCTTGATCTTGTTCATCTTCTGCATGGCCAGAACAATGCCGCCTTTGAGCGGGACCGCCGAACCGCAGAGTCCCGTGCCGCCGCCCCTCGGGGTGACAGGGATCTTCTCCTCGTTGGCAATCTTCATTATCTCAGAGACCTGCTCGGTCGTTCTGGGCTGTATTACCACATCGGGAGTGTGGTGGTAGATCGAAGCATCGAATCCGTAGATGTAAAGGACTGCAGAATCCGTGGAATACCCGTCCTTGCCTACGACTTTCTCGATCTTGTCTAATATCCTTCGGTCCATTTGTGCACCGCGGAGTATATCTCCGCTCCTGACTTATAAAATGTGCGCGGACCGGGCGCAAAACGATTTATCCGAAGAGTCATTGCACCGGGCATGAAATCGAACATCGTTCTGTTGGGCCCCCCGGGATCCGGCAAAGGCACGCAGGGAGAGAGGCTCGGGTCCGAGCTGGGATATACAAGGCTGTCCACCGGTGATATGCTCCGCGAGGCCGTGAGGAACGGGACGCCCCTCGGCATAAAGGCCAAGGGATACATGGACAGCGGCGGGCTGGTACCCAACGACCTGATCATCGGGCTCATGAAAGAGAAGATCTCCGAGGTCAGCGGAGGCGTCATATTGGACGGATTCCCGAGGACCGTTGAGCAGGCCGATGCCCTCGCCAAGGAAGTGGATGTGGACCTGGCCATCAACCTCGATGTCGAAGACGCGGAACTGGTCCAGAGGCTAACCAACAGGCGCAGCTGCCCCAAATGCAACGCAGTGTACCACCTGATATCCAATCCTCCCGCGGATGAAGGCGTCTGCGACAAGTGCGGGTCGCGGCTCTACCAGAGGGACGACGACAAGGCCGCTACCGTCCAGAACAGGCTCAGGGTGTACCGCGAGAATACGTTCCCCCTCATCGCATACTACGAGAAGAAAGGGAAGCTTGTCACCATTATGGGCGAAGGCACCATCGACGAGATCTTCGCCAAGGTCAAAGAAGCCGTCCAGTAAACCTTTTGAGGGGGCCGCGGCCTCCTTTACTTTCCGCTTCTGCGAAAACTATTAAAATATAACCGCGTTGGGGGAACCCGATAGCCTCGTAGTGTAGTGGTCAATCATGCGGGATTCTGGATCCTGCGACCGCAGTTCGAATCTGCGCGAGGCTACCACTTGTATTCTAAAAATGTCTGTTGGGCACCTGCCATCCAGATTCCGCCCCGCTCAATATTCGCCAAGGTCCTTGATGTCAATGTATCTGGCATCGAGGTACTCGGCGAGTTTGCGGGCGTCGTCCTTCCTCTTCACGTCGTAAACCCCTCCAGAGTTGATGACTGTCCATTCGATTTTCGGGTCCTTTATCACGGGCGCGATGCGCCTGATCTCCCCCATGGCGTCGGCGCAAGGGAATGCGGGCGTCGTGGCGCATCCGTCGGTTATCAGGATTATGTAACAATTCTCACCCGGGTGCTTCCTGAGATAATTCACCGCGTAGTCTCTGGAAACGATAATCGCGCTTGCCAGCGGGGTAGAGCCCCCCACCGGAGCCTGTTCTAGAGTGTCACATATCATCTCGACGGAACGGGTGAAAGGCACCGCCACCTCTGCGACCCTCTCTCTGAATGTCACCAGCGAGACCCTGTCTCTTTTGACATAGCTCTCCATGAGCATAGACCTTATCGCGTTCTGTACAATGCCCATCATGCCTCCTTTCACCAGAGACCCGCTGACGTCCACCGCGAAGATGAACGAACACGATTTACGTCTGACCCTTATCTTCTCCCGTATGTCCTGGGACTCGATCTTTATGCTTAGGCCGTTTGATTCTCTGCTTATCTGATATGGGGCGGCGGCCCGCACGGTCGCATCGAAAGCCGGATCCGAGGTCTTTCCTTTGGGCACTCTGAATCCTCTGTACCTTCCCGAATTCCTCATCGACAGCGGGGCCCTCTTGCTCCTGATTCCCGCGATCTCGTGCAGGCGGAACGCCTCCAGCTCCTCGATCTCGTCCAGAGCCTCCTTGGCCCTTTCGAATATGGCGTCATATCGAGAGCCGGTGGACGCGGAAGGCTCGAGAGGACCGGGATCTGCGGCTCCCTCCTGATCCTGCTCCGCCTCTTCGTCGAATTCTTCCACAAGAACGGGGACGTCCTCAACTATTTCCGTGTCCGGTTGAATATCTTCTGCACTGTCGTCGATCAGCTCGAAGACCTTTCCGCCTTCTGCTTTTTCTCTTGTCCTTAATGTCCTCCTGTGAGGCAGACAAAGAACAAGTGCATCGCTTACGTCCGTATCGGTGACGAATGCTCTACCATCCAATGCGGCCAACACCTTGGATACCTTGGCGGCCGAGATGTCTGCACGGTGGCCTCCGACATTCAGTTCCCTGCATATTTTTACGATTGTAACGACATCGTCCCTATCCAACACGACTGACGGAAGGATCAGTCTGGCACTTTTTATTATACTGGCAGTTTCGGCATCGCTTTCCCGATAATCTTCGTGATATGCCGATATGTCCCTTCTGTGTTCCATGTCCGCACGTACGATCTCCGCCCTTTCCCGAAAATCTTTTTCCGGGATGATGTTGACACAGATTTCAAACCTGTCTGCAATGCTATCCGGGATGTCCCTCTCCGATGGGTCCATAGACGCTATGGCCGTCGTTTCCAGAAGATATTCTGCAGAAACCCCCTCTCGTTCTAATATCACTTTTCCGGACTCGATGCACTCCATAAGAGAGTCTAAAGTTCTGCCGTCCATCAAATTCGCATTGTCCAGATAGACGAAGTTTCCATCCGTCCTGCTCAGAAGCCCTCCCGATACCATGGCTTTGCCCTCGCTCACGGCCTTCTCAAGGTCCAGGCCGCCGAAAAGCTGATCGTCGGTTATATTCTGCGGAATGTTGATAACATCCCTTTCCGGCAGGACTTCTGCGAAGGCACGTACCAGTACGCTCTTGCCCGTGCCCGAGGGACCTTTGATCAGAACGCCTTTGATGCTGTGGTCCACCGCCGCGCATATGAGCGCCCGCTTCGCCAGCGACATGCCGCGTACAGCGGAGAACGGAAGAGACCTCAATACATCTTGATGCATTCTTCGAGTTCCCCTCTGTCAAGCCCGCTTTTTTCGAAGGGTTTTTTCTTTACACGGTGCGTCAGTACCATCGGGGCGACGGTTCTGAAATCGTCCCTGTCGATCGAATCCTTGCCCTCGAACGCCGCGTTGGCCCTTGCGGCCCTGACGAGAGTTATGTCTGCCCTGTGCCCTTCCATTTTGAAGTATATCGCTATGTTCGAGGCCACCTCCACCATTTTCTGGCTTACTTCGACATCCTTCAATCTCTTCCTTGCGAGAGATATCTTTTCGCGCAATGCCTCGGTCTCGGGACGGAATTTCTCTATGAAGGCGTCCGGGTCGGAATCGTACTCGAGCCTCCTCATGACCACTTCCGCCCTGGAAGTTACGTACTTATCGCCTACTACATCGACGCACAGTCCGAATCTGTCCAGAAGCTGGGGCCTGAGCTCTCCTTCCTCGGGATTCATTGAGCCTATCAGAATGAATTTTGACGGGTGCGAAAACGACACACCTTCTCTTTCCACGTAATTAACGCCCATTGCGGCGGAATCCAGCAGAAGATCGACTATGTGGTCCTCTAAAAGATTTACCTCGTCGACGTAAAGAATATTTCGGTTGGCCTGTGCCAGCACCCCGGGCTCGAACCTTTTCTTTCCCGTCTGGAGAACGTGTTCCAAATCCAGTGTACCCGCTATCCGGTCCTCTGTGGCGCTAAGGGGCAGCTCTACTACGCGGATGGGGCCCTTTTCAGTCTCATGCCGTTTGCCCGCCTCTAGTTCGCTCATGCACTCGGAGCATAGAAGTTCCGGATGAGATGGGTCGCAACGGAATCTGCAACCTCTGACATATTCTACGTCCGGAAGCACATTTGCAAGAGACCTTACGGCCGTTGACTTGGCTGTGCCCTTCTCCCCGCGTATGAGAACTCCTCCGACGCCCGGGTCGACGATGTTAAGGATGAGCGACACCTTCATCTCATCCTGGTCCACTATCGCGGTAAAAGGAAATGAACGTTTTTTTGATGTCATTATGAATGAGAGTTAACGCCGTCATCTATTAAGTATATTCCTAAACGTGGCCCGGGTTCCCCGAAATTATTTGAAAAGCGGTTTCCGGGCACATCGATCTTTTACCTTTACAGTTGAAATAACATCAAGTTCGGGACAGAATCTACGGTCCATTTGTGGGGGATACCGTCGATAATCAAATATCTCGGATCGCACGGTGATGTCACGACCCAATATCCTGAGAAGACAATTTTGGCAGCGTCCCTGAGAATGAACGAAGATGTTTGCTTTATCGGAAGCAGGCATTCGATGACAAAAGACACATCTGCCATGCCGCATAACCAACCACAGTGCAGGTCGGCACCGTTCGTTGATGAGATGGCAGCCCCTGAATTCCTTTCGATACCATGTATTCAGATGGTCGACACCAGAAAAATCGTCGTCCCTTTTTCAGTTTAGGCAGGTTTTGGAAATAATATTATCTTCAAGATGCTGAGATGTGCGGGGCCCGCGGACGTGTGTTTCCAGACTCTGAAGTAAATAATGCCCAATATATCATCTTTCATTTACTTTTGATATCCCGACAGCATAATGGGAAGAATCATGGATGCATGAAATTTGTCATCGATGAACGTACACTTTTCAAATTAGAACATTCCTTTCGCTCTGAAAATAGGTAATCCGGTGTCAAAACGGACATAATATCCTTCCGTTCTTTCGAAAGCGATGGCAGATTTTTTAATGCTCCAATGATTTCTTCGACCTTGCAGCCTTAATGTTTGTTGCTTCTCATATACATGTACCAGATGTTGAAAAATAAACGGCCCGTGTTTTTTCTGAGACATCCCGGGACCGACGGGATTTCCGTGAATTATCCTTCTAAAATGTTTGGTGCCCTTCCTGGCACCCTCAGGCAAGATCCATGCACACCGTGCCGCAGAGATTGAAGGCGATCTCGAATTCGCCGCAATATCCTGCCGACAGCATGCCTTCGGTGTCAAGCCAAAGTTCTCTCGGTGACTCGTCTGCATCCATGCAATCTTACCACCGTCGACTGCATATTTTTACCTTCTATGGAAGGTCGGGCGTTTCAGGTGATACGCCCGCGTATCAGAGAAATTATATTATGGGGGACGGGTTACAGAGGGAAGAGGGTTGATGTGATAGACAGAAACACGGTATTGAG
>Ga0265295_1000916_pt1 | contig 55650 bp, 54 predicted proteins | sample Munlansysbiofilm_FD_192503 | JGI IMG/M metagenome (GOLD analysis project Ga0265295, IMG submission 192503) | Leachate microbial communities from a municipal landfill in Southern Ontario, Canada - Methane capture system biofilm | ecosystem: Engineered > Solid waste > Landfill > Unclassified ... | reverse complement strand
ATGCTGCCGACGACGCCGCTCATGAACAAAAGCGGGATGAACACCGCCACCAAAGAGACGCTGATTGAAATCACGGTAAAGGTGATCTGCCGCGCACCGGCGATGGCCGCTGCGAACGGATTCCGCTCGCCCTTCTCGATCTGGCGGACGATGTTCTCGATCATGACGATGGCGTCATCGACCACGAACCCGACCGAGACGATCAACGCCATCAGAGAAATATTGTTGAGCGTATAGCCCAAGGCCCACATGGCGGTGAAGGTGCCGGCAAGCGACAATGGCACCGTGATACAGGCCGCCACCGTCGGCGTCTTGCGGCCCAACGCCAGGAAAACCACCATCACCACCAGGGCGATGGTGACGAGCAGGGTGAATTCGACGTCGTGCAGACTGGCGCGGATAGTGCCGGCACGGTCATTGATCACCGTGATCTTAACGCCGGGCGGCATCCAATCTTCGAGCTGCGGCAAAAGCGCACGGATGCGATCGACCGTCTCGACGATATTGGCGTCGGCCTGCTTGCGCACGATCACCAGCACCGCCCGGTCCCGGCCGGACCAGGCGGCGCGGCGGACATTCTCGACACCTTCCGTGACCGAGGCGATATCCGACAGCCGGGTCACGCGGTTGTCCTCGGCGTTCAGAATCAGACGCCGATAATCCCGGGGCGTACTGATCTGTTCGTTGACGCCGATGCTCATGGCCCTATCCGGACCGTCGAATCCGCCTTTGGGCACCAGTAGATTGGCTTCGGCCAAGGTGGCACGCACCTTTTCCATGCCCAGTCCCATGGCCGCCAGCCGGGTAGGATTGACCCGAACCCGGATCGCCTGTTTCTCGCCGCCGCTAACCGACGCCTGAGCCACGCCTTCGATCTGCGAGATCCGGCTGGCCAGAATCGTGTCGCTGGCGTCATAGAGCGCGCCCGATGTCAGAGTGTCCGCCGTCACCGCCAGGATCAGAATCGGCATGTCGGCCGGATTCAAGCGGCGATAGGTCGGCGGCGACGGCAGATCCTGCGGCATATCGGCCGCAGCCGCGTTGATCGCGGCCTGAACGTCCTGGGCCGCGCCGTCGATATTGCGGGCGATATCGAACTCCACCGCGATCGACGTGCTGCCGAGCGAACTGTTCGACGTCAGTTCGTTCACGCCCGCAATCGCACCCAACCGGCGTTCCAAAGGCGCCGCGACGGTCGCGGCCATGGTTTCGGGGTCCGCGCCCGGCAAATTCGCCTGCACCACGATCACCGGCAGTTCCACGCGCGGCAAGGGCGCTACCGGCAGATGCAGAAAGGCGACCGTCCCGGCGGCGAACAGGCCGATCGCCAGCATCAGGCTAGCGACGGGACGGTTGATGAAAAAGGCCGAAATCCCCATGGCCTATCCTTCATCCCGCGCCGGGGCCGCCGGGCTGTCCAGCCTCGCGCGCCGCCGGCACCAGAGCCGGACTCGTTCCATGTAAAGATAGATCACCGGCGTGGTGTAGAGGGTCAGAAGCTGACTGAAGACCAGGCCGCCGACAATGGCGATGCCAAGCGGGCGACGCAGCTCGCCCCCGGTGCCTTGATCGAGCGCGAGCGGGATTGCGCCTAAAAGGGCGGCCAGGGTCGTCATCATGATCGGCCGGAACCGCAGCAAACAGGCCTGAAAGATCGCCTCGTCCGGCGGTTTGCCTTCCTCGCGTTCGGCGACCAGGGCAAAATCGATCATCATGATCGCGTTCTTTTTGACGATACCCATCAAGAGAACGATGCCGATCAGCCCCAGCAGCGACAGATCCTGACCGGCGGCAAGCAAGGCCAGCAGCGCGCCGATGCCGGCGGACGGCAAGGTGGACAGGATCGTCACCGGGTGGATGGCGCTTTCGTACAACATGCCGAGCACGATATAGATCACCACCAGCGCAGCCAGGATCAGCAACGGTGTGCTTTCCAGTGCTACGCGGAATTCGGCGGCATCGCCCGAAAATGCGCCCTGGACGGTATCGGGCACGTTCAAGCCTGCCTCCGCCGCCTCGATGGCCGCGACCGCCTCGCCCAGGGACACGCCCGACGCTAAGTTGAAGCTTAAGGTGACGGACGGGAATTGCCCTTCATGCGTCACCAGCAAGGGTTCGGTTTCAAGCGAGATCCGGGCGAAAGAGGACAGCGGCACAAGGGTCCCATTATCGGATTGGACGTAAAGCCGCGCCAAGCCTTCCGGGCCGCTCCGGAACCGGTCGGTCGCTTCCAGAATGACCCGATACTGGTTGACCTGGCTGTAGATGGTCGAAATCTGGCGTTGGCCGAAGGCGGAATAGAGCGTGTTGACGACCGAGGACATGCTGACCCCCAGACGCCCCGCCTGGTCGCGGTCCACCTCGATCCTGGCCTGAAGTCCCTTATCCAACTGGTCGCTGGCAACATCCGTCAATTGAGGCAGCGCCTTCAGCGCTTCTTCGATCCTAGGTGCGATGCCCGCCAGGCGCTCGCCATCCACATCCGTCAGGGTGAATTGGTATTGGGTGCGACTGCTGCGCGCCCCGATCTGGATGTCCTGCGCCGCCTGCATATGCACGGACAAGCCGGGCAGGGGCGCCAAAGCGCGGGATAGCCGACCGATGACGGTGTCGATAGAGGCGTTCCGCTCGCCTTTCGGCTTCAGCGCGATCGTCATCCGGCCGCTATTGGCGGTGACGTTGGTCGTCCCCGCTCCCAGAAAGGACGCCACGCCGGTCACGTCCGGATCGGCTTTGACAATCTCGGCCGCCCGGGCCTGAAGCGCCGCCATCGCCGGAAAGGAGATGTCCTGGCGGGCGTCGGTGGTGGCGACGATCAGGCCGGTATCCTGCATCGGCAGGAATCCCTTGGGCATCGCCACATAGGACAAAATCGTCGCCGCCAGCGTGACCAGGAACAGGGCCAGTGTCGCCCGCTGATGGCGCATCACCACCGTCAAAGTTTTTTCGTAGAACGCCAGCAGACGCTCGAACAGCCCATGCCGGCTCGGCGCTTCCTCTCCTGGCGGCACGGGACGCAACATATAGGCGCACATCATCGGGGTCAGCGACAAGGAGATCGCCGCCGAGATCACGACCGCTATGCTCAAGGTCAGGGCGAATTCGCGGAACAGACGTCCGACGATGCCGCTCATGAATAAAAGCGGGATGAACACCGCCACCAGCGAGACGGTGAGCGAAACCACGGTGAATCCGATCTCGCGCGCACCGAGATAGGCCGATTTCAGCGCGGAATGCCCCTTTTCGACATAGCGCATGATGTTTTCGACCATCACGATCGCATCATCGACCACGAAACCGGCTGAAATGGTCAGCGCCATCAAGGACAGATTGTCGAGCGAGAACCCTAAAAAGGACATGACGCCGAAGGTCGCCACCACCGACAGAGGCAAGGCCACGCCGGGAATCACGGTCGCACGGCCCGAACGCAGGAACAGGAAGATCACCATCACCACCAGCCCGACGGTCAGGATCAGGGTGAACTGGACGTCGGCAACCGAAGCGCGGATGGTCGCCGTGCGATCGGCCAGAATCGTCACATCGACCCCTTGCGGAATGGAGCGGCGCACCTCGGGCAGGCGTTCCTTGACCAGATCGGCGGTGGCGACGATGTTCGCCCCCGGCTGACGCTGGACATCGACGATCACCGCTGGCTTTCCGTTGAACCAGCCGCCGACTTTGGTGTCTTCAAGCCCGTTGATCACCGTGCCGACATCGCGGACGCGCACCGGCGCGCCGTCCTTCCAGGCGATGATCTGCGCCGCATATTGGTCGATGTCGGTGATTTGGTCGTTGGAACCGACGGACAGCGACTGAAGCGCACCTTCCAGCGTGCCTTTCGGCAGATTGGCGTTGGCCTTGGCCAGTGCGCCGCGCAGGCTTTCGATGCCGATGCCGTAGGACGCCAGCCGGGCGGGATCGATCTGGATGCGAAACGCCGGACGCTGTCCGCCCTGGACCTGGACCCGGCCCACGCCCGAAACCTGCGAAAGCTTCTGGGCTAGCAGCGTATCGACGATGTCGTTGAGCCGGGTCGCCGGCAGGGTGTCGGACGTCAGCGCCAGGGTCAGGATCGGCGGATCGGCGGGATTGACCTTAGCGTAGGAAGGCGGGTAGGGCAGGTTGTCGGGCAGAACGCCATTGGCGGCGTTGATCGCCGCCTGCACGTCCTCGGCGGCGGAATCGATGCTTTTGGTCAGGATGAATTGCAGGGTGATGGCGCTCATCCCATAGGCGCTGGTTGAGCTCATCGATTGCAGGCCGGCGATCCGCCCGAACTGACGTTCGAGCGGCGTCGTCACTAGCGAAACCATCGTTTCCGCCGATGCGCCCGGCAGGCGCGTCGTCACCTGAATGGTCGGAAAATCGACCTCGGGCAGCGCCGACACCGGCAACATGCGATAGCCCAGGAGTCCGCCCAGCATCAGCGCGAAAGCCAGCAGCCACGTCGCCACCGGCCGCGCGATGAAGGGCGCGGAGATGTTCATCGCCGTCTATTCCCCGTTCTTCCCGGTTTCGCCGGCCAGCCGGACCTTGGCCCCCGGTCTGAGCCGGGCCATGCCATCGACCACCACGGTTTCTCCGGCCTTGAGGCCGTCATCCATCAGCGCGCGCCCATCCTCGATCACGGCCACCGACACATTGCGCATCTCGACCGTGTCGTCGGGCTTCACGACATAGACATAAAGTCCTTGCGGTCCGCGCTGAAGAGCGGGAGCGGGGATCACCAGTCCATCTTTGCGCACGGACAGACGCAGGCGGACATCGGTGAAACCGCCGGGCCACAGATGACGTTCCTGGTTCGGAAACACCGCCTTCAGCGTGACCGTGCCGGTGGACTCGTTGATCTGATTGTCGATCACCTCCAGCCGCCCTTCATCGACCACCGTTTTACCGTCCGAATCCACTGCCAGGGCGGTAAGCGCCTCGCTTTTGCCCATTGCATCGGCGATGGCGCGCAATTTCTGCTGCGGCACAGTGAATTGAACGGCGATGGGCTGGATCTGCGTCACCATCACGATGCCGGTGCTGTCGCTGGACCGCACGATGTTGCCCGGATCGATCAGGCGCAGCCCGACCCGGCCCGAAATGGGGGCGGTGATGGTCGTGTAATCCAGTTCGGTGCGTGCGCTGGCAATGGCCGCCTGACCGGCTTTGACCGCAGCCTCCAATTCCCGGACCGTGGCGCGCTGGGTATCGACGGTCTGCCCCGACACACGATCTCCCAGCCCGATATAGCGGGCAAGATCGAGGCGGGCGGCGTCGAGCTTGGCCTGATTCTGGTCCCGATCCGCCACGGCCTGGTCATATTGCGCTTGATAAAGGCGGCGATCGAGACGGGCGAGGACATCGCCCGCCTTCACATCCTGGCCCTCCTTGAACAGGACCTCCAGCAATTCGCCATCGACGCGGCTTTTGACGGTGACGGCGTAATAGGCATGAACCGTGCCGATCCCGTCGAGATAGATCGGCACGTCTTCCTGCATGACCGGCTGGGCCATAACCGGCAGCGCCGGCACGCCGCCGGGTCCGCCGCCGCCTTTACCGCCATGGCTTCGATACCAAGTCAATCCGGCGATAGCGGCCAGCACCAGGGCGAGAAGGACAAGAGGGACGACCCGCTGGGGCCGTTTGCGCATTGCTTGAATCATCGATCCGACTTTCTGCCACATCCCCGCCGTCATACCGCTTGGCGCGCGGCACCCTGGCGGAAGCATCCTGGGAACAACCTGTTACACCGTTATGACCACCGCCGCCCGAACCCGTGACAATCTGTTACCGCGCCCCCGGGGCCTATTATCTCTTTTCCCGCCTTTCGCTTTTAACACAAAAGAAAAGCCCCGCCGCCATCCCCCGAAGATCGGAAGAGGCTGCGGGGCTTTCCATGGATCATGGAAGAGCCGCCGGGATCAGGCCGTAGGCAGGCTCATCTTGGAGATAACTTCGTCAGCGACCTGCTTGGGCACCGGATCGTAATGCGAGAACTCCATGGTGTAGGAGGCCCGGCCCGACGTCATGCCGCGCAGCTGACCGATATAGCCGAACATTTCGGACAGAGGCACGGTCGCTTCGACGGCAATGTTGGTGCCGCGTTCGAGCTGGCCCTGCACCATGCCACGGCGGCGATTGATGTCGCCGATGATGTCGCCCAGATATTCCTGAGGCGAAACCACCTCGACCCTCATCATCGGCTCCAGCAGGATCGGCGAGCAACGCTTCATGCCTTCGCGGAAGCAAGCCTTGGCAGCGATTTCGAAGGTCAGCGCGTTCGAGTCGACGTCGTGATACTTGCCGTCTACCAAGGTTGCCTTGAAATCCACGGTCGGGAACCCGGCCAGAACGCCGTCTTCCTTCTGGAGTTCCAGGCCCTTATTGACGGACGGCACATATTCTTTCGGCACCGAGCCGCCGACGGTCTTGTCCTCGAAAATGAAACCTTCGCCACGTTCCAGCGGTTCGAAGATGATCTTGACCTCGGCGAACTGACCCGAGCCACCGGTCTGCTTCTTGTGGGTGTAGACATGCTCGACCGGCTTGGTGATCGTCTCGCGATAGGCCACCTGCGGCTTACCCATCACGCCTTCGACGCCGAATTCGGTGCGGATGCGGTCCATGGTGACTTCGAGATGCAGCTCGCCCATGCCGCGCAGGATCGTCTGTCCGGTTTCGCGGTCGGTTTCAAGCTGCAGCGAAGGATCGGCGCGGACCATCTTACCGAGTGCGGCGGAGAACTTCTCCTGATCGCCCTTGGTCTTGGGCTCGACCGAGACCGAAATCACCGGGTCGGGGAAGCGCATGCGCTCCAGCACCACCGGCTTGGCCGGATCGCACAGCGTATCGCCGGTATCGGTTTCGGACAATGAGACCAGCGCGACGATGTCGCCGGCACGGGCTTCCTCGATCGGGTTCGGCTCCTTGGCGAACATCTCGACCATGCGGCCGATCTTTTCGCGCTTGCCACGGGTCGAGTTCAGCACCGACATGCCCTTGGTCAGCACGCCCGAATAGACGCGCACGAAGGTCAGCGCGCCATAGGCGTCGTTGATGACCTTGAAGGCCAGGGCGGAGAAGGGTTCCTCGTCCGAGCAGAGACGCTCGCCATTCGGCTCGCCGTCGGCATCCACGGTGCGGATGGCGGCGATGTCGGTCGGCGAGGGCAGCAGATCGACGACGGCGTCGAGAACCTGGGTCACGCCCTTGTTCTTGTAGGACGAGCCGCACAGCACCGGGGTGAAGTCACCGGCGATGGTGCCCTTGCGCAGGCCGGCGAGCAGGGTTTCCTTGCTCGGTTCCTCGCCGGATTCGAGATAGGCCTCCATCGCCGTCTCGTCCTGCTCCAGCGCGGTATCGATCAGCTCGGCGCGGGCAGTCGGCACCCAAGCCAGATTGTCGAGGTCTTCCTTGACCGTGATCTTCAGCTTGGTAGCCAGATCGTCGGTCACGTCCCAGATTTCCGGAACGGCTTCCTTGTCGTCCGAGAACCAGACATAGGCCTTCATTTCGACCAGATCGATCATGCCGCGGAAATGGTCTTCCGAGCCCAGCGGGATCTGGATCGGCAGCGGACGGGCGCCCAGGCGGGTCTGGATCATCTCGACGCAACGGCGGAAATTCGCGCCGGAACGGTCCATCTTGTTGACGTAGCAAATGCGCGGCACGTTGTAATTGTCGGCCAGACGCCAGTTGGTCTCGGACTGCGGCTCGACACCGGCCACACCGTCGAACACCACGACCGCGCCGTCGAGGACGCGCAAGGAGCGGTTCACCTCGATGGTGAAATCGACGTGACCGGGGGTGTCGATAACGGTGATCTTCTTACCGCGCCAGAAAGCGGAAACGGCGGCGCTCTGGATGGTGATCCCGCGCTTTTGCTCCTGCTCCATATAGTCGGTGGTGGTCGAGCTCTTCAGATCCTTCGTCTCATGGACGTCGACGACGGTGTGCTTGCGTCCCGTGTAGTAGAGGATGCGCTCGGTCGTTGTCGTCTTACCTGCGTCCACATGGGCGATGATGCCGATGTTTCGGATGTCGGAGAGAGGCGTTTGACGGGGCATCACAAAAATTCCATGGTAGTTTGAGTTGAACGGGACGTGTCACCGGGTTTCCATCGAGACATCCCGGTTTCGGCAATCATGCTGCTGTACAAGGGACTGTCCGGCGTCTTACGACACCGATCAGCGGCGCTCCGGCCAGCCACGCGATGTGTCCTAACGGAATCGCCTCCGGAACACCAACGATTTTTTGGTGAATCCGGCTCCGAATCGATCTTGGTCCTTATAAAGAACCATTCGCGGCGGCGCTATCTAAAGCCTTAGCGCCGCAGCGTCAAGTTCAAGGCGGCGGATCATAGCGAACCCGCCCGGCCGAGGCAAGATCGGCCAAGCCGCGCGAAATATCTTTATCCAACCGTCACCATCCCCTGGTCCGATAGGCCCACCGGATGGGGCAAGGCTTGCGCAAAGCGGCGTCAACCGATAGGTTACGCGCCAGAACCCCGCCCAGAACAAGGCCTTTTGCGATGAACGTCATCCTTATCCCGCTGTTCAAGGTCGTCAGCATCGCTATCGAGCTTTACATCTACGCTCTGATCGCCCAGGCCATCTTAAGCTGGCTGGTGGCGTTCAACGTCGTCAATACGCAGAACCGCTTCGTCTACTCGCTGTTCGATGTGCTGGGCCGGCTGACGGAACCGGCCTTGCGCCCGATCCGGCGCTTCCTGCCCAATCTGGGCAATATCGACATTTCGCCGGTCATCCTGATCCTGGTCCTGATCTTCCTGCAAAGCGTGCTCGCCCAACTGGTGTTCTCGCTTGCCGGACTCTGATCCTTTCTCACCCGCCGACGGGGGGCTGCGCCTTGCCGTGCGGCTGACGCCCAAAGCGGCGGCGGATCGGATATTGGGCATTGCCCCCACGGCAGAGGGCGGCGCCGTACTGAAAATCGGGGTCACAGCCGCGCCCGAAGACGGCAAAGCGAACGCCCGGCTGGTGGCCCTGCTGGCCAAGCAGTTCCGCGTCGCCAAAAGCGACATCGCCCTGATCCAGGGGCAAACACAGCGCAACAAGATTCTCTTTCTGAAAGGCGAGCCCGGCGATCTGCGCCGCCGCCTGGACACGCTCGCGAGGCCGACATGACCGAGACCCGTATCATTGATGGAACCCGTGTGGCCGACGCGCTGCGCGAACGGATCCGCGTCCATGTCGAAGCCGGGAAGGCCGCCGGCCATGCACCCCCCGGCCTGGCCGTGGTGCTGGTCGGAGCCGATCCCGCCAGCCAGGTTTATGTCCGTTCCAAGCATAAACGCACGCAAGAATGCGGCATGGCCTCGTTCGAGCATATCCTGCCCGCCGAAACCGGCGAAGACGCGCTGCTGGCGCTGATCAATGATCTGAACCGCGATCCGGCCGTGCATGGCATCCTGGTCCAACTGCCCTTGCCGCGCCACATCGATTCAGGGAGAATCATTGAGGCGATCGACCCGGCCAAGGATGTGGACGGGTTCCATCCCGTCAATGCCGGGCGGCTGATGACCGGCGGACCGGCGCTGATTCCCTGCACGCCCCTGGGCTGTCTTTATCTGCTGAAGAGCGTCCATCCCCGGCTGGACGGCCTGCGCGCCATCGTCGTCGGACGGTCCAACATCGTCGGCAAGCCGATGGCTCAACTCCTCCTGCGCGAATCGGCGACGGTCACCATGGCCCATTCGCGCACCCGCGATCTGGCCGGCGAATGCCGCCGGGCCGACATCATCGTCGCCGCCGCCGGCCAGCCCGAATTGGTGCGGGGCGACTGGATCGGCGAGGGCGCGACGGTAATCGATGTCGGCATCAACCGCCTGACGCCCCCGGACGGCGGCAAGTCCCGCCTGATCGGCGACGTCGCTTTCGCCGAGGCGATGGGCGTCGCCGGGGCGATCACGCCGGTGCCGGGCGGAGTCGGCCCGATGACCATCGCCATGCTGATGCGCAACACGCTGGAAGCCTGCTGCCGCCAGACCGGGCGCTCCTTTCCGGACGATCTCTGAACGTCTTCCACCCTTGATCCGGCGCGGACCCACCCCCACATCCAATGTGGAGATAGGGGAAGCCTTACGCATGGGCGATCACATCGGACCGCCCAAGGTTTTTGATCGATTTCTTCGATCCTAACTTCCTAAAAAACTCGTTTCTCCCGTAGGGCCGTTCTCCCTAGAATAATTACTGTTATTAATCAGTTCCGCAATACGGAGGATTTGATGTCTTTGATCAATACCGAAATTAAGCCGTTCCGCGCCGACGCCTTCAAGGAAGGCAAGTTCATTTCCGTCACCGACGCCGATCTGAAGGGGAAATGGTCGGTGGTTTTCTTCTATCCCGGCGACTTCACCTTCGTTTGCCCGACCGAGCTTGAAGATCTGGCCGAGAATTACGCCGAATTCCAGAAGCTGGGCGTTGAAATCTACAGCGTGTCCACCGACACCCATTTCTCGCACAAGGCCTGGCATGACACCTCGGACGCGATCAAGAAAGTCCGTTACACCATGATCGGCGATCCGACCCATGTCCTCTCCCGGAATTTCGACGTGCTGATCGAGTCCGCCGGCATGGCCGACCGCGGCACCTTCGTCATTGACCCCGAGGGTCTGATCCAGATCGTCGAAGTCAATGCCGGCGGCATCGGCCGCGACGCCCAGGAGCTTCTGCGCAAGGTGCGCGCCGCCCAGTATGTCGCCGCCCATCCGGGTGAAGTGTGCCCGGCCAAGTGGGATGAAGGCGCCAAAACCCTCGCCCCGTCCCTGGATCTGGTCGGCAAGATCTAAGGGCGCCTCGTTTCGCCCAGGGCCTTAAAACAGACCTCCGTTGCGGCATCCCAAGCCGGGTCCGGTTTCCGCCGGACCCGGCCCGGAGCCGGACGCGGGCGGCCCTGAATTGTTCAAACCGATTTCCAGGAGGGTGATAAAATTTATGTTGGACGCTAATCTGAAAGGCCAATTGAAGGCCTATCTCGAGAAAGTAACCCTGCCCGTCGAACTGGTCGCTTCCCTCGACGAAAGCGCCAAATCGCGGGAAATGCTCGACCTCCTCCAGGAAATCGCAGCACTTTCCGACAAGATCGCCGTGGTGCGCGACGATAGCGACGCACGCAAGCCGTCTTTTGCCATCCGCCGCGCGGGCACCGATATTTCCGTGCGTTTCGCCGGATTGCCGATGGGCCATGAGTTCACCTCGCTCGTCCTCGCTTTGCTTCAGGTCGGCGGCTATCCGTCCAAGGCCGAACAGGACATGATCGCGCAGATCCGCGGCCTAGAGGGTGATTTCACTTTCGAAACGTTCTTCTCGCAATCCTGCCAGAATTGCCCGGATGTGGTTCAGGCGCTCAATCTGATGAGCGTGCTCAACCCCCACATCCGTCATGTCGCCATCGATGGTGCGGCGTTCCCCGAGGAAGCCGAAGCGCGCCAGGTGATGGGCGTTCCCGCCGTCTTCCTGAACGGCAAGCCCTTTGCCCAGGGACGCATGAGCCTGGAAGAGATCGTCGCCAAGATCGACAGCGGCGCGGTTACCCGCGAAGCCGAGAAGATCAAGACCAAGGAGCCGTTCGAGGTTCTGGTCATCGGCGGCGGCCCCGCCGGTTCGGCAGCGGCGATCTACGCCGCGCGCAAGGGCATCCGCACCGGCGTGGTGGCCGAACGGTTCGGCGGCCAGGTGCTGGACACGATGTCGATCGAGAACTTCATTTCGATCACCCACACCGAAGGCCCGAAGCTGGGTGCGGCGCTGGAAGAACATGTCCGCACTTATGGCGTCGATATCATGAAGTTCCAGAAGGTCGATAAGCTGGTTCCGGCCAAGGTTCCGGGCGGGCTGATCCAGGTCGATCTGGCCAGCGGCGCATCGGTCAAGGCCCGGTCCGTGATCATCGCCACCGGCGCCAAATGGCGCAAGATGAACGTGCCCGGCGAAGACGCCTATCTCACCAAGGGCGTGGCCTTTTGCCCCCATTGCGACGGCCCGCTGTTCAAGGGTAAGCGCATCGCGGTCATCGGCGGCGGCAATTCCGGCGTCGAGGCGGCCATCGATCTGGCCGGCATCGTCGCCCATGTCACGCTGCTGGAATTCGACCCCAAGATGCGCGCCGACGCCGTGCTCCAGGCCAAGCTGCACAGCCTGCCCAACGTGACCGTCGTCACGTCGGCCCAGACCACCGAAGTGCTGGGAGACGGCGAGAAGGTGACCGGCCTGTCCTACAAGGACCGCAATGGCGGTCAGGAACATAAGATCGATCTGGAAGGCATTTTCGTGCAGATCGGTTTGCAGCCCAGCACCGATTGGCTGAAAGGCGCGGTGGAATTGTCGCCGCGCGGCGAGATCGTGATCGACGGGCGTGGCCAAACCTCGGTTCCGGGCGTGTTCGCGGCCGGCGATGCGACCACGGTTCCCTATAAGCAGATCGTGATCGCCATCGGCGAAGGCGCCAAGGCCTCGCTATCGGCGTTCGACTATCTGATCCGTACCGCTCCGGCGGAAGAAGCGGCGGCGTAAGGAAAAAGCCCTCTCCTCCCTTTACGCCCGCTTACGGAAAAAGCCCGTCACCCCCGGAATGGGGATGACGGGCTCTTTTTTGCCGTCAGAAAAGGCCGGGGCTCAGCCCCGGGCCATCTTGGCCAGCCGCATGCGCAACGCATTCAGCTTGATAAAGCCGGCTGCATCGCGCTGATCGTAGACGCTGTCCGCTTCGAAGGTCACATAATCGAGCCGGTAGAGCGAACGCGGCGATTTGCGTCCCACCACCGAAACCGAGCCCTTGTAAAGCTTCAGCCGCACGGTGCCTTCGACATTGGCGCTAACCTCGTCGATCATCTTCTGGATCGCCTGGCGTTCCGGGCTCCACCAGAAGCCGTTATAGATCAGCTCGGCATAGCGCGGCATCAGATCGTCCTTCAGATGCGCCTCGCCGCGATCCAGGGTCAGGCTTTCGATCGCCCGATGCGCAACGATCAGAACGCTGCCGCCGGGGGTTTCGTAGACGCCGCGGCTCTTCATGCCAACGAAGCGGTTCTCGACCAGATCCAGCCGGCCGATGCCGTTGGCTCCGCCCAGCTCGTTCAACCGGGTCAGCAGCGCCGCCGGGGACAAAGCCTCGCCGTCGATGGCAACCGCATCGCCGTTCTTGAACTCGATCTCGATATAGGTCGGCTGATCCGGCGCGTTTTCGGGCGAAACCGAACGGGTGAACATGTCGTCGGACGGCTCCACCCACGGATCTTCCAGCGCCTTACCCTCGTAGGAGATGTGCAGAAGGTTAGCGTCGGTGGAGTAGGGGGCCTCGCCGCGCTTGTCCTTGGCGATCGGAATCTGGTGCTTTTCGGCGAAATCCAGCAGCGCCGTGCGCGAATTCAGCGACCAGATGCGCCAGGGCGCGATCACCTTGATATCGGGCTTCAAGGCATAATAGCCCAGCTCGAAGCGCACCTGATCATTGCCCTTGCCGGTCGCACCATGCGCCACGGCGTCCGCGCCGGTCAGCTTGGCGATTTCGATCTGACGCTTGGCAATCAGCGGCCGCGCGATCGAGGTGCCCAGAAGATAGACCCCTTCATAAAGGGCGTTGGCGCGGAACATCGGGAAGACGAAATCGCGCACGAATTCCTCGCGCAGATCGTCGATGAAGATGTTCTCGGGCCGGATGCCCATCATCTCGGCCTTCTTACGCGCGGGCTCCAACTCGCCGCCCTGGCCAAGATCGGCGGTGAAGGTCACCACCTCGCAGCCATAGGTATCCTGAAGCCACCGCAGGATGATGGATGTGTCTAGGCCGCCGGAATAGGCCAGGACCACCTTCTTGATGTCACTCGTCATGGAATACGCGCCTTAAAATGCGGTCGAAACCGGTGTCTGAGGCCGGAGTATAGGCAATCCCGGCTCCGGAGCAAGGGGACGGACCCGATTCGCCCTTTGAAAACCCCCCAACGAAGACCATATGAACCGAAGGGACATTGTCGCCGCCGAAGCGGAGGGCTATCTTATTTAGTAATCGATCAATGACACCGGGGAGGGGAGCCCCGGCACGAAACGAGGAAGACGCATGAACAGAACCGTCATGGAAGCGATCGCCGGCCGAACTCAGGTCATGGTCGATGCTGGCGAATCGGTACGCGAAACCGCGCGCAAGATCCTTGAGCAGGGCGTCAGCGCCGCCATCATCATCGAATCGGGCCGCCTGATGGGCGTCTTTACCGAACGCGACGCCTTACGCTTTTTCGCCGAAGCGCCTTACAACCCCGACACCACCAATATCGGTGCGGTCATGACCCGTGACCCGGTCACCGTTCCGCCCGAAACGCCGATCCCGGAAGCCAAGCAACTAATGCTGCGCAAGGGATTCCGTCACCTGCCGGTGGTCGATTCGGGGCGCGTTCTGGGCATCGTGTCGTTGCGCGGCCTCAGCAGGGCCATGACGGGCGTGACCGTTTAGACGAATCCCTTCATAGTGGCGAAACGAAAATCTGACGGGCGGCGAAACGCCGCCCGCGCCCAGAAGGAATCCGCATGACCGTTATCGCCATCGTCCTTGCCGGCATCCTCATCACCGCCATCGCCGTCATTGCGCTGATGGTGGTCTACGGCACCACGGCCTCGCCGCAGCCTTTCGCCCCCATCGGTTCCGCCATGGCCGGGGTTTCGACGCGCGATCTGCCGCCTTTGCAGCGCTTTACCGCCCGCGACGGCCAGGAGCTGACCTATCGCGCCTATGAAACGGACGGTACACGGGCCGCAATTCTGATTCACGGCCAGGCGATGGACGGCGTCACCCTGCACCGCGCCGCAGGGGCGTTGGCCAAAGCGGGGATGTCCGCCTTCGTCCCCACGATTCGGGGGCATGGCCAGGATGGACGGCCGGGCGATATCGATTACGCCGGACAGCTTGACGACGATCTCGCGGATTTCCTTACCCATCTGCGCGAAACCCGTCCGGAAACGGATTTTTCCCTGGCCGGCCATTCCGCCGGCGGCGGATTTGTCATCCGCATCGCTCAAAGCGCCCTATCCGGCCTGTTCGAGCGGTTCGTACTGCTGGCGCCGATGCTGGATTCGGCTTCGCCCATTTTTCGGCCGGAAAGTGGTAAATGGGCGCGCCCCCATGTGCGGCGCATCGTCGGACTGATGTTGTTGGACGCGTTCGGCATCCACCGGTTTGAAGGATTGCCGATCCTGGCTTTCGGCGTTCCGGCCAAATCCTCGACGCATTTCGTGCCCAGCTATTCCTACCGCCTGCAAAAGAATTTTTCCGCGCCCGACGATTACGCGCGCAAGCTGGGCTCCATCCTTCAGCCCATCGCCCTGATCGCGGGCGAAAAAGACGAAATCCTGGCTTCCGACAGCTATGGATCGTTGCTGCTGCCCTACCGTTCCGACATCTCCATCCACATCATCCCCAATGCCGGCCATATGGGCGTGGTCCTGGCTCCGGAAGCGCTGGCGGCGCTGACCGAAACGCTTGGCGAGGGAAATCTGCCGGCAACCGGCCCGGTGGAATTCGAAACGCTTCAGGCGGAAGCAACCGAACCCGCCGGTTCCTGACCGACCCAATGGAGGCGGTCAAAGCCGGGCTTCGATCGCGTTCCAGACAAGGGCTGCGAGATTGACGTCGTCGAAACGGTCGATCTCGCGGATACCGGTGGGAGAGGTGACGTTGATCTCGGTCAAAAAACCGCCGATCACGTCGATACCGACGAAAATCAGCCCGCGTTCCCTCAAGGTCGGGCCGATGGCGGCGCAAATCTCGCGTTCCCTTTCGGTCAGAACCGCCCGCTCCGGGCGTCCGCCGATATGCATGTTCGAGCGGGCCTCGCCCTTGGCCGGCACACGGTTGACCGCGCCGGCCGGCTGGCCGTCGATCAGGATGATACGTTTGTCACCCTGGCGCACGTCGGGCAGGTAACGCTGCACCATCAGCGGCTCGCGGCTCTGCTGGCGAAACATCTCCAGCAGCGCGTTCAGATTGTCGTCCTCGGGCCGCAAGTGAAAGACGCCCGCCCCGCCATTGCCGAACAACGGTTTGACGATGATATCCCCGTGATGCTGACGGAAATCGGCGATGCGCGCCGGATCTCCGGAAATCAGCGTCGGCGGCATCCATTCGGAAAAATGGGTCACCAGCAGCTTTTCGGGCGCGTTGCGCACGGCAGCGGGATCGTTGACCACCAGGGTCCGGGGATGGACATGTTCGAGAAGATGCGTGGCAGTGATATAGGCCAGATCAAAGGGCGGGTCCTGGCGCATCAGCACGACATCGACGCTTTCCAGATCGAGATCAAGTGCTTCACCCGTCAGATCGAGCCGGTCGGGCGCGGTCCCCACATCCAGCACATGCGCCCGCGCGCGCACCGCACCGTCGGCCAGGGACAGGTCCTGGGCCAGATAATGGAACAAGCGATACCCACGGCGCGACGCTTCCAGCGCCAATGCGAACGTGCTGTCACCCGGCAAGTTGAGCGCGCTCACGGGGTCCATCTGTATGGCGACGGCACGAATCATGATCGTTTCACTATCCCAACGATTGGTGGAGGCTAAGATCCCGCGCCGGTCCGGCGTGGGTCGCTCTTCAGCACCACATGGCTGACGACGCGCTTCACATTCCGGATATCGCGGGCATGGGCGATGACGCGATCCAGTTCCGCCTGGTTCTGGGCGACACCCATCAGATAGACGATGCCATTAACCACTTCGACGCTGTAATTGACGTTCTTGACCTGGCCGTCGAACATCAGCCGTCCGCGCAGATCGGTGGCGATGATCACATCGCGGCTGTAGTCGGAAAAGCTGGAGCTGTTGGTAACCTGAATTTCGTCCAGCACCTCGCGCACGCCCGCCGCCTGCCAGGCCAGCCGGACCGCATCGACCCGATATTCCGGCTTTTGCACCGCGCCGGTCAGCATCACCCGGCCCTCATGCACACGAAGATCGACCTCATGGAACATGGTCGCATCATGACGGAACCATAATTCATTGATTTCGGCCCGGATCTTGAGATCGTCGGTAGCGCCTTCAACCCCGCGATCTTCGGTCGCGGCGACGCCGACGGTGGCGCCGGCGCCCAGCACGACGGGCGCGCAGGCGGACAAAAGGCTCAAGATCGGCAGGATGACGAAAAAGGGACGGAACATGAGAGGCGTCTTCTTCCGGATAATGGGCGGATATGAATGGCCAGTGTAACGGCCTAATCCCCTTCGCGCCAAGCATCGATAAGGTGGCGGGGCCAGCGCCAAGGCCGAACCAGCATCACGTCGAAGCGCGGCTGGCTGCCGCCCAGTTCTGGATGCCGCGCCAGATACAAAAGTGCCGCGCGTTCCAGACGGGCGCGCTGCCGCCAGCCAAGCGCGTAGGCGGCAGCGGCTTCGTTTGCGCGCGCCTTGACCTCGATAAAGGCCAGAACCGCGCCTTTGCGGGCGACGATATCGATCTCTCCCACGCCCGATCCGCGCCGGCCGCGCAACCGCCGGTCCAGAATGGCGTAACCCTTGAGACGCAGCGCCAGAACGCACAAATTTTCGGCGGCGACCCCGCGCCGCATCGCGGCGTGACGGTCGCGGGCGGCCCTCATCCCCCGCGTTTTCCGGCCAGAACCAGGGCCCGGGCATAGACCGCGCGGCGCGGATGTCCTTGGGCCGCGGCCACGGCGGCGGCGGCGTCGCGCGGCGACATCGTTTCCAGCGCCGTAGCCAAGGCCCGGTCGATATCTTCTTCGGTGGCGGGCGCTACCGGTGCAGGCGGGCCGACCACTACCGCCAATTCTCCTTTCGGCGGTCCCTTTTCCGTGTAATGGGCCGCCAGTTCCGCCAGGGTTCCGCGCCGGACTTCCTCGTGCAGCTTGGTCAATTCGCGCGCCACCGCCGCGTTCCGCTCTCCCAGAACGTCGCGCATATCCGCCAGAGAATCGGCCAGACGCTGCGGCGATTCATAGAAAATTAATGTCGCCGGGATCGGAGCCAATTCCTGAAGCTGCCGCCGCCGCGCCTGAGTCCGGGCGGGCAGGAACCCTTCAAACAAGAACCGATGGCAGGGCAGGCCGGACAATTGCAACGCCACCAAGGCCGCCGCCGCACCGGGCAGCGACGTCACCGGCACCGCTTCGGCCAAACAATCCTGGACCAGGCGATAGCCGGGATCGGACAGAAGCGGCATACCGGCATCCGACACCAGCGCCACCACGGCCCCTGCTTTCAGCTTCGCCATCAAGACGGGGCGGACTTTTTCGGCATTGTGCTCGTGATAGGGCAATAGCGGCCGCGCCGGCAACCCGAGCAACGAAAGCAATCGTCCGGTGACGCGGCTGTCCTCGCACGCGATCAGATCAGCCGACGCCAGGAGCGCCGTCCCTCTGGCGGTGATGTCGCCCAGATTGCCGATCGGCGTGGCGACAAGATAAAGACCGGGAGCCGGTTTACTTCCTTCCGCCGCACCGCTAGGATTCGTCAAATCCGATCTTCCGGCTGTGGAGCCTGCCATTGCGCCGTTTTCCCCTTTCCGCGCCATCGTGCGCCCTGAAGCTGTTCGGGGCCTTGGCCCTGCTTGCCCTTGTCGGCGCATGCCAACAAGTACCACCGCAGCAAATCCAGGCCAAGCCGTCACAACCCATCACGGTCGCGCCGGCGCTGCCGCCCGCGCCATCGGGACCCGCGCCGGGGTCGTTCGAGGCGCTTTTCCCGCCAGCCGCCTCCCGTAGCGGCACCGCTGCCGTTCTGGTCCCGCTGACCGGTCCGCAGGCCGGATTGGGCGTAGCACTTCTCAACGCCGCCCAACTCGCCTTGTTTGAACTGGGCGACGAGAGTTTCACCATGATGGCCTTCGACACGCGCGGCACGCCGGAAGGGGCCGCACAGGCCGCGCAGCAGGCCCTGTCGCGCCAGGCCGACATCGTCATCGGCCCGCTGCTGTCCGCCGAGGTCCGGGCCGCCGCCCAAGTCACACGCGCCGCCCATGTCCCCATGCTGGCCTTCACCACCGACCGCGCCGCCGCCGGCGACGGGGTCTATCTGGTCAGCTTTCTGCCCGGTCCCCAGGCGCTGACCGCCGTCAACCACGCCCGCACGCTGGGCCATTCGCGCCTGGCCGTGCTGGCTCCTAACAATGATTACGGTCGGCTCATCGTCGAATTCCTGACCGCCAACCTGCCCGATGGCGCAGCGGGGATCGCGTCCGCGACGTATTACGATCCCACCACACTGGATTGGAATGCGATCGCGGGCAAAGTGATGACGACCAAGTCCGCCCAGCCGGGCGATCCCGGATTCGACGCGCTGCTGCTACCCGATGATGGAGACAGGCTGCGCGCCCTGGCGGCGGCTTTGTCCTTCCAGGGGCTCGACCCCGCGCGGGTCAAAATTCTGGGCACCATGCTTTGGCAAGGCCAACGCGTGGGCGCGGACCCGGTGCTGACCGGCGCTTGGTATGCGGCCCCACCCGCCGCCGCACAGGAAGATTTCGAGCGGCGCTACACCCGCGCCTTCGGCGGACGCGCGCCGCGCCTGGCCTCGCTCGGCTATGACGCCATGGCTCTGGCGGTGGTTCTGGCCCGCAAGAATCCGCGCGATTTTTCCGCCCCCGCCTTGACCAATCCTACCGGATTCCTAGGCGTGGACGGGTTGTTCCGGCTGCAATCCTCGGGCGCGGTGGAACGCGGATATGCCGTCTTTGAAACCACGGCCGGCGGCATTGACCGCGAAGTCGCCCCCGCCCCGCAGACATTCCCCGCCCTCTACTGACATCGAGGTCGGGAACCGCCGCAATCTCAAGCCTCTTGCGCGGCGGGGAATCCGGGCTTAGGTGATGGGAAAACCGTCTGACAGAGGAATGAGACGACTGGGATGAGCATAACGCGCACGGCTTTGCTGCTGGCGGCCCTGACGGCCCTGTTCCTGGGCGCCGGCTATCTGATCGGCGGCAGGGGGGGCATGATCATCGCCCTGGGCATTGCCGCCGTAACCAACATCGTCGCCTATTGGAATTCCGACCGCATGGTTTTGTCCATGTATGGCGCGCGCGAGGTCGACCGCCAGACCGCCCCGGAATTTTACGGGCTGGTGGCGCGGCTGGCGGCCAATGCCGGCCTGCCGATGCCCCGCGTCTATGTCATCGATTCCCCTCAACCCAACGCCTTTGCTACCGGCCGCGATCCCCAGCATGCCGCCGTTGCCGCCACCTCCGGGCTTCTGTCCGCCATGAACCGGGACGAGGTCGAGGGCGTGATGGCCCATGAACTGGCCCATGTGAAGCACCGCGACACCCTGACCATGACCGTAACCGCGACCATCGCCGGTGCGATCAGCATGCTCGCCAATCTCGCCATCTTCATGCCGTCCTCCCGCTCCGACGACGGGCGAGGGGCTCCCTTGGGCGGGCTGGGTACGATTCTGGTGATGATCCTGGGGCCGATCGCAGCAATGCTGGTGCAGATGGCGATCTCGCGGTCGCGGGAATATGAAGCCGACGCCGAAGGCGCACGCATCGCCGGGTCGCCCGACGGTCTCGCCGCCGCCCTGGAACGGCTGGGGGAGTTGTCCGGGCGAGTCGCCAATCCGGTGGCCGAGGCCAACCCCGCCACCGCGCATCTGTTCATCGTCAACCCCTTGCGCGGCGGTTCGCCGCTGTCCTCGCTCTTTTCGACTCACCCCGATCTGTCCGACCGTATCGCCCGGCTGCGAGCAATGGCTCCGGGCCGTCCTTCGCCCACAAACCGGCGGCGTGGGCCCTGGGGATGAAAGAGGACGAATCCGGTCTTGACCGCGTTCAATTCGGCGGGCGTGCCGCCGCTTTGGACACACTGGCCGCCGTGCTGCGCCGCCATGTCCCCTTGGATGACGCACTGACGGCGGACGGATTATCCAGCCGCGACCGGGCGTTCTGCCGCTTATTAAGCGCAGGAGTCCTACGCCGTCTAGGCCAGATCGACACGCTTTTAGCGCTTTGTCTGACCCGTCCCCTGCCCAAGGCGGCGGGGGCGGTGACGGACATCTTGCGGCTGGGCTGTTTTCAGCTTCTTTTCCTGGGCACCGCACCGCACGCCGCCATCGACACCGCCGTGGAAATGACCGGCGCGCTCGGCTTTTCAGGCTATCGCAAACTGGTCAACGCGGTGCTGCGCCGTCTGTCGCGCGACGGGCAGGAATGGGTTGAGGCCCAGGATGCTCCCCGTCTCAACACGCCCGATTGGCTGTGGGATTCCTGGATGGCAGCTTACGGCGCAACACAGTGCCGCGCCATCGCCGAGGCTCATCTGAACGAAGCTCCGCTCGATTTATCCATCCCGACCGACGCACCCCTTTGGGCCGAAAAGCTGGGCGGCGCGCTTTTGCCCACCGGCAGCGTCCGGCTGACCGGGGCGGGCGCGGTTACGGATTTGCCGGGCTTTGCCGAAGGGGCCTGGTGGGTGCAAGACGCCGCCGCCGCCCTGCCGGCGCGGTTGTTCCCCGATATCCGGGGTGCGAAGATTGCCGATCTGTGCGCGGCCCCCGGCGGCAAAACGGCACAACTCGCCGCCGCCGGCGCTTATGTCACCGCTTTCGATCGTTCGGCGAAGCGTCTGGAACGGCTGAAGACTAATCTCGACCGCCTCGGCCTGGAGGCGGAGACCATCACCGCCGATGCCGCCTCTTATCGATCCGCCGAACCGTTCGATGCCGTGCTGCTGGATGCGCCCTGTTCCGCTACCGGCACCTTGCGCCGTCATCCCGACATCGCCCATCTGAAGGGACCTGCGGATGTCGGAAAGCTGGCCCGCACGCAAGCCCGGCTGTTGAAGGCGGCCTGGGCGCTTCTGAAACCGGGCGGTGTGCTGGTCTATTGCACTTGTTCGCTGGAACCGCTTGAAGGCGAACGACAGATCGATGAGTTGCTCGCGTCCGGCGCGCCCTTGCACCGGCTGCCGATCAAGGCCGAAGAGGTCGGGGGGCTGGACGAGCTGGTTTCGCCTGCGGGCGATCTGCGCAGCCTCCCCTGCTATCTTTCCGAACAAGGCGGAATGGACGGTTTTTTCGCCGCCCGCCTGATTAGAACGTAACGCTGGGTGAGGAAGACCCTCGCCATGCGGTCGGGCTGCCGCCCGAACCCGCCCGGAGACCAAAGCCTCCGGACCTCCCGCTTTCTATTAAAAAAGGGGTGGGTTCGGGAGGCCCTGCCTCCCGATTGGGGGATCGGGGGTGAAACCCCCCGAAGAACGCCCGCATCTGAGTCTTCCACCGCCGACTAGATGCCCGCTTCCGGCTTGGTAACCAACCAATCGCCGATGACAAGATGGCCAAGATCGGTTTCCGCCAGAACGGTCATGGCGTCATGCGCGCCCATGACAATTGGCTCGCCATGCCGATTGAACGAGGTGTTGAGCAGCGCCGCCCGGCCAGTCCGCGCCGCGAAACCCGACAGAACGGCATGCAGGCCGGGATACAGCGCCGCCGGCACCGCCTGAACACGCGCGGTGCCGTCATAGGGATGGGTTGCCGCCGGGAAATCCTGGCGCAACGGCGTCGTGTCGAAGGCATGCATCATATAGGGCGAGACCCAGGGCCGAGGCAGGCAGGCCGGAATCCGGATATAATCGTCCAACCGTTCCAGCGGAATGGCGGGCGCGAACGGCATCCAGAAATCGCGCTGCTTGATCAGCCGGTTGAGGCGCACGGTCACGCCATGATCGGCAGGGTCGGCCAGAAGCGAGCGGTTGCCGAGCGCACGGGCCCCGAATTCCATGCGCCCCGAGCAACGCGCCACCACATGGCCCTGGGCCAGCAGTTCCGCGATCCGGTCCTCCGCCGCCTCCAACCGTTCGAACCGGAGCCGGTTCCGGAACGCAGCCTGGGCCGTATCGAAATCATATAAGGCGTCCGGCCCCAGGCATGGATCGTCAAAAACCGGACCCTCATTCCACGAGGGATTCAGCCGCCGGCCCGCCAGCCAGGCGGCTCCGAAGGCAAGGCTTTCACTGCCGCAAGACGGAAAGGCGTCGAAGGAGTCGATGCCTTCGATCTCCGCCAGGACCTTGTTGACCTTGACGTTCATGAAGGCGGACCCGGCGACAACCACGCGGCGGATTCCGCTTGCCGCGATAGACGCCCGGACCCAGCGCGCGATCAAATCCTCGGCGAAAGCCTGGGCCGCCCCGGCCAAATGGTCGAAACGCACTTTTTGCAGATCGCGGGCCAGACGTGGTCCGATCTCCGCCATCGGTTCCGGCACTTTTCGCCGGAACCGAAGCGGGTCGGTGGGGTCAAGATCAAGATAGGACCGCAAGATCGCCAGCGGCCCGGCCCATCGATCGGGATCGGCATAAGGCGCCAACCCCATCAGCTTGTAATCGTGCAAACCGGGCACCATGCCCATCATGTCCGTCACCGCGCCGAAAAGCCGGGTCACGGAATCCGTCTCCGGCGTGGCCGCGATCCGCCGCAAACCGCCCTTTTCGCCGATATGGACCGCTGCGGAGCAGCCATCGCCGCCTTCATCCAGGCTCAACACCAGATAGGGCGCGCCAACATCCGTGCGCCGGCCGTAATAAGCCGACGCCGCATGAGCGGTGTGTCGGTCGCAATCCATCATCGGAATTCCGGCTAAACCCTGCCGGTCGAGCGCGGCCCGCGCGTCCATAACTTGCGCCGCATCAGCCCCGCCCGTCATCATCACGGCGTCGACCGAAGCCGGATTGAGCTTCAGATAATCGAGGGTAAAGGTCAGCGCCTGAACGGGAAAGCCCGAGCACCCCTTGCGGCGCTGGACTCGTTCTTCTTCCAGCGCGAACAGAGGCCGTCCATCCGCCATCGCTACCACCGACGCGCCCGCGCCTTGGTTGATTCCCAAAATCAGCATCGTGGGCCGCGCGGATGAAAAGCATGAATCATGTCGTGATAGTGCCAAAATCTCCAGCACCGCGGCAACGGCTTACCGCACAAGACATCGCCCTTTGCAGGAAAGCGATTAAGGCGGCTATAGTCCGAAATCATTCTTTCACGCACAAACCCACCCGTTAAGGAAGGCTTTTGGGAATGACGATCCTGGTCACCGGCGGCGCCGGATTTATTGGTTCCAACTTCGTCATCGACTGGCTGGCCGGCGGCGGCGAACCGGTCCTGGTGCTGGATAAGCTGACCTATGCCGGCAATCCCGCCAATCTCGACGCTTTCCGGAACGATGTTCGTCTGACCCTGGCGACGGGCGATATCGGCGATCAGGCGTTGGTTTGCTCCCTCCTGACCGAACACCGCCCCCGCGCGATCGTCCATTTCGCCGCCGAATCCCATGTGGACCGTTCCATCGCCGAACCGGAGGCCTTCATCCAGACCAATGTCGTCGGCACCTACCGGCTGCTCGCGGCCGCGCTTGGATTCTGGCGGGACCTGCCGGAAAAGGAACAGCGCGATTTCCGCTTCCTGCATGTCTCCACCGACGAAGTTTACGGCTCGCTGGAACCATCCGATCCCGCCTTTGCCGAAACCAACCCGCACAAACCCAACAGCCCTTATTCGGCCAGCAAGGCGGCCAGCGATCATCTGGCCCGAGCCTGGTTCCATACCTATAGCCTGCCGGTGCTGACCACCAACTGCTCCAATAATTACGGCCCCTACCAGTTCCCCGAAAAGCTGATCCCGCTCATCATCCGCAACGCGCTGGCCGGTCGCCGACTGCCCATTTATGGCGATGGCGGCAATGTGCGCGACTGGATCTATGTCGCTGATCATTGCGCCGGCATCCGCCGCGTTCTGGAAGCCGGAATCCCCGGCGAGATCTACAATCTGGGCGGGGCGCAGGAAAAAACCAATCTGGAGGTCGTGCACACGATCTGCTCCCGCCTTGACGCCGTCCGTCCCTTGCCGGATGGCCGGCGCTATGCAGACCAGATCACTTTCGTCACTGACCGGCCCGGCCATGACCGCCGTTACGCCATCGACGGGACCAAGGCGTTGCGCGAGCTGGATTGGGGGCCCGCCGAAAATTTCGCCAGCGGCATCGAAAAAACCATCGCCTGGTATCTCGACCATGCCGATTGGGTGGAGAATATCGCCAGCGGCGCTTACCGCGACTGGATGGAACGCCAATACCGGGGAACCGGTGCATGACCCTGCTGCTTTTGGGCAAAAACGGACAGGTCGGCTGGGAGCTGCAACGCGCATTGTCGCCTCTGGGCGCTGTGACCGCTTGCGGCCGGGACGCCGATCTTCTCGACCTCGCCGGACTGCGCACGCTGATTCGGGAGGTGAAACCTGCGGCCATCGTCAATGCCGCCGCCTATACCGCCGTGGACCGGGCCGAAAGCGAGCCCGATCTGGCGCAGCGCATCAATTGCGACGCCCCGGCGGTCCTGGCCGAGGAAGCCGCGCGTCTAGGAGCCTGGCTGGTCCATTATTCAACCGATTACGTCTTCGACGGAACCAAGACCGGCGCCTATACCGAAACCGACGTCACCGCGCCCGTGAATGTCTATGGCCGCACCAAGCGGGACGGGGAGGAGGCGATCATGGCCTCCGGGTGCCGTCATCTGATCTTTCGCACCAGTTGGGTCCATGGCGCGCATGGCGGCAATTTCATCAAAACCATGCTGCGTCTGGCCGCCGAGCGTTCTGCTCTGCGAGTGGTCGCCGACCAGATCGGCGCACCCACCGGAGCCGAACTGATCGCCGACGTCACCGCCCATGCGCTGCGCCGCGCGATGGGCCGGGATGACGGTCAGTTAAGCGGGCTTTACCATCTGACGGCGGCGGGTGAAACCAATTGGCGGGATTTTGCCGCCCTGGTGCTGGCCGAAGCCCAAAAGCTGGGTGCGTCCTTGAAAACCGCGCCGGAGGCGGTGGAGCCGATCGGCACCAGCGATTATCCCACACCGGCAAAGCGTCCCGCCAATTCCCGCCTGGACACTCAAAAATTGCGGAAAGCCTTTGGCATCTACCTGCCGCCATGGCAGGCTCCGGTGCAACGAGTCGTCGCGGAGCTGATAAAACAATGACAAAACGAAAAGGTATCATCCTGGCGGGTGGCGCAGGAACCCGGCTTCATCCCCTGACCCTGGCCGTCTCCAAGCAGCTTCTGCCGGTCTATGACAAGCCGCTGATTTATTATCCGCTGAGCGTTCTGATGCTGGCCGGCATCCAAGAGGTTCTGCTGATCACGACGCCCCAGGATCAGCCGCAATTCAAACAGCTTCTGGGCGATGGCGCACGGTTCGGCATGAGCATCACCTATGCTCAGCAACCCTCGCCCGACGGCTTGGCGCAGGCTTTCCTGATCGGACGCGACTTCCTGGGTGGCGCGCCCTCGGTGTTGGTTCTGGGCGACAATATTTTCTACGGCCACGATCTGCCCGTCCTGATGACGCGGGCCGCGGCGCGGGATCATGGTGCGACGATCTTCGCCTATGCCGTGCAGGACCCCGAACGTTATGGCGTGGTTGAACTCGATGCGTCCGGACGGGTGCTGTCGCTGGAGGAAAAACCGACGAAACCCCGGTCATCCTTCGCCGCCACCGGGCTTTATTTCTACGATGGCCGCGCTTCCGAGCTGGCCGCATCCCTGAAACCCTCGCCGCGCGGCGAGCTGGAAATCACCGATCTCAACCGGCGTTATCTGGAAGACGGCCTGCTTCATGCCGAAACGATGGGGCGGGGCTATGCCTGGTTCGACGCCGGCACGCATGAATCCCTGCTCGACGCCGGCCAGTTCATCGCCACGTTGGAACGCCGCCAGACCTTGCAGATCGCCTGCCCCGAGGAAATTGCCTGGAGGCAGGGCTGGATCTCCGACGAAGATCTGGCGCGGCAAGCGGCTGCTTTGGCCAAAAACGATTATGGTCGCTACCTGCAACGCCGTCTGGATATGGGAAAGACGTCATGATCGCGGCCGAACCTTTCTCTCTGCCCGGCCTGTTCGTTCTTGAACCGAAATGTTTTGCCGACCCGCGTGGATTTTTCGTCGAGAGCTATAATGCCCGGGATTTTTCCGCCGTCATCGGCCGCGATGTGACCTTCGTCCAGGACAATCATTCCTGTTCGGTCTTGGGCGCGTTGCGCGGCCTGCATTTCCAGACCATCCAGCCCCAGGGCAAGCTGGTCCGGGTCGTAAAGGGGGCGGTCTTCGACGTCGCCGTTGATCTGAGACGCGATTCGCCGACTTTCAAGCGTTGGGCAGGATTGGTTTTGTCGGCAGAGAACCGGAAACAGTTTTGGATACCGGAAGGGTTCGCCCATGGTTTCGTGGCGCTGACGGAAGAGGCTGAGTTCCTCTACAAGGTCACGGATTATTGGTGCCGGGAAGGGGAACGCACCGTGCGTTACGACGATCCCACCATCGGTATCGATTGGCCGATACTAAACGTCCCCTATCGCCTTTCCGACAAAGACGCCGCTGCGCCCTATCTGGACCAGCTGGATTTCTGATCCCAGGCTCCGCCGGAACAATCCGGCGGAGCCTGTCTCTTTCCGGCTTTTTCAGTGCCGGAAATGACGCATCCCGGTAAAGACCATCGCCAGACCATGCGCGTCGGCAGCGGCGATGACCTCGGCGTCGCGGATCGACCCGCCCGGCTGAATCACCGCCGTGGCTCCGGCCCCGGTCGCGGCGATCAACCCGTCCGCAAAGGGGAAGAACGCGTCGGACGCCACCACCGATCCATTCGTTTCGGATTCGATAAGACCGGCGGCGGTTGCGGCCTCCCGCGCCTTCCAGGCGGCGATACGCGAGGAATCGACCCGGCTCATCTGGCCCGCGCCGATCCCGACCGTGGCGCCATTCTTGGCATAGACGATGGCGTTCGACTTCACATGCTTGCACACCGCGAAGGCGAACAGGAGGTCGGACAGTTCGGCCTCGGTCGGGCTGCGCCGCGTGACCACCTTGAGATCATTGAGGCCGATCCGGCCGATATCGCGCCCCTGAAACAGAAAACCGCCGGCCACCGTCTTTACCGTCATGCCGTCCTGGGCGAGATCCGGCATGCCATCGGTCAGCAAAAGGCGCAGATTGGTCTTGGCGGCGAAAACCGCCTTGGCTTCGTCGTCGGCCTCGGGCGCGATCACCACTTCGGTGAAAAGCTTGACGACTTCACGCGCGGTCGCGCCGTCAAGCCGGCGATTGACGGCGATCACGCCGCCGAAAGCGCTGACCGGATCGCAGGCCAGTGCGCGGGCATAGGCGTCCGCCAGACTGTCGCCAACCGCCACACCACACGGATTGGCGTGCTTGATGATCGCCACCGCCGGCCGTTCCAGTTCGGAAACCAGTTCGAACGCGGCATCGGCGTCGGAAATATTGTTGTAGGACAATTCCTTGCCCTGAAGCTGGCGCGCCGAGACGATTCCCGGACGCTTTTCACCCGACCGATAGAGCGCCGCCGTCTGATGCGGGTTTTCGCCATAACGCAGGGTCTGAACCAGGGACGCCCCCAGAACGAGCCGGGACGGGAACGGTTCCTGCCGCTGCCGCGCCATCCAGTTTGAAATGGCCGCGTCATAGGACCCGGTGCGCGCGATCGCCCGAGTCGCCAGTGCGAACCGCAGATCCTTGCCGATGGCGCCGCCATTCTCTTCCATGGCCGTCATCACCAGGGTGTAATCGGCGGGATCGACCACCACGGCGACATGGGCGAAATTCTTGGCCGCGGCCCGGATCATGCCGGGACCGCCGATATCGATGTTCTCGACGCATTCCTCGAACGAAGCGCCCCGTGCCACCGTTTCCTCGAAAGGATAAAGATTGACCACCACCAGATCGATCGGCGCGATACCGTGATCGGTCATGGCCGCCTCATGCTCGGCATTGCCGCGAATGGCCAGGATGCCTCCATGAATCTTCGGGTGCAGGGTCTTGACCCGCCCATCCATGATCTCAGGGAACCCGGTGTGATCCGACACATCCCGAACCGCGATTCCAGCATCGCGCAAGGCGCGGGCCGAACCGCCGGTGGACAGGATCTCAACCCCGCGTGCGGCAAGAAAACGTGCAAAATCGGCCAGGCCCGTCTTGTCGGAGACGGAAATCAGGGCGCGGCGGATGATCGGTTCGACCATGGAAAAGCCTCGGGCTGTCGGATTCAAACATCGTGTTGAGCGGAAGGAGGCTCTATAGCACGGAGACGCCTCGCTTGCATCGTCTTCCTCCGGGGATTTGCTGAAGTGAACGGCCGAAAGGCCGCAAGGCGATTGCCGTGGATCGCGGCGATGGTTAAGGTTAACGCCTCATCGGTCCAACACCCGGCGTCCCCCGGGCAGGAAGACGGCGTGACATCGGCGATGCGATTGCTTTCCCTATTAGAGGACCCCGTGGCCCGGCGTTGGATGCGGGACCGTTTTCTGGGCCGCTGGCGGACAGAACCGCCACCGCCACATTCCGCACCAATTGTTCCGTCCCCGGACATGATTCAGGCCCAATGCGCGCGCTCTGGATTCGGCGGCGGCCACAAACCTTTGGCGCGGCCACGGCCAGGGGCGCCTCTGCGCCTTTGCCTGCCCGGCTATACGCTCGACATCATCCACGGCGAGGATGGCGTGGCGACGTCGGTCCCATGGAACGACCCGCTTCAACACAGCGCCATGCACAGCTTCGCCTGGCTAACCGGCGAGGATGGGCCGGCGTTGCTGGCGTTACTCTGGCCGGACTGGCTGGATCGCCACGAACAGCCTGATTCCAGCCCGGTCTGGAGCCCGAGAATGACCGCGCTCCGGGCGGTGGCGTTGCTTGATATCGCCCGCAATTCCGGCCTGCCCGAACCGCGTTCCCGGACACTCGCCGTTTTGGCCGCGCATATCGGACGACTTTGCGCCGCTCTGGGAAAGCCCATGCCTCCGGCCCTCAATCTCGACCGGGCGATCCTGGCTCATGCCCTTGCCCGGCTCGGACTCGATCTGGGGGCGCCGGCAGCGGCCGATCTCGGCCTCGCCCTGCTGATCGAGGAGGCCGAGCGGCTTTGTGCACCATCGGGCATGAGCCTTATGGAATCGTCCTGCCATCACCTCGATTTGACACGGCTTTGCACCGATGGCTGGCTGGCCGCCCAACGAATCAGCCGCGCCGAGGCCCGTCCGCTGGAAGGATTAGCCCACCGCTTCCTCGGCGCTCTGCACGCGCTGACCCTGCCGGGCGGTTTGCCGCTTGTCGGCAACATCCTGCCGCTTTCGCCCGAAGGCTGGCTGAACGGATTGCTGCGCGGCGCCGATCCGGCCCAGGGCTGGACCGGCCTGCTTGCCCCCAAAGACCGGGACCGGTTGGTTTCCCTGCGCGATTCCGCATCCCTGGCCGATCTTACCGCTCTGGAACGAGACGGCTGGCTGCGTCAGGATATGGGGGCCTGGAGCGGATTGTGGCACACCCCCCCCTCGGGCTGGACCCATCAGACGGGTGAGGGTCATCGGGACATTTCCGCCTTCGTTCTTCATTACGACGGCATTCCGGTTTTTACCGACCTCGGCGGCGCCCCCAGTTCCGCTCTGAATGGGGGGCCGGACGTTCTTCTGGCCGCGCAACATGGCGGGCTCATGTTGGGCGATCAGCCGCCCTATCCTGCCGATCATGCCGGATACAGCGACGCCTTCCGGCGCGAAATCGGTGGCGAAGCCCCGCGGTTGCGCGCCGAATATGACGGGGCCAGCCTGGCAATGACCGGATTCAACCGTCTTGGCGGTCCATGCGAAACCGAACGGCGTTGGCGTTTCGGCGCCGAGCGCCTGACGATCGAAGACCGGATCGGCGGCACCGGCCGGTTCCGCGTGACACGACGGCTGATCACACCGCTGGCCGTCATTTCCGATGAAACCGGCCTGATTCTGGAAGGCCCAGGCCAGCGTTTCCGTCTGTCTAGTCCCGACGCCGCGCGCCTCTCCGCCTGTGCCATCCATCCAGGCTTTGGCGCAGCCCGTCCGGCGACGCAGATCGAATGGACCACGCGGATCAATCTCCCCTGGTGCTCCACACTGACGCTCGAACGGCTTTCTCCATGACCGACCTCGGACCGCTCATCCTGTCCGTTTTCGCGCTCGCCGTTCTCGGGACCGGAGGGATTCTCTGCTGGTTCAAAGATCGGGCCGGTTCCGAAAATCCGAGCGGACGACCCGGCGATGCCTCTTTTCCTCCCCCGGAAGACGGCGGGTTGGCGATCACCTCCACGATCTTGCTGGTCTGGGCCATCCTGGTGGCGACAGGATATGCGGAACCAGCCGCTTTGCCGATCATCGCTCTGGCCTTTCTGCTGATGGGCTTGTCCTGGCTGAGCGGTTTCCGGGAATCATCGCAACGCCTGCACATCTTCCTCCATGCCGGAGCCGCCATCGCGGCCGTCTTTCTTCTTGATGACGATGCGCGGATTTTCCAGGGGCTGCTTCCCTATTTCTTCGACCGCGCCCTGGCGGCGCTTTTGTGGGTCTGGTTTATCAGCATTTATGAGCGGATGGACCGGATCGATGGCATGACCGGAATCGAAACGATTTCCATCGGTCTTGGCCTGATCCTCGTGCCTGAATTTTATGGAGCCGCCTTGCCGGCGACCGTCGCCGCCGCCGGACTTGGGTTTTTGATCTGGAACTGGCATCCGGCCCAGATCACCCTTGGCAAGTCGGGCAGTTTTCCGCTGGGGTTCCTGCTCGGCTGGCTTCTTTTGAACCAAGCCGCCCAGGGCCAATGGGTAGCGGCGCTGATCCTGCCATCCTATTATCTGGTCGAGATCGTCATCACCCAGACCGGGCATCTTTTCCGCCGTTCACCCGTGCCGCTTTTCTGCGACCGGGCGATTCAGGGCGGCCTCACCCCTTCCGCCATCTCGCTGATCGTCCTCTTCACCAATGGCGCCTTGATCGCCCTTGCCGTTTGGTCCGTCCACCACCCGATCGCCGCACTTCTGGGCGCGGGCATGACCTTGGCCACTTTGCTTTGGCTCTTCCGGATACGGGAATTGGACGCAAAGAAAATCGCGTCGATTCCGAAATGACTCTGGATTCGGGAACGAAGACGCCATGCTGACGGTCAGAGCCCTGGACGCCGGCTATGGCCGGTCCCAGGCGCTGTTCGGGGTCTCGCTAGAGATCGCCGACGGCGAAACCGTCGCGCTGAGCGGTCCCAATGGGGCTGGGAAATCGACCCTGCTCAAAACCATCGCCGGGCTTGTCACGCCGTCTCGCGGCAGCATCGTGCTAAACGGCGTCGAACTGGCTGGCCTGCCGTCTCATCATATCGCCCGTCACGGCGTCGGCTATGTCCCCGAAGGACGGCGCATCTTCGCCGATCTCACCGTCGCTGAAAATCTGGAAACCGGCCGACGCCCTGCGGCGCGGAACCGGGCGGCCTGGACCGAAGCGCGCATCCTGGCACTGTTCCCGCCGCTAATCCCTCTGATGCGCCGCGCCGGAGGCACACTGTCCGGCGGCGAACAGCAAATGCTGGCCATCGGGCGCACCTTGATGGGCAATCCATCCCTGCTTTTGCTCGACGAACCAGCAGAAGGGCTCGCCCCCCTGATGGTCGCGGCGGTAGGCGAAGCGATTCGTTCGGTCAAGACCGAAGGCGTATCGATCCTGTTGTCGGAACAAAGCCCCTCTTTCGACACTGACCTGATCGACCGGGTGCTCACGATGGGGCGCGGACGCCTTGAGGGCAAAGGGCCGGACCAAGGTCCGGCCGCAATCCCCTAATGGATGCCGACGTCGCCGCCGCCGCCCGGTGAAAGCGAGGCGTCCGAATGGAACAAGGTCATACCGATCTGCGTCAGCAGGCTTTTGAACGCCGGATCGTCCGGCCCGTTGGCCGGCACCCGGCCCATCGCGAAACGATAAGCCCGGTTGGAAACGCAGAACGCCGCATAGACCCGAATTTCAGACGTTATCTCGGTCGTACCTTTCGGACCTGTCCCGCACAAATTCTGGCTGCCGCCGCTATCCGCCGCCGGCTGGAACGCCAGCACCAGACTGTAGCCGGGCCGGGCCGAATCGCCGGGCTTGAGCTTGGGATAGGTAGGAGGTTGCAGGGAGGTGATCGATCCCAAATCCCGTTCGACCGCTTCCTGGAAGGCCGCCTCGGGCATAGCGAAGGGTAGACCGCTGACATCGAGCTTGAGATCCCGGCCACCCGCCCCATAGGCGTACAACCCTTCGATCAGCGTGTCCTGCCCCATGCTTTCATCGACAACCTGCGGCAGGGAACAGCCGCCCAAGGCCGCGAGCAACGGCAGAATAACGAGATAACGCTTCGACATAGGCATTCCTCGCAAAATGTTGCCGGCTTCGTTTCTATATAAACGACAGTGATGGTCTTTGTGCATGGGGCCGGTCGTTCCATGCCCAGCATCCTTTCTTCCTACACCAGCTTTGACCTTCGAGAAAGCTGCTAATGCCCGGATGCGCCGTCCGCAGGCTGTGTTAAGCTCTCTGCCTTTCAGTGTCGATCTGCCAGGGACAACGATGACCGGCGACAAGCCTTCTTCCGACGGGACCGACCCCAGGCTCATTCAGAATCTTCTGAAACTGGCCGCCAATCCGACCGCACGCGACTCCGCCGAACCGGCATTGTCGCGCCTGACGCCCGAAGACCGGGCGCGCGCGTTGGATCTTGCCGCGACCCTGATCCGCCAAGCCCGGAAGGAGGCGGGCGGAACCCCCGCCGAAGCCGGGAACGGCGAGGAGGTGGTGGCCAAGCCGGCCCGGCCCGTGATCCGTCCTGGACGCGCCGATGGCGAAGACCGGCCAAAATCGCGCGAAATTCTATTTCGCGGCACCGTCTATACCTTCAAAAGCATCGGCGCGGGCAAGCCATCCGAAAAGCGCCTGGGCGTGGTCGAACGCTGGGAAACCGAGATCGAAGTCGAAGACGGGGAAAGTTTTTCGCTCGTCATCGAGGAATCGGTCGATGGCCGTTTCAGCCCCTGGTCGTTTGAAGGCGTCTTCTTTTCCGATTTCGTCCAAGCGGCCATCGTCGGCGTGGTCGCCGGCAGCTTCCAAGCCAAATGGCTGCGCGAACAATGGCAGCATCACCGCGAACATCGGCGCTTCGTCCTGATGGTAATGCCCGTCGTCGCCCTGGCCGCGCTGGTGATCGGAATCGCCATCGGCCTGCAATTCTAGAACTCTTGAGGTCGGGCTGCCGCCCGAACCCGCCCGGAGGCTTAACCTCCGGACGTCCGGTTTTTTATTTCGACAAATTGAAAAGGCAGGAGGGTTCGGAAGGCTTTCGCCTCTCGATTGGGGGATCGGGAGCGAAAACCTCCGAAATACGCCGATTAGACGCTTTTCTTGCCTGGTCCCCGGCAGATCAACCGGGCGAGAAACGGCCCGGCCAGGACAACGGCGAACAGCCTTAGGGTTTGCAACGCCAGAACAAAGGACAGATCGGCCCCGCTGCCGACCGCAATCACGGTGATGCTGTCCAAACCGCCCGGACTGGTGGCGAGATAGGCCGTCAACGGATCGATTCCGGCCAACGCCATCAGTAAAAGGGCCGACAATCCGCACAGCCCCATCAACAGGCCAATCCCCAGCGCCATCTGCGGCAGAACCCGCAAAGCATGCAGGATCGCCGCCCGGTCGAACTGCAAACCGATGTGGCAACCAAGCAGAGCATAGGCCAAAGCCGGAACCGGGCCGGGCAGGGCCATGTCGAGGATTCCGGCGCTTTTCAGCGCAGCGCCCAGCACCATCGGCACCAGCATGCCGCCGGCCGGCACTTTGAAACGCCGTGCGATCAGAACGCCGGTAACGGCCACGGCCAGAGTCCCCATGATCGCCGCCAGCGAACCCGTTTCCACCGAGGCGGACGGAAGCTGAGGCGTTCCGACGCCGATCAGCCCTGCGGCCAGCGACGCCGTCGCCACTACCAGAAACAGCCGCAGATATTGCATGAACGCCACAAGCCGGGCATCCGCACCGAATTCGCCCGACATCGCCACCATCGCGGCGGCAGCGCCGGGAGCCGAACCCCAGGCGGCTGTCGGTCCGCTCAGACTGCCGAAACGCGCCAGCCCCCAACCGACGATTGCCGCGGCCAGCAGCGTCGCCACCACCACCCCCAGCATCGCCGGCCAGTCGGCCAAAATGGACAAGAGAACCGCGCCGGTGACGGCATGGGCAACCTGACAGCCGATGACCGCCTGCGAACACCAGAACGCCTGACGCGGCAGGCCAAGCCCTGCGCCGGCAACGCCGAACAGAATCGCCACCAGCATCGGTCCCAGCAAAAAAGGCGCCGGTACGGACAACCGTTCCATGCCCCAGGCGGACAAAAAGGACAACGCCGCCAGCAGAATCCACAAGCCCGCCAACCGGAACCGGGTCACGAAACGCACCTTATTTCCATCCAAAAACGGCTGGGGCCATGCAGGATCGGGAACATGGGATATGCGATATTTGTTCAAGAAGAGGGATACTCTACACCCTTTCCGCCCCTTCCGGCAGGGTCCGTCGAGTCTCGTCCTTTGGAGACAAAGGGCCGGTTCGATTCTGGGCCGAGGCAGACAACGATGGGCGTTGTGTCGGGCTCGTGCCTCAGCCACAACGGCTTCCTACCAAACATTTCGATTTGCAGGTGACAACGGCTTCTTCACATATTGTACAATGATATGTACAATTTTCTAAAAATTTAATGAAGGAAAAAGCCATGAGAGACGCGCTGCGCAAAGTAATCCAGGCGTATCCCGCGGCTAAACACCAGCTATTTTCTAATCATCCAATTGCTCAATTCATAAGAGGTCCGTTAAAAAAAACGGTGGAAGCAGTACTCGGCGAATTGAGCCGTGCTCTAACGTGTGAGGGAAGTGCCGGTTCTGGAAACTGGGCTTCTGTTCCTTGGGTTGGTGTTTTTGACCCCTTAGTGACAGATAGTGCAACACGGGGATATTATATTGTCTACTTATTTTCGGCCTCCGAACCAGAGGTTTTTCTCTCTCTCAACCAAGGCACTACCGCGGTTATTGGAGAGTTCAAAACTCGAGCGTTCGATGTCCTTCGCGATCGAACCGCATTCATCAGAGCCCGCCTGAATGACTATGCAAAGCACTTCGAGGTCCACGACATCCGTTTAGGTTCCAATCTTCACCTACCACAAGGCTACGAAGCTGGCCATGCGTTCGGAAAACAGTACCGACTGGATGCCATCCCTTCCGACGAAGTTTTACGGACAGACCTCATGCTGTTAGTGCAGGCTTACCTCGCCCTGACATTTCGGGGGGGACTTGACCCAACAACAAACTTCGAAACGGGCGCACAAATACCCGTCGAAGAAGACGCTCCCGGGCCCGGCGCGACGCTCACTGAAATTCGACAATACCGGCTGCACCGAAAAATCGATCGGCATCCCAAAGCGGCTCAGAAGGCTAAACAATACCATGGCACAACTTGCCAAGCGTGCGGCTTCTCTTTCGCATCTAGATATGGATTGATCGGTAACGGCTTCATCGAAGCACACCATCGTCGCCCACTCAGTGAATTGGAAGAAGGTGTGCCCGTATACTATGACGTAGCAACGGATTTCGTGGTTTTGTGCTCGAATTGCCACCGCATGATCCACCGCACCATAGACTCTTCTGATATTGAAGCATTTCGGCAATTAATCCAGTCTAAGAATACTTAGAATCGATGGCTGAATGATTTAGGCAGTTAAAGAACAATATAACAAGTACTAGTATTTGTGGTTGTTTATTCTTTGAACTTTTTTAAATTATTCCACATCGACCCAGGTGGCCTGCCCATGGCTCGGGACAAAAATAAAGGGCAGCTGATGCCGCCCTGTCGTCTGTCGAAATTTTAATGGTGCCCCAGGTCGGACTCGAACCAACACGCCGTTGCCGGCAACAGATTTTGAGTCTGCCGCGTCTACCATTCCGCCACTGGGGCACCGGGAGGTAGGGGGCGATCATAGCGAAGCCTTGGCCGCGGTCAATCCCTCCGCGCGCGCCGAATAGCGCAAAAATGCGGCCTTGAGAAAAAACATCCCGCCGGGCTTGCTTTTTGGACCGCAAAAACGCTTATCTTTCCCGGTTCTTCTCGCCCGCCGGAAATATCCGCCCATGCTCAAGCGTCTTTATGCCTGGTTGATGCGCGCGGCGGCCCACCGCTGGGCTCCCCTGTGGCTGGCGCTGGTTTCGTTCGCTGAAAGCTCGGTCTTTCCCATTCCGCCCGATGTCATGCTGGTGCCGATGGTGCTGGCCAATCCGAAGCGGGCCTGGCTTTACGCCGCCCTGGCGACGGTATCTTCGGTGCTGGGTGGCTGGCTCGGCTATGCGATCGGTTTTTATCTCTACGAAACGGTCGGCCAGACGGTGATTGATCTTTATCACCTCGGCCCCGAATTCGATGCGTTTCATAAAAGCTTCACCGATTATGGCGCGTGGATCGTGTTGCTTAAAGGAATGACCCCGATCCCTTACAAGCTGGTGACCATCGCCGCCGGCGTCGCCCATCTCGATCCCTTGGTCTTTACTCTGGCCTCGATCGGTTCGCGCGCCATGCGCTTCTTTCTGGTCGCCGCCCTTTTATGGCGCTATGGGGAAACGATCCGCGACTTCATCGAAAAACGGTTGACCCTGGTAGCCACGGGCTGCGCCATAGCTTTGGTCGGCGGTTTCGCCATCCTCAAATTCTTTTGAGAGCGGTCATGTGCACATTGTCCCGGCATGCGCCCCTTCTGATCCTGTTGGCCTGCATCGCGGCTCTCGGCAGCGCTTTCCTGGCGCAATATGGTTTCGGTCTTAGACCCTGCATCCTTTGCCTCTATCAGCGTATTCCCTACGTCCTTTCGATTCTGTTGGCCCTACTGGCTTTGCGTACGCGCAATCCAGGGACGCGCGGTATCCTGATCGGGTTGTGCGCGGTGCTGTTCGCCGTCAATGCCGGTATTGCCGTCTATCAGGTCGGAATCGAGCATTTCTGGTGGGTCGGGTTCTCGGGCTGCTCCGGAACCGGCGCAGCTCTGCCCGATTCGCCCGACGCATTGCTGCAATCCTTGTCCCAACCGCTACCCGTGCGCTGCGACGATGTGCCGTTCCAACTGTTCGGCATCTCTCTGGCCGGGGCCAATCTGGGTTTGTCCAGCCTGCTCGCACTGTTCGCAGCCTTCAGCGCCACCGGGTGCCGGCGGTGCTGACCCGGGCCGGCAGCGCATCTCTCCTCACGCGTGCCGAAGTGTTTCCGCCAAGGCGGCCAGCACTATGTCGGCGTCCGCGCACGAAAAGACCAGCGGCGGACGGATTTTCAGCACATTGGCGAAAGGCCCGGATGCGCTAATCAGCACATGCCGTTCGCGCAGCCCGTTCACCAACCGGGAGGTCAAGGCGGCGTCCGGCGTTTTTTGATCCGAATCCGAAACGATTTCGACCCCGATAAACAGCCCCGCACCTCGGACGTCGCCGATGCGCGAATCCCCCGCCGCCAGCGCTTTCAGCCCCTGCATGAGATAGGTTCCGACCTCCGCCGCGTTTTGCTGCAAATCCTCGTCACGGATGATGTCAAGAACTGCCCCTGCAGCGGCAGCGGCGACCGGATTGCCGCCGAAGGTGTTGAAATAGCGCGCTTGCCGGCCGAATTCGGCGATTATTTCGGGCTTTAGGATCACAGCCGCCATCGGATAGCCATTCGCCATCGGCTTGCCGATCGTCACCATGTCGGGTTCGACGCCGTGGCGCAGAAAGCCCCACATCGCATCGCCGGTCCGGCCGAACCCCGGCTGAACCTCGTCGGCAACGAACAGCCCGCCTGCCTCATGGATCGCATCCACAGCCGGTTTCAGGAAGCCGGCGGGATGAGCGAAAATGCCATCGCTGGAAAAGATCGTATCCATGATCAGCATCGCCGGCTTGATGCCGTGCCGCTTCATATCGGCAATCGCCGCGCGGACATCGCGCCCCAGCGTGTGCGGCATGTCTTCGGGCCGGGTCCGGTAGGAATCCGGGGCCGGGACGGTGCGAACATGCAAACCCAGATCAACGAAAGTGCCCAGAGACGGTGAAAACGCGGCAACCGCGCCGGTAAGGCCGTGATAGGCGAGGCTGGTGACGATGACGCCAGCCCCCCCGGTGACCTGCCGGGCGATCCGGAAAGCAAGGTCGTTCGCCTCGCTGCCCGTGCAGGTGAACATGACCTGGCTCAAAGGAGAGGGGAACGTCGCCACCAGACGCTCGGCATAATCGACGATGCCGTCATGCAGATAACGGGTATGGGTGTTCAATGTCCCGGTCTGCCGGGCGATCGCCTCGACGACGCGCGGATGGCAATGCCCCATCGAGGCGACATTGTTGTAAGCATCCAGATAGCGTTCGCCCTTGGCGTCGATCAGCCAGACGCCTTCGCCCCGGACGATATGGAGGGGCCGTTCGTAGAACAACCGGTAGGCCGGTCCAAGCACCCGCTCGCGGCGGGCGATCAGAGCCTGTTCCTCGGCGCCGAGCCGCGCGAAATCCTCGGCCGAGAATGCATTGACCATCGACATGCCGTCATGCCTCGCTTTTGTCTGAAAGAAGCCGCCGGAACGCATCGCCGGCCGGCCCGGAAAGCCGTTGCAACCCGATCCAGGCCGATTTGTGATTGCGCAGGATATAATCCTTGTCTTCAGGGCGACTGGCGGCGCGCCATTCGGTAATGACGACCGTCATCGCCAGCCGAGAGCGGACCAGTACCGGCAGCAGCGCGATTTCTTGCGGTTCCAGCGGCGCCACCGCCCGATAACCCTCGATGATCGCGCCGCATAGGGCCATCCAATCCTCGCCGGACAGGTGATAAGCCAGCGCGACGGCCAGATCGTTCACCAGCGGCGCATGAACCATATCGCCGAAATCGATGATGCCCGCGATCCGGTCGGGATCCGCCGGATCGATGACGATATTGTGCGGGTTGAAATCGTTATGGATGAGCTGATGTCTCAGCCCCGGCGCAACCCCGGGCACGCTGCGCGCGAAGGCATCTAGCGCGGCCAGGACAAACGACCGCCTTTCGGGCGCGACATGCCGAACAAGCGGCGCGAGATCGAGGCTGTGCGAGATATCCCACAGCAGCTTTCCCCCCGGAGGACGCCGTTCGAACGAGCGCAGCCCCAAGCCCAAGACGGCGAGCGCATGCCCCAGATTCCGGTTGCGGGCGATGGAACCCTGCATTCCACGCAAAAGATCCCCGTCGAGATACGTCAGCAGCCGGACGATCCGTGGTGCGCCACCAGCGCCGTTCAGGCAAAAGGACTCCTCTCCGTCCCGGCCGGGAACGAGACGCGGCACCGGCACGGCGGGGACAGCAGCGGCCAGATGCCGCAAGACATCGTTCTGAAACCGTAATATATCCGGGTTTTCGGCAGGATTGGCGATCTTCAGGGTATAGGAGCGCCCGTTTGCCACCGTGATTTTGAAGGTTTCGTCCCGCTCGCTCGACAGCCGGTCCAACGTCCCGGACAATCCATAGCGTTCTTCGATCAGCGCCGAGACATCGGCAAGCGGTAGGGGAGTCCATCGGCTCGACAGGACGTCGCCTTCCGCCGCGCCGTCCGCACGGGCGCATCCCGAACCGTTCATCGCCATCCCCGCATCCTCGCCATGACCGCGTCAATCCTCCGACTTTCCCGGATGATCGGCAAGTCCCGGCAATCCTGCCCGCACGGTCATTTCGGCCAGGACCGGATTTCGGCAAGACGTTTGGCCAAGGCGTTGGGGGCCGGCTTGGGCAGAGAGGTCCCCCGGACGGGATCGAGCCGGCGAATCACGACCCGCCCCGCCACCCAGACCTGGCAGGTCGGAAGCCCGCTATCGCGGAAATAATAGATTTCTTCCGGCGTCGAAAAACCGCGTGGATCGATCAGCAGAAACCGGTAGCCGACCGGAATCATTTGCAGGAAACCCCGGCCTTTTTCGCCGTTGAACCGCGCGACAAGCCGGTTGGGTGTCGCGCTGACGAACTCGCGGAGGCGGCAGGCGTTAGTCAGGACGGGGTCCAATCTTCCCGCCTGCCAGAACGGCGTCGATCGCGTTTCCACCACCACCCAGGCGCTTTCATCGACCAGCGGCAGGCGGAAATAGGGTCCCGGTCCCACCAGGGGCGGGGGAATATCGCCGCGCAATGTCCGGGGTCCGACCGGATCCAGCTTGCCCGACGGGGGCGGATCGGGAGGAAAGGGCTGATAATCGAGCGGCGGCTTGGCGAAAGCGAAAGCGGATATGGCGCACAGAAATCCGAACAGCGCCACACGCGCCGCGCCCGTCACCAGAGCATGGCGTTCTTGGGTGTGCCGTCCACGGAGACCCTGGGACCGCCCAGTTTGGTCATCAACACCCATTCGCTCACCATCATGTAGCGCGGGGCCAGAAACTTATACGCGCGGCGCAGCAAATCCGGTTTGTCCGGTCCAAGTTTCACCGTCACCCTGTCCCATTCCTGCAAAATGTCGTCCCAGGCCATCAGGCGGATGTGCAGATCGTCCCGCCGGTCGCGGATATAAGCGATCTGATTGTCCAGATTTTTGAGCACCGCGATGATTTCGCCGGTTTGGGCGTCGATTTCCTCGAACTGGTTCCTGAAATCGGCGATGGCCTTGGCCATCAGCCGGGCCAACTGATCGGCGATTTCCCATACCGAGCGTTCGCGTCCGAACAGATGACGGAACTGGATAACCTTGTCCTCCATCATCAGGATGTGACGGAAGCGGTCCCGCAACGCCTCGATATAAGCCAGTTCATGCGCCAGGGTCTTGACGTGGTGGATGACTTCTTCCTTGTGATCCCGGCCCAGACCCAGGCTTTCGGCGGCTTGGCCGAAAGCCTCGTTGATGAGCTTTTTGATCTTGGGGTCTTCGGCCAGTTGCAAGAGCTGTTCGGGGTCGGACACCACGTCGCCGCCCCCCGCCATCCAGTTGGCGAGTTGAAGACCGATGCGCTGATAGGCGATGGTGACGTGGCGTTCGGACAACGTCCACGACGCCTCGCGCGTCAGTACCTCGCGCGGGACCGGATCGCCCATTTGCAGCCCTTTGACATACTTCAAACTCCGGGCCAGCAGGTCGAGCATCTTGCTGTCGGGGTCGTCGTCGGCCAGCTGCAATTCGCGCTTGATGCCGCCGAACGGCAACAAAACCTCGTTTTCGTTGAAGTGAACGACCATCACCGGTTCGTTCTCCGGACCGGAAAGACGGAAATGCACATTTTCGAGTTTGGTGAAAAAGGGATGGTGGAAAACGACATGCGGCCACTCCCGGCCACTTTCTTCAGCCGTGGGTCCTGGCGCGCTTCCGGTGGGTGCTTCCGCCATTATCCGTCCCGGTTCCCCTGTCTGATCATGAACGGTTTCGGTGAACATGATGTCCTCCGGCTCCGCGGCTATTTTTACCATGGCCGATCCCACACGGAAACTCTACCGCAAAGCGATTTGACGGGAGTGCAATACCCGCCGCTCAACCATTTTCGATCCGTTCCATGTCGTCGTCGGAAAAACCGAAATGATGCCCGATCTCGTGAATCAGGACATGACGGACCAGAACCCTCAAATCCTCACCTTCCTCGCACCAATAATCCAGGAGCGGACGACGATAGAGGAAGATCATGTCCGGACCGGTCCGCACATCCAAAAAGCTCTGGTCCGGCAGCGCCACCCCCCGGTAAAGCCCAAGCAGATCGAAGGGTGATTCCAGATCCATTTCCTCTCCGGTTTCCTCGTCCGGAAATTCCTCGACCAGAATCACGACGTCGCCGACATGACGACGCAACTCTTCCGGCACACGCCCAAGCTCTTCGACGGCGATGGCTTCGATGTCCGCCAGCGTGGGGGGCGTGGTATGGCGATAAAGCATGATGCGTCCCCAGGAACGACAAAGTGACGGATGACTATCGTCAATAGGTAGCGCGACTTGCCGCCTGCGCCAAGCGGCAGAGACCCCTGCCTTGCATTTGGCGCGCGTTGCAATGGCGCGCGGGGCATGGGAATATGCGCCGCTTTCGCCGTTTACAAGGGCTTTTCATGTTCGCGCCACGTCTTTACGTCGCCGCTTTCGCCGCCGCCCTTTCCCTGGGCGTCCCCTCGCTCGCCGCCGCGCAGGCTTCCGCCGACGCGACGGCCCCGCACGATATCAAGGAGTTGACCGCCGCCGCGCGAGCCGGAGAAGCCGAGGCGGCCTATGAGCTTGGTATTGCCTACCGCGACGGATTGGGCGTTCCCGCCGATCCCGCCCAGGCGGTACGCTGGTTCCGCAAGGCGGCCGAACAGGGACTGCCCCGCGCCCATCATCAGTTGGGACGCATGCTGGAGCGGGGCGAGGGCGCGCCTAAAAATCCGACCGAAGCGGCAGAGTGGTACGAAAAAGCGGCTCAGGCCGGCGTCGCCCCGGCCATGTTCGCTTTGGGCCAGCTTTACCGCGACGGGCGCGGCGTAGCCAAGAACGAGGAAGCTGCCGCCGGCTGGTTCCGGGCCGCCGCCGAACGGAATTTCGTTCCCGCCCAGCTTGCCTTCGCCATCCTGCGTCAGAAAGGTCTCGGCGTAGCCAAGGACGAGGACGACGCCGCCCAATGGTTCGCGCGCGCCGCACGCCAGGGCAGCGCCGAAGGCGCCTACCGAATGGCACTGCTGCTGCTGAACCGCACACCCGAAACCGTTCTGGGTCATGGCCCGTCACGAACCGTCATCCAGGCGATGAACTGGCTGGAACGCGCCGCCCGGCAAGGCTATGCGCCGGCGGAATACGCCTTGGCCACGGCCCATATGGACGGAATCGACGCTCCGCTGGACACCAATTTGGCCGTGTCCTATCTGTTCCGGGCCGCCGATCAGGGATTGCCCGAGGCGCTCTTCGATCTCGGTCTTCTCTACAAGGATGGGCTGGCAGGACTGGCGCAGAACCCTGGGCGCGCTTATCTCTATCTTAGTCTCGCCGCAGAGCGGGGCGCCGAAGCCGAAGATGCGCTGAAGGAAGTCACAGCCCAATTGCCGGCTTCCCAGCTTCCTGCGGCCAAAAGACGCGTGCGCGATTGGAAAGATATGCGCGGTCTTTAACGCGACGAGAACCATCCGAGTATGGGTGGTGTTCTTTTCCACCCGAATCGGTAGTATGATGTAATCATGATGAGGAGTGCGTCAGGAGCGTGTCATGCGGCTCTTATTCCTGACCGGATTGACTTTAGCCTTCTGTTCGGCGGCCAGCCTCTCGGTCGCAGGGGAAACGTCTAACCGCGTTCCGCCCCTGTCCGAATCCGCGTCCACACCTTTTTTCGCGCCAACGCATTTGTCCTTGGGCGGCATGGCTCAACGGTTGGCCGTGCATGACCGCAATGGGGTCTCCCTTGGCGTCGGCCCGGTTTCCGAATCGCCCCTGGCGGCAGCCGGCAGCGATTCCGTACAGGGACTCCGCCTGGGCGGCTATCTGTCCTGGTCGGGCGGCGACCTTCATCTCGACACCGGCCTGCGTCCGTTGACGATGGGCGGCCTGGGCGTCAGCATGACGGCGTGGACCGGAGCGCCTCCGGGCGAGGCCGGCACCCGCTACGGCGTCCGTATCGATACAGGCTTGGGCGGCGGCCGTTTCAGTCTTACCCCTGCCAACCGGCTTGGCTTGGAGGTCTCGGCTCCAGACCGTTCCGACGTCGATTTAACCGTGGCCGTAAACCATGCCTTCACCCCGAACCTGTCGGTGGCGGGCAAGGCGGGAGCCCGGCAATCCTCGGACGGGTCGCCTGATGGCGAACGACGGAACGAGGTCCTGTTCGGTGTCGGTCTCGGTATCCGCTTCTGACGCCGTTCGAAACGGAAACCCCGCCCCATTCTGCCCCCCCACAGACTTGCGGCGCCGTACCGGATGAGCGCATTATCCGACACCGTCCCGCCTGAAAAACGAGGCCAGATTCCTTGCACTATGCCATCTCCGCCGACCCATCGGGGTCCGTCATTCATTTTTCCGACCGTTTCACGCATGCCGACCGGGCCGCTTTCCACCAGGCGCTGTCCGAACTTTCGGGGCTGAACGAACAGGCAGAGCTTGTCATCGATCTCGCCGAAGTCCCGTTCATCGATTCCAGCGCGCTCGGCATGCTGCTGCTGTTGCGCGGCGACGAACGGCTCGCCGGCTGCAAGGTGATCCTGCGCGGCGCGCAAGGACAGGTTTTGAAACTGATCGAACTGACCCGTTTTTCCGAGATGTTCACCATCGAACCCTAGCCCACCGGGGTTTGGCGTTGACAAGGATCGAAGCGATATGCAGAAGAACTCTCTTTTTTCGTCACCGTCCCGGTGTTTCATGATGTTCGGAAAAATAGTCGCGGCGGCCGGTGTGGCCGTCCTGGCGGTCATGGCCGCCACCGCTCCGGCTGATGCCCAAGCCGTCAAACGGTTGGGTCAGTTCGCCGATTGGGAAGCCTTTTCCTATGCCGGCAAAACCGGCGTCGTCTGCTATGCCACCACGCAGCCCAAGCGCAGCCTGGGCGCGCCGAAAGGCCGGGGCGCGGCCTATCTGTCGGTCACACACCGCCCGCGCGATAAATCCTTCGGCGTGCTTAGCGCCGCCTCCGGGGTCGATTTACGCAAGGACGGCGCGGCGGAGGTGGATATCGGCGGCGCGCGCTTCGAGATGTTCACTTCCGGCGATACCGCCTGGGCACGCAACGACAGCGCCGTGCTTCAAGCAATGTCGAAGGGCCGCGAAATGATCGTTTCGACCACGCCGGCCAAGGGCGCTGCCTTGTCCGATACCTATTCCCTGGTGGGCTTTTCCCAGGCTTTCGCCGAAATCGGCAAGGCTTGCGGCGTGAAATAGGCCGAATCATGCGCAAGAGAGGGGCGTCATGCCTCTTGTTCCGCCCCTCCCTTCCGTCCATATGAAACGGTCATGAACGATCCCCGTCCCAACCTTGTCGGCCTGTCCGAACCCGAATTGATCGAGGCGATGGCCGCGATCGGCGAAAAGCCGTTCCGCGCCAAGCAGCTTTGGCACTGGATCTATCATCGCGGCGAAACCGACTTCGCAGCGATGACGACCTTGGCCAAACCGTTGCGCGAAAAGCTGGCGGATCGTTACCTCGTCCACCGGCCCAAGCCGGTGCGCGAACAGATCTCCGTCGATGGCACCCGCAAATGGCTGGTCGGCTTCGATGACGGCAACGAGGTCGAGACCGTCTATATTCCCGAGGACGACCGGGGCGCGGTCTGCATTTCCTCCCAGATCGGCTGTCCCATGACCTGCCGTTTTTGCCATACCGGCACCCAGGCCCTGGTCCGCAATCTGACGGCAGCCGAAATCGTCGGCCAGTTTATGCTGGCGCGCGATTCCTTCGGCGAATGGCCCAGCCCCAGCGATGGCGGACGGTTGTTGTCGAACGTCGTCATGATGGGCATGGGCGAACCGCTGCTTAATTACGATAACGTAATGAAGGCGCTGGCCATCATCATGGATGGCTCCGGCATTGCTTTGTCGCGACGCCGGATCACGCTTTCGACCTCGGGCGTCGCACCGATGATCCGCCGCCTGGGCCGGGAATCGTCGGTCAATCTGGCCATTTCCCTGCATGCGGTGACCGACGAGATTCGCGACCGCATCATGCCCATCAACCGGACCTACCCCTTGGCCGAGCTGTTCGCCGCCTTGCGCGACTATCCGGCCAGCAATGCCCGGCGCATCACCTTTGAATATCTCTTGCTGAAGGACGTCAATGACAGCCTGGCCGACGCTCACGCGCTGGTGCGGCTGGTTTCGGGAATCCCGGCTAAATTCAATCTGATCCCCTTCAATGAATGGCCGGGATCGCCCTTCGAGCGCCCATCGGCGGCGGCGGTGCAGCGTTTTTCGGACTATTTGTTCGAAGCCGGCTATTCCGCGCCGGTCCGCCAACCGCGCGGCACCGATATTCTGGCCGCTTGCGGCCAGTTGCGCAGCGACAGCCTGCGCCGGAAAGCCGAGGACGATTCCCAATCTGCAGCGGTTCCGTCTTAACGGCGATCCACAGGGCGGCTATAGTTGGCGCGGCTCCAACGGGGGAGGACGCCAATGATCGCTCGGGTTTTCACCGTCGCTTTTCAGGGCATAGACTGCCTGCCGATCGAGGTTCAGGCCCAGCTCGCCAACGGTCTGCCGGCCTTTACCCTGGTCGGTCTGCCCGATAAAGCGGTGGCGGAGAGCCGCGAACGCGTCCGCGCCGCCCTGAACGCGCTGGGGCTTTCCCTGCCGGCCAAACGCATCACCGTCAATCTCGCTCCCGCCGATCTGCAAAAGGAAGGCAGCCATTTCGACCTGCCGATCGCCATGGCGCTTCTGGTGGCGATGGGGCTGCTGCCCGGCGATGAGATCGCCGGATTCACCGCGCTGGGCGAGCTTGGGCTGGACGGTTCCCTGGCCCCAGTGACCGGCGTGCTGGCCGCTTCGATCGCCGCCAGCGCCGAGGATCGCGGCATCATCTGTCCCGCCGCTCAAGGCGGCGAAGCCGCCTGGTCGGGCGGACAGGTCCTGGCCCCGGCCTCTCTTCTCGCCCTGATCAATCATTTCAAAGGCGGATCGATTCTGCTGCCCCCTCGGCCCGAACTGGCCCCGCCCGAGATTTCCCGGCTCGATCTCAAAGATATCAAGGGGCAGGAAAGCGCCAAACGGGCTTTGGAAGTGGCCGCCGCCGGCGGCCACAATTTGTTGATGATCGGTCCCCCGGGATCGGGCAAATCGATGCTGGCCGCGCGATTGCCCGGTTTGCTGCCGCCTTTGTCTCCCGCCGAAGCGCTGGAGGTGGGCATGATCCATTCCGTCGCCGGTTTGCTGGATGGCGGACGGCTGCTGAAAGCCCGTCCTTTCCGTGATCCGCATCATTCAGCATCGATGGCGGCGATGATCGGCGGCGGCGCGCGCGCCCGGCCCGGCGAAGTGTCGCTGGCGCATAAAGGCGTGCTGTTTCTGGACGAGCTGCCGGAATTCCAGCGCGCCGTCCTTGAGGCCCTGCGCCAACCGCTGGAATCGGGCCGCGCCGTGGTTGCGCGCGCCAATGCGCATGTCGCTTACCCCGCCCGGGTTCAGCTTGTCGCGGCGATGAATCCGTGCAAATGCGGCTATCTCGACGATCCGGGGCAGGCCTGTTCCCGCGCGCCGTCCTGCGGGGCCGATTATCTATCGCGAATTTCGGGCCCGCTGTTCGACCGTATCGACCTGCATGTCGAAGTCCCGGCGGTCAATCCCGCCGATCTGTCCCTGCCGCCGCCGGCGGAAGGATCGGCCGAAATCGCAGCCCGGGTCGCCGCCGCACGAATGGTCCAGACCAACCGTTATGCCGCGCTGCCAAATGCGGCGGGAATAAGCTGCAATGCCGAGGCCGATGGCGCGCTTCTGGAAACAATCGCGGCCCCGGATGCCGAAGGCCGCCGCCTTTTGACCGAGGCCGCCGGACGCCTGAAACTGTCCGCCCGGGGATACCACCGCGTGCTCAAGGTCGCGCGCACCCTGGCCGATCTCGATGGCTCTTTGGGCGTCGGCAAGCTTCACATCGCCGAAGCGCTCGGCTATCGCCGGCTGATGCCGGGCCGGGCGCGCGTGATGGCCTAGGGGCGATTTGGGTAAAATTTGGCGGCGCTGCCCTGAAAACAGAAATAAATGGTCACATTCAGATCATATTTTCGCCCAAAAAACCGGGCTTTATCGAATCATTGGAGAAGGGGGAAATGATTGGCCGGCATTCGGCGGATCGCCATCCCTGAAAAGACTTCTTCTCTGGACGCTTTAAGGAAGGAGGACCCCGATGCAGACCTTGATCGACTGCCCGCCCCTTGTCCCCGAATTCGCAGACTCCACGATGCGGTGGGACGATATCGCCCGGTTCGCCGCGAATGCCGAACCCAGTCTCGCCGAATTGATGGCGGATCCGATTTTCGCCCACCTTCTCGCCAGCGACGGCCTCAAGGTCGAACATGTCTGCGAGACCATCAACGGCTACCGTCAGCGCACCGCCGCGCACTGATGCCGCTTTAACAACTGGCTTGAGAAAGCGGGCTGAAATCGGATCAACCCGCTTTGACCTCAGCCGGTCAGCATCGGCCCCAGAGGCCGGCCCCCAAACAGATGTACGTGCAGATGCGGGACTTCCTGTCCCCCATGCGCGCCGTGATTGACCAGCAGACGATAACCCTGCGGCTCCAATCCCAGTTCACGGGCGACCGTGGCCACGGCGCGGACATAACCCGCCACCAGTTCAGCCGGAGCTTGCATGGCGAAATCGTCCCAGCCGGTATAAGCGCCTTTGGGAATCACCAGCACATGCACCGGGGCTTGGGGTGCTATATCGTGAAAAGCCAGCGCGAAATCGTCCTCATAAACCTTGCGCGCAGGTATTTCCCCTTTGAGAATCTTGGCGAAAATATTGTTCGGATCGTAGGCCATACGTTCTCCTATGCCTTGGTCTTGCGCGCGGCTTTTTCCGCGATGCCCGAAACGCCCTGTCTGCGGGCCAGTTCGGCCCAGATCTCGGCCGGTTCGACCGAGCGTTCGGCCCACAGCACCAGCAGGTGATATAAAAGATCGGCGCTTTCCGACACCACCCGCTGCTTGTCTTCGCTCAGCGCGGCAATGATCGTCTCGACCGCTTCCTCGCCCACCTTCTGCGCGATCTTGCCCGTGCCTTTGGCGAACAGGCTGGCCGTATAGGATTCAGCCGCATCGGCTCCCTTGCGGCTGGCGATGGTCGAAAACAACGTTTCCAGAATGTCGGCCTTGTCCATGCGTGTCGCTCCCGTCAATCCAGCCGGACCGGAATCCCCGCCGCCGCCATATGGGCCTTGGCCTCGCCGATTGAATATTGGCCGAAATGGAAAATCGAGGCCGCCAGAACCGCGGTGGCATGACCGTCTCTGATCCCTTCGACCAGATGATCGAGCGTGCCGACCCCGCCCGAGGCGATCACCGGCACCCGCACCGCGTCGGCAATCGCACGCGTCAGCGACAGATCGAATCCCTGGCGAGTGCCGTCGCGGTCCATCGAGGTCAGCAAGATTTCGCCCGCGCCCAATTCCGTCATGCGCTTGGCCCAGCCAACCGCTTCGATCCCGGTGCCGCGCCGCCCGCCATGGGTGAATATCTCGAACCCGCCACCTTCGACCCGCTTGGCGTCGATGGCCACGACGATGCACTGGCTACCGAATTTTTCCGCCGCCTCGGCGACGAATTCAGGATGATGCACCGCCGCCGTGTTGACCGAAACCTTATCCGCCCCGGCCAGGAGCAGTGTGCGAATATCCTCGATGGTCCGCACCCCGCCGCCCACGGTCAGCGGCATGAAACATTGCTCGGCGGTGCGGGCAACCACGTCGTAAAGCGTATCGCGCCCGTCCGAAGAAGCGGTGATGTCCAAAAAGGTCAATTCATCCGCGCCGGCCCGGTCATAGACCCGGGCCTGAGCGACGGGATCGCCGGCATCGACCAGATCGACGAAATTGATCCCCTTGACCACCCGCCCGTCTTTGACGTCGAGGCAGGGAATGATGCGCATCTTGAGCATGAATCCGCCCTTTAGCCTTTCAGCAGCGCCAGCGCCGCCGCCAGATCGATCCGGCCGTCATAAAGCGCCCGCCCCGAAATCACGCCCGCGATCCCCGATGCCGCACGCGCCTTGATCGCCGCCAGATCATCCAGCGAAGACACGCCGCCCGAGACGATCACCGGCACGGACAAGGCCTCGGCCAAGGCCGCCGTGGCGGCGATGTTGGGTCCCTGCATCAGCCCGTCGCGGTCGATGTCGGTATGGATGATCGCGGCAACCCCGGCATCCTCGAACCGGCGCGCCAGATCGAGCGCGGTGATGTCTGAGGTTTCGGCCCAGCCTTCGACCGCGACCCGACCGCCGCGCGCATCGATCCCGACCGCGATCCGCCCTGGAAAGTCCCGGCAAGCGTCGCGCACCAGGGCTGGGTCCTTCAGCGCCGCCGTCCCCAGGATGACCCGGGCGACGCCGCGTTCCAGCCAGCCTTCGATCCCGGCCCGGTCGCGGATGCCGCCGCCCAACTGCACGGGAACCGACACCGCCTTCAAGATCGCCGTTACCGCGTCGGCATTGACCGGCCGGCCGGCGAACGCGCCGTCCAGATCGACGATGTGAATCCAGGCACAGCCGGCATCGGCGAAGCTTTTCGCCTGGGCGGCGGGGTCGGTGTTGAACACCGTTGCCTGGTCCATGTCACCCTTGACCAGCCGGACGCACGCGCCCTTCTTCAAATCGATGGCAGGGTAAAGAATCATGGCCGCCACCTCAGGAAATTAGCGATCACCGTCAATCCGGTCTCTTGGCTTTTCTCGGGGTGGAACTGGGTCCCGACGATGTTGTCCCGTCCGATCATCGCCGTGACCGGCCCGCCATAATCGACATGGGCCAGGATATGGGCCGGATCGGCGGGCCGGAAATGGTAGCTGTGGACGAAATAGGCGTGCCGTCCCGGCTGAACGCCGTCCAGCAACGGATGCGCATCGGGCGAGAAAACCAGGTCGTTCCAGCCCATCTGCGGCACCTTCAAGCCTGGATCGGCGGGGTCCAGCGCCACCACCTCGCCCGGAATCCACCCCAAGCCCGCATGCGCGCCATGCTCGCGCCCGATACTGGCCAAAAGCTGCATGCCGACGCAGATGCCGAAAAACGGCCGGCCCCGGTTCAGCACCGCCTCGCTCAAGGCGTCCACCATGCCGGGCAGGGCGTCCAGCCCCGCCTTGCAATCGGCGAAGGCGCCGACGCCGGGCAACACGATGCGCTCGGCCTTGGCGACAGCCTCCGGGTCCGAGGTCACGATGACGGGCAAAGCGAGACCGGCCTCGGTCACCGCCCGCTCGAACGCCTTGGCGGCCGAGCGCAAATTGCCCGACCCGTAATCAATGATGACAAGCGCCATGATCAGATCGACCCGCTCAAGGTTCCCTTGGTCGAGGGCACGGCGTCGGCCTGCCTGGGATCCTGCGCGATCGCTTCACGCAAGGCCCTGGCCAACGCCTTAAAGCAGGACTCGACGATATGATGGTTGTTTTCGCCATACAGCGTTTCGACATGCAAGGTCACGCCGGCATTCTGGGCAAAGGCCTGGAACCATTCCCGGAACAGTTCTGTATCCATGTCGCCCAGTTTGGGCCGGGTCAATTCGACCTTCCAAACCAGATAGGGCCGGTTGGATAGATCGATCGCCACCCGGGTCAGTGTTTCGTCCATCGGGATCAGGGCCGAGCCATAGCGGACGACGCCCTTGCGATCGCCCAACGCCTTGGCCAGGGCCGCGCCGACAGCGATGCCGACATCCTCGGTGGTGTGGTGGGCGTCGATGTGCAGGTCACCCTCGGCCTCGATATCGAGATCGATCAGACCGTGGCGCGCGAGCTGTTGGAGCATGTGGTCGAGGAATCCGACCCCGGTTCGGATCGCATGGCGCCCGGTCCCGTCGAGATCGATCCGGACCCGGACTCGCGTTTCGGTGGTCGCGCGCTCTATGGTCGCCTGACGCATGACATGGTTACCCCAAGAACCCAAACCTTCCCTGGTGTGTTAGCAGGATGCGCGCTTTCGCGCCAGTTTTTAAGGGGTCAGCGCAAGCCCTGATCCCTGAATCTTGCCCGTTTAATTCTCTTCGGCCAGGATGGCGGTAACACTTCCCTTCCGCCCGATTGCGCCTTACATCTTGAAGCGCAGTTTTCGACAACCCCCGCAGAGGGTCCATGAGCGATATCCCCACCTGGCACGGCACCACCATCCTTGCCGTACGCAAGAACGGCAAGATCGTCGTCGCCGGCGACGGCCAAGTCACGCTGGGAGCCACCGTCATCAAATCCAACGCGCGCAAGGTGCGCAGGCTGGGCGACGGTTCGGTCATCGGCGGTTTCGCCGGCGCGACCGCCGACGCCTTCACCCTGTTCGAACGGCTGGAAGCCAAGCTGGAGAAATATCCCGGCCAGCTTACCCGCGCCTGCGTCGAGCTGGCCAAGGATTGGCGCACGGACCGCTATCTGCGCCGGCTGGAGGCGATGATGGCTGTGGCCGACACCCAGACATCGCTGGTCCTGACCGGCACCGGCGATGTGCTGGAGCCCGAAGATGGGCTGATCGGCATCGGTTCTGGCGGCAATTACGCCCTGGCCGCCGCCCGCGCCTTGGTCGCCATCGACGGGCTGGAAGCCGAAGAGATCGCTCGCCGCGCGATGGCCATCGCCGCCGATATCTGCATCTACACCAACCGCAACGTTATCGTGGAAAGCCTATGAGCGCCGCCTTTTCCCCACGCGAGATCGTCTCGGAACTCGATCGTTTCATCGTCGGCCAGGACGACGCCAAGCGCGCCGTCGCCATCGCGCTCCGCAACCGCTGGCGACGCCAGCAATTGCCGGATTCCTTGCGCGAGGAAGTCTTGCCCAAGAACATCCTGATGATCGGCCCGACCGGCGTCGGCAAGACCGAGATCGCCCGGCGGCTGGCCCGTCTGGCCCAGGCACCCTTCCTGAAAGTCGAAGCGACCAAATTCACCGAGGTCGGCTATGTCGGGCGCGATGTCGAACAGATCGTGCGCGACCTGGTCGAATCCGCGATCACCATGACGCGCGACCGGTTGCGCCGCCAGGTGACGCCCAAAGCCGAACTGGCCGCCGAGGAGCGGGTTCTGGACGCGCTGGTAGGCGAGAACGCATCGGCCGAAACCCGCCAGAAATTCCGCAAGATGCTGCGCGAGGGCGAGCTCAACACGCGTGAGATCGAGATTCAGGTGGTGGATGCCGGCGGCGGCCTGCCGACCTTCGACATTCCGGGCATGCCCGGCGCACAGATGGGCATGCTCAATCTGAACGACATGTTCGGCAAAGCGTTCGGCACGCGGACGAAACCGCGCAAGATGTCGGTCGAGGAATCCTATGTCGTTCTGGTGGCCGAGGAGAGCGACAAGCTCCTGGACCCCGAAAAGGTGACCAAGGAAGCCATCCGCGCGGTCGAGGACAACGGCATCGTCTTTCTGGACGAGATCGACAAGATCTGCGCCCGGTCGGGCGAATATCGCGGCGGCGATGTCAGCCGCGAAGGTGTGCAGCGCGACCTTTTGCCCCTGATCGAGGGCACCACGGTCAATACCAAGCACGGACCGGTCAAGACCGACCATATCCTGTTCATCGCTTCGGGTGCGTTCCATATCGCCAAGCCATCGGACCTTTTGCCCGAACTGCAAGGCCGGCTGCCGATCCGGGTCGAGTTGAAGGCGCTGACCCGCGACGATTTCGTGCGCATCCTGACCGAACCCGAAGCCAGCCTGATCAAGCAATACAAGGCGCTGCTGGCGACCGAGGATGTGACGCTGGATTTCACTCCCGATTCCATCGCCGCGCTGGCTGATCTGGCCGCCGAGATCAATCGCGGGGTCGAGAATATCGGCGCACGCCGGCTGCATACGGTGATGGAGCGGCTTTTGGAACAAATCAGCTTCACCGCCACCGACCAGGCCGGCACGACCATCATCATCGACGCGGCGATGGTGCGCGAGCGGGTCGGCGAACTGGCCAAGGACGCCGATCTGTCTAAATTCATCCTGTGACGGATCAGATTCTGTCCGATTTTAGACTCTGCGCCTAAAGCTCCCAGTCAAGGGGCCACAACCCCTTGACCCTTTTACCGGGGCTTTCTAGGCGTGCGCGGCCGTCCGCGCTTTCGCGCGAAAACGCGAACCTGTCGCTAGGAACGGCGGCGTTTCAAGAGAAGATAGAGCGCACCGTCGCCGCCATGCCAGGGCTTGGCCTGGGCAAAGGTCAGAACCATGCCCCGGATCGGATCGCCATTCAGCCAGCGAGGCACCTCGGCGCGGAGAACGCCGCTGCCTTCGCGCGTACCCTTGCCGGTCACCACCAGGATGCAGCGCCGATCGGCGTCGAAGGAATCGGCGACGAATCGGACCAACGCGCGATGCGCGCTCTCGCGCGTCATGCCGTGTAGATCGAGACGGGCCTCGATCGGGCGGTCCCCCTGACGCAACCGTTCGGCGGTGCGCTTGTCCACGCCGGGCGCGCGCCCTTTTTCCAGCGGCGGCAGCGCGCGTGCGATAGGCGCTATCCGTGGTAGCGGTAGCGGTGCCGGATCGGATGAAGCCGATTGGGGGGCCGCCTGCGGCAATGGATCGGGAAGATCCGCTTCGGGCGGCGGCGGGGGGACATGATCCAACGTCTGGACGTCGCGCATGGCGCGTCGCCAGAGCCGGATTTCCTCTCGCGTGGTTTCTCGCCCGTCCTTCCTCGACACACTCGGCATCCTTAAAATCGTCAATGCCTTATGTGCGCGATCCGCGAAGCCGGGTCAACCGCCGGCGTCGAAATTCTCGGTAATGAAGGCCCGCCAATCGCCTTTGGGCGAAAGGCAGTTTTTCTCCGGCCAGGCCTTCAAGGCGATCGCCAATCCCCCCATTCCCCAAAGCAGGGCGAAATTGTAATCGCTAGCCAGAGCGGCCCTGACCGTGCGAAGACGCAGCCGCCATTCAACCACTCTGCGCGCCGCGAAAATCTGGTAGGCCAGAATCAGCGACAAGGCGACCATCCAGGCGATGATCCCTGCGGCAAACAGCAGGGTCAAACTACTGGCCAGCAGCACCATCGGCGGCGCGAACACGTCAAGAGGGCTGTAAACCGGCGATCCGGGCCGATTCAGCGCATAGGTGTCGATGAACAGAGAAAGCCGCCCATCGGCATGGGCGCGGCGAAGCGTTTCGAACGCTCCGGTTCCCGGAATCGGCGCTTCCGCCGTCATCCCGGCTTGTTCGAC
>Ga0265295_1000915_pt1 | contig 55655 bp, 54 predicted proteins | sample Munlansysbiofilm_FD_192503 | JGI IMG/M metagenome (GOLD analysis project Ga0265295, IMG submission 192503) | Leachate microbial communities from a municipal landfill in Southern Ontario, Canada - Methane capture system biofilm | ecosystem: Engineered > Solid waste > Landfill > Unclassified ... | reverse complement strand
TATTTAATTATAACATTTTTATTAATGAGATTATTTTTTAAATTATAAATTCTACGTTGTGACCCTAGTTAAGATGTTATAAGCACATCCTATCAACTAATTACACCAAACGTCAGCTTTTTTTTGTAATAATAAGCCAGCAGCTAAACCACCAGGCCCCGCGCCAATAATAGTTACATGTTTCATATGTTGATTGTTGCATCCGCTTCTTGAAATTCTTTAATAAAGCGACGCATTTCCTCCATTAAGACTGTTTGAGGTGCACCTTTTAAGACCATGCCATCAAGATACATCATGCTTTTTATAATAGGAAACATACCTTTTTCAAAAACCATCCCTGAATTAACACCTAATTTTATAGTTTCCATCATTTTTCTGGTCAAACTTTCTTCAGATACGGTTTTACCAGCAAAATCTTGATATAAAACGAGCATTTTTTGATGATAAAGATCAAAGGCTTTTCCATGGATCTCTTTATCCGCCATATGGTTAAGTGCATGTGCACAACCATCGTAATCATATTGTGATAAATACATCATAAATTCAAATAATCCAGCTTGAATCTTTTTCCCAACATGGGAAATTGCACCGGTATCAATGAAATAGAAATCGCGATCTTTAACAATGAGGTTACCAGGATGAAGGTCTCCATGAAATGTACCGATTAAGAAAATGTAAAAACCATGAATGTGAAAGATTTCTAAGATATCATCAAATGACATCTGTTTATCTTCCAAAAGTTTATCTGCTGTGGGTCCATCGATAAATGATGAAACTAAAACATGCTCACTGGATAAATGCTCATATATTTTGGGAAATTTTAAGCGCGATAAATCGAATTGATCCTTATTTTTTAAATAGATATCTTTTAACTGCTTTCCATGTTCAATCTCGTTTCTGAGATCAAGCTCAGCCAATGTATACGTTTCAATATGTTCCAAAATACCCACAGGGTCAGCAACTTTCGCTAATTTAGGGTAAAAGAATATGACAAATTTAATAAGTCGTCTAAAGGCTCGAACGTCTTTTTCAAACGATTTTTTGAAATTCTTTTTAATAACTTTAATGACAACTTCTTCACCATTATTTAATAAAGCTTTATGAACCTGTCCAACAGATGCACTTCCAATGGGTGTTTTATCAATCGATTGAAACTCATTTAGCCAAGCTTCATTTGTATAACTCTTGAGTAAAGAAAAAAAATCTTCTTCTTCGATAGGTGTTGTTTTCGTATAGAGTTTTGCAAGATGTGCACATCTCTCTTCACTTAAAAAATCAATACGTAAGGCAAACGTTTGTGCAATTTTAACTGCGAGGAGACCTTGCTTTTGAATGGCGTCCAAATCCTGTAGTTTCTTGCTAAAAATCATACGAAATAATCGAATAAATTTGATAAATCTCATAAGTTCCCTCCTACTAACACCATTTTATCAAAGAATTATGTCATGATTTGCATGAATTGCTTATCTTTTACGCTTGAAAAGAACAATAGCAAACGCGATATGACCCAGAGTTAATACTGAAGCAACAATGGTTAAGGCTAAGTAGGGTACCGGTGATTGATCGATTGGTTTTTCACCACTTAAAAATCTTGCTTCTAGATCAAGTGATAGTTCTGGAGATATGTAGATTTTTTCTTCCGATGATAACAATAAGTCTTGATCATACCAACCATCAAAATAATAGCCATCTTTTGGCACAGCTTCTATTTGTACCTGAATATCATCATAAAACAAACCTTCATATTGTCCAGATGAATCATTTATTCCATTGATAATGATAGAACCCTGTGTAGGTTCACTTGAAATTTCTATCTGGTGTTTTTCTGTAAGCGATAAATAATCTTCAAGGTATGAAATCAGATAAGCATTACGTTCTAAAGCAAAGTCACGCATACGATTGGTATAAATCACCCATGTATCATACGTTGCAGGATAACCGAATCGAGCGATGTGTTCTGCCATTTCTGGTGCATAAAGCGATGTCATGTCATCAAGTTTAGAAACGACAACATCTTCATCAAAAATAGTTTGTGTGAGTTCAAGAAGTCGATAAATAAACTTAGCTTTAAAGACATCATTTTCCAAAAGGTTAGTAAATAACTTCCCAGTTTTCCAAGAATCACCTGTCAGTCTAGAAAACGGATCTACATCAGGTTTAATGGTTCCCCATGAAATACCAAATGATGCATCGAGGTCATTAATCATCCAACGCCATCTTCCATCATGACCATAGGGAGCATTGGGGTTATACGATGTGTTTTTTCTCCAATAAAAAATATTGTTTTGCGGCCAATCGACATTTCCCATATAAAGTTCTGCAATCATATAGTCAATATAGTTATCGATATCCATCCATCGTTCAATTTTCTTATAATCTTTTAAGCTAGAGATATCTCTTAGCGTCACATAATTGTAGAGTTGTTGATAATGGATTTGTCCCCTTCTTGAGCCATCTTCCATATAAGCATGACCTGTCAAAATGGTTGATACATGCTCATCAACTCCGTAATGAGTTTCAAGATAATCTGTATCAAAGCGGTCTCTAATGTTTCGAATACCAAAGTACTCGCCATTGATAAACAAAATGATGGGTGCGCTATATTGTATATCAAGATCCAAAGGCTTTAATAAGCTTTGTGCAAAAGCTTCACCCATAAATGTATACTGGTAAGATTGTCCACCGTTTCTTAAAATGACTTTTTTAAATGTGTTGATGTCTTTATCTTTAAAAAACTGATAGTTGAACTCATTTTGCTCATCATATGCGCTTCTTGCATATAAACGATAACTTTTAATCGGATATTTTCTTGAAAGTCCACCATGTATTCTAATACCCGCATGTTGTGCCATAGCTAAAATGCCTGATGTTTCATAAAGTTCAACATAAACAGGTCGTTCCCAATCATCACCCGTTTGAAAGTAATTTCCTGTACGGTTGCTTGTCGTATCATCCTCCAAAACCTCATAATGACTACCAGGAATATTAAGACCATCTTCAAAATCATAGAAATGAGATGGGTCTGTTGAAATGCTCATGATGGGAAACGTGTATCTTGTCATCATATCTTCTGAAATAAAGAACGTTTCAGTTATGATGTCGCTTTGTTCCTGTGTATCATCATCGATGGCTAATATTTTTATGACAGTCGCTTTAAAGATATCTTCTTTTGGAGATATCCAATATTTATCAGACGTTCTAATCATCGATAATGGAAAATCAATGGAAGTCATACCTTTAGTTATAACAATTTCACTTCCATCAGCTTCTATCCACTGTTCTTCTAACCAAAGTGGTTCGTTGTATTTTAAAGATTGATTAGATGGTGTTGTTCCATCTAAAGTGTAATAAATGGTTGTGTTTTCTTTTGCCGTAATGGTTAAATAAAATCCTTCAGTGTAAAAACCACCACGATGCGATAAAGATGGATTCAACGAATCTCTTTCTGCATAAATGGTGGGTGTTTGTTTTATAAAAACGAAAAAAAATGAAATCGATGTGATGATGAATAAGAGGATAGCTTTTTTCATTTTTAATCTCCTTTATCACTATTTTACCATAAGTTATCACGCTTTATTTTGTATCCTATAGCCATTTTTATGCATAAAAAAAGAGAATGATTGCCATTCTCTTTAAATGTTTGTCATTTCGTTATTCCTCATCGTCTTGTTCGTCTTCTTCATCTTCTTGATCTTCATCATCTTTCTCTTCGTCATCCTCTTCATCTTCGTCATCTTCGTCATCATCATCATCGTCATCATGCTTCATATCGCGTTCATAGTCTTCTGAATACTCACCCTCTTCAGTTTTAACTAAAAATTGATAGTTAGAGAGTTGACTTATATTATCGATAATGACATGAACTTCAATTTCTCCGGAAGATTCGATTTGAGTGATGTATGAATATGTTTCAAATGCGATTTTAACAACACCTTTTCCATCTTCAAATTCATATTCCATCTGATAAGATGATTTTTCGCTGTCACTTTCAATTTCCATTTCAACTTTAATTTCATCTGCTTCTGTTTCAACCTTTAACACAGATTCATAAATCATTTGATTGTTCTGGACATGATGAATGATATACTTGGATTCATTCTCTTCAATTTCATAAATCGTTTCGATATATGAATTTTGATCAATGATACCTCGGACTGTAATCTTTTCTTCACCATCTTCAATTTCTTTTTTACCAGTCATGGGATATGTCATATGACTACTTTGCATTAAACCTTCAATCTCAAATGTTGATTCATCTTCATCATCTTCATAAGATACAACGTTATAGTACATCTTATAGGTGATAGGTAAACCAAGTAAATCATAGGTATGCAAAATGACTAATGTTTCATATGCTTCAAGATCTGATGGAACTGCTTCAACAATAGGTCCTGTACTTTGCGAGAATATAGTTTCAATAAGACCTAGAAAGGGCTTAATTGGGTCAACGGGTGATGTCGTTTCAGAGATCAGTTTGACCGTGCTCGTCGAAAGATTATTTTGTGTGGGTAGTAATGCAGCTGTGGACAGAAAGGATAGTGGTAAGACTTCTTGTTCTTCTTGAAAGACTTCTATACCTGATGGGTTAGGTGTGGGTAAAACATTCGACTGATAAAATAGCATGTAAAGACTTACTGAAATCATGAGTGTGAAAACAAAACTTAAAGCCAAACGAAAATGTCCGAAAATAGGTTTTCTATATTCTGATGTTTCACTTTCTTTTGCACGTTCAACGCGGATAACATCCCAATTCATTTTGGGTGCATCTTGTGGAACATGAGATTCAATTTCTTGTCTTAATAGACGTTTGATTTCTTTTTTGTTCATCTCATTCACCCTTGATAATGCTTCAGCTTATCCATCGCTTTTTGATAGAGCCATAACACAGTCCCTATCGGCTTTTTTACGATTTTAGCTATTTCTCGATGTGTTAGTTCATCTATCACTTTCAGCATGACAATCTGTCTTTCTGTATCATCTAGTATCTCAAGCATACGCTGCATGGTATCTTCTTCATCTGGTTTTGATTTCTCACTACCTGATATCATATCCATATCGCTTTCATCAACGTTTGTTGTCTTTTGGTTTCTACGGTATGTATCAATTGCTTGATTTTTTGCGATTTGTAACAACCAATTGATAAAATTAGTGCCTACACGATATTGATCAATTTTTATAATCATTTTCATATAAACTTCTTGCATTAAATCTTCAGTCATGGGATGACTTTTTGTAATTGAAAAAATCATTGCGTAAACACCACGTTTTGTTTCGTGGTAGATTTCTTCAAATGTCTTTTCATGATTTTGTTTGAGAAGTTCAATTTTTCTTTGATCAAGTATCATGCTTAACCTCGAATGAATGATTAAAGGAGATAGGAATCTCCTCTAATCTCATTATACATGATGTGAATTAAAGATTGTCAGCAGATACTTAAGCTTGATTATCCTCATCATCATCATTTTCGTCTTCGTCATCTTCTTCTTCATCGTCATCATCATCATCATCTTCATCGTTATCGGTATCCATATCACGATCATGTCTTTCTTCATGTTCTTCATCATCATCATCACCTTTAGTGATAATCGTGTAATATGTTTCACCAGTCACTTCATCAATGGTTACTAAAACTTTAGCTTCGCCTTCGGATTCAACACCATCAATCGTTGTTTCAAATGATATTTTTAAAATGGTTTGTCCATCTTCTTCTTCAAGTTTAAATTCGTATTCGCCTTCGTTTGTACCATCCATGTAAGATAATTCAATCTTAAACTCATTATCTTCGATTTCAATCTTGATGTTGCTTTCATTAACAAGTTCACCTTGTGCATAAACACGATACGCAAACTTAGTTTCTTCATCTTCAAGTTTATACGTTACAGTAACATAATCTGTTTCACTGATTTTAGAAGTGAATTGAAGTTTTTCTTCATCTTCTTCAATCTCGTGCTTACCTTCAATTGCATAGGTTACATCACTGTAGATCATGATACCAGAAATCATATATTCTTGTTCATCATCTTCGACTTCATCTGATTCATCAGTTTCATCAACTTCATCTTCATCAACAAGATCAGTTGTGTTGTAATACATCGTGTAAGTGATGGTTTGACCTAACATATCAGTCATCTCAAAGACTTGTTTTGTCTCATATTCAACAAGGTCAGATGTTTCAATCACAACTGATAATCCATTTGATTGTGTTAACAATTGTTCAAATAACTCTAAATAGGGTTTAATCTGATCAATCGATGTTGTTTCTTCATCGCTCATCTTGGATGTTCTTCCCAACGTTGATACCGTTTGTACGGTGTTAGCATCTAGCATTTGTACAGATGATAATGCTTGAAATGCGAGTATTTCTTGATCGTTATCAAAACTAAAATCTACACCTGCTTGATTCAAGCTTGAACATGCAGATAATCCTGCAACTAATAATACTGCCATTAAAACAAAGATTATTTTTTTCATTTCTTAGTTCCTCTCCTTCTTCTTTACACCCTATAAACGAACAGGGTATCCCCTTTTATTGGAAAAAAAAGCGAAAATCGTTAAATTTCCGCTTCTACTTTGATTTGTGATCGATAAATATTGGCATAAACACCATTTTTCTTTAATAAGTCGTTATGTTTTCCTTCTTCAACTTTCATGCCATTTTCTAAAACAACAATTTTATCTGCGCCTTTAATCGTTGATAATCGATGAGCAATCACGATGGTCGTGCGCCCGCGTTTAACTTTATCTAAGGCTTCTTGAAGCATCGTTTCAGTTTCTGTATCAATATTCGCTGTAGCTTCATCCATGACGAGTATCGCTGGATTATGCACAACAGCTCTTGCAAAGGAAATAATTTGTTTCTCACCTACAGATAGATTTCCACCACCGCGTGTGATCATCGTATGTATACCTTTTTCAAGTTTATCAATCAAGCGACTACCACCAATGTCTCTTAAAATATGTTCAACTTCTTCATCAGAAATATGTTGACCAAAACGGATGTTATCTGCAATCGTACCTTTGAATATTGCTGGGTCTTGTAAAACGATACCTACGTGTGAGCGGTACGTTCTTTTTGGATGTGTATCAATGGGTACACCATCAATGAGTATTTTTCCCATATCGTAGCTTTTCATGTCATAGAAACGAAGGAGTAAGCTCATCAATGAACTTTTCCCTGATCCAGTATGTCCCACAAGACCTACCATTTCACCCGCTTTAATATGTAGGTCAATACCTTTTAAGACAGGATTGCCTTCGTTGTATGAAAACCAAATGTTATCAAAGACAACTTCACCCTTAAAGCGAGGGATCACCTCAAATGAGCCATCTTCTTGTTCACCATCAATGATTTTAAAGATACGTTCTGTTCTAACCATGGCATGCTGCAAGTTGCCTATTTCTCTAAATAAGGTACCTACTGGTTCAATAAGTCTTGTTAAATAATCATTATAGGCGTAAATGATACCTGCTGTAACAACAAATCCTGCAACAGTTAAATACCCATTACCAAAGTAAAGGACGATGACAGCAGTTACAAGTGCACCAATCAGACGAATCATATTCCAACCAATCGATAAATGCAAGACATTTTCTTTTAGTCTTTCTTGCATGAATTCATTGGATAACGTATTAAATTTATGTTCAGTCTGTTTTCTAAAGTTAAAAATTTGTAAAATGTTGATACCATTGATGATTTCATTAAGTTGTGCAGTAAGCATCGATGATTGCTCATTAACCTTAACAGCAATTTTATTTAATTTCTTGGTGAAAAATCTCAACCATACATAGACCAAAGGGAAGATAATAAACGTGAGTAACGCTAATTTACTATCTAAATAAAACATACCAATATAAGCAAAGATGACCGATAAACTGGCATTGATTAACAAGTTCATGATGGTTGAAAATAAATTCATCATCCCACCCACATCACTAATCACACGGTTCGCAATTTTCCCTGCAGGTTCTGTTTCAAAGTAAGTCATTGGCATTTTCTGCAAAGATCTTACAGCATCCTTACGTGCATCTCGGACGATGTTGACGTTGATCATGGATGTTGTGATACGTTGAATATATGTAAAAATAGTTTGTAAAAAGAATCTTAAGGTTAGTAAGATAATAAGAAACGTCAACGGTTTAACAAAGGGTTGATAAAATGATAAAACTTCCGTCTTTGATAATTGAACGATATCATACGTATAACTCGTTCCATCTTGAGCAATGATCGTCAGTTTTTGATCTTCAATCGACTTATTCCCTCTAACGACTTGATCTTCTACAAAATAATATTTTCCTTGATAGATGACTATACTCATCACCTGATCTGATGGTTGATCTTGACTGAAATAACGATTTTGATACGTGACTTGTTGATCATCCTCTGTAACTTCATACCAAGGTTTTTCAATACCCACTAAATAATCATCTAAAATCGATTTAACAATCAGTGGAGCTAACAGTCCAAGCGCTTGTACAATCAGCATGGCTGAAAGTGTGATAAAGAGAAGTTTTTTATAATTGGCAATGTATCGCCATACTTTTTTCATTGTTTTTAGCATCATCATCACCTACTTCATCGTCATTTGCTGGATGTATTGATGCTTATACCAGCCATCTTCTCTAAGAAGTTCATCATGTGTTCCTCGTTGAGAAATCTGTCCATTTTCAATCACTAAAATCAAATCAGCATCACGAACAGCAGAAAAACGATGAGCAACAATAATATTGGTCTTCCCTTTTCTGAAATCTTTTAGATGACCGATGATGGTATCTTCTGTTTTTGCATCAACAGCAGAAAGTGAATCATCTAAAATAAGAATCTCTGGATCTTTGATCAATGCTCTTGCGATGGATAAACGTTGTTTTTGACCACCAGATAATGTCGTTCCTGATTCACCAACCATAGTATGTATATCATTTTGTAAGTAATGCAAATCTTTTTGGAAATCTGCAATCTTGACAGCACGATCAAAAGCTTGAACGCTAGCGTTCGGATTACCGATTAGAATATTATCTTCAACTGATCGTTTAAAAAGCATATGGGATTGTGGTACATAGCCAACTAAGTTTCTAATCGCTTCAATTTGATAAGTTTCAATTGAAGACCCATCGATATAGATTTGACCTTCACTGACATTAAATTCACGAAGCAATTGTCTAATCAATGTGGATTTACCTGCTCCGGTAGGTCCCACGATAGCTAGCGTTTGTCCCTTTTCAATGGTAAATGTCATATTTTTGATGACAGGTTGTTTGTCAAAGGGGTATTTAAACGTAACGTTTTTAAATTCAATTTGTTTAAAATCGATGATGGGTTTAGAATCTTCTTCATCATGAACAACAGGTACTTGTTTCATGATTTCATCATAACGATCCACTGAGATCGTCGCATTATTGATTTGAGAAAAGATATTGGATATCGAAATAATAGGTCCAAAAAGCATACCCACATACGATACAAAAGTAATCAAACCTCCAAGTGACATTTCTTGTTGCATAATAAAATAGATACCAAATGAGAAAGCTAAAATATATGTAATACCATAAATGACTTCAAAAAGTGGGTTAAACCAGTTTTCAAAACGAACGATATAGCGCCATGATTCAATGTCTGCATTAATCGCTTCGTATTGTTTTTCCAAATCATTTTCTTCTTGTACATAAGCTCTGATCGCTTTCTGACCTTCAACTGACTCCAATACTTTTTCTGTCATTTCAGCATAAATTTCTCGATGTCTTTTAATATATTTTCTTTTTCGATTGCGAATAACGTTAAGAATTGTTAATCCAACTGGCATGATCACGACCGAGATCAAAGTTAATTTCCAACTGATAGTTGACGCCATGATGGTGATGGCAAACAAGATGACACCCACATTAAAGATAATCCCTTCAAGCATGGATGATGCAGCTTGTGTAATGGCATCTAAATCGGCTGTTACTCTTGAGATTAAGTCCCCTTTTTCGTACTTTTCATAAAACTGAGAGTCCATATCAAAGAGGTGGGCAAGATATTTTTGTCGCATTTTAAACGATAAGGTTTGTGCAGTTTTTTGTGAGAGATGGTTGTATAAGAAACTTAAGAGATATCTTGAAATCGGTAAAAGTGCTAGAAAGAACACAAGCCATAAAAGTGTGCTCTGTGTTAATTCACCAGACACGATGGTATCAATAGCTCTACCTAGGACGTAAGCTGGAGATAATGAGATAGAAGCAATCGAGATAAGCAGAAAAAACATGAGGACATACGTCTTCCACTGTTCTTTGATAAACCATCCAATTTTCGCAAAAATATTACCCATAACTAACCTCGATTTGACAAATTCACAAGTATCATTATACACCTTATTCTAAGAATAAAAAGTAAATCCATTCATGAAAATGATTTCATCAATGGATTTAAGAAAGATGTAATATTTCATTCTTTATAGATGAATAACTTGATGTCCTGCGGCTTTAATCAATCTGTTCATAATCGCTTGTCCAAAGTCTTTTGCAGGAAGTGCAGGTATAAAGATTTCAGTAAGATTGAGAGCATCCATTTGCCTTAAAGCCAAAAATAAATTTCTACCGATTTCATCTGTTTGATTGATTGAACCTAAATCGATTTTATAAAAAGCATCGATCTCCTTAAGATATTCTGTGGGTGCCATGACACCAACTTTCATTAGATCAAATGTATGTGCTTTTCGATTGATATATGCAATCACTTTTTCTTTATCACCCTCTAATAAATGCACATGACCCTTAGGTGCATAATGGGTGTACTTCATACCTGGTGATTTAGGAATATCAGAGATTTCATGTTCTGTCGCATCTATAATTCCTATGTCTAATACTTTTTCAATCATAGTTTTTGTAATTGCACCAGGTCTTAATAAAACAGGAATGGGTGTTGTTAAATCGATGACTGTGGATTCTAATCCAATCTCAACTTGTCCACCATCAACTAATAAATCAACTTTTCCTAAAAAGTCGTCTTTGACGTGTTCAAAAAGGGTCGATGAAGGTTTCCCACTGATGTTGGCTGAAGGAGCACACAAGGGAACCCCTGCGGCTTTGATAATTTCTTGTGCAATCACTGACGAAGGCATACGTATACCCACAGTGTCTAGTCCTCCAGATACTTCATAAGGAATCGTATCGTTTTTATGAAACACGATGGTTAAAGGACCTGGCCAAAAATAAGACATGAGTTTTTCAGCATAAAAAGGAATATGTGTTACATATTTTTTGACATCTTCTTTATCTGCTACATGAACAATTAAAGGATTATCTGAAGGTCTTCCTTTGGCTACAAAGATACGTTTAACAGCTTCTTTATTGGTAGCATCCGCACCAATACCATAAACGGTTTCTGTGGGAAAAACAATAAGACCACCGTGTGAGATGATTTCTTTGATTTGCGCTTTAATTTCATTTTTGTAGATATCATTTCCAGAAATCATACACATCATGCATACCTCACATTTTGACGTAATAAGAAAGATAGGGTGATAATTGACTAATGATACTATCAAACATCATGATTTTATCATGTGGTGTTAAATGAGACGTAAAAGGATCTCTCAGTAACGCTTCTTTGGCATAGGATAAATCTCTTGTATCAAAAGATTTAATCAGTAATTCATGGATATAAATATGTGGTAATGTTAAATCTAATGGTTTTACTGGCATAGCGCCAGAAAAAATCGGTCTCACCTGATCTTTTCTAAATAAAGCGTTGGTTTCAACAACATGTCCTAAAGGTAAATTACTAATCTGTCCCTGATTGATGATGTTAACATTGGTAACAAACTCATTTAATCCTAAGAGGGCTTTCATTTGAAGTACTCCCTCTTCACCAGATGGCGTCAGTGTCACTTTTTCTTTACCACTGATCATATCTAAAGCAAGCTTATTGCCGTTTTTCTTGATTTCAATACGTTTTTCGACAGGTGTTAGAAAAAACCGCCAAGCTTTAATCGTATCTAAATCTTTAACATACCAATTTTGCGGTAAAAACTCTACTAAGTGACGATCTCCTGCAGCAGCAATCACTTTGTATTTTAGATATAAATCAAGTTTTACTTTTTCAGCACTTCCAAATGGACCATGATGAATCCACTTGTCACCATAAATACCTTCATGTTGATACTTTTTAGCAAATTTATCATAGATTGGCATTAAATCCACATCTTTATAATGCGCTTGATTAATCCATGTGAAGTGATTGATCCCTAAAGGATTAATGGCAATCTCATGACGTTTAGCATCAATATCTGTCTCTTCTTTGAGCGCTTTTGCTAAAATATCTTGGACATGAAAGACTTCATGACAGTTACCGTATGCTTTAATTTTTGGAAATGCGTGATATAGCATTTGAACACACATCGTCATTGGATTTGTGAAATTGATCACCCAGGCATTGGGTACAACTTTTTCAATGGCTTTTGCGATGACATGAAACATGGGCATCATCATGAGTGATCTAAAAATACCTGCAGGACCAGCTGTATCTCCAACTGGTTGATAAACACCCCATTTTTCTGGATCGTGGACATAGATTTTCATTTCATCAAACGTTGCTGGTAAGATTGAAATGAGAACAAAATCTGCGCCTTCTATACACGATTCAAGCGTTTGTGAAACTTCAAACTTGAAGTTCCCTTTTGCTTCATCGAGCGCCATCATCATATTCCCAATTTTAGCATTATTAAGTGCTGCATCATAATCAATATCATAAAGTTTTACTGTACCAGATAATTCTTCTTCAAGAGCAAGATCACTCATCAAACTTCTTGCCCAAAGACGAGAACCTCCACCAATATATGCAATGGTTATATTTTTCATGAGACCACCTCATTTAAAAATGCATGATAGATTTCAGGATGTCTTTTTTCTACGTTGGTTGGCTTTAACTCATCATTCAGCCAGATCAGTTCTGTTTTTCCAATATGGACAAGTTCTCCAAGATAATCATAGATATGATATTCAAAGAATAATCTGACTTTCGAAAGTTTAACTAGTTTTGTCTGCATGGTGTAGATTTCACCAAATTTAGTTGGTTTTAAATAGCGTGAAGTGAGCTCATACATAGCAAGTCTAACACCTTTTTCTTCAATCACATGAAAGGGTAAATGAATGTCTGCACAAAATTTGACACGTCCCATTTCGTACCATATGGGGTAGACAGAATGATGAATGATTCCCATTTGATCTGTTTCTTGATAGCGTGGTTCAATGGTTATTTTTGAAATCATAAAAACACCTCCAACTATCCATATTATACCATGACTTATCAAACCATTTTATGCTATAATAAAGACAAATCAATAGAAAGTTGGTCATAGTATGAACAGTGATAAAAAAATTCTGATTGAACGATTGAAAAAAATAGATTACACCCATAAAAAGATGATCATCGGTTTTGATGGCTTTATCGATGAGATTATCCATGCCGTTGACAAAAGATTAGACTCTCACAATTTCACACGCATCGATACCATGCTTCAATTTGCAAAGCGTATTGAAAGAGCTGCTGGTTTATCAACCAATATTGAACTCTATCCGGTTGCTGTTAAGATTGGTGGTAATGGACCCATCATGGCTAACGCACTATCGCAACATGAATCGGATATCACTTATATCGGTGCCCTTGGTCAACCAACGATCCATCCAGTCTTTTTAGGTATGCCATCCAACGCCAAATTATACTCCATCGCAGAAGCAGCGCACACAGATGCTGTTGAATTCCATGATGGGAAGTTGATGTTAGGTAAAATGAGTTGTTTAAATGATGTGACCTATGATAACATCATCAAAGAAATTGGTGAGGAAGCTTTTGTAAAAATGCTCGATGAAACTGATTTATTTGCTACAGTTAACTGGTCAATGTTACCTCATATGACCGAAATTTGGCAATCGATCTGTGAAAATCTTCTACCTAAATTAACATTTAAAATGACGAAGCCCATTTTCTTTGTCGACTTAGCAGATCCAGAAAAAAGAGAACACGAAGAGATTAAACGTGCCTTAGATTATCTTAAATCGTATAATCCATATTTCAATGTTGTCTTAGGTTTAAATAAAAAAGAAGCTTATGACATTGGGGCGCTACTTCATTTAGTTGATCAGAATGCATCACTTGAAGAGTTAAACCGTGCACTTTACAACTATTTAGATATTTATAGTGTAGTCATACATCCTGTTGATCAATCATGTACTGTTATCGATGGTATCTATTATCAAGAATTTGGACCTGTTGCTAAAAAACCGAAATTGACGACAGGTGCAGGCGATAACTTTAATTCTGGGTTTGTCTTTGGCTTAATGATTGGATTAAATCCTGACCAAGCACTTCTACTCGGTATGGCAACTTCAGGTTTTTATGTCAGACAAGCAAAAAGTCCCGCATATGCGGAACTCATTCAATTCTTAAATGATTGGGACGAAAAGCGTCTTGATTAAAAGAGAAAATTAGCAATTTCTTGTTCACCTAAAGGGCTCAATTGATAGAGTCCTTTTTCATTTTTATAAAACCATCCATCATAATTGTTTCTTAAGATTTGAGCTGCTTTTTCTATACGAGTGTAATCTTTAATAAGCTGTAATGGTGCTTCTTTAAGATCAAATAGTGCTTTTGCGATTTCTACTACTTTTTCGCGATAAACCGTCATCTTTTTTCCATTGGTTCCACCCAATGTTTGATATTGATCTCTTCCATTAAATTCTTTCATCATGTGTGCTTTTTTACCGGATGAAATTTTGTGATGCATATCAGACATGTTAGGCTCTAATACAATATGCGCAATGTTTTGCGAGACTTCAATTAAACCAATACCCAATTTTTTAAGTAAAAGTAAAAACTGAGGATTATTTTTTTGATGTGATTTAATAGCTGATTTTGGCGCAGCAATAAAAACATTGGGTGTCACTTTTTGTCTTTCAATTGCTTGATAGATAAGTTTTAACGTCATGGCGAGTTTTAACTCAACGATAACGACTTCTTTCTCTTTGACTGCAAAGACATCAGCAGCTAAAATTTCACCTTGTACATCATAACCTAAATCCATGAATAGTTTTCGAACGGGTTTAAATAAATCTGTTTCTTTCATGAACTATATTTTTCTACAAGATTTTTGATGTCTTGTTCACGTTTTTTATTCTTCCAGTTAATCGGTATCATCAGATGAACTTCTCCACCCTTTTTTTCAACAAGCTTTTTCATCTGCTTGAGGGTATGCGTTCCACCCATCCATGCAAAGGGAAAAAAGTGAGTGATAAAAAGATCTACTTTTTTTTGTGTAAAATCAGTTTTTTCTATATAGACACGCATCACATTGGCAAGCATAAACCCATGGACAGGTGATCCCAATATCACATGATCATAGGCTGTGATATCAGGTGATTCCTTCAACTCAGGTTCCTTAATCTGAGGATCATCATTAACTGGTAAAACGACATGTAGGGGCAAAGATCCTTTTTTAGCAATTTCTTCAGCAACCATCTTGGTGTTTCCTGTTTTAGAATAAACAACAATACCTTTCATGGGATTCTCCTTTTTAAACGTTCATTTTTCGACGTTTGTTCCATTTTTGAACTTCAACAAGTAAAACCGGGAATAAAACTAAACCTATGATGATCAACCAGTGCTCAAAGGCTGGCAAAACTAAGCCGAAGATGTCTCTTGTATAAGGAATAAAAATCACAGTCAATTGTAAACTCATACTGATCGCAAAAGCGATTATCATCGCGTGATTAGGCTTCATTTTGAAAATTGATTGATATTCACTTCTGACATTGAAAGAATGAACGAGTTGTGACATAGCTAAAACCATAAACGTCATGGTTTGAGACAATAAGACTTCTTGACCTGTTTTCATACCTAAAAACCAACCGAGGGTATATGCACCAAATGACATGACAGCTAGTAAAATACCACGCTTGATAATACTTGATCCAAATCCATCTGCAAAAAGTGATTTCTTCGTATCGCGTGGGCTTTCTTTCATAATACCAGCTTCTTTTGCTTCTAAACCTAAGGCAATGGCCATAATCGAATCAGTAACTAAATTGATCCATAAAATCTGGACTGCAGTTAACGTCGTTACACGATCACTGAAAATGAGTAAACCTAATGTTGTACCTAAAAAGATGGTTAATATTTCACCAATATTGCACGATAAGAGATAATGAATCGCTTTTTTGATGTTTGCAAAAATGGCTCTTCCTTCACCAACTGCATTAACAATGGTTGCAAAGTTGTCATCCGTCAGAATCATATCTGCAGCACCTTTAGCAACTTCAGTTCCTGTAATCCCCATCGCAATACCTATATCAGCTTTTTTAATTGAAGGTGCATCATTAACACCATCACCTGTCATCGCTACAACTTGATCACGTTTTTGCCAATGCTCAACAATTCTGACCTTATTTTCGGGACTCACACGTGCATAAACACGAATGTTTTCTATTTGGCGATCAAATGTTTCATCATCCATACGATCTAATTCTTGACCTGTGATGGCAATTGCATCATCTTTTAGAATGCGTAATTCTTTAGCAATAGCAATCGCTGTATGAATATGATCACCTGTAATCATAATGGTCTTAATGCCTGCCTGATCACATTCTTCAATACTATCTTTAACTTCAGGTCTAGCAGGATCCATCATGCCAACTAAACCAAGTAATGTCATGCCTTCTTCTAAATCTGAAAATGATAAGTCTTTCACATTTTTTTCTTGAGTAATGTCTTTATAACCAACTGCAAGTACTCTAAGTGCAGTTTCTGCCATCTCTTGATTCGCTTTCCTAAACAGATCAAGTGTAGTTATCTCTCCTTGATCAATGGCGATTGAACGATCAAAAATAACATCTGGAGCACCTTTAATGACTGCATATGTTTTACCATCAATCTGGTGTACTGTCGTCATCATTTTGCGCACTGAATCAAAGGGAAGTTCATGTATTCTTGGATAGTCACTCACCATCTTTTGTGGATCTTTATCAATCATTAAAGCGAGATCAATCAGTGCAATTTCTGTAGGATCACCGATTTTGATAAGTTCTTTTTCTTTTAACTGAAGTTTTGTATCATTACAAAGTGTTCCAAAAAGCGCTGTCTTTTGAACAAGTTCATCCACTTTTTTTGATGTGTTTAAGTCGACATAGCCTTGTGACGTATAAACCTTTTGAACCGTCATCAAATTTTGTGTAAGTGTTCCTGTTTTATCTGAACAAATGATACCTGTTGAACCAAGTGTTTCAACTGCTGGAAGTGTTCTGACAATGGCATTTTTCTTAACAAGATTTTGCATACCTAACGCTAAAACGATAGTTATAATAGCTGGTAAACCTTCAGGAATAGCAGCTACAGCGAGGGCAATAGCCGTCATGAAAGCTTCTTTCCATACCTCTTGTGAGGCACCGCCATCTACTAAATAAGCTTCTAGGATACTGATGATAAAAATGACGATGGTGATACCTAATGCAATCAAAGCAAGAATTTTACCTAATTGCGCCATGCTTTTTTGTAAAGGCGTTGTCTCATCTTTCGTCTCTGTCAGCATTTGTGCAATATGACCAAGTTCTGTGTGCATACCTGTATCAACAACCACCGCGCGTCCTCTGCCATACGTAACAACCGTTCCCATGTAACCCATATTGATACGATCACCAAGGGGAAGATCATCATCGGTTAACTCTTTATGTATTTTTTCTACTGGAACAGCTTCACCTGTTAAGGCAGATTCATCGCACTTTAAGTTGATTGACTCGATGATTCTACAATCTGCAGGAACATAATCTCCAGCGTCAAGTAAGACAATATCACCTGGAACAAGTTCCTTAACATCAATTAAACGATCAATACTATCTCGTCTCACTTTAGCATGTGGTGATGACATTGCTTTAATCGAAGCGAGTGCACGTTCAGCTTTTGCTTCTTGAGCTAAACCCAAAATGGCATTGATTAAGACAATACCTATAATTAAAAATCCTTCTGTCACATCACCTGTGATAAAAGATAAAATACTTGCACCAATTAACACAATAATCATAAAATCGAGGATTTGATCTAAAAACTTCAAAAATAAAGATCGTTTTTTTGATTCGTCTAACTGATTCAAACCATATTTTTCGATACGATTTTTGGCTTCATGTTCTGATAGACCACGATCAAGATGGGTGTTGAGTTGCTGTTCAAGTAATTCTTTTGACCATTGATATGTTAGCTTACTCATATAATCTCCTTTATGAATGACATTTAGCAGATATAGCTTTGGCAGCTTTTCTTCCAGCTTCCATCGCTAAAATCACTGTGGCTGATCCTGTTACAGCATCACCACCAGCAAACACCATCGGCAATGATGTTTCATTGGTTTCTTCGTCAACAATTAAACAACCTTTTGCTGTTTGATCAAGACCTTGAACCGTTTGTAAAATCATCGGGTTGGGAGTTGTACCAATCGCCATAATGACTTCATCGACTGGAATGATAATTTGTTTTTTAGGATTCTCGATCGGTTTTCTTCTTCCAGATTCATCCATATCTCCTAAAACCATCTCGACACAGCGTATACTTTTAATGTTGCCAGAATCGTCAGGGATAATTTCTTTAACATTGGTTAACAATTTAAATACAATACCTTCTTCTTCAGCGTGAATAACTTCTTCTAGACGTGCAGGAATTTCTTCTTTACCTCTACGATAAATCAAATAGACAATATCAGCACCTAAACGTTTTGCACAACGTGCAGCATCTAAAGCAACATTTCCTCCACCGACAACTGCAATTCTATTTCCTATATGGATAGGTGTTGAACTTTTTTCTTTATAGGCATGCATGAGATTAAGTCGTGTGAGGTATTCATTGGCAGAATACACGCCTGGTAGCATCTCACCAGGAATACCCATGAATTTGGGTAATCCAGCACCTGTTCCAATGAAAATAGCTTGATATCCCATATCTTTAAGATCATCAAAAGTTAATGTTTTTCCGATAATCACATTATGAATAATTCGAACTCCTTTTTTGGTGAGTTCATCAATTTCTCTTTGTACAACATCTTTGGGAAGTCTAAACGATGGGATACCATAGGATAAAACCCCACCCGATGTGTGAAGTGCTTCATATATATCAACTTCAAAACCCTCATTGATCAGATCATGAGCACAGGATAATCCTGCAGGACCAGATCCAACGATTGCTATTTTAATATGACTGGTTTCTTTCTTTTCAACCACATGTTCTTCTTGATAATAATGATCTGCTACATACCTTTCTAAATGACCAATCGCGACAGCTTCACCCTTCTTAGCATAGACACAAACAGCCTCACACTGCGTTTCTTGAGGACATACTCTACCACAGACTGCGGGTAAAGACGATGAAAATCCTATGATTTTATAAGCTTCATCAACGTTTCCTAAAGTGATTTCTTTAATAAATCCGGGAATATCGATACCAACAGGGCACCCTGATACACACGGTTGATGTTTACAATCTAGACAACGATTCGCTTCTAATAAAGCTTCTTCGTCTGAATATCCCAAATTAACTTCTTCAAAACAGTTATCCCTTAGATGTTTGTCAATCATTCTCATGGGTACTCTATGTTTGTTCATGTGATACCCCCTTGCAGACATCAAGATATGCATCTTTTTCTTGACTTTGATAAAGTTGATTACGTTTCATCACCATATCAAAATCGACAAGATGTCCATCAAACTCAGGACCATCAACACATGCAAATTTCATTTGGCCACCAACACTTAATCGGCAACCTCCACACATACCTGTACCATCAACCATGATCGGATTCATTGAAACAACCGTAGGTATGTGATATTTTCTTGTTAGATCAGAAACAGCTTTCATCATTGGAACCGGTCCGATTGCAATCACTTTATCGTATGCTATTTGTTCATCTAAAGCACATTTTAAAACATCGGTTACAAATCCCTTACGTCCATAAGAACCATCATCTGTCATAATTTGATAACGATTTGATATTTTTACAAATTGATCTTCGAGAAAAATCAGTGATTCATTTCTAAATCCAATAATTGTATAAATCTCTGTTCCTAAACGGTGTAGTTTTTCGGCGATTGGATACAAAATAGCACATCCAACTCCACCACCAACTAAAAGAACCCGTGATAAGCCTTCAAGTTCTGAAGGTTTTCCCATAGGACCAGCTACATCAGGAATACGATCATTTTCATTGAGTTGATTTAAAATATATGTCGAACGACCAACAACTTGAAAAATGATGGTTATAGTTCCATCTTTAGGATTGTTTTCAGCAATCGTCAATGGAATGCGTTCACCATCTTCTTCAGCTCTGATCATCACAAACTGCCCTACATCTGCATGCTTTGTTATCAAAGGGGCAGAGATGATCATTTTGGTTACTGTTGGTGTTAAGATATATTTTTCTTTTATGAGATACATTATATTCTCCTTGAACTTTCTATTCTTATTATAACAGGTGATACATATCTTTAGATATGTTTTTTTTATTTTATCCCCTTGACAAACAGAAATCATTTTTTTATAATAATAATCGGATTGGCACTATAAATGATTGAGTGCCAGAAAGGAGGAAGAGTTATGTTAAAACCACTCGAAGATTTTGTTGTCTTATCTTTTGAAAAAGAAGAGAAAACAACAAAAAGCGGCATCATCTTGACCACCGAAGAAAAAGATAAACCTGCGATGGGAAAAGTGCTTGCTGTGGGTCCCAAAGTTGAGCATTTACAAAATGGGGATGAAGTTATCTATCAATCCTATTCTGGGACAAAGGTTAAATTCGAAGGTATTGAATACTTGATTATTCAAGCCAAAAACATTTTAGCAATCATTGAAAAATAATTAAAAAGGAGTTGACATGCATGAGTAAAGAAATTCGTTATGGCAAGGATGCGAAAAGTGCCTTGCTCAAGGGTGTTGACTTATTGGCAGATGCCGTTAAAATAACCCTTGGACCAAAAGGTAGAAATGTTGTATTAGACAAAGGTTACGGATCACCACTGATTACCAACGACGGTGTAACTATTGCAAAAGAAATTGAATTAAACGATGCTTATGAAAATATGGGTGCAAAACTTGTATATGAAGTTGCAGCAAAAACAAATGATGTTGCAGGTGATGGAACTACAACAGCAACTTTACTTGCACAATCTATCATCCATAAAGGATTTAAAGCAGTCGATAATGGATCAAATCCTGTTTTTGTTAGAGAAGGCATTGAAAAAGCTGGTAGAGAAGTTGCGAAAAAACTACTCGAAAAATCACGAGCTGTTGCAACTTCAGAAGATATTGAAAATGTAGCAACTATTTCATCTGGTTCACGTGAAATTGGACAGATTATTGCACACGCTATGGATAAAGTCTCCAAAAATGGCGTCATTCAAGTTGATGAATCCAAGGGCTTTGAAACCGAACTTGAAGTCGTTGAAGGTATGCAATATGACAAAGGATATCTTTCACCATATTTTGTTTCTAACAGAGAAACCATGACGATTGATATGGAAAATCCCCTTATTTTAGTCACAGATCATAAAATATCAACTATTCAAGATATTCTTCCACTTTTAGAACAAGTCGTTAAAGCAAATCGTCCTTTCTTAGTGATTGCTGACGATTTAGAAAACGAAGTCACATCAACATTAATTGTCAATAAGCTTAGAGGAACATTCAATGTTGTAGCAACTAAAGCTCCTGGTTTTGGTGATAATCAAAAGGAAATCCTTAATGACATCGCGATTTTAACTGGTTCTACTTTTATTGCTAAAGATCTCCAAATGAAACTTATTGACGTTAAACTAGATGATTTAGGAACCGTTAATAAAGCAGTCATCAGAAGTGATAGTACTACATTAATTGGTGGACACGGTCATAAAGATGCCATTGAAAAACGCATTGAAGAAATCCAAGCACAAATAACAAGATCAACATCTGACTATGATAAGAAACGCTACCAAGAACGTTTAGCAAAACTTTCAGGTGGTGTAGCAATTATCAAGGTTGGTGCAGCAACTGAATCTGAGCTTAAAGAAAAGAAACTACGTATTGAAGACGCATTAAACGCAACAAAAGCTGCTGTTTTGGAAGGCATTATTCCTGGTGGTGGTTCAATCTTAGTTGAAATACAACAAGAACTTAAGAAATCACTTAAAGATGATCATGTAGACCGTCATCGTGGTATTCTCGCAGTACTTGACAGCTTATCAGCACCCATTGTGCAAATTGCTGAAAATGCAGGATTTGATGGAGCTGACATCTATGAAAAACAAAAGCAACAAACCAAGGACATGGGTTTTGATGCTAAAGAAGGTCAATGGGTGAATCTCATCAAATCAGGTATCATTGATCCAACGAAAGTTACGCGAAACGCAATTCTCAATGCTTCTTCGATTTCAGCATTGATGATTACAAGTGAAGCAGCTGTTGTTGAGATAAAAGAAAAAGAGGCTCAACCACAGATGCCTCCAATGTATTAAGCCGTGAAAACGGCTTTTGTTTTATCTATAAAAAATGGTGGAGTTACTGGGGATTGAACCCAGGACCCCTTGCACGTCAAGCAAGTGCTCTCCCGCTGAGCTATAACTCCGACCAATTTCTATTATACATGAATTAAAAATTTATTCAAGAAAATTATTACTTCGCAATTCTTCGCCATGGACTAACATAACCACCATGCAAGATGGAGACTTCATTGGCGACAATTAACGCCTTTTGATTGAGTGATTCGATGACACTGATAATGGTTTGTTTATTCTTGCGATTAGCGAATATCATTAAAACCATACGTTCCTGATCTTTACCATGAGCATCCAATGTTGTCACACCATGACCGAGTGTTCTTAAAGCTTCTGTTAATGATTTTCCTGATTCAAGATCGACAATCACATAGATGAGAACTTTACCAACAGCCAATCTATTTTCTAAAAGTGAACCAATGTAGACACCAAAAGCAAACCCGAGGCTGTACACAATGCCTTTCATGGGATAATCAACGATACCCATGATGACGCGTGATGCAATAAATACCCATAACAAAATTTCAAAGATCGCTAAAAAAGTTCCCGGTTTACGGTAACCTTTCGTGATTAAAATAACGCGCATTGTACCTATGGTAACCTCAACAATTTTTGCTGCAAAAATCATGATAAGTTCCCAAAGGGGTACAGCAGTCATAACTTCCCAAATTTGTTCAAACATTCATCTCACCCCAAACAATTATATCATGCACTTTTTTTATTGCAAGACATATTTTATCTTTATAAAAACATATAAAAAATGGATTAATAACCTCTGTCATAGGGATGACTCTGATAATAGGATAATTGGTTTTCGATATCTGCTTTTTTATCATTAATATAGTCCATGACATTTCTTAAATCAAAAGGTTTTGCCATCATGGAACCTTCAATTAATGGACCATAAAGTGTTGATTGCTGCTGATAAAGTTGATTAAAGCGTTCAGTTGAAAAAAGAGCACTAGATCCTTCTATCAGTTGATTGAGATATGTTTCATAAGTGATCTGATAAGTGGGATCATTTAATATTTTATCTACTAAAACATGTTGATAATTGGGATAATTTAGCAAGTGTGCGTTGAGGTTGCCCCACGTGTAGATATCCATACCAACAGACCAATTTGAAAATACAGGAGCTCCATCCCATCCTTGACCCATACCATGATCATAATCATAAGGGATAACTACCCATTTACCTGATTCTGAATTTTGATAAAGAAAGTAATTATTTCCCATCGCACGATAATCATCAGGATTACCTAAAAGTACGCCAACAGCTAAATATCTTAAAAAGAGATCAACTTCGAAGTTTTCTTCGATGTAGGTTCTAAATTCATCACTATATTTTTGGTTAATATTTTCGATGAATGATCTTAGCTCGCGATGATCTTCTTCAACTTTATTTGTTTTTAAATCATAGGATGGTCTGTAGTTAATACTTTCATTTTTAATACCGATTGCACGATTTTCAATCGGATAGCCTAAATTAGCAGGACCAAAGTTTTGCCATAAGCTTTTATAAAGGTTTCCGTTATTTTCTTCTTTACTAAATCTTCGTTTAATAAAGTTGTCATCAATCGGTTCAAAAGCTGTGTAAATTCCATAATCATAGGTGTCATTGCCAATCGATATTTTAAGCTTAACAAGTGTCGTCTTAGCTGCAAACACACCAAACGCATGAAAGGTATCTAAAGAGAATTTCTCAGTTAAGTATGTTCCATCCCAGTTTCGATTCCACTTTAAATCAAGTTCTTCAAGTTCAAACACTGTTCTTTTTTCATTTTCTAAAAGATAGGGTTCATGAAACGATAATTTAAAATTTTGCATCACGGGGTTTCCTTCATCATCTTGGATGCGATCTCTTGACATATTTCCACGTGTTCGAAAACCGATCTGCTCAATGGTCAAAATTCCCTGATCATCTGTGTATTCTAAATCGGCTTCTACCATATAATCCGTGCGATAATGACCATGTCTTATAAAATAATCAATCATCGCTGTATCTAGTTCATTCCATTTTTCTTCAGTTATTTTGACATGAAGTGTTTTGGTTTTTGTATCATCGAAAAAGCGTTCAAAAGACTCGTAATTGATGGGTTCAACACCTGAATCTGTTGGATTAAGTATCGTATCACACGCTTGTAAAAAGAGTGATAAAGTTATTATTATAGTCATGCTTATCCATCTTTTCATACTTTATTGATCCCTTCTACAAAGTCTTTAAAAATCTGCATACCAGCTGTCGTTTTCTCGATAAAACGCTCTTTTGGTATGTTTGTTTCTTCATCAAAGAGGAATGTAACATCCATCACCCATTTTGTATCTTCAACCATTTCATAAAAATGGTTATCACAGCGATTCCACGCACCAGGAACTTCAAAGATTTGAATGATTTGTTCTGGTAATGCATTCTTTTCTACAGAAACCTTCATTTTCATCTCTTGATCACCAAAAACAAAGATCATATAACCTTCACTTCCTGTATCAAAAAGTTGACCTTTAACATCGATGATTTCTGTTAAACCTTTTTCCCATAAAGGCATTTGATTTTTATCGATATAGTTTTTTATTACCCATTCTCTTTTCCCATGAATGATCATTTCACATGTATATGTCATACAAACACCTCAAACACATTATAGCATATAAAAAGACTAAGAGATAACTCCTAGTCTTCGTATACGAAAAGCTGTTTTTAGCTTTCTTATTCTTTTGCCCAATCGGGAAGTTCAAAGTTAATGGTTTGGAAAATAGCTTTCGTTTCGAGATTGTAACTCACCATACCTGTGACAGATAATGTATAAATCATTTCAAATGCTTGATCACCTGTTTCACTGATATAAACGCCACGATCAATACCAAAGTAATATGCTGATGCTTCGTGTCTGATCACAATCGGTTCTGAAATAATGTTATCAGGATCTTCTTGTGTAAAATCAATATAGAAGACGAGATACTGGCTGACATAGTTACTCTGGTAATTATCTGGAGCTACTTCTTGATATGACCAAGACATTACTGGGAACGCGACAATACCATGATCTGGAGAAATCATCATCGCTTTAGGATTATATGAAGCTTCTGAATAACTGTATGACCATATACCTAACTGATCTTGATAGGTTAAGACATAGCTATCCTCAACACCTAAATCGTCATTGGACGCGATGATTTCCATGCCATTGATACGTCCATTCTGATCAGCAGAATAGCCAAAACCTACAACTTGTGTTCCTTCTTCGTTCCAAATATGCAAATACGTACTAAATCCAGGTCTTTCTGTTGCTTTTAATATTTTAGGATCTGTTGGATCAGATAAATCAATCCAATAACGTGGATCGATTTGTTCAAATGTCACCACATAACCTGTGGTACCTTGGAAATCAACGGAATAAACACGTTCGTTTGGTTTGCCAAGTCCATTTTCGATTGAACCTACGATGATTAATTCATCTGTTGTTTCACTTTGCTTTAACACATATAAACGATTTTGAATAGGATTCCAACTTGTCGTAACAATTCTTAAATGATCATCATATTCATCCATCCAATATTGATTTTCGATATAACCATCAAGAACAGCTTGTCCTACATAATTGAATGTTGCGTTTGTTGTATCAATATCAAACTTCATAATTTGTGTCTTTTCAACCCAACCAATTTGAGCTTCAGTATACTGAAAATACTCGGTATAACTAAATGCTGTATAAAGGCTATCATCATCAGCATAAATCTGATTAACATATCCTAAGAAGGCTTGAGAGTTAACATCAAACGTATTTAAATCAATACCTGTGAAAACAGTCATGCCATAAATGGGAACATTGTCAAAATAATAGATATCATCATAATCCACATAAGATGTCACTTCATCAAGTTCACCTTCTGTTTCTTTTAGCATCGGTCTGACTTCTTCTTGATTAGTTTGCTTATTTGAAACTAAGAATAAGGCATCATTGATTAAGCGATATTGATAAAAATTAGAATCTGTTTCAAGTTGATACGCGATTTCTAATGTCTCACGATCATAAACGATGACAGTTCCTGTGTAAGCCGTATACGCCCAACCAACATAATCATATTCGACATCATAAGCGTAAGGTGTCATCTCATATGAATATCCAATGACAACGAGATACTCATCTGTTAAAAAGATTGAATCTGTGTAAACATCACCAAGTTCTAAGTCTGCTTCAAGAGTTGCTACGCCTCCATCACCTATCGATAAAATGCGGATCACATTTTGATAACGTGCAGCATAGTAAATCATATCACCATCTGTTTTAATAATGTCTGCTTCTTCAACACCTTCAACTTGGTTGTTTGTACCAATGAAGTCACGTTCAAGTTCTTGTGAAGCATCAACTTGATCTTCTGCACCCATATTGGCTTCAGGAACAGCATCTGTAAATGTCACAAAATCTCTAAACCACCAGTTCAAATACCCATTGGATTGAGAACTTAATAATTCTCGTAACTCTTGAGCTGATGAAAGTGATTTGGCATGAAGTAAGACGCGATCACCGAGCATATTGGGTATACTAAACGAACCAGAAAAAACAGTAGCAAACATAAATAAGCTTGCAACTGCTGCACCATAAGAGCGTTTAATCCAAAACATGACGGGTCTTTTAACCACGGATTCTCCAACACTCTTTTGAAAAACTTTTAATTTACGATTCCATATGATATCTTTTGCTAGTTGATAAACAAAGTATGCTGCAGATACTGAAAATAGTGAGAAAACAATCCATCCTAATACGGTCATATTAATCCTCCTTTTTAAGTATGCCTAGCGCATCCTTAAATGTTTTTACGAAGGAACGTGAAACCTCAAGGTGAGTACCATCGATGAGCTCAAGACCAAGTTTTGCATTGAATGATGTTCTGATATAACGGATTTTTGTTATATTGACAATAAACGATTTACCAATGCGAATAAAATGATAGGGTTTAAGCTTTTCTTCGAGCTGATAGAGTGGTTGGCGTATCAATTGACTTTCTTGTTTATCGAAATGCATATAAATCTCATCGCCAAACGCTTCTAAATAAGTTACAGTCTTTACTTGAACTTGGAGATAACCATCTGGTGTTGGAAAAAAGATTTGATAAGATGATAACATCAATTTTTCAACAAAAGCTTGAATACTTTCTTGATTATCTTCATTCAATAAAATACCGACCTTATGCTCGGGTACTTCATTTGGATCTGTCGTGATGGTTAGATTAAACTGACCAGCAATATCATCTTGGATTTTTTCAAAATCCTCACGATTCCAAATGATTTTTATCATCAGGAGTTCCTCCTATCTTCGAGTATAGTACAACCATTTAAATCTATAAAGTGTTTTTAGATATGATGCATGAATGCTGTGATATGTTGCATATTCTACCCTATTTTATCATGAGATACCGTATAAAAAATAAAAAAAATGCACTGCCAAAGCAATGCATTACGCTTTACGTGTTTTCATCGTTTTAAAACTGCGTTTGGAGTCAAGGAATATTTTGGAAATCGCGATAAAGAATACATAAAATTCTAATCGACCTAAAAACATACCTGCAGATGATGTCCATAAGATGATGGGATGTGCATCATACCCCGTAATGCCAACCGATAATCCAACCGTACCAAGTACAGAAGCAAACTCAAAGAGTGAATTTTGCATCGAACTTTTTGATACAAGACTAAAGATTAATGTACCAATCATCAAGAAAATGAGGTAAACCAAAATAAATGAATAGTTATCTGCAATGTCCTCATCATCGACAATCATTTTATTGCCAAGTTTATTGATAAAATGTTTTTTTATCACATTTTTATGTGCGATTTTATCTGAAAAACTCCAATAGAGAGATTTGATACCTAAACCTACACGATATTGTTTAATCCCACCACAGGTTGAACCAACACCTGCACCTAAGATCATCCCGATAATGAGTAATCCAAAGAAAAAGGCTGGTAAAACTGTAAATGATGGAATGATTTGATAACCTGTTCCAGTCATAGCTGAGATGTAGTGAAACGCACCGATACGAAGTGATGCCATGAAATCACCAGATGTATAATTGAGTAATGAGAAAGCAGAGATGATCACTGCAAAAAACGCAATGATATAAAAAGATTTTGTTTCTATATGTTTTAATGCATTTTTCCATTTACCAGTAATGATTAATAAATGGACAAAGAAGTTTGTTCCACCGGCAAACATAAGGAAAATGGTAACAATTTCAATAGGAGCACTTTGATAGAATCCAATGCTTTCAGGTTTTGTAGAAAACCCACCAGTAGCAACCGCACAGATCGCATGGTTAATCGCATCAAAAGGGTGCATACCAAAGATGATATATAAGATAGTTCCTAAAATGACATAGCCTAGATAAATGAGTAAAATATAGCGTCCTGAACGAATCAAATTAGGAACGAGCTTATCGCCATGTCCTTCTGCATTGTACATGCGCATGCCAAACTTATCTGAGATAACTGCTGTTAAAACTAAAACTAAACCAGCACCACCGACAAACTGTAAAACACTTCGGTAAAATAAAAACACTTTCGATGCCTGTGTCACGTCAACGACAGTTAGTCCTGTTGTCGAATAACCTGATGAAGTTTCAAAAACAGCTTGTGCGAGATTATATGTTCCTGTCAGAATAAAAGGAATCGCTGATGCAAAGATGGCTAAAATCCACAATAACACAACCAAAATAGCATCTTGATGTCTTTCTAGTCTTTCCTTTTGATAGCCTTTAAAAGCGATTTTTGATATCAAACCAAAGAGTATGAGTACACCAGCTGGTGGTAAAAAATACTGAATCTGATTGACTTCTTCATGATAAAAAGCAACCACGATAAGTGGCACCAGCATAATAACACCAATTAAAATGGAGAACAACCCGAGGTAACTTAAAATCAGTGGGTAACCTCTTAATGATTTTTGATCCATGTTTTATCTCTTTTTCTGAATGAAATCGATGATTTCTTCCTTTTCTGATGGCGTTGAAATAATAATCAGTTTATCTTCTGCTTTGATGCGTGTATCCCCTTTAGGAATAATCACATGTGGATCTCTGAAAATACAGCTGATATTGATATTTCTTGGGAATGGAATATCCATAATGCGTTGATTGACAAGTTGGAAATCTTCTTCGACACCAATTTCAATCATAACGATTTTTTCATCTTCAATTGATAGTGTTTTAATGATATTTTCAACTGAAGATTCATTTAATATGGTTTGAGCCATTAAGTAGGTTGATGATATGACAGAATCAATACCAAGTTTCTTAAATAATTCAACGTTTTTAGGGTTTTTAACTTTAGCAACTGTACGTTTGATATTAAACAGTTTTTTTGCAGTTATACATGCTATATAGTTATCTGTATCATTATCTGATAACGCTAAAAGAACATCCGCGTTTTCACATTCTGCATCAGAAAGTGTATACGCCTTTGTGGGGTCACCTGGAAAAACAGCAATATCATTATTGGTACTAATATATTCAGCGAATTGACGATCATTATTGATGACAATCAATTGATGATGTTCTTCTTTTAAGGTATTGACGATGTAATCAGCTTCGTGTTTACCGCCTGTGATAACAACTTTCATCAGATGTCACCCTCCTCGTATTGATCTGTAAATTCTGCTAAGGATAACTTAAAGGGATAAATGGCTTTAATGTATGTACCTTCGAGCAATTTACCTTTATCAGTATCTGATAATCTAACAAATATTTTAGGAACATTATAGACATAATAGCAAATATGTGACAAGTAAATATTGGTGTTGTCACTATCTGTTGTGATAACAACAGCTTTTGCATGTTTGATATACGCGCTTTCTAAAACAGCTAAATCGGTGGCATCGCCAACCATTTCATAGCCCGAAAAAGATTCTTGTAATTTTCTAAATGCATCTTCTGTCAAATCAATGATGATGACATCTTCACCGAGTTCAGACATTTTTGTTGCGATATTTGCTCCTAAACGACCTGAACCTATGACAATGAACTTGTTTCGTTTCATCATGACACCTCTTTAAATAAGTATAACTACCTTTGATATTTTAACATTAAAACGTTTAAAATGCATAATTCATTCTATACTTCTCTTCTATTGTACTCTATTTTGGTGAAATTTGTCGATTTTCATGGCCAAGAAGATAGGAAGATGTTAAATCGATTCCAAGAGCTCCTAAAGGAGCAGTCAATAAAATCGCTAAAACAGCGACAGTAAGCATTAAATATCCTTGAGAAAGTCCAAGTGATAAAGGAATCGCACCGATGGCTGCTTGTACGGTAGCTTTTGGAATATATGCAATCGCAACAAATAGCTTTTCTTTTATGGTAAATCCTGTATTAATCAAAGCAACATAAACACCGATCATTCTGAAAATCAGTGCACCAAATATTAGGATGATGGCATTTAACCCGATCGATGGAACAACAGAAAGATCAACTGCTGCACCAACTAAAACAAAAAGCATGATTTCAGCAATGACCCAAATTTTTTCGAATTTGTTAACAAGTCTTTTAGCTAAAACTGGATAATGATGGTGAATCATACCACCAAGTGTCATCACAGCGAGCAAACCACTGACAAACAATGCAGGTTTAAGTGATTCTTCCATAACGATAAATAGAATGCTTAGAGCAAATAATAAGAGTACTTTAATCGTATCTCTCATATGAAATTTTTTGAAAAATAAGGATGATAAAAACCCAGTACCTAAACCTAATGTTACGCCTAAAATAATCGATAAAGGTATTTGGTAGATCATGGCAAAAGAAAAGTCGTTTTGGATAAATGATTGCATGAAACTTGTAAACAATATAATGACATAAACATCATCTAAAGATGCACCAGATAAGATAAGCTGTGGAATTCTTTTTTCTTTGCCGTGTTCTGTTGCCATCAGTTTAATCATCCGCGGAACAACAACCGCTGGCGATACAGCCGCTAAAATAGCACCTAAGATAGCTGCTTCTAAAAACGTGATATGAAATAATAGCTGTGCTAATATGATGACACCAATGATTTCAAAAGTAGCTGGGAGAAACGCCATAAAAAGTGCGGGTCTACCTATTTTTTTAAGATCTTCTAGTTTTAAAGCTAATCCTGCTCTTAATAAGATGACAATCAGTGCCATTTGTCTCAGTTCAGTTGATAGTGATAATATTCTGCCATCAATCAGATCTAAAACAAAAGGTCCTAAAAACATACCCGTGATAAGCATACCAATAATGGATGGGACTTTAATCATTTGAAAAACTTTAGCGAGCATTAAGCTCATGATCACAATAAGTGCAATAGATAGTAACATTTTTCACCTCTAAAAAAAAGACTCTACAACAAAAAGTTGTAGAAGTCATTAGCATGTTTCATGCGGTTTTAGTCATCGACTAAGGGAGACGTTCATTCCCTCCTTAAATGATAACATAAGGTATTGATTTGTCAAGCATTTTTTAAGGATGCTTCATTTTCTTTCTCTTTTCTAAAGAAAGGAATGAGCATGGATACTCTTTTTTGATAATCTTGGTATTCAGGACGAGATTTGATGATCTTTCTTTCCATCCAAGGAATACTAATGAATAAGAAGAGTGAAGTCATCATTATGGGTGATATGATCATGAAATCAAGTGTTTTAACCATACTCAAATAGATGATATAAACGCCCCACCAAACCATCACTTCACCAAAATAATTCGGATGTCTTGAGTACTTCCAAAGACCTTCTTCAATACACTTCTTCTCACCTTGTGTTCTTTTCTTAAATTTTTTCATCTGCTCATCAGAAATAAATTGTATCATAGCTGCTAAGAAGATGATGATGGAGCCTACCCAGGTGAGTAGTGTTGCTTTTGGGTTAGCCTCAATATAGAAAATACCTAGAGCTAACTGGGCAAACACAATTGAAGTTGGAAATAGTTGAATACCAAAGAGGTTGGTTAGTAAATAAAGCTTTGGTGCTTTTTCTTTCATGGCTTGATAGCGCCAATCCATATCATGAAATCCTTGCCATAAGCTTGCCCAATTATAGGTTAAGCGAATCGCCCAAATGGATAATGAACCTATGAGTAAATAGGTTGAAAAACCAAAGGATTGGTAATAAATAGCAGCTCCAAATAATAGGATGGGTGGAATCACACTCCAATAAGGATCATAAAGACTGGCATTTTTTAATATCACAGAAAAAAGGTAAATGACAAGTGTTGCTACAACATCAGCTACTAAAAAGCGGTAGATATCTTTGATGCCATCTACATAAAGAAATGCAAGAACACCCGCAAATATAGCAGTTACATAAATGGTAAAAATTAATAAAAAACTAAATCGTCGTGAATTCATAAAGTCCCCTCGTTTCTTTAGTAATATTTTATCATCAAATGAATTTTATTGCAGCAATGATTTTGGAATCGTTTGAGTTAAATGTTCTACCAAACTCAAAAAGAGTGTATTTAAATCATAATTTTTCTTCGTCTTTATGGCTAATGATGTCGCATTAAGTAAATCAAAATCTGTTTGATTAATATTGATTCCGACACCTATGACAACGACATCAAACGTATCAAATGATGTTGCTGTTTCAATTAAAATTCCAGCAACTTTTTGATCATCTATATAAAGATCGTTAGGTTCTTTAAACATAGCATGTACATGATGTTTTTCAAATAAATCAACAATTCCTTCTAATACCCATTGTTTCATTTGCTCCAAATGACGTGTTTTAATCTTTTTTAATAAAACAGAAAAAAGCAAATTTTGATTTGCTTTTGATTCCCATACGCGATCAAATTGTCCTCTTCCTTTAAGCTGATGATTGGCGCGTACAAAGGTTAATTGAGGAAAGTATGGATGATGTTCCTTGAGGAAATCATTTGTTGAGTCTAAAACGTCAAATTCAAGCAAAGTATAGTTCATATCTTAGTTTCCAACAGCAAATGAAATTTCAGTTTCACAGGCGAGCTCACCATTAACAAATGCTTTCGCGACACCAAAACCAAAACCTCTTCTAATCTTGGTTAGTTCACAATGCAGTTCCAACATATCACCAGGATAAACACTTTTTCTAAATTTCGCTTCTTTAATCGCAGTAAAATAAGCGATTTTTCCATGATAATCTTCATGTGACAGTAAGACGACAGCACCAACCTGTGCAAGTGACTCAATAATTAGAACACCAGGCATCACGGGTTTATTTGGGAAATGACCTTGAAAAAAAGGTTCTGTTGGTTTGACATACTTAATCCCAATACCGTGGTGTAAGCTATCTAATTCGATCATTTCATCGATAAATAGAAAGGGATCTCGATGTGGAATGATTTGTTTAATTTCTTCTTGTGTTAATCTCATAATGACACCTTCTTAAAGATAATCGCTGCATTTTGTCCACCAAATCCGATATTGATATTCATCGCATATGTCATATCACGATGAACTTTTTGATTAGGTGTGTAATTCAAATCACACTCTGGATCGACTTGTTCTAAATGAATTGTGGGTGGAATTTCAGAAGTCATCAAAGCTTTAATGACTGCAATGGTTTCAATAGCTCCCGCTGCACCTAACGCATGACCTGTCATCGATTTTGTTGAACTGATATTGATATGATAAGCATCTTTTCCTAATGCTTTTTTGATGCCTAAAGTTTCTAATTTGTCATTTAAAATGGTTGATGTACCATGTGCATTGATATAACCTAAATCACTTGGTTTGATATCTGCATCACGGAGTGATTGAATGATGCATTCAGTGATGCCATTAGCTTCATCATCAGGTGCTGTCATATGAAAAGCATCAGAGGTTGTGCCATAACCTACCATCTCTGCTAAAATAGGAGCTCCTCTTTTGATCGCATGTTCCATTTCTTCTAAAATGAGAATACCTGCACCTTCAGCAATAACAAAGCCATTTCTTCTGATGTCGAATGGAGTTGATGCAACTTCTGGGTCGTTTGAAAAATTAAGTGCTCTTAAACTAGAGAATCCACCGACACCAATTTTATTGATAGGTGACTCTGCTCCACCTGTAATCACAGCATCTAAATACCCATCACGAATGTATCTAAATGCTTCCCCAATGGAATTTGTAGCAGCAGAGCATGCAGTTACTTGGGGTAAATTAGGACCTTTTGCATTGTACTTTATACCAATTTTAGCACCAATTAAATTGATGATTGCATTTGGTATGAAAAAAGGTGAGATGCGGTCTTGCCCTCTTTCAAAGTTGGTTTTCGTTTCTTCATAAATGGTATTTAACCCACCGATACCACTACCTACAAAGGTACCAACGCGGTAAGGATTATAGGAATGATTCATGAAATTGGATTGCGTGATAGCTTCATGCGATGCAACCATCGCAAGATTGGTCACACGATCCGATCGTTTAATTTCTTTCTTGTCAAGAAAGTCTTCAAAATTGAGGTTTTTTACTTCACCAGCAATTTTGACTTTATCTTCACTCGCATCAAAAAGGGTAATAAAATCAATACCATTTTTACCTGCAAGTAAATTTTGAAATGACTCTTCTACTGTTAAACCTACCGGACTTACCAATCCCATACCGGTTACAACGACTCTTCTTTTGTTCATAAGATTCCCCCTCACATCACTAATCCGCCATCGACCTCTAAGGTGTGGCCTGTAATATAACTTGCTTCTTCACTTGCTAAAAAACAAACAGCATGTGCAACATCTTGAGGTTTACCAAAACGTTTAAGTGGAATTTGATCTGCCCATGCTTTGATCACATCTTCAGATAGTTTTTTTGTCATATCTGTTTCGATAAAACCAGGAGCTACACAATTGACTGTCACATTTCTTCCTGCAAATTCACGTGCTAATGCTTTTGTCATACCGATGATACCTGCTTTGGCTGAAGAATAATTGGATTGTCCAGCATTGCCTAAAACACCTGAAACAGAAGATATGTTGATTAAGCGTCCATATCCTGATTTTAAAAGACTTTTGGCTGAATGTTTAGAAATATTCCAGACACCTTTTAAGTTGGTATCTATCACACGATCAAACTGTTCTTCTGTCATTCTTAAGATGAGTGCATCATCGGTGATTCCTGCGTTGTTAACAACGATGTTAAGTTGTCCAAACTGATTCAAAATATCATCTATCAGTTTTTTAGCTTCTTCATAATGTGCAATATTCGCTTGAAAAGCCATTGCTTTTTGACCTAAATTGTTGATTTCTTCTATCAAAGATTCAGCTTTTTCTTTACTTTGATTGTAGTTAACAATAACTGTAGCACCACATTTCGCAAGCGCGAGTGAAATGGTTCTACCTATTCCTGATGCGCCACCTGTGACGAGTGCAATTTTATTGGATAAATCCATGTTGTTCAAACCATCCTTTCAAATGCTCTATATCAATAACTTTTTCGACGTGTGTGACCTCTAGATCGCTGTCGATTTTTTTAATTAAGCCACTCAGTGTTGTCCCTGGTCCTATTTCAACAAAATGTGTGTATCCAGATGCTTTCATCGATTGAATAGCTTTAACAAATTGTACAGGTGAAATGATTTGTTTAACCATTTCATCTTTTAATTTGTGGGGTTCTAATAAAGATCCTGTTGTGTTAAGAAAGACTTCATAGATGGCTTCTTTAGGCGCATATAATTGAAGAAATTTCTCAAATTGAAGACTTGCTTCCTCCATCAAAGGACTATGAAAGGCACCCGAAACATTGAGTTTGATCAAACGCTTAACACCAAAAGCTTTTGCTTCTTGTTCAGCTTTGCTTATCATATCCACTGTACCACTGATGACCGTTTGTTGCAAGCTGTTATAGTTTGCAGGATAGATGGGACCTTCTAATTGTTTGCACATATCATCAACTTGTTCTGCAGAAAGACCTATGACCGCTGCCATCTGTCCTTGATGTCGTAATGAAGCTTGCTCCATCATGAGCGCTCTTGCATTGATGAGTTCTACAATTTCTTGAAATGAAAAAATAGATGCAGCATAAAGCGCTGTGTATTCACCTAAACTAAATCCTAAAACGCCAGATGGCTTTACGCCAAGTTTTTTAATTGCTTCATAGATATAAATACTTGATAATAAAACAAGTGGTTGCGTAAAGCGTGTTTGATGAAGTAATTCATTACCTTGTTCAATAATCTCACGAGTATGAAAACCTAAGATATCATCTGCTTTATGTCTTAATGAAGAAACTTCTGGATATACGTCTTCAAAATCAAGTCCCATACCTTGATATTGACTTCCTTGACCAGCAAAAATAAATGCAAGTTTTTTATCCATAGGTTTACAATTGAATGATGGCACTACCCCAAGTAAAGCCACCACCGAATCCTACAAGTAAGAGTTTTTGACCTTTGATATGATGTTGATCGAAATAATCAGCAATCGTTATGGGAATACTTGCTGCTGATGTGTTTCCATATTCACTTAAGTTCATCATAAATTTATCTAAAGGGATATTCATTGATTTTGAAACAGACTGGATAATACGTTCGTTTGCTTGATGTGGAATAATCATATCAATATCAGAAATATCCAAACTTGCATCATCTAAAACCTTTTGAATAGCTTGTTGCATCGCATCAACAGCGAATTGATAGACCTTTTTACCATCCATTTTAATCTTATTAATCACTGTGAGAGAACCTTGTGTATCACCTCTTGCAGCATTAAAGAAATAAGCATTATGATGATCTGTATAAGCAGGTTCAACAATCATCGCTCCAGCACCATCTCCAAATAAGACACATGTGTTACGATCTGTATAATCGACGATTTTTGTTAATGTTTCGCCACCAATAATTAAAGCTGCTCGAAACCTTTTGGTTTGGAGAAGTGCTGCAGCTACTTCGAGACCATAGACAAAGCCTGTGCAAGCTGCATTGATGTCAAAACTCATAACTTCATGCGTTAAACCAAGTTCTGCTTGTATAAAATTAGCTGTTGACGGTGTCATTTGATCACCAGTTATGGTTGCCATAATGATTAAATCAATTTTACTAACATCATAATTGACGCGTTCAATCGCATGTAATGCAGCTTTTACAGCCATGTCACTCGTCTTCTCATTATCGACTTTATGACGTGTTTTAATACCTGTTCTCGTAACAATCCATTCATCTGATGTATCAACTAACTTTTCTAAATCTTCATTTGTAATCAATTGTGGTGGCACATATTTGCCACTGGATATAATTTTTATTTTAGGTTGTAGATTCATTTTCTTGTTCTCCTTGTTCAATGTATGTTCCCATACGTCTGTATTTTTCATAACGTAATTTTAAAAGTTTATCAGGTTTTTCATGGATAAGTTTTTTTGTTGTTTTTACGATTAATTTCTTGAGTTGATCAAAACCAAAATCAGGATTAATGTGTAATCCTTCATCTTCTTTGATGATGTCATCTATGACTTGAAACTGTAAAAGATCATCTGCAGTAAGTTTCATCAAAGCAGCAGCAACATCTGCTTTTTGACTATCTTTATAAATAATAGAGGCATAGCCTTCAGGTGATAAAATGGCGTAGATACTGTTTTCAAACATGTAAACAGCATCACCAACACCAATAGCAAGTGCTCCACCTGAACCGCCCTCTGATAAGACAATAACGATGATAGGTGTTTTTAGTCCCATCATTTCTTTGAGATTTGTTGCGATAGCTGATGCCTGACCTCTTTCTTCTGCACCGATACCTGGATATGCACCCGGTGTATCAATGATACATAAAATGGGTCTGCTGAATTTTTCAGCTTGTTTCATCAAACGTAGTGCCTTACGATATCCCTCTGGATGTGGCATACCAAAATTGTGTTTAATTTTATCTTCTGTATCCGTACCTTTTTCTTCAGCAATAATAGTATATGTCACACCATTTAAAGTTCCTAAACCACCAATAATCGCTTTATCATCAGCAAATAAGCGATCTCCGTGAAGTTCGATAAAATCAGAAAATAGAGCTTTTATTAGTTTAATAGCCGTTGGTCTTTTGGGATGTCTTGCGAGTTTTACTTTTTCCCATGCTAGATTTTCCATTAGGATTCACTCCCTTCTTTTTGATGGAGTGATAAAAGTTTATATAATGTTTTTCTTAAATCTTTTCGATGAACAACAAGATCAACCATACCGTGATCTAATTGAAACTGGTCGGTTTGAAAACCTTCTGGTAAATCTTGACGAATCGTTTGTTTAATGACTCTCGCTCCTGCAAAACCAATGAGTGATGAATGTTCAGCAATGTTGATATCACCTAATGATGCAAAACTTGCTGCAACCCCACCGGTCGTTGGGTTCGTCATCACACTAATATACAAGAGTTTAGCCATGTCAAAGTAGTGTAAGGCTGCACTTGTCTTACTCATTTGCATAAGCGATAAAATGCCTTCTTGCATACGTGCACCACCCGATGCTGAAAAAATGATGAGAGGAAGTTTTTCTTTAGTTGCATGTTCAATTAAACGAGTTACTTTTTCACCAACTGCACTTCCCATGCTTCCCATCATAAACTGACTATCTAGAATACCTATAGCACAAGGGATTTTCACGATGGATGCAGTTCCACTTAAAAAAGCTTCTTCCATATGAGAAAGCTTCTTTCCAATCGCTAGTTTTTCTTCATAATCTGGCATATTTAAAGGATTGGACGATGTCATCATCTTATCAATTTCAATAAATGATCCCTCATCAACAATCATCTCTAAACGGCTCTTAGCACCAATACGAAAATGAAAATCACAATAAGGACATATGTGATGATTGGTGATTAATGCTTTTTCATAAATGGCAGCCCCACATTGATCACATTTGACAAAAATACCATCAGGAATGTCTAAAGGTTCATAGTTGGTTGCTTTTTTACGCACATTGCGTTTAAAATCTTCAAGTTTTTTCTTTCTTTCAGTTAAAAAATCATTCACGGTTATCACGCTCCACTAAAACATTGAATCGCGAGATAAACCCTGTATCATATTGTCCTTTAATAAAGTCAGGATTATGCATGATGAGATACTGATATTCAATATTGGTATGAACCCCTTCTACGACAAATTGTTCTAATGCTACTCTCATTTTTTTGATCGCTTCCCTGCGGGTAGGTGCATGTACAATGAGTTTAGCAATCATTGAATCATAAAAGGGAGGTATTTCATAGCCTGGATAAATATGCGTATCCAGACGAACTCCTGGTCCCCCTGGAAATAAAATATTGGTTATTTTTCCTGGTGCAGGTACGAATCCCTTCATGGCATGCTCTGCATTAATACGACATTCGATGGCATGACCATTAATTTTTAAGTCTCTTTGTTTGAAGGAAAGTTCTTTACCATATGCAACTTTGATCTGCTCTTTGACTAGATCAACACCTGTGATCATTTCTGTCACAGGATGTTCTACTTGAATACGTGTATTCATTTCAATAAAATAAAAATTTCCTTTAGAGTCGACAAGAAATTCAATGGTACCAGCATTCACATAATGGATAGCTTTAGCGAGTTTAATCGCTGCTAATCCTATTTTTCGTCTTAAAAGATCATTTAAAACAGGAGATGGTGTTTCTTCAAGCATTTTTTGATTTCTTCTTTGCATCGAACAATCACGTTCAAACAGATGAACAACATTGCCCATGTGATCGGCCATAATTTGGATTTCGATATGTCGTGGCGATTCAATAAATTTTTCGATGTAAAGCGATTTATCACCAAAACTGGTCTCTGCTTCAAGTGATGTACGTTCAAAAGCACTCAGGAATTCTTCATCTGAGCGTGCGATACTTATGCCTCTTCCACCGCCACCACTGGATGCTTTCATCATCACAGGATAACCGATACGTTTTGCTATTTTTAAACCTTCTTGAGCATTTTCAATGACACCATCGCTACCTTCTACCACAGGTACTCCGGCAGCTTTTGCAATAGCTCTCGCTGATGATTTATCACCAATTTGAGCAATCACTTTTGAAGAAGGTCCAATAAATGTCATTTGACATGATTCAACCATTTCAACAAATTGTGCGTTTTCTGATAAAAAGCCATATCCTGGATGTATGGCATTACATCCTGTTGAAATGGCTGCTGATAAAACACGATTCATGTTTAAATAACTGTCTTTACTTTGCGCACTACCAATACAAACAGCTTCATCAGCAAGTTTGACATGTAAAGATGACTCATCAGCTTCTGAATAGACAGCAACCGTTTCAATACCTAATTCTTTACATGCACGGATGATTCGAACAGCAATTTCACCACGATTAGCAATACATATTTTATTTTTCATGTGTCTCACCAACACGCATTAAAGATTGATTAAATCCGATGACATCACCGTTATTCACAAAGATCTCTTTGATTGTCCCATCATAGGGTGAGGTGATTTCGTTCATGATTTTCATCGCTTCAACAATGCACACGACTTGACCTTTTTTGACATGTGTACCAACTTCTACAAAGGGTTTACCTTTTGGTGTTGATGCAGCATAAAAAGTACCAACGAGTGGTGATTTAATCAAATTTTGATGATCAAGATGTATTGGTTTTTGAGTGGTTTGAATCGTTTGTTCTTTATCGTCTTTTGAATGTGAAGCTTGTACAACTTCATTCGTTTTATTTTTTGATAGTCTTAATTTAAATCCTTCCATTTCGAGTTCTAATGTCATTAAAGGAGAACTCTCAAAGTCCTTGATAATCTGTTGTATTTCTTTAATTGTCATATATAGTTACCATTTCACTTTTCACAATTTTTCTTAAATATTAAGTCAGCATCAAAAGTTGATGTGTCGGTGTGCTTGCTTGCTGTCAATGCCCATCGTCCTTAAGATGTTTCATACAAATGACCTTTGTGATTTAAATATTGTGCAATCAATGAACATATTTTGTTTAAATCGACGTTAGTCATTCCAATGTTGTGGTCATCACTCCCTTATTTGGCAATTCAAATGTTTTGAATTTCAAATTATATACCTGTGTTTATTCTATCACAAATTGTAGTGATGTCAAGGAATAAAAGTATGTAAGCGAATGACAAAGAAAAAACCTATGACATGTCATAGGCTAAAGTTCAACAAGATTGTCAAGAGGCTCTTTGGCGATATAGTGCTTTAAGGTATCTAAAACCTCATCGATAAGTCTTTGATGCATGAAGGGTGAAGATGAAGCTTGATGCGGTGTAATAAAGATATTTTTTGCATCCCATAAGGAGTTGTTGGAAGGGAGTGGTTCTGGTGTTGTGACATCGAGAGCTGCTCCTCTGATGAGTCCTTGATTAAGAGCTTTAATCAATGCTTCTTGATCAATGATTTCTCCGCGTGCTATATTGATGACTAAACTCGTTTTTTTCATCATGGCAAATTCACGATCTGATATAAAATGTTTGGTGTGATCATTTAAAGGTAGAGCGATAATGACATAATCAGAATGACTTAATAAATGTTCTAAACCTTTATGGTCATGATACATGTGATCAAAGCATGCATCTTTTACAGGTGTTCTTCGATATCCAAGAATCTCACATTCAAAAGCTTTTAATCGCTTTGCGATCTCATGCCCAATGGAACCTGCACCAACAATACCTATCGTGCTGTGATAAAGTTCATGAGTCACCACTTTAAATTCCCATGTGTGCTTTTGCATAAGATGATCATAATCATGGAGTCTTCTGTTAAAATAGAGTATTTTTGAGATGACATCTTCAGCGATTTGAATGCTAAAAACATCTTTTGCATAAGCAAACTGAATGTTTCTTTTTTTGAGTACAGATAAATCAGCACGATCATAGCCTGCTGTCAAACATTTAACAAACTTCAAAGAGGGCATCTGGCTAATAAAGGCTTCATCAATGAAGCCTGGCATTAAAACAGCGACTTCTGCATCTTTCATGTCCGAAGGTTCTGTAGAAATGTCATGATCTTTGAGATGTTCTTTTAAATATGCAATATGATTTTCTTTCAATGTCGATTCATCGATCCAAATTTTCATCATTTTCTCCTAGCCATTTGTCGTATGCCAGACGTCTTAAATCCCCTTCTCCGGGTTCTAATATGATCCAACCTCTTTTGATATACCCATGTTTCTCAAAAAGACGTATCGCATTTTTATTGGTGAAATACGTGTCAATTCGAATATAATCAGTCTTCATTTTTTTGGCTAATTCATCTGCAAAGTCCAAGAGTTCATCAGCAATTTTTTGGCCTAAATAAGCTCTTTTGATTGCTAAACGATGAATGGTTAAGTAAGGGTGATCATACCCCCATGCACCATCATAAATGACATTGTATGTTTTTTCTATGCCACTTTTTATAGCAACCATACCAATGATTTCTTGATGCAATTCATAAACATAAAACTCATTTAAAGCAATATCATTTTTGAACATTTCTTTCGATGGGTTTTGGTGTTGCCACTGATCGATACCACGCTCTTTTAATAAGTTTTGTGTTTCGATACGCAGTTGCCAGATGTTTTCCAAATCATGGAGTGTTGCATGTCTAATCATAGGATTCCTCGACTAAAATGACGGATAATAACAGTGCTTCAACAGATGCCATTTTAATAGGAAGTGCATACATCATATATGATCCTTCTTTGACTTCTTTTAATCTAAGACCTTCGATGATGATGATATCCTTTTCCATTAAGATATGATGTGTAGGATGACCTTTTTGGTCACGTTCAATACCAAGTGCATCAATACCGACACCTTTAACGTCTAAATGCTTTAAATAAGTTGCTGCATCTTGATTTAAATAGACAAAGTTATAATTAAATGTTTCTTCATAAGAATTATGTGTTTTTAATAACACAAAATCATCGTTTTGAAGATCGAATTTTTTCAAGTCTTTTGCATCAATGACTTCTTTAACATGCGTTAAATCTAAGACTTTGACTTTGCGAATCAATTGCTGTAAATCAAGGGTATCTGATGTTTTTCCATTTTCAATCATATGTAGTGGAAAGTCCATATGTGTTCCCGTATGCAGATTCAATTTAACATTGGTTTCGTATGCCGTGCTATTTGAAAAATTGGATGCATTACTAAATACAGGTTTTTTCTCTTCTTTGTTTTTATAGACTTGAATATCTGGTGATATCGTCATTGAAACATCATAGATTTTCATTTCATCGTTTCTCCCGTAAGTTCAAAGATTAATGGCTTTAAATCCTCATAATTCTTATAGATGACAGGATCTTTTTGGTGCTTTTTCACAGCATCGATAAACTTCCAAGAAAGTTCAATTTCATCCCATCGTGTAAAAAGCGATTTGTGTTGTTCTGTAATATCTTTTAACAGTTTCTCGTAAGCTTCTGATAGATTACCCACTGCATTGCATGCGACACAGTATTCAAGCTCTACTTCTTCAACATCATCTCTAAGTCCTGGAACTTTTGAATTTAAAATCAGACCGACACCATCCAGAGGGGCAATCTTAATGTAAAGTTTATTGGTGGATAGTGGTAAATTCCATTTTCTTTGTTCAGAAGTTTCTTCAAATTCGATGATGATGAGTGACTCTTTTTGATCTAATTTTTTACCTGACATCAGATAAAAGGGGACACCTTTAAACCGTGGTGTTTGCACATACGCTTTTAAGAAAACAAAAGTCTCCGTTTTTGAATCTTCTGGAATGTTTTTTTCTTGATGATACCCTTCATATTGACCAAAGATGAATGAATCCTTATCAAACTTTAAGTGTTCTAACACTTTAACTTTTTCATTTTTCACATCATCAGAATGGTATGTTAATGGTACTTCCATTGCAATTAATGATAGCATTTGTAAAAGATGGCTTTGAACCATATCTTTGAGTGCTCCTGATTGATCATAATAACCTGCTCTACCTAAAATACCTTCTGTTTCTTTAGCCATGATTTTAACACTCTTAATGGTTCTGTTATGCCATGAATCTTCAAAAATACGATTAGCAAAACGTACCATCATAATGTTTTGAATCATTTCTTTACCAAGATAGTGATCAATACGATAAATTTGCTTCTCATCAAAATATTGCCAAAGCATTTCATTGGTTTCTTTTGCACTCTCAAGATCATGACCGAAAGGTTTTTCAAAAACGATGGACTGTAAAAGATTACCCATCTTAACCAAATGCGATTTATTAATATTTTCAGCTACAACAGGAAACAGTTCAGGTCCAATAGCTAAATAAAATAGTTCTTTCGTGTTTTCATGTTTGAGTGACTTAATTTTTTCACATAACATATGGTATTCATCAAAATGTGTAATTTCAATTTGATGATAGATGGTTAGTTTCTCTAACGTCTTGATATCTAATGTATTTCTTACAGCCTCATTCATCACATCTAAATAAGCTGCTGTATCATAATCCCTTCTACCTAAAGCAATGATTTTAGTGTTTTCAGGAATTTGTTTTTCAGTATAAAGTCTTGAAATGGCTGGTAACAGTTTGCGTGATGTTAAATCACCGGTTGCACCAAAGATGGTAATGATTAAATCGTTCATGTTATTCTCCTTTATTCAAAATCCCATGCATGCCATAAGAAATGGGATACAACAGATCGGTATGGTGACCAATTGGTAGCTAATCTTTCGATTTCTTCATGTGTCAAATCTGGATTTTGATAGATTTTTTTAACAGCATTTCTCAGTCCTAAATCACCTACAGAAAAGACATCTTCTCTGCCGAGTGAAAACATTAAAAACATTTGTGCTGTCCATACACCAATACCTTTGATCTGTACAAGCATATCGATGACTTCTTGATCTGTCATCTGATCTAAATGTTGGAATGTTACTTTGTTTGATATGATGCATTCTGCTAAGCTTTTTAAGTACTTAATTTTTTGAAAGGATAATCCTAAAGCTCTGAGGTCCTCATCTTTTGTTTCTAGTAAAGCTTTTGGTTCTATGCTGCTATTGAAATAATTAAATAACCTTTTTGAGATGACTGATGCAACCTTTGATGATAATTGTTGTGCAATGATTGTATCAATAAGCGATTCAAAATATCTGTCATTGACATGAACAGTAATCATTTCTTTTTTATCAAATAGCGGCTTCAAGTGAGTATCTTTTTCAATCAAATACTTTGTAATCGGGGAATTTTGATGATAACTTAGAACTTTCATAGAAAACCTCCGTACTTTCATATTATAACATGCTATTTCAAAGATAAAGATACTGACACTAATGAAATCGCTTGTTTACTTTTAATTTCAAACAATCAATGATATTTCTCAAAAAGGATGAATTATCCATCCTTATACAGTTTACATTGACACACAAGTTATAGATAGCGTAGAATGAAAGTAGAGGTGATCTGATGGAACCCAAACAAATCAACCAGTCCATAAGACAAGTTGTATATGCAAAACATGGTATGGTTGCAACATCTGAACCACAAGCTGCGCAAGCTGGATTAGACATTTTAAAAAAAGGTGGAAATGCCATAGATGCTGCGATTGCAGTAGCTGCTGCACTCACAGTAACTGAACCGACATCCAATGGTATTGGTGGCGACAATTTTGCTATTATTTGGCATAATAATCAGTTATATGGACTAAACTCAAGTGGCCCTGCACCTAAACTTTTATCGTTAGACACTTTGAAAAAATTAAAACTTAATGAAATGCCAACTCATGGTTTAATACCTGTCACTGTACCAGGTGCTGTAGCTGGTTGGGCAGAGATGTCAAAACGATTTGGACTTCTTTCGTTAAAGGATGCGCTAAGACCTGCGATTGACTATGCCAAACATGGTTTTGTCGTTCAAAAGACGGTGGCTGAAAGCTGGCAACGCGCTAATTCTATTTATCAAAAACTATTTAAAGATGAAGTTTATGCATCCTGGTTTGATACGTTCACCAAAAATTTACAGGCACCTAATCAAGGTGATCTTTGGACATTAAAAGATCATGCTAAGACATTAGAAGAGATTGGTGATACTGTCGGTAGTTCTTTTTATCGTGGCAGAATAGCTGATCAAATCGATCAATATTCACGAAAATATAATGGACTTATTAGAAAATCCGATCTTGAGTCATTTAAACCTGAATGGGTTGAACCAATTAAAGTCAATTACAGAGGTTATGATGTCTATGAACTTCCACCTAACGGACAAGGTGTCGTTGCTTTAATGGCTTTAAATATATTAGAGAACTTTGACTTTAAAGACCGATCACTCATAACAACTTCTCACAGACAAATTGAAGCGATTAAACTAGCGTTTGCAGATGGCTTATCTTATATCTCTGATCCTAAAACGATGGAAACATCGATACAATCCCTTCTATCAAAAAATTATGCCTGGAAGAGAAGTCGTGAAATTAAAACGAATGCGATTGAACCGAAAGCTGGTAAACCCATTGGTTCTGGTACTGTCTATTTAGCTGTCGCTGATAAAGATGGCAATATGGTCTCCATGATTCAATCGAATTACATGGGATTTGGTTCTGGTATTGTTGTACCTAAGACAGGTATCGCGCTTCATAACAGAGGCCATAACTTCTCGCTTAACCCTAAATCGAATAATGTAGTTGAACCAGATAAAAGACCTTACCACACCATTATTCCAGGTTTCCTGATGAAAAATAGAACAGCTATTGGTCCATTTGGTGTTATGGGAGGGTTTATGCAACCTCAAGGTCATGTTCAGGTCTTAATGAATATGATTGATTTTAAAATGGATCCTCAAGAAGCACTTGATGCTCCTCGTTTTCAATGGGTTGAACATAAAAAAATATGGGTTGAACCGGACTATAATCCAAAACTTATCAACGGATTAATCAAAAAAGGACACGAAATCATTATTGAACCTCGCCTGGGACAATTTGGTCGTGGACAAATCATTATGCGTGATTCAATCACAGGTGTCTACGTTGGTGGTACAGAAAAGAGATGCGATAGCACAATCGCTTCATATTAGACTTCTTTCGAAGTCTTTTTTTCTCTTATAATAGACAACAATAAGGTGTTAATAGACACTTTCTTCTTTGTTTGAAAACGATTTGAATTATTCAATTTTATCGTGTATAATCGTGATGATAGGAGACTTGCTCATGTATAAACTAATCGATCGTTTTATTGATAAATTAATCAAAGAATCAACACCAGACCGTCCACTTTGGAACATCGAATCCATCAATCAAGGTAAAAAGCCACATTGGAATTATATTGATGGCTGTATGATGACTTCTCTTTTATCTTTATATGATGAAACAAAAGATCCGACTTACCTTTCATTTGTCAAATCGTTTATTGATTATTACGTCAATGATCAAGGTGACTTACTAGGATATCATAAAGAAAATTTCAGCACAGATGACATATGTGAATCCCGTGTTTTATTTGATTTATATCACATTTTCAAAGAAGAGAAATACCTTTTAGCTATAGAAAAGACCTATGAACAAATCAAGGAACATCCAAGAACTTATGAAGGTAATTTTTGGCATAAAAAAATCTATCCACATCAAGTATGGCTCGATGGCTTATTTATGGCTCAACCTTTCTACACAAAATATGAAACTTTTTTAAACAACAAGAAAAACTATCATGATATCAAGCACCAGTTTGAGGTTGTTAGAGCACGTATGTTTAATGAAGACAAAAAGCTCTATTATCATGGGTATGATGCATCTAGATCCATTTTTTGGGCTGATAAAACAACGGGTTTATCACAAAACTTCTGGCTTCGTGCGATGGGATGGTATGTTGTTGCAATTGTCGATGTCTATCAAGATTTTCATGATGAAGAAATCAGACAAAACTTCTTTAAACCCTTACTCAAAGAAATCGTAGATGGTTTATTATCCTATCAAGATCAAAAGACGAAACTCTTTTATCAAGTGGTTGATAAAGCTTATGAACTTAAAAATTATTTAGAAGCATCTGGAAGTGCACTGATAAGTTACGCCATCTTAAAAGGTGTTCGGTTAGGTGCTTTAGATCAAGATTATCAGCAAAAAGGGCTTGCCATTTTTGATGGCATCACCCAAACGTATTTAACAGATAAAGATGGTGATCTTAATCTTGGAGGTATCTGTTTAGTTGCAGGATTAGGTCCTGAGAATAATTTAAGAAGAGATGGCAGCTTTGCATATTATATGTCAGAACCTGTTGTTGAGAATGATGCAAAAGGCGTAGGTCCTTTGATTATGGCTTACACAGAAGTCATTAAAATCCTAAAAAAATAAGTGGAAATTTTCCACTTTTTTTATGTTTGAGGAATCAATAAATCCAAAAGTCCAAAGATGCTAAATGTAAATCCCATGAAGAGTAGAGCAAGAAGCAAGAAGGATATCTCTTTTGTTTGATAGACTGAAAAGATACCGATGATTGTCCCCCCTAGAGCTGTAATCCATGATAATATGACGATGATATTTAATATGACAAGGACAAAACCACTTGCTTCACCATGCATAATAAACTCATCGATTACATAAAAAAGCATCAATAAAAGAAGGCTGATCAGTATTAAATATGCAGCTTGTCTTGCACGATGTGCTTTGGGTAACATGATCATTCTCATGTGAACTCTCACTTTCATGATAGTCTTATTATACTTAAAAATCATAAAAAAAGATAAAACCACGGAAAAATCCGTGGTTTTTTGATTAACATTGATGAATTTTATATAAACCTTCTTTTTGTGATAGTTGATTTAATGTATCTTGATTTAATGGCTTTACTAAATCAAAAATCATGGTTTGATAATTTGAATTTGATTTAATTGTCGATTGAATAATACCTTGTTTTTCAATGAGTTGTACGATTTCATCACTCATCAACATCCGATCAGCTAATAATGTGATGCGATGATGTTTCTTTTCACCCAAGGTCGCATTTGGAAAATTAACAGCATTAATGATATTACCACACTCTATATATTCAACAAGTTGGTGAACAGCCATCGATGCACAATTATCTTCTGCTTCTTCTGTGGATGCACCAAGATGAGGAATGGCAATCACATGATTCATTATCACTGTTTTTGGATTTGGAAAATCGGTGACATATGTTCTTACTTTTCCATTTTCTAAATATTTTTCTAGTACTTCTTCATCAACTAATTGATCACGTGCAAAATTAAGTAGGACGACACCGTCTTTCATTTGCTTAAATGCTTCTTCATTGATCATATGTTTTGTTTGGGGAAGTAATGGAAGATTTAGACTGATAAAATCACATGAAGATAACATCTCTTCTTTTGTTTTAACAATCATCATATTTTCTGGAATGCTTAAACGATCAATCGCAGCTAAATTAGGTTCGTTCGCAATGACTTTCATGCCAAGTGCGATGCATGCTTTAGCAAGTTCCATACCGATAGCACCTAATCCGACTATTCCAATCGTTTTACCAGCAATTTCAGTCCCACCGAATTGAGACTTAGCTTTTTCAACTGATTTTGAAATGTCTTGATCTTCACGATTATCTTTAATCCAGTTAATACCACCAACGATATCACGTGATGCTATCAGCATGCCAGCAAGAATGATTTCTTTGACTGCATTTCTATTAGCTCCTGGTGTATTAAATACAACAATTCCTTGTTTTGCAAAAAGATCTAAAGGGATATTGTTAACACCAGCTCCTGCTCTTGCTATAGCATGAATAGATGCAGGAAGTTTCATCTCGTGCATATTCGCACTGCGAACTAAGATCGCTGATGCTTTTTCAAGATCCTCTGTCAGTGTGTAGTCTTTAGGAAGTACTGATAAACCTACGGGAGATATTTTGTTTAAACAGTGTACATATTTCATATCATCACCCATTTTTCTTTTCAAATGCTTGCATGAACTTAACAAGTTCTTTAATGCCTTCAATTGGCATAGCGTTATAAATGGATGCTCTCATACCGCCAACTGTACGATAGCCTTTGAGGTTATCAAAGCCAGCAGCTTTCGCTTGCTTAATAAATTCATCATCTAATTCTGGTGATGTTGATTTGAAGGTGACATTCATTAATGAGCGTGAATTCTTATCAACTGTGCCAAAGAACATTTTACTTGAGTCAAGATAATCATATAAAACATTCGCTTTTTCTACGTTTAAGCGGTGCATAACATCAAGCCCGCCTTTTTTCTTAAGCCATTTAAATACTTTACCACAAAGATAAATTCCATAAGTAGGCGGTGTATTATACATGGAGCCATGTTCAGAATAGGTGTCGTAACGAAGCATAATCGGTGTTTTGATATCGATATCTTTTCTGATTAAATCTTCTCTGATAATGACAATGACTGTACCTGCTGGTCCAACATTTTTTTGTGCACCTGCAAAGATAACACCATATTTTGTCACATCTAAAGGTTCAGATAGGAAACATGATGAAGCATCACTGATTAAGGTTTTTCCTTTTGTATTGGGAAGTTCATGATATTTTGTACCATAAATGGTATTGTTATCACACATGAAAACATAATCTGCATCATCTGAGATAGGTAGATCAGAAATATCAGGAATATAACTGAACATTTTATCCTGTGAACTTGCAATGATATTAACCTGACCAAATTTAGCAGCTTCTTCGGCAGCTTTTTTTGCCCATTGACCTGTGATAATGTAGTCGGCTTTCCCGTTTATCATTAAATTCATAGGAATCATAGAAAATTGAAGAGTCGCTCCACCTTGAATGAATAAAACCTTATAGTTTTCTGGAATGTTCAATAGGTCACGTAAATCTTTTTCAGCTTCATCGATAATCGATTGATAAATCTTTGAACGATGACTCATTTCCATCACTGACATACCACTGTCTTGATAATCAAGCATTTCATTAGCAGCTTCTTGAAGCACTTCAACAGGCAATATCGCTGGACCTGCTGAGAAATTGTAAATTCTTTTCATTTGATATCTCCTCCTAATATTTGATTCTTCTTGATTCTAAATAGTAACGTTTTGCAGTTGCTGAGCCCATCGAAAATGATTTTCTTGGCAAAACTTTTCCTGTTTGGATAAAGGGGAATAAATCCTTTTTAGCAAGTGTTGGCATTTTAATACCTACAGCATTTGGATTTGCTTTGCATATTCTCATGAGTTCATCTTCACCATGTATATAATCAATGGTGACATTGGGATGATGTTGCATGTAACGGTCGATGAAAGACTGAATTTGTTCATATGCTTCAGCGGTACTCTTTGGTATGTAAAACTCTTCTTTACCTAATTCCTTAGTAAATACCCACGTTTCAGCATCTTTATCTACTGCATGGAATAAATCGATTAAGAAATCATCTTTCACGTTGAATAAAACGCGGTGTATACCTTCAAATTCTAATCCTGGGTCATAAATGTTAACAATTTCAACCATAGCAAATCTCGCGGGATGGTCTTTTTGTTGTTCGGGAATAAGTTGTTTTTTCACATTTTCCCAATGTGCTTTTGCTGTAGCTAAGCTATGATTTCCATCTCCAACAACAGCTAAAATGGGGTCATTTTCATCTTCAATCAAATCATAAAACTTTTCAGTAATGGGATCTGTATCAAAGATTTGATAACCTCTAATATGTCCTCCCATCATATTAAGTACAAAGTCATAACGTTTTTTTAATGATAATCGCTTTTCATATAATGATTCAATAATCTTATGCTTTTTATCATTGATGAGCAACATGATGTGTGAAAGTTCTAAAGGTGCATTTTCTCTGATTTTGACGCGTGGTGGAATGCGTTCAACAATTGTCTTTTCAGTCGTACGAATGAGTGGTTTCGTTCCATCTTCATAATCATATGCTTCTAAATCAATAGCAACCATTAAACCTAAACGTTTTACGTTTAAGTTGGTAATTCTTTCAATAAGCATAAATGATGAACCAACGGATTGCAAAGTTCCATCTTTTAAATACTCCATCATCGCTTTGTGAATTTGCTGAATGGTATTATCCTTCATTTTTTCAAGATAAACCTCTGGTAAAATCATGTGTGCAGTTGAAGGTTCTTCATCGATGTAACTGTTTAACTCGCTCCAATATTCAGGTGAACTTGTAAACTGATCACAGGCAACAACGGCCCATTTCGATAAGTCAATTCCTTTTCTTGGTAATAGAAAATCAGGTGCTACAATGGGTTGATCTTTAAATTTTAGCGACATAAAAAATCTCCTGTTATGGTTTAGAGGTCTTGTGTTTAATATTCAGTTTTAAACGACTATTCATGATCGTCATCTAAAGTCCTCATATGTCTGAATGACACATAAAAAAAGCCATTCATTAACACATCGTTTTTTCCAATTTCATTGTAACATGTAAGCGCTTTTATTTCAAGGCAATCGAGGGAAAAAAAAGAGATTCATTCTTTGTGCATTAATTGTGTGAAAATCTCTGTAAATTTTCAATAAAAAAGCAGGCTTTCACCTGCTCATTTGAAAGAATGTCATGAAATTGAAATGATCTTATGATTCATCGATTTGATTTTGTAAAAAATCATTTGCTTTTTGGATGGTTCTAAGTCGCGATCTCTCGATAGACATAACGATAAACAGGAGTGATACTCCGATTAAAAAGAGAATGGCATTAAAATCGAAAAGATAGAGTGGAGAACGGTCATATAAAAATCCACCAATGACGGGTCCTAAGACCATACCCAGCGAAACAAAAGATTGTCTGAGACCCATAATACTTCCATACTGACCTTCTTTTGCTTCTTTTGCAATATAGGCTTGTTCCAGTGGAATGTAAAGCGTCTTGAAAATGACATAAAGCAAATATACTGTATACATCATGGTAATGAAATAGTAGGATCTAAATACGATGAAGACAATGATTGAACTGATAATGTTCATAAATGCAATCAACAAGAGTTGTCGTTTGAACTTTGTTGCAAGTCTAACTAAAAAGATACTAGCAAACAGTGAAACAATACCTGTTATCATCACATATGTTCCTAAATCTTGTTCACTGTACCCTAAATCGATAAAATAAACATCAATATATTTAGATAAGTTGGTCGCAGCCATATTCATTAATGTGACAGAGATTAAAAAGATGAGTAGTTGTACATCTATTTTGGTGATCGATTTTAAACCTTGAATCATCGAAGGTTTTTGTTGGAAAGATAAACGAACTTTGACATCTTTAAGTGTTAAAACTATAAACAATGTATATAAAGCATTTAATATCGCTTGGATTAAAAACATGGTTGAAAGATTTTCCATATGAAGCAGTTCAACCATGGTGGGATTCGTTGCGAAAAAGCCACCTAAGTAATAACCCAGAGATGCTCCCAATGTTGATGATGCAGCCATAAATGCAAGCATTTTAGCTCGTTCTTTTGATGGCGTTTGTTCAACCATAATGGCTGTAAAAATCGTGATTGCACTGACCACACCTAAACCACTAAACAACCTAAATATAACCATCCATGTCTGATTACCTGCATATCCAAAACCGATTTGACCGATGGTATACATGGATAATCCTAAGGTAATCCATAGCTTTCTTCTTCCTTGATCACTTAAGATTCCCCAAATCGGAGCACCAATCATCAATCCAAAAGACATGGCAGCAAAAAAAAGACCAAACATATAATCTGGTATACTTAAACCACTTACAAAAGACGGTGTTACTGGATGTCCTAAGTTATGGATAACACTTTGAATGAATAGATAAAAAATAATTAAAAAACTCTTCTTGTTCATAAAGGCACCTTCGTCTACTTCCATTATACCGATTGTTTAAAAAACATCCAGTATTTAACTAATTTAAATGCAATTTATTTGATTTTTACGACGTTTTTCGTGACAATAAGGATGAAAGGATGTGGATTTATGAAAAAAGCAGAATACGATGTATTAGGCATGCATTGTGTCAGTTGTTCAACAGCCATCTCTAAAATACTTTCAAAAACAAAAGGTGTTTCTGATGTTGAAGTCGTCTTATCAGAAAGTAAGATACATATTGCATATGATGAAAACCTTGTTGATGATAAAAAAATTGTTGATCAGGTTAGTCGTTTAGGTTATAAAGCTGTTGAAAATAAGAAATAGGACAAAATTTGTCCTTTTTTTATTCATTCGATATTATAATTAACCTGAGGTGAGTGATGTGCGTATTTTTATTGGTATTCCAACAGATGATGTACTTAAAGAAAAACTTAACATCCAACAACAAGACATCAAAGACTTCATAAAACAAGGAAAAATGACTGCATACGAAAACTTTCATTTGACGATGTTATTTATCGGAGATATGAATGAAAAAGACATGGATTTGATGAAAGAAAAGCTTGTTTTATCATTATCTCATACAAAATCTTTTTATTTCGTGTTAAATCGGCTTGGTTCATTTAAAAAGGGAGATACTAAGATTATGTGGGTTGGCGATAAAGAACATCATGAATTATTGCAAGATCTCTATCAAAACATCAAACAAGCAGTTCAACAATGCCATATATCTTTTCAAGACTCACTATTTCACCCTCACATCACACTCGCAAGACAAGTCAAAGTTATGGATGATAAACGTCTAGATGACCAATTATTTGGACCTTACCCCATGAAGATTGGTGACGTTAACATCTATTTAAGCTCACAAGTCGATGGAAAGTTAACCTATACACCGCTTCATACGATACGCCTTAAGTAAGTCGTTTTTTAATAAAAAAATAGGATGAGATTCATCCTATTTTGGTTCTAAAGTCGAAAGTGTATCTAAATCCGTATCTTCATCATAATTGATATCATGATGACCAAAACCATGGATCTGATAGAACTCATTAATAAATTGATGTGTTCCAGGTAATTGGAAGAGTTGCTCTTCATCAAGCGTATTCATCATGTGAATTGTTTCATTTTGAATCTTTTCATCCATTTCAAGATGATCAAGACGAATGCGATTTTCTGCATCAACAAGACGCTTGTTTCCATAAATCATGTCTTGATAAAGACGATATTTGTGCTGTACAATCGTTTCATGAACATGATGTCTGTTCATCACATCAAATAGACAGGAAACATAGACAGGCATTTGTGGAATAAATACACTTGCTTTCGTAACAACTGCTTTAGATGATGAAATGAGTGCCTCACCTTGATATTTTTCTTTTAGAATGGTGTTCATGTCATGAGCACTTTTTTCAAGGTCTTCTTTCGCTTTTCCTAAGGTACCCCCACGATAGATTTTATCCGTTGTGGGACCTCCAATATAGGTATATGAAATCGTTTTGAAACCT